>Ga0180221_1000357_pt1 | contig 44504 bp, 43 predicted proteins | sample eDN5th37CKraftMG_FD_151339 | JGI IMG/M metagenome (GOLD analysis project Ga0180221, IMG submission 151339) | Enriched Miracle-Growth compost microbial communities from Emeryville, California, USA - eDNA 5th pass 37_C Kraft MG (version 2) (version 2) ...
CGCGCTCGTGGCCGTCGGGACGAACGGCTTCGTCAGCGTGGCGCGCCGCCAGGCCCGCGAGCTGAGCCGGGCGCGCGACGACCTCACGCACAGCGCCGAGCAGGTCCGCGAGTCGCGGGACACCCTGCGGGGCATCCTGGCCGCCGCGACCGAGCAGGGCTTCGTCGCGACGGACGTGCGGGGCCGGGTCACGTGGGCGAGCGCGAGCGCCGCGACGCTCCTCGGCCGCGGCGAGACCGAGCTCGTGGGCCTGGAGGTGTCGCAGCTCGTCGACCCGACGGTTCTCGCGTCCCGGCTCGTGGAGGCGGGCGTGCCCGAGGCGGACGACCCCGGGTCCCGCGACCTCGTGAACCGGGTCGTGCTGGGCCGCGCCGTCGTCGGGGACACCCACGTGGCCGGCTGGCCCGTGACGCTGCCCGACGGCGAGCGGCGGCACGTCGAGCTCACCGTGACCGAGCGGCCGGCACCGCCGGGGAGCGGCCGTGGCCTGCCGGCGGGGTACCTCGTCGTGGTCTCCGACGTCACCGCCCGGCACGAGGAGGAGCGCATCCAGGACGAGTTCATCGGTCTGGTCAGCCACGAGCTGCGCACCCCGCTCGGCTCGATCCTCGGCTACCTCGACCTGATGCGGCTCGAGGAGGATGGTCTGGACGGCGAGCAGCGGCAGTACCTCGAGGTGGTGGAGCGCAACGCGCGGCGCCTGCGCTCGCTGATCGACGACCTGCTGACCAGCGCCCAGATCGCCGCGGACCGGCACGTGCTCGAGGGCCGCGACGTGGACGTCGCCCGGCTGGTGCGGCAGTCGGTCGAGAACGAGCGGCCCGCCGCGGCCGCTGCCGGGGTCGAGGTCGTCGTGGACGGCGATCCCGTGGTGCCGCTCGTCTCGGACCCGGACCGCCTGGTGCACGTCATCGACAACCTGCTGAACAACGCGGTGACGTACAGCCACCGCGGCGGGCGGGTCGTCGTGTCGGTGACGACGGGGACCACGCCCTCCGGGGAGCACCTCGCGCACCTCCGGGTGGTGGACCAGGGCACCGGCATCCCCGCCGACGAGCTCGAGCGGGTGACGCAACGGTTCTACCGCTCCCGCGAGACCCGCCGGCGACGCGTGCGTGGCGTGGGGCTGGGGCTCGCGCTGGTGGACCAGGTGGTCAACGACCACGGCGGCGCCATGTCGATCCACAGCACGCCGGGGGAGGGCACGGAGGTGGACGTCACGCTCCCGGACCTCCCGGCGCACTGACGTCCCGGCGCGCTAACCTTCCGGCGCGCCGGACGGCGTGGCTCGCCAGAGCGTCTCCAGGGTCGCCCAGTGCGCCGGGGACAGGTGCGACAGGGGCGTGACGTTGACGTCCGTGATCCCGTGCGTCGCCGCCGCGTCGAGCGTCTCGGCCATGAGCGCGGGCGGGATCGCCTGCGGCGGGTCCGCGTCCGCGGCCCCCGCCCACAGACCGACCGAGGTCGTGAAGCGGGACATGTCGTAGCCTGCCTCCTCGAGCGTGCCCAGGAGCTGTTCCGCTTGGGCGGGGGTGCGGTCCCTCGGGCCGACGTAGATCCAGACGACCAGCCGGTCGGCGGACTCCAGGAGGATGTCGTACTCGTGGCCGCTGGACGCCGCCCCGGCGGCCGGGTCGTCCCAGTTGGCCCGCACGTCCATGGCGAGCCGGATCTGCGCGCCCTCGCCCTCCCGGACCTCGTCGAGCGCCGCGCGCATGCGGCCGAGCAGCCCGGCGAGCACCTCGGAGCGCCACGTGCCGAGCTCCGGCGCGTCCGTGTCGATCGCGCCGTCGGCGTCGCGCGGCCAGTCCTCGGCGCCGGTCATCTCGCGGTACAGGTCGAGGTCGTCGTCGCCGAAGCTGTACGTGTTGAGGAAGAGCTCTGTGACGGCGATCTGGCTCGGGTCGTAGCGCTCGCCGAGCGCCGCGACGTACTCGACGAGGCGGTCGCCCACCGGGCCACGTGCGAGCGCGGTCGCGGACGCCTGGTACGGGGACCGGCGCCCGTCGGCGGCCACCCCGGCGACCGAGGGGTCGGACCTGATCCACTCGGGCACGTAGGCGTCGACGATCAGGCCCACCTCGCGCGCGCGGCCGTCGGCGTCCTCGCGCAGCGCACGGGCCGCGCGCGCGAGGTGGTCGGCGCCTGGCTCGGCGGCGACCTCGGGGTGGGCCGGCCAGTCGAAGGCGGTGAACTCGACCCGTCCGGCGTTGAGGTCGACGCCGTTGGCCCCGGCGGCGTCGAGGTGGCGGTCGACGGCGGCCCAGGCGGTGTCGGGGTCGGTGACGATGCCGAAGTCCACGCTGACGGAGCGCACCTCCTGCGGCTCCACCTCGGGCCGCATCGGGGGCGGCACGTCCTGCCAGGGGCGCGCGACGAGGACGGCGGCGCCGACGGCCGCCCCGAGGGCGAGGAGCACGGTCAGGACCCAGGGCCATCGTCGTCGACGAGCCCGCGCACGGACACCGTCCCGCTGCGGTCCAGCTTGTTCCATCGGTTCTCCGCGTTCCCCAGCTCGAGCCGTGCGGCGTCGAGCACGACGAACGTCATCATCAGCGAGTACACGGGCCACAGCGGCAGGGTCCACGCCTGCCGGAGGTCGCCGGGCGCACGGTCGAGGAGCACCGCGAGGAGCAGCAGCGCGCACGACAGGGGCAGGCCGACCAGCAGCACCCATCCCCACCACGACGCCGGCAGCCACGACGGCCCGTCGACGAGCACCAGCACCGCGAGCACGACCAGGGCGAGCACCTGCAGGAAGGGCGCCACCACCTGGGCCACGGTGTTGTACAGCAGGTACAGGCCGAACGCGCCGTAGCGCGGGTTACCGACCATCGTGCGGTGCATCGACGTCACCTGCAGCAGGCCGCGCGCCCACCGCACGCGCTGCCGCCACAGGCCGCGCACCGTCGACGGCGACTCGGCGTACACGAGGGCGTCGGGCGCGAACGTCACCCGGTACCCCGCGCGCGCGACGCGCCACGTCAGCTCCAGGTCCTCGCCGAGCGTGTCGGTGTGCAGGGGGCCGACGCGCTCGAGCACGTCGCGGCGAAAGGCGCCGATGTTGCCGGACACGATCGGCAGGCAGCCCAGCACGTCCAGGGCGCGGCGCATGAGCCCCGTCCCGACGTGGCTGATGAGGGACAGCAGTCGGGTGAGGACGCGATCGAGGTTGACCGGTCGGTCGTTGCCGCACACGGCGCCGACCCGGTCGTCGCGGAACCCGCGCAGCAGGCGCGTGATGGTGTCGGGCCGGAACAGCCCGTCGGCGTCGACGAGCACGAGCACGTCGCCCCGCGCCGCCGCGATCCCCGTGTTGAGCGCGGCGCCCTTGCCGGCGTTGTCCTGACGCAGCGCGCGCACCTGCGGGTGCTCGGCGGCGAGCCGCTGCATGCGCGCGAACGTGTCGTCGGCCGAGCCGTCGTCGACGCACACGATCTCGAGGTCGGGGTGCTCGCTGCGCAGCACGGAGCGCACGCAGTTCTCGATCACCACGGACTCCTGGTACGCCGGCACGACGACGCTCACCGTCGGCGGCCGGGCGAACATCGGGCCGCACCCGGCCGGGCCCGGGTCGTCCCGCCGGCGCCGCGCCTCGAAGACGAGCGCGAACGGCACGAACGCGAGGCGCACCAGCCCGACGACCAGCATCGACAGGCCGAGGACGAGGACGAGCGCGACGAGGACGGACGTCACGGCAGGTCCCGGGCGGGCGTCGAGAGCCACGTGTCGAGCACGGCGTCCAGGATCTCCGGCGCGGCCGCCGAGACCGCTCCGAACCGGGAGTTGACCTCGAGGACCACCGCCGTGCCGTCCGCGAGGCGCCGGACGTCCATGTCGAGCGGTCCGACGAGGTCCAGCGCCTCCGCCGCGCGGACGGCGAGGGCCGCGACGTCCCGCGCCGCGCCGTCCGGCACGCGCTCCACCGCGGTCGCGTTGCCGACGCGGCCCTCCTTGCGCCCGGTCTTCTCGAGCACGACGACGACGCAGCGGCCGTCGACGGGCGAGCGGTACACCTGCGGGCTGTACTCGGTGCCGGGGGCGAACTCCTGCACCACCCAGGACGCGTCCGTGCCGGCCCAGGCCGGGTCGCCGGCGTCCTCGACGACGTGCACGCCCCGCCCGCCCCGGGCGACGCGCGGCTTGACGACGACCGGGCCGCCCGCCCACGCCAGGGCCTCGGCGGCCGATCCCGGCACGTCGCCGGGCAGGTGGCGGGGGACGGCGACGCCCTGGCGCTCGAGGGCCCACATGGTGAGGAGCTTGTCGGCGGCGACGGCGGTAGGCCCTGGCGCCGAGAGGACGACCGAGCCGCCGAGTCCGGCGGCCTCCACGAGGACGGCGAGCCGCGGCAGCTCGTCGGAGACGGTCGGGACGACCAGCCGGGGCCGGTGACGCTCCAGCAGGTCGAGCGTCGCCACGTCGTACGCGGGGTCGGCGGCCGCCGGCACGGCCTCCAGGACGTCGTAGCCGGTGCCGGGGGAGGGCGCGAGGTCGACCCCGACGACCCGCCGGCGGGCGGCGTCGGCGCGCCGGGCGAGCTGCGGCCCGAGGGCCCGGCCGGCGGGACCGGCCGCACCGGTCACGAGGATCGTGTGCTGGTCAGCCGCGTCACCCATGGTCGGATCGTAGGGTCGGGCATGCGTCGATGCGCGCCGGGGGACCCGCGGCGGGCGCTGCACCCGGGTCAGAGCGACCGCGCCGACAGGGCGTCGCAGTCGTCCAGCGTGCCGCCCTCGTACCCGACGCTGAACCACCGCACGCGCTGCTCGGACGTGCCGTGCGTGAAGCTCTCGGGGCTGATGCGGCCGGTCGCCTGCTGCTGGATGTGGTCGTCGCCGACGGTCGCCGCGGCGTCGAGCGCCTGCCGCAGCTGGGCGGGGGAGATCGGCTCCAGGAACGTGAGGCCGGTGTCCGGGTCCACCTCGGTGGCCGCGGAGCCCGCCCACATGCCGGCGAGGCAGTCGGCCATGAGCTCGATGCGCACGGAGTCCGACTCCGGGCCGGTGCCCCTGCGGTCGGCCGCGTCCATCGCGCCGACGAGCTGCTCGACGTGGTGGCCCACCTCGTGGGCGACCACGTACTCCTCGGCCAGCGGGCCGCCCTCGGCGCCGAACTGCGAGGTCAGCTCGTCGAAGAACGACACGTCGACGTAGACCGTCCGGTCGGGCGGGCAGTAGAAGGGGCCCGTCGCGCTCGTCGCGGAGCCGCAGCCGGTCGTCGTCGCGCCGGAGAAGCTCTCCACCGGAGGCAGCTGGTAATCCACGCCGGCCTGCTCGGGCAGCACCCGGCCCCAGTACGCGTCCAGCGACTGCACGGTGGCCGACAGCCGGCACTCGCGGTCGCTGTTGGCCTGCTCGGCGGTGCAGTCGTCGACGTACTGCTGCTGCCCGTCGCCCGCCGGCGCCCCGGCGTCCTGCACGGCGCCGCCGAGCGCGCCCGTGAGCTGGCCCAGGTCGCCGCCGCCGAGGAAGACCGCCAGGAGGGCCACGACGATCGCGCCGATGCCACCGCCGACCGCGACGCCGCGCCGCCCGCCCTTGCGGACCCGTCCGCCCTCGAACTGCCCGCCCTCGTTGAACGTCACGCCCTCACGGTAGGGCGGGGCGGGGTTCGGCGCGCGCGAGAGCGGCGCGTGACCGCCGCCGTCGTCAGTACTCCGTCGGGGTCTTCACCGACTGCCAGTGCCACGGCTCGGGCAGGCGGCCGTCCGGCTCGGCCCAGTCGGGGTGGGTCCAGCCGTGCTCCTCGGCGTGCTCCTTCAGCCACGCGTAGCGCTCGCTGTCGAAGCCCGCGGGTCCCACGGCGATGTCGACCGCGGTGCCCAGCCCGTGGTTCGAGCAGCCGGGCGGGGCGGCGAGCGGGTTCGGGTCGCCGGGGTTGTACACCGCGACCTGCTGCTCGTGGCTGCGGTACGCGGAGTTCACGGTGAGGTGCTCGCCGAACTCCTCCCGGTAGGCGGCGTCGAGCGCGACCAGCCCGTCCAGGACGTCGGCACGGACGGAGTACCGGGGCGCCCACGGGAGGGGGGCGAGCCGTTTCGCGGCGAGCCTGCCGGCCTGCGGGAACCACACCTGGTCGGGCTCGGGGCACACGGCCGCGTCCTGCGCCGTCATGAGGGCGACCGTGGCGTCGTCGAGGAGGTCGCGCTGCGCCTCGAGGTCGGCGGCCACGGCCTCGGTCCGCGCGAGGTCGGCGGCCTCGAGCCGGTCCTCGGCGCTCGTGGCGACGAGGTCGTCGGCGGTCTCGAGCGCGTCGCGCGCCGCCGAGCGGACCTTCTTCCCGGCGCCCTGGCCCTCCTTCGCGAGCCGGTCGGTCGCGGCCAGCACCTGCTCGGCGCGGCGCGTCAGCGGGCCCAGCGCCTCGCGGTGCTCGTCCGCCTGCGCGCGGGCGAAGGCGAGGCGCGAGGCCTGCACGTCCGCCACGTCGCCGTCGAGCCGCGTGCCGAGCGCCGGCGCGTCGCCGGGCATCCGGTCCAGGAGCGGGGTCGCGTCGAGGAGCGCGCGGGCGTCGTCGATCGTGGCCGCCAGGTCGGTGCGGACGCCGTCGTCGGCCACCCGGTCGGCGGAGTCGTCGAGGGCCGCCTGGGCGACCTGGATCCGGGCCGACAGGTCGTGCGTCTCGGAGCGCAGCACCCAGGCCAGCGTGCCGCCGGCCGCGACGAGGAGGACCACCAGGACGACGGGGACCACGACGCGCGCCGCGCGGCGCGGGGGCCGGACGGCGGCGGCACGCGCGTGGCGCAGCGCGAGGTCGACGCCGCGCGACCGTGGCCGCACGAGGGCGAGCAGCAGGCCGCCGACCGCCGCCCCGACGGCGTACCACGCCAGGTCGGTGGGGGTGAAGGTCGTGCCGAGCACGTACCGGGCGAGGGGGAACCGCGCGACGACCTGCGCCGGGACGTCGGTGAGGTGGGCCGCCTCGACCGCCGCGCACAGCGCCAGCGCGACCACCGCGGCGACGACGGGCCGGGTGCGGGGGGCCACCAGCGCGACGAGCAGCGCGACCAGGGTCGCGTACAGGGCGTCGCCGGCCGGGCCGCCGACGGCGGCGGGGAGCAGGGCCCGGCCGCCCAGGCCGGCGAGGACCACGAGGACGGCGAGGGCCGCCGTCACCGGGCGAGGGGCGCGAGTCACGCGGGGAACCCTATCGACAGCGTGGGCGACCGTGTGAGCCCGGTCCCCCTGTGACTTAAGTCGTCGTCGCGCGGGGGGCCGGGCATTAGACTCGGGCGGGCACCCCACCCGCATTCCGAAGGACACCCCTGCCTTGATCACCGCCCACGGCGTCGAGCTGCGCTTCGGCGCGCGCACCCTGCTGCACGAGGCCACGTTCCGCATCGCGCCGGGCGACCGCATCGGCCTCGTCGGCCGCAACGGAGCGGGCAAGACGACGCTCACCAAGACGCTCGCGGGGGAGACGCTGCCGGCCGGCGGGCAGATCACCCGGGGTACCGACATCGGCTACCTCCCGCAGGACCCGCGCACGGGCGACCTCGAGGTCGTCGCGATGGACCGCGTGCTCAGCGCGCGCGGGCTGGACCACATCGTCACGCAGATGCGGGAGACCGAGGGCCTCATGGCCTCGGCCGACCCCGACACGCAGGCCGCCGCGCTCGAGCGCTACCCCAAGCTGGAGGCGCGCTTCCTCGCCGCCGGCGGCTACGCGGCCGAGTCGGAGGCGCACCGCATCACGAGCAACCTCGGGCTGGACGACCGGGTCCTGGCACAGCCCCTCAACACCCTGTCGGGCGGCCAGCGCCGGCGCATCGAGCTGGCCCGCATCCTGTTCTCCGGCGTGGACACGCTGCTGCTCGACGAGCCGACCAACCACCTGGACGCCGACTCCATTCTCTGGCTGCGGGACTACCTCAAGGCCTACAGCGGCGGCTTCATCGTCATCAGCCACGACGTCGAGCTGCTGCGCGCCACCGTGAACAAGGTCTTCCACCTGGACGCCAACCGGGGCGAGCTGGACCAGTACAACCTGGGCTGGGACGCCTACCTGGAGCAGCGCGAGACCGACGAGCGCCGTCGCCGCCGCGAGCGCGCGAACGCCGAGAAGAAGGCCGGCGCGCTGCTCGCGCAGGCGGAGAAGATGCGCGCGAAGGCCACGAAGGCCACGGCCGCGCAGAACATGATGAAGCGCGCCGAGCGCATGCTCTCGGGCGTCGAGGGGGAGCGCCGCAGCGACAGGGTCGCGCACCTGCGGTTCCCGAAGCCCGCGCCCTGCGGCCGCACCCCGCTGACGGCGGAGGAGCTGTCCAAGAGCTACGGCTCGCAGGAGGTCTTCGCCGGCGTCGACCTCGCCATCGACCGGGGCTCCCGCGTCGTCGTGCTGGGGCTCAACGGCGCGGGCAAGACGACGCTGCTGCGGATCCTCGGCGGCGTCGAGGACCCGGACACCGGCCGTGTCGTGCCCGGGCACGGGCTGAAGATCGGCTACTACGCCCAGGAGCACGACACCCTGGACATGGACGCGACGGTCGTGGAGAACCTGCGGCACTCCGCCCCCGACCTCACCGACACCCAGGTGCGCTCCGTGCTCGGCTCGTTCCTGTTCAGCGGCGACGACGCGGACAAGCCTGCCCGCGTGCTCTCCGGCGGGGAGAAGACGCGCCTGGCGCTCGCGACCCTGGTCGTCTCCAGCGCGAACGTGCTGCTGCTCGACGAGCCCACCAACAACCTCGACCCGGCGTCGCGCGCCGAGATCCTCGGGGCCCTGGACACGTACGAGGGTGCCGTCGTGATGGTGACCCACGACGACGGTGCCGTCGAGGCGCTCAACCCGGAGCGGGTGCTGCTGCTGCCGGACGGGGACGAGGACCTGTGGTCGGCGGACTACGCGGAGCTGGTCTCGCTCGCTTGAGCCGCCGTCGCGGTCGGGTCAGCCGTCCCGCTCGGCCGCGTCGAGCAGGGCGTCCTCGTATTCCTCGTCGACGCGCCGCCGGCGCGGGCGCCGAGTGCCGCCCGGCCGCGAGGCCTCGCCGGGGTCCCCGCCCGCGTCGTCCGCGAGCAGGTCGCCCGCGGTGACCTGCTCCGGGCGGGTCTCGCGCCGCCACAGCACCACGTAGCCGCCCAGCGCCCCGAGCGCGAAGATGCACCACTGCACGGTGTAGCTGAGGTGCGACCCCGGGTCGGTGTCGGGCGGGGGGAGCGCCCCCGGGGTGGTCGCGGCGGCGGGGTCCTCGGAGCGCAGCTGCCCGTACCCGCTCACCGTGGCGCCGTCGGCCCACCCGGCGCCCTCGCTGCCTGCGGCGAGCACCTGGCCGGTGTTGACGGCCTGGACCTGCCCGGCGGGGGTGCCCCGGTCGGACGCGGGCTCGTCCGGGCGCATCGTCATCGTCACCTCGACCACGCCGGCCGGCGGGTCGGGCACCGACGACGGCGCGCTCGCGTCCTCGCCCAGCGGCACGAAGCCGCGGTCGACGACGACGACGAGCGGCTGCCCGTCCGCCCCGGTGGTCTCCAGCGGCACCAGCACGTGGAAGCCGGGCTGCCCGCCGACGGGGCGGTTGCGCAGCAGCACGGTGTCCTGCGGGCGGTAGGTGCCCGTGGCGGTCGCGGGGCGCCACTCGTCGTCGGCGGCCAGGACGGCGCCGGGCGCGGGCAGCAGCGTGTCGAGGTCGACGGGCTGGGCGGCGTAGTTGGACTCCACCAGGTCGATCTGCGCCTCGCGCCACGTGTAGCGGTGCCACTGCCACACGGCCGCGACGACGCACACGGCGGCCAGCAGCACGGCCCCCAGACCCAGGGTGATCCACTGGCGGCGGGTGCGCGGCCGGGCGGGCGCGTCGGGGGAGCGCCGGTCGTCCCGCGGCCCGGCGGCGCGGGACGCGGGGTGGTCGGTCGTCACGCGCGATCGAGCTCCGCGACGGGGACGGTCTGCTTCCAGAACGACCGCGCGCCGAGGAACTGCTCCAGGTGCTCACGGTGGTCGTCGCACGCGAGCCACACCTTGCGGCGCTCCGGCGTGTGCAGGCGCGGGTTGTTCCACAGCAGCCCCCACGCGGCCTCGGCGCGGCAGCCCTTGGCCGAGCAGACCAGCTCGCCCGCGACCGGGTCGGCCCCCGTCCCGAGCACGTCCATCAGCGATCCCCTCCACGGTCCTCGTCGGTGCTGTCGGCCTCGTCGGTGCTGTCGGTGCCCGCGGAGGGCGGCTCCGTCTCGTCGTCGTCGTCCCGGTGCTCGACGACGCGGTGTCCGCCCCCGCCGAAGGGCTCCGGCCGGGTCACGTCGGGTGCGGGCAGCCCGGCGGGGGCGACGTCCGTGACGGGCGACGTGTCATAGGAGATGCGGTCGCGGCCGGCGTTGGCGAACAGCACCGCCGAGTACGGCAGGACGACGGCGGCGGCGATCAGCACCAGGCGGATCCAGAGCACGTCCACGACGATCGCGCCGACGAAGCAGACGAGGCGGATGCCCATCTGCACGAGGTAGCGCCTCGTACGGCGCGCCTGGTCCTCCTCCAGCGACTCCGGGGCGTTGGTGATCGAGGGGACCTCGTCGCCCTGGTCCGCGCCGTGGCGGCGTCCCCCGGGGGGACGCGAGCCGGGGGAGGTCGCGCGGGCGTTGCTCACCCGGTCAGTCTACGGCGACGGGTACAACCCTCGGACCGGGTGTGGTGAGCGCGACGTTGTAGGGATCCGACAAACGGCCGAGGGGACGTGTGACGCGTCGCGACCCTGCAGCGCCGTCGGGTCGGGGTACCGTCACGAGGGCGTCCTGCGCGTCCGACACCCGCACGAGCGTCCTCGTCGCCGTGACGAGGGCGGCGGGCACGGCCGCGACGCCCGCCGACCCGCCCCGAGATCCCCGACCGCCGAGGAGACCCCGTGACCGACGCCCCCGCCCCCCAGCCCGCCGGTGCCGCCCCGACGGGCCGCGTCGTCGTCGTGACCGGAGCGGCGCGCGGCATCGGCCGCACCATCGCCGAGCGCTTCGTCGCCGCCGGGGACACCGTCGCCACGCTCTACCGCAGCGGCGACCTGCCCGCCGGGGTGCACGGGTACGTCGCCGACGTGACGGACAGCGCCGCCGTGGACGCCGCGTTCTCGAGCATCGAGTCCGACCTCGGCCCGGTCGAGGTGCTCGTCGCCAACGCCGGCGTGACCCGCGACCAGCTCCTCATGCGCATGAGCGACGAGGAGTTCGAGACCGTGCTCGACGTCAACCTCACCGGCACGTTCCGCTGCGTGCGCCGCGCGTCGAAGGGCATGATCCGGGCCCGCAAGGGGCGGATCGTGCTCGTCGGGTCGGTCGTCGGGCTCTACGGCGGCCCCGGCCAGGTCAACTACTCCTCCTCCAAGGCCGCCCTCGTCGGCATGGCCCGCTCGATCACCCGCGAGCTCGGCGGTCGCGGCATCACGGCGAACGTCGTGGCGCCCGGGTTCGTCGAGACCGACATGACCGCGGCCCTGCCCGAGGCGACGCAGCAGCAGTACAAGGCGTCCATCCCGGCGGGCCGCTTCGCCTCGACCGACGAGGTCGCGGGGGTCGTCGCCTTCCTCGCCTCGGACGCCGCGGCCTACGTCTCCGGGGCCGTCGTCCCGGTCGACGGCGGCCTCGGCATGGGCCACTGACGGCCCCCTCGATCCCACCCGCACGCCCGGCACCCCGCACCGGCGCCCCGCACAACCGGAAGGTCATCATGGCTCTGCTCGACGGCAAGAAGCTCCTCGTCACCGGCGTCCTCACGGACAGCTCCATCGCGTTCCACGCCGCCCGCCTCGCCCAGGAGGAGGGCGCCGAGGTCGTCCTCACGTCCTTCGGCCGCCAGATGAAGCTCACGCAGGCCTTCGCCAAGCGGCTGCCGGTCACGGCGCCCGTGGTCGAGCTGGACGTGACCAGCGCCGAGGACCTCGCGGCGCTGCCGCAGCGCGTCGCGGAGCACGTGGACTCCCTCGACGGCGTCGTGCACTCGATCGGCTTCGCCCCGCAGTCCGTCATGGGCGGCAACTTCCTGTCCGCCGAGTGGGACGACGTCGCCACCGCGCTGCAGGTCTCGACCTACTCGTACAAGTCGCTCATCGAGGCGGCCCGGCCGCTGATGTCCGGGGGCGCCTACGTGGGGCTCACGTTCGACGCAACCTTCGCCTGGCCGGTCTACGACTGGATGGGCGTCGCCAAGGCGGGCCTGGAGTCCGCGAACCGGTACCTGGCACGCGACCTCGGGCCGCACGGCATCCGGTGTAATCTCGTCTCCGCCGGGCCCATCCGCACCACGGCCGCGAAGTCCATCCCGGGGTTCGCGACCATGGAGGACGCCTGGCCGCAGCGGGCCCCGCTGGGCTGGGACCAGACGACGGCGGAGCCGGCTGCGCGCGCCGTCGTGGCGCTCCTCTCCGACTGGTTCCCCGCCACGACCGGTGAGATCGTCCACGTCGACGGTGGTGTGCACGCGATGGGTCAGTGACGGCCCCTGGACCTGAGACGGAGCGGATGAGAGCGGTCACGCGGGACGAGGACGACGCGCCGGTCTGGCGTCTCGTGCTGCTGCGTCACGCCAAGGCCGAGCCCGCGCACGGGTCCCTGTCGGACGACCGGCGTCCGCTGGCCCTGGGTGGGCGCCGGCAGGCCGGCCGGGTGGGCATGGCGCTGACCGCGGCGGGCCTGCGGCCCGAGGTCGCGCTGGTGTCGTCCGCCCTGCGCACCCGGCAGACCTGGGACCTGGCGTCGGCCCACCTCGAGGGCGCCGGCGACGCCCTGCTCGAGGTCCGCGACGAGCTGTACGAGGCGAGCGTGCGCGACGTCCTCGACCTCCTGCGGGAGGTCGACGCGTCGGCACGCACCGTCCTCGTCGTCGGGCACGAGCCGACGATGGCGGCGACGGCGGCTCACCTCGCGGGCGAGGGCTCCGACGCCGCCGCCGTGGCCCAGGTGCGCGTCGGCGTCCCGACGGCCACGTACTCGGTGCTCGAGGCCGGGGAGCCCTGGGCCGCGTGGGGCCGCGACGGGGCCCGCCTCGTGCACGTCGGCCGCCCCTCCTGACCCGTCAGTCCGGGCCGGCCACCACTCCGCGCAGCCCGTCGAGCACCTCGTCGACGGTCGTGACCTCCACCAGCGGCGCGTAGAGCCGCATCGCGTCCAGCGCCCGGGCGTGGTCCGCGGCGCTCGCCCCGGCGCAGGCGTCCGCCACCACCCGTACCCGGCGCCCGGCGTCGGCGGCGGGCAGGACGGTGGACAGCACGCAGCAGTCGGTGGAGACGCCGGCCACCACCAGCTCCTCGGCGTGCCCGGTCGCCGCGTCGAGCTCCGGCCCCCACTTGCCGAAGGTCGTCGCCGTGACGACCGGCGCGCCCTCGGGGTCCAGGCCGTCCGCGAGGTCGTACAGCGGGTCGTCGGGCGGCACCAGCGCGAAGGGCCACTGCGCGAAGTACGCGCGCCACGCGCCCTGCGGGTCCCGGGGCGCCACGTACCGGGTCCACACGGTGCGGCCGGCGAACGCGGGCAGCAGCCGGCGCAGCCCGTCGGCCGCGGCCGCGAACCCGGGGGCGGCCCACGGGCCGCCGGGCTGGGCGAAGACGACCTGCATGTCGATCGCGACGAGCGCGGCCCCGCCCGCCTCGCGCGCCGGGGCGCTCACGCCGTCTCCTGCCGGCGCACGGCCCGCGCGGTCAGCAGGAGCGTGCCCAGCAGCCCGAGCGCGAGCGCCACGAGCACGCCGAGGTTGGCGCCGGCCCACTGGCCGTCGCGACCGCCGAGCCCGAGCGGCCCCAGCAGGTAGCCCTGCCAGGACAGCCAGCCGGCGTAGGTGTTGGTCACCAGGCCCCAGCCGATGGCCGTGCCCGCCACGACGAGCAGCACCGCCGACCAGCGCACGCTGCCGTACCGGCCGCGGCGGTCCGCCAGCTCCGTGTCGGCGTAGTCCCGGCGGCGGAGCGCGATGTCGGCGAGCAGCACGCCGCACCAGGCGGCGATCGGCACGCCGAGGGTGATGAGGAAGCCCTGGAACGGGCCGAAGAAGTCGTCGGCGACGAAGACCACGTAGGTCGCGCCCAGCACCATGAGGACCCCGTCGATCGCCGCGGCCGCCCAGCGGGGCGCGGGCAGCCCCAGGGACAGCAGCGCGAGGCCCGAGGAGTAGATGTCGAGCGCGGCCCCGCCGATCAGGCCGGCGAGCGCGACCACGATGAACGGGACGAGGAACCACTCGGGCAGGAGGACGGCGAGCGCGCCGATCGGGTCGGCGCCGATCGCGTCGGCGAGGGCGGGGTCGGACCCGGCCAGCAGCAGCCCGGCGACCAGCAGCAGCACCGGCGGCAGCGAGGCGCCGAACGTCGTCCAGCCGACGACACCCGGGCCCGACGTCGTGCGCGGCAGGTAGCGCGAGTAGTCGGCCGCCATGTTGACCCAGCCGAGGCCGAAGCCCGTCATCATGAAGACGAGGCCGCCGATGACGTGTGGCGCCTGCCCGGGCGGGAGGGCGGCCACGGTCGCCCAGTCGACGTGGCCCGCGACGAGGACCACGTAGACCACGGTGAGCACCGCCGTGAGCACGGTGATGACCCGCTGCAGCCGCATCACGAGCTGGAAGCCGAAGACGCCCGCGGCCATGACGACCAGGGCCACCACGGCGAGCGTCACGACCTGCGTCACGGTGCCGCCGCCCCACCCGAGCGTGCCGAGGACGGTCGCGGTGGCGAGGGTCGCCAGCGCGACGAGCACCGTCTCCCAGCCGACCGTGAGGACCCACGACAGCAGGGACGGCAGCCGGTTGCCGTCCACGCCGAACGCCGCCCGGCTGAGCACCATGGTGGGCGCGGACCCGCGGCGCCCGGCGAGCGAGATGAACCCGCAGGCCAGGAACGACGCCACGATGCCGACCGCCCCGACGAGCACGGCCTGCCAGAACGAGACGCCGAACGCGAGCAGGTACGCGCCGTAGCCGAGGCCGAGCACGGAGACGTTGGCCGCGAACCACGGCCAGAACAGGTCCCGGGCACGCCCGTGCCGCTCGGACTCGTCGATGATGTTGAGCGCGTTGGTCTCGACCGTGGTCGCCATGGGACCGATCCTGGCCCCTGACGTGCCGTTCGCGCTACAGGCGCCCGGCGGCGGGGTGGCCTACGGCCGAGCGGTGCCGGGCGCCCGGCCCGCGGCGGCATCGACCGCGTCGATGACGCCGAGCACGTCGTCGAGGCGGGGCCCCTCGACGCTGAACGGCGCCTGCGCGCGCACGAGCGGCTTGGCGGCGAAGGCGATGCCGATGCCGGCCGCGCCGATCATGTCGAGGTCGTTGGCGCCGTCCCCGACGGCGACGGTGTCGACCATCTCGAGGCCGCACTCGGCGGCCCAGCGGCGCAGGGTGGCGGCCTTGTCGGCGCGGCCGACCACGGGCCCCACGGTGCGGCCGGTGAGCATGCCGTCGACGACCTCCAGGCGGTTCGCGCGCCAGCGCGCGATGCCGAGCGCGTCGGCGATCGGCCCGAGGATCTCCGCGAACCCGCCCGACACGAGCCCGAACTCCCAGCCCCGGCGGTGCACCTCGCTCACCAGGTCGGCGGCCCCGGGGGTGAGGACCACGGCCTCTCGCACGGCCGTGAGCGCCTCGACGGGCACGCCGCGCAGGGTCGCGACCCGCTCGCGCAGCGAGCCGGCGAAGTCGAGCTCCCCGCGCATCGCCCGCTCGGTCACCTCGGCGACCTGGGCGCGGGTGCCGGCGTGGTCCGCCAGCAGCTCGATCACCTCGGCGGTGATGAACGTGGAGTCCACGTCGGTGACGACGAGCCGGCGGCGCGCCGGCTCCCCGCCGTCGACGAGGTCGGTGGCGGTGCGGGGTGCGGGGTCAAGCAACGACGGTGCCCTTCGGGACGACGGTGATCCCCGACGCGGAGACGGTGTACCCCCGGGCCCGGTCCTCGTCGTGGTCGACGCCGACCCGAGCCCGTTCGGTCACCACCACGTTCTTGTCGAGGATGGCGCGGTGGACCTGGGCGTGCCTCTCCACCTGGACGTTGTCCATGAGGACCGCGTCCGTGACGGTGGCCCACGAGTGCAGGTGCGCGCCCGGGGACAGGATGGACCCTGCGACGGTCGCGCCGGAGATGAGGACACCAGGCGAGACGATCGAGTCGGCGGCGTGGCCCAGGCGCCCCGGCCCGGCGTGCACGAACTTGGCCGGGGGTAGCCCGGTGTACCCCGTGAGCAGCGGCCAGTCCTCGTTGTAGAGGTTGAACACGGGCTGCACGGCGATGAGGTCGGTGTTCGCCTCGAAGTAGGCGTCGATGGAGCCGACGTCGCGCCAGTAGTCCCGGTCGCGGTCGGTGGAGCCGGGGATCTCGTTGCGGATGAAGTCGTAGACGCCGGCCGTGCCGTCGGCCACGAACGCCGGGATGATGTCGCCGCCCATGTCGTGGCGGGAGTCCGGGTCGGCCGAGTCCTTCGTGACGGCCTCGACGAGCGCGTCGGCGTCGAACACGTAGTTGCCCATCGAGGCGAGCACCTCGGTGGGGGAGTCCGGCAGCCCCACGGGGCTCTCGGGCTTCTCGAGGAAGTCGCGGATGCGCGTCGGGTCCTCGCGGTCCACCTCGATGACGCCGAACTGGTCGGCGAGCGCGATCGGCTGCCGGATGGCCGAGACGGTGGCGCGCGCGCCCGAGGCGATGTGCGACTCGACCATCTGGGAGAAGTCCATCCGGTACACGTGGTCCGCGCCGACCACGACGACGATGTCGGGCCGCTCGTCGTCGATGATGTTGAGGCACTGGTAGATCGCGTCCGCCGAGCCGAGGTACCAGTGCTTGCCGACCCGCTGCTGCGCGGGCACGGAGGACACGTAGTTGCCCAGCAGCGAGGACATCCGCCACGTCTTCGAGATGTGCCGGTCCAGCGAGTGCGACTTGTACTGGGTCAGCACGATCACGTGCAGGTAGTGGGAGTTGATGAGGTTGGACAGCGCGAAGTCGACGAGCCGGTAGATGCCCCCGAACGGGACCGCCGGCTTGGCGCGGTGGGCGGTGAGCGGCATGAGGCGCTTGCCCTCGCCCCCGGCGAGGACGATCGCGAGCACGCGGGGCTGGGTCGACGCCATGTCACGACCCTAGGGCGTCGCGGGCCACCGCGCCTGCGACCCGCCGCGCCCGTTAGGTTGGCCGCGTGAGCACCCTGCCGAGCAGCCCGACGACCGGCCCGTTGCGCGTCGACCTGCTGACCCGCGAGTACCCGCCGCACGTGTACGGGGGCGCCGGCGTGCACGTGGCCGAGCTGTCGGCCGTGCTGCGCCGGCACGTCGACGTCCGCGTGCGGTGCTTCGACGGGCCGCGCACGGGAGCCGACACGGCGCCCGGCGTCACGGGGTACGCCGTGCCGGCCGAGCTCGCCGGCGCGAACGCCGCGCTCGGCACGTTCGGCGTGGACCTCGCGATGGCGCACGACGCGGCGGGGGCCGACGTCCTGCACTCGCACACCTGGTACGCCAACCTCGCGGGGCACCTCGGCGGGCTCCTGCACGGCACGCCGCACGTCGTGACGGCGCACTCGCTCGAGCCGTTGCGGCCGTGGAAGGCGGAGCAGCTCGGCGGCGGGTACGCGCTCTCGTCCTGGGCGGAGCGCACGGCGTACCTGGGCGCCGCGGGCGTGGTCGCGGTGTCGGCGGGCATGCGGGCCGACATCCTGCGGGTGTACCCGGAGCTGGACCCCGACCGCGTGCACGTGGTGCACAACGGGATCGACCTTGCCGGCTGGCGCCGGCCGGCGCCGGGGGACCCGGAGGCGGAGCGGGTCGTGCGCGAGCTGGGGATCGACCCGGAACGCCCCGCCGTGGTCTTCGTGGGGCGCATCACCCGGCAGAAGGGCCTGCCGTACCTCTTGCGCGCGGCGGCGCGGCTGCCGCGCGAGGTCCAGGTCGTGCTGTGCGCCGGAGCCCCGGACACCGAGGAGCTCATGGCGGAGGTGCGCGGGCTGGTCGCCGACCTGCGCCGCGCGCGCGGCGGCTCGGGCGGCGCCGACGTCGCGGGGCCCGGCGGCGCCGGGGCGGAGGCGGGCGTGGTCTGGATCGAGCAGATGCTGCCGCGTCCGGACCTTGTCGCCGTGCTCGCGGCGAGCACCGTCTTCGTGTGCCCGTCGGTCTATGAGCCGCTCGGCATCGTCAACCTCGAGGCGATGGCGGTGGGCCTGCCGGTGGTGGGGACCGCGACGGGCGGCATCCCGGAGGTGGTGGACGACGGCGTCACGGGCGCCCTGGTGCCGATCGAGCAGGCCGACGACGGCACCGGCACGCCGCTGGACCCCGACCGCTTCGTGGCGGACCTGGCGGGCGCCCTCGAGCGGGTGCTCGCGGATCCCGCGCGAGCCGCGGCGATGGGGGAGGCGGGCCGCCGCCGCGCCGAGGAGCTCTTCTCCTGGGACGCCGTGGGCGAGCGCACGCTCGAGGTGTACCGCCGCGTCCTGGCGGGGTGAGCCCGCCGGCCGGGCGCCGGGTCAGAGACGGGCGCCGACCGCGCCGTAGGTCGCGGCACTGAGCGCGTGGCGCGCCGTGCGCTCCACCTCGCGCAGCGCCGTGGACCGCTGGTCCGCCTGCCAGAGGTTCACCGCGCCGCCCTCGTCGACGGTCGCCAGGTCGACGATCGCGAGCAGCCGGGACGCGAGCTGCAGCACCCGCGCCCGGCGCCCGTCGAGCGCGGGGACGGGCCACGCGTCCGTGCTCCCGCCGCGCAGGCGCTCGATCGCGTCCGCGGCGTCGTCGCGCCAGCGCGCGACGTCGAGGGCGTCGAGGGCGTCGGTCGCGGTGACGAGGCTGGTGCGCAGCTCCCGCTCGGCGTCCGCGAGCGAGCCGAGGGTCCCCACGACGTGCGCCGACCACCGGGGCACCGGCCGCACTCGCCAGGTGACGAGGTGGCCGGGCTCGAGCGCGCTGCCGAACGCCGTCACCTCCGGGACGGCGGCCCACGACCCGGCGGGCGTGGTGACCACGACGCACTCGCCGGCCTCCGTGGCCTCGGCGCTCGCCTCGGCGGGCACCCCGCCGAGGTCGCCGGGCGCCGGCAGCAGGGCGCAGACCTCGCGCGGGCCGGCCAGCCACGCGGTGACGAGGTCGCGCAGGCCGGCGGGGGAGGCGGGGTCGGCGTGCCCCGGCAGGCCGACGACGCCGTGCGGCTCGTCGTCGCCCTGGACGTGACGCACCACCACCCCCGGCGCGGCATCGGTGGCGGTGAGCCAGAGCGCCAGCACCACGCTGCGGGGCAACGTGCCCGGGTCGGTCTCCACGGCCCTCACAGTAGACGTCCGGGCCCCGCCGGCGCAGGCCGTGGGGCACGCCGGGGCCCGTCGGGGAAGGGCCGGTGGCGTCCTCCGGCTCGGGTAGGGTCGGGCCTCATGAGCGCGGTTCTCGACCTGCAGGGCGTCACCGTACGACGCGGTACCACCACCATCCTCGACGCCGTGGACTGGCAGGTGAACGAGGGCGAGCGCTGGGTCGTGCTCGGCCCCAACGGTGCCGGCAAGACGACCATGCTGCAGATCCTCGCCGCGCGCTCGCACCCCACGGCGGGCACGGCCGAGCTCCTGGGGGAGCGGCTGGGTCGCGTCGACGTCTTCGAGCTGCGCCCGCGGATCGGCTTCGCCTCCGCGGCCCTCGCCGACCGCATCCCCGGCGGGGAGACGGTGCGCGACGTCGTGCTGACGGCCGCCTACGGGGTCACGGGGCGCTGGCAGGAGTCGTACGAGGAGTTCGACGAGCAGCGCGCCAAGGACCTGCTCGCGGCGTTCGACGTCGCGGACCTCGCGGACCGCTCCTACGGGACGCTGTCCGAGGGCGAGCGCAAGCGGGTGCAGATCGCCCGCGCGCTGATGACCGACCCGGAGATCCTGCTGCTCGACGAGCCGGCGGCCGGCCTCGACCTCGCGGGGCGCGAGGAGCTGGTCGGTGCCCTGGCGGAGCTCGCGTCCGACGACGCCTCGCCGGTCCTCGTCCTCGTCACGCACCACGTCGAGGAGATCCCGCCGGGCTTCACGCACCTGATGCTCATGAAGCGCGGGGGCATCCAGGCCGCCGGCCCGATCCACGAGGTGCTGACGGCGGACAACCTCTCGCAGGCGTTCGGCACGCCGCTCATGGTGGCCCACGGCGGCGGGCGCTGGCTGGCCCGCGCGGCGCGACCCGCCGGTCGCTGAACCGGCTTCCCGGACCGGCGCAGGCTTGGTAAAGTCTGTGCAAAACCTGGTGGCGGCGGCGTGTCCCTGAGGCTCGTCGCGCACCGCACGGTCCCGTCGCGGGACGACGAGGGGAGATGACCATGGACTCGTGGCTGTGGTGGGTCGGCGGCGCGCTCCTGCTCGCCGCGATCGAGATGCTCTCCCTGGACCTCGTGCTCATCATGCTCGCCGGCGGTGCCCTCGGCGGCGCCGTCACGGCCGCCGCCGGTGGCGAGATCTGGCTGCAGATCGTCGTCGCGTGCGTCGTCTCCGTCCTGCTGCTCTTCACGCTGCGCCCGTGGCTGCTGCGCCACCTGCGGCAGCGGGTGCCGCTCGTCGAGACGAACGCGGCGGCGCACGTCGGCCGCCCGGCGGTCGTCCTCGCGGAGGTCACCGAGACCGGTGGCCGCGTGAAGCTCGCCGGCGAGGTCTGGAGCGCACGCCTCGAGGACGACGGCATCCCCAACTCCACCGGGCGCGTCCCGGTCGGCGTCGAGGTGCGCGTGGTGCGGATCGACGGCGCGACCGCGGTGGTCGCGCCCGTGACGACCACCCACGAGCAGGCCGAGCACACCGCCTGACCGGCCGGCACCCGGGCCCCGCCCCGGGCCGCCACCTGCACGACCCGCCGGGGCCACCGGCGGCACCGTCCGTCGTCGACAGCGTCGACAGTGTCGACCAGAAAGGACCGACGTGTCCGATACCGAACCCGGCACCATCGTGCTCTACGTGGTGCTCATCATCCTGGCGATCGTGCTGATCGTCGCGCTGGTCAAGGCCGTGCGCATCGTGCCGCAGGCGACCGCGCTGATCGTGGAGCGGCTCGGCCGCTACAACAAGACATTCGAACCGGGGCTGCACCTGCTGGTGCCGTTCGTGGACCGGATCCGCGCCGGCGTGGACCTGCGCGAGCAGGTCGTCTCCTTCCCGCCGCAGCCGGTGATCACGAGCGACAACCTCGTGGTGAGCATCGACACCGTCATCTACTTCCAGGTCACGGAGCCCCGGTCCGCGGTCTACGAGATCGCGAACTACATCACCGGCATCGAGCAGCTCACGGTCACCACCCTGCGTAACGTCGTCGGGTCGATGGACCTCGAGCAGACGCTGACCAGCCGCGACCAGATCAACGGCCAGCTGCGCGGCGTGCTCGACGAGGCGACGGGTCGCTGGGGCGTGCGCGTCAACCGCGTCGAGCTGAAGTCCATCGAGCCGCCGGCCTCCGTGCAGGGCGCGATGGAGCAGCAGATGCGCGCCGAGCGCGACCGCCGCGCCACCATCCTCACGGCGGAGGGTGTCAAGCAGTCCCAGATCCTCACCGCAGAGGGCGAGAAGCAGTCCCAGATCCTCCGGGCCGAGGGTGACGCCCAGGCGAAGATCCTCCAGGCGGAGGGCGAGGCGCGGGCCATCCTCCAGGTCTTCGGCGCCATCCACGAGGGCGACGCGGACCCGAAGCTGCTCGCCTACCAGTACCTGCAGATGCTGCCGGAGATCGCGAACGGCAACGCGTCGAAGCTGTGGGTCGTGCCGACCGAGTTCACGGCCGCGCTCGGCTCGATCGCGAAGGGCTTCGGCGGGGTTCCGGGCACCCCGGGCATCCCGACGCCGCCCGCCGACGACGAGGGCGCGGGCGAGTCGCGTCCGCGGTCGTCCCTGGCCTCCGCCCTGGAGGACCCGGGCGAGGCGCTCGCGGAGGCCCGGCGCCAGGCCGAGGCCGCCACGGCCGACGCGACGAGCGCGGGGACCCGCTCCGGCTCGCCGTTCGACCCGTCGGCCGAGCGCGGGCAGCGCCCGGCCGACGGCCCGGCGGCCCCGCCGTCGTCCGCCCCCCGGCCCCGCCCGCTGGGCGGCGAGCCGGAGGAGCCGCAGCAGTAGGTCGCACGAGGTACCGCCGGACCGCACGGGTCCGGGTCGCGAGGGCCGTCACCCCGTCGAGGGGTGGCGGCCCTCGCGCCGTCCCGGGGCGGGGCCGTCGTCCGATCCCGGCGTTGCGGAGTGAGCGCTCACTCATTTAGGCTTCCTGCATGGCTCCCGTCCCTGGCCCGACCGGCCGTGCCGCGCCCATGGCGCCCGACGACCGCCGCTCGGCCATCGTCGACGCCGTGCTCCCGCTGGTCGGCGAGCTCGGCCTCGACGTCACCAGCCGGCAGCTCGCCGACGCGGCAGGGATCGCCGAGGGCACCCTGTTCCGGGCGTTCGGCGACAAGCTCACCCTCATCGGCGCCGTGGCGGTCGAGGGCCTGCACCGCGCCTCCGGGCCGGAGGAGACCCGCGCCGAGCTCGCGGCCATCGACCGGGAGGCGCCGCTGGAGGAGCGGCTCGAGCGCGTCATCGAGCTCGGCCGCCGCCGCATGGCCGACGTGATGCGCTGGATGGGCGTGCTGCGGGCGCTGCACCACCGCACGGGCGCCCGCGACCACGTCGAGCCCGGACACCTCCAGGACTTCCGGGCGCGGCTGGCCGAGCAGCGCGAGCGTCAGCGCGAGGCCACGGTCAGCGGCCTGATCGGCGTGCTGGAGCCCGACGAGCACCGGCTGCGGGTGCCCGTCGAGGTCGCGGTCGCCCTCGTCGAGGCCAGCATCGCGGGCACGCACGCGCGGGTCGACCATCTCCTGCCCGCGCCGGAGCCGCGCGTGGTGGCCGACGCGCTCGTGCACGGCATCGCCGCGGACGGGGGCGAAAAACAGGTGCCGTCACGCCCGCCGTCGACGAACACTGCGTCCGAGGACAGCTCCCCGGCCGCGCCACGCTCGGGGGCCTCGCCCCGCACCTCCCACCTCCAGGAGCCCTGATGCTCGTCTCCCTGGCGCGGACCTATCTGCGCCCGTACGCCGGCGCCGTCGGCCTGCTGCTGGTGCTCCAGCTGCTGGCGACGCTCGCCTCCCTCTACCTCCCGTCCCTCAACGCCGACATCGTCGACAACGGCGTGACGCAGGGGGACACGGCCTACATCATGCGTGTGGGCGGCTGGATGCTCGCCGTGAGCCTCGTCCAGGTGGCGTGCGCGATCGGCGCCGTGTTCCTCGGCGCGCGCGCCGCGACGGCGCTGGGCCGCGACGTGCGCCGCGACCTGTTCGACGCCGTCCAGGGCTTCTCGGCCCGCGAGCTCGGCCGGTTCGGCGCCCCGTCCCTCATCACCCGCACGACCAACGACGTGCAGCAGGTGATGATGGTCGTGCTGATGACCTTCACCATCATGGTGATGGCGCCGATCATGCTGGTCGGCGGCGTCATCATGGCGCTGCAGGAGGACGTCGAGCTCTCGGCGCTGCTGCTCGTCGTGGTGCCCGTGCTGGGCATCGCCGTCGGGCTCCTGATGTGGCGGATGGTGCCGTACTTCAAGGCGATGCAGAAGCGCATCGACGCGATCAACGGCGTCCTGCGCGAGCAGATCACCGGCCTGCGCGTCATCCGTGCCTTCGTCCGCGAGCGCCGCGAGCTGGCACGGTTCGGCACGGCGAACGAGGCGCTGTACGACACGTCGCTGAACGCCGGCAAGCTCATGGCGCTGGCGTTCCCGATGGTCATGCTCATCATGAACGCGTCCAGCGTCGCGGTGCTGTGGTTCGGCGCGCAGCGCATCGATGCCGGCCAGATGCAGGTGGGGGCGCTCATGGCGTTCCTCAGCTACCTCATGTACATCCTCATGGCCGTCATGATGTCGACGATGATGGTGATGATGGTGCCGCGGGCCTCCGTGGCGGCGGGCCGCATCACCGAGGTGCTCGAGACCGAGACGTCGGTGACCGAGCCGGCGGCGCCCGTGGCGCTCGCCTCCCTGTCCGGCGGCGACGGCCCGCGCGGCGAGGTGCGCTTCGAGGGCGTGGGGTTCCGGTACCCGGGCGCGGACGAGCCCGTACTGCACGACGTGACCTTCACCGCGGCGCCCGGGCAGGTCACGGCGATCATCGGCTCCACGGGCGCGGGCAAGTCGACGCTGCTGAACCTGGTGCCGCGCCTGTTCGACGTGACCGAGGGGCGGGTGCTGCTCGACGGCGTCGACGTGCGCGACCTGACCACGGCGGACCTGGGGTCGACCCAGGGGCTGGTGCCGCAGAAGGCGTTCCTGTTCAGCGGCACGGTCGCTGACAACCTGCGGTACGGCAAGGCCGACGCCACCGAGGACGAGATGTGGGAGGCGCTGGAGGTCGCGCAGGCCCGCGACTTCGTCGAGGCGCTCCCCGAGGGGCTGCAGGCGCCGGTGGCGCAGGGCGGCACGACCTTCTCCGGCGGCCAGCGGCAGCGGCTCGCGATCGCGCGCGCCGTCGTGCGCCGGCCGCGGGTGTACCTGTTCGACGACTCCTTCTCCGCGCTCGACTACAGCACCGACGCGCGGCTGCGGGCGGCGCTGCGCCCGCGCACGCAGGACGCGACCGTCCTCGTCGTCGCGCAGCGGGTCGCGACCATCCGGGATGCGGACCAGATCCTCGTGCTGGACCACGGGCGCATCGTCGGGCGGGGCACGCACGCCGAGCTGCTCGCCGACAACGAGACCTACCAGGAGATCGTCTCCTCCCAGATGTCCCTCGAGGAGGCGGCATGAGCACCGAACGACAGGCGCCACCGGCCCGCCCCGCGGGCCCCCGGGGCGGCGGGCACGGCCCGATGGGCGGCATGGGCGGGGCACCCGCCGCGAAGGCGATGGACTTCCGCGGGTCGCTCCGGCGGTTCGCCGGGGTGATGCGACCCGAGCGGGCGCGCGTCCTCCTGCTCACCCTGTGCGGCGTCGTGTCCGTGGCGCTCACGGTGGCCGGCCCGAAGATCCTGGGCGACGCGACCAACGTCATCTTCGCCGGCGTCGTCGGCCAGGGGCTCTCGGCGGCCGGGGTCCCGGCCGGGACGTCGGGCGAGGAGGCCGCGGCGATGCTGCGGGCGTCCGGCAACGACGCCCAGGCGGGGCTGATCTCCTCGCTGCCGGACGTGGTGTCGGGGCAGGGGGTGGACTTCAGCCGGCTCGCGCAGATCCTCACCGTGGTGCTCGCCGTCTACCTGGGCGCGTTCCTGTTCGGGTGGCTGCAGGCCCGCATCATGACGGTCGCGGTGCAGAACACGATGCGTCGGCTGCGGGACGACGTCGAGGCCAAGCTGCACCGCATCCCGCTGAGCTACGCGGACAAGCAGGCCAAGGGCGAGATCCTCTCGCGCGTCACCAACGACATCGACAACGTCGCGCAGACGACGACGCAGACGCTCGCGCAGCTCGTGACGTCCGCGCTCACGGTGGTCGGCGTGCTGGGCATGATGTTCTGGATCTCGTGGGTGCTCGCGCTCGTGGCGCTGGTGACCGTGCCGCTGTCGGTGGTCCTCACCATGCAGATCGCGAAGCGGTCGCAGCCGCAGTTCGTGGCCCAGTGGGCCGCGACCGGGCGGCTCAACGCGCACGTGGAGGAGATGTTCACCGGGCACTCGCTGGTGAAGGCGTACGGGCGCCAGGAGGCGGCCGCGGAGAAGTTCGGCGCCGAGAACGAGGCGCTGTACGACGCGTCGCGGCGCTCGCAGTTCATCTCCGGCACGATGCAGCCGTCGATGGGCTTCCTCGCCAACCTCAACTACGTGGTGGTCGCCGTCATCGGAGGTCTGCGCGTGGCGTCCGGGCAGCTGTCGCTGGGCGACGTGCAGGCGTTCATCCAGTACTCGCGGCAGTTCACGCAGCCGCTCACGCAGATCGCGTCGATGATGAACCTCCTGCAGTCCGGGGTCGCGTCCGCCGAGCGGGTGTTCGAGCTGCTGGACGCCCCCGAGCAGGACCCGGACCCGGCGGAGCCTCGCAGGCTGGAGCAGGTGCGGGGGCGGGTCGCCTTCGAGGACGTGTCGTTCTCCTACGACCCCGAGGAGCCCCTCATCGAGCACCTCGACCTCGTCGCGGAGCCCGGTCAGACGATCGCGATCGTCGGGCCCACGGGCGCCGGCAAGACGACGCTGGTCAACCTGCTCATGCGCTTCTACGAGGTCGACTCCGGGCGCATCACCCTCGACGGCGTCGACGCGCGCGAGATGACGCGGGACGACCTGCGCTCGCGCATCGGCATGGTGCTGCAGGACACGTGGCTGTTCCAGGGCACCATCGAGGAGAACCTGCGCTACGGGGTCCGCGACGGCGCGCGCCGCGGCGGCGACCTGACCGACGAGGAGTTCCTCGCCGCCACCGAGGCGACCTACGTCGACCCGTTCGTGCGCACGCTGCCCGACGGGTACGCGACGGTGCTGGACGACGAGGCGACCGCGTTGTCGGCGGGCGAGAAGCAGCTGCTCACGATCGCGCGCGCGTTCCTCGCCGACCCGGAGATCCTCGTGCTCGACGAGGCGACGAGCTCGGTGGACACCCGCACCGAGGTGCTCGTGCAGCAGGCGATGAACGCGCTGCGGGCGAACCGCACGTCCTTCGTCATCGCGCACCGCCTGTCCACGATCCGCGACGCCGACACCATCGTCGTCATGGAGCACGGGCAGATCGTGGAGCAGGGCGACCACGAGACGCTGCTCGCCGCGGGCGGGGCGTACGCGCGGCTCTACGAGTCGCAGTTCAGCGCCCCGGTCGTGGACGAGGAGGACGTGGTCGCCGGGCGCGGCGCCGTCTGACCCGCTCGTGCTCCCCGTCAGGGGAGCACGAGCAGGCGGGCGGGCGGCGCCCCCTCGCGCTGCCAGTCGAAGCGCGCCTCGCCCACGACGCGCCACCCGCGGTGCAGGTAGACGGCGTGCGCCACGCCGTCGCGGTCGTCGACGTCGAGCACGGGCGTGCGCCCCTGCGCCCGCAGGTGCGCCGCGGCCGTGTCGAGCAGGGCGCCGCCGACGCCGCGGCCCTGGGCGTCCGGGCCGACGAACAGCACGGACACGCAGCCCAGCTCGTGGACCGGCCGGCCCGCGCCGGCGGACCAGATCGCGCCGACGTGGTCGTCCGGGACGGTCGTGACGCTCACGTGCCCGACGACGGCCCCGTCGATCTCGGCGACCCAGGCGCGCTCCTCGTCGGGGCGCACGAGGAACTCCTCGACGGGGAACGGGAGCGGCCACCGGTGCGGGTACCCCGACGCCGGCTGCTGCGCGGCGAGCACCGCGGCGAGCGCGGGCAGGTCGGCGGTCGTGCGGTCGCGCAGCAGCACGGCGGGGGCGGCGGTCGCGTCGGGGCTCACGACAGGATCCTGGCACGCCGCCCCGACAGGCCGGGCCGCCGGGGGCGACGTGCCGCGGCGTGCGTCAGCCGGAGACGCTCAACGTGGCGCCGACGGTGCCGAGGTCGCCGAGGGCGGCCGCGTGCACCCGGGCGAGCCGGGCACGGGAGACCTTGAGCCCCCGGCGGGTGTCGTCGGTCGTGACGTGCGCCGGGGGTTCGGCGGCGAGGGAGTCGGTCAGCGAGACCGGGCGCACGAGCGTCCAGTCGAGACCGCTGGCGCGCACCACCTCCTCCTGGCGCGCCGAGTCGGCGAGCTGGCGGCCGATGACGAACCGGAGCACGAGCTTCCAGGTGAGGTCCAGGTGCGCCCACGAGTCCCCGAGGCCGTAGGTGCTCTGCACGACGAGGCGCCGCACGCCGGTCTCGCGCATCGCCCCGACGACCGTCGCGGTGCCGCGGGAGCGGACGTCCGGCGAGGTGCTCGACCGGTGCAGCCACTGCACGGCCAGCGGGTTGTCCGAGATGCCGAGCGTGACGACGACGGCGTCCTGCCCGGCGACGGCCTTGGCGACCGCCTCGGGGTCCAGGGCGTCGCCGTCGAGGGGCCGGACGCTGCCCGGCCCGGGCGGCGGGGCGGCGAACGCGGTGCTCGCCGTGCGGCCGAACGCGGTCACGTGGTGTCCCGTGGCCACCAGCTCGCGGGTGAGGGCGAGGCCGCTGCCCCGCGTCGCTCCGATCACCAGCACGTCCATGACGGTTCCTCCTCCTCGTGCCGAGTCCCGAACGGTCCCGGCGTCTGGGTCCAGACTTCCGCCGCCGGGCCGGACGAACCATGAGGTGGGCTCCGGATCTCTTGACCGTTCGTCCGGTGCGGCCGGACGATGTCGGGATGAGCGACGTCCCCGTGCTGCCCGTCCCCGGCGCCGGCCGGCCGCAGACCGACCCCTGGGCCGAGGTGCTGGGCACCCTCGAGATGGACGCGGTGTTCTGCTCCACGGGCCGGCTGTCCGAGCCGTGGGGGATCGCGATGCCCGCGCTGCCCGGCGTCCTGATGTTCCACCTGCTGCTGACCGGCCGCGCCGTCGTCGACGTGGAGGGGCAGCGCCACGACCTGGGCCCCGGCGACCTCGTGCTGGTGCCGCACGGCACCGGGCACACCATCACCGGCACGCCGGACGACCCGGCCACGGGGCTGTGGGACGTCGACCGCACGGTGGTCGCCGACCGGTACGAGCAGCTGCGGATCGACGGCGGCGGGCGCCCCGCCGCCCTCGTGTGCGGGGCCGTCGGGTTCACCGACCCCGGCGTCGGCCGGCTGCTCGCGAGCCTGCCGCCCGTGCTCCGGGCGCCCGAGGGTGGGCCGGACGGCGACTGGCTCCGCGCGCTCGTCGCGGCCGTCGACCACGAGGTGCGCCACCCGCGCCCGGGCACGGACGTCGTCACCGCCCGCCTGGCCGACGTCCTCCTGGTGCACGTCGTGCGCCGCTGGCTGGAGGCCGAGGAGCCGGCGTCGGGCTGGGTCGCGGCGGTGCGCGACCCGGCGCTCGGGCCGGTGCTCCGGGCCGTGCACGCGGCCCCGCAGGCCCCGTGGACCCTGGGGTCCCTCGCCGACGTCGCCCGCTTGTCCCGCTCGGCGTTCGCGGAGCGGTTCGCCCGCACCGTGGGGGAGCCGCCCATGGCCTACGTCGCGGCGTGCCGGATGGACGCCGCCGCGCGCCTGCTGCGCGACCCGGGGGCGAGCGTCGAGCGCGTGGCGCGCCGGGTCGGCTACGACTCGGTGCCGGGCTTCCACCGCGCGTTCGTGCGCCGGCACGGCGTGACGCCCGGCGCATGGCGGGCGTCCGGCCCGGCGCGCACCCTGGCGGAGGTGCTCACGCGCTGAGCGCGCTGCGCGGCGGGGGAGAATGCCCCGGTGAGCATCCCCGAGCCCGCCGCCGTCCCCGTCGACCGCATCACCCGCGTCGACGACCCCGCCGACCCGCGGCTGCACGACTACACCGACCTCAAGGACGTGAAGCTCCGCTCCGTGCGCGAGCCCGCCGAGGGCCTGTACATGGCCGAGTCGTCGTCGGTCATCCGCCGCGCGCTCGAGGCGGGCCACCGGCCGCGGTCGTTCCTCATGGCGGAGAAGTGGCTGGACTCGATGGCGGACGTCGTCGCGGCGCACCCCGACGCCCCCGTGTACGTCGGCCCGGACGACGTGGTGCAGCGCATCACGGGGTTCCACCTGCACCGGGGGGCGCTCGCGGCGATGCACCGGCCCGTGCTGTCCTCGGTGCACGACCTGCTCGCGGGCGCGCGCGGCGGGGCCGGGGCGCGGCGCGTCGCGGTGCTGGAGGACATCGTCGACCACACGAACGTCGGGGCGGTCTTCCGGTCCGCGGCCGCGCTCGGTGTCGACGCCGTGCTCGTGTCGCCCCGGTGCGCCGACCCGCTCTACCGGAGGTCGGTGCGCGTGTCGATGGGCACGGTGTTCCAGGTGCCGTGGACGCGGCTGGGGTCGTGGCCGGGCGGCCTGCACGCGCTGCAGGACGACGGTTTCACCGTCGCCGCGTTGGCGCTGTCCGACGACGCGGTCTCCCTCGACGACCTGGTGGCCGACCCGCCCGAGCGGCTCGCGCTGGTGCTGGGCACCGAGGGCGACGGGCTGTCGCGTGGCGCGGTCGCGGCGGCCGACGTCGTCGTGAAGATCCCGATGGCCGGGGGAGTGGACTCGCTCAACGTCGCCGCCGCCTCGGCCGTCGCGTTCTGGGCCACGAGGTAGGAGCGGTGGTCCGTCGTCAGTCGGAGGCCTGCGGCGCGGCCCGGAGCCCGGGGCTGTCGGCGAGCTTGAGCCACACGACCCCGGCGATGATCACGGCGAGCCAGGACGCCTTGGCCGGCGTCAGCGTCTCGTCGAAGAACAGGGGGCCGAGCACGGCGGCGCCGACGGCGCCGATCCCGGCCCACACGGCGTAGCCGATGCCGACGTCGATCGTCTTCAGGGCGACGCTGAGGAAGAACAGGGTGCACAGGAAGAACACGACCGCGACCGCCGACCAGAGCGGGTCGGTGAACCCGGCGCTGCCGTTCACGCTGAGCGCGTAGCCCACCTCGAACACGCCGGCGACGAGCAGCGCGGCCCAGGGGCCGGTCCGGGTGCGGGCGGTGGTGCGGGGAGGCGTGGTGGTGGTGTCCATCGGGTTTCCTCTCACGGATCCAGGGGGGCGGGTCAGGCGGTGCCGGCGAGGTTGAGCCCGACGACGCCGCCGATCACGACGGCGATGCCGAGCGCCTTGGGCCAGGTGAGCCTCTGGGAGAGGAAGAGAGCGCCGACGACGACGATCCCGACACCAGCCAGCGAGGTCCACAGGGCGTAGCCGACGCCGACGTCGAACGTCAGCAGGGCGCGGCTGAGGAAGAAGGTGGCGATCGCTCCGCTGACCAGGGTCGCGGTCGTCCACCAGCGGTGGGTGAACCCGTCGGCCTTGCCGGCGGCGAGGCCGACGGCGACCTCGAAGACGACGGCGATGCCCAGGTAGAGCCAGCTCATGGGGGTTCCCTTTCGTGAGAGCCCGGAACCGGTCGGCTCCGAGCAGATGTGTGTACATACACATAAATGGCGAGAGGTGAGCGTCGGTACGTCGCCGCCGGGCGTCACGAGGTGAGGAGAGCGCCCACGTCCGTGAAGGCGGCCGCGACGGCGGAGGGATCCAGATGCGGGAAGTGCTTCGCGGGATCGCCGAGGAGATCGCCCAGTCGCGCCTCGTAGGGGTCGCGCACCTCTCGCACCAGCGCCTCGCCCGGTGCGTCGATGACGGCGAAGACGCCGCGTCCGTCGTCGGCGCACACGTCACGTCGGGCGAGGCTTTTGGCCTCCAACCGGCTCACCAGCCGGGTGGTCGACGTCGACGTCAGCCCGACGCGCTGGGCGAGGGCGGCGATACGCAGCTCCTTGTCCGGTGCGGCACCGAGCAGCGCCAGGGCGCGGTACTCGGTGAGCCCGACGCGGTAGGTGTCCGTCAGCCACCTGTCCAGGGTCGCGTCGACCGCCGACGCGAACATCGCGACCTGCGCCCACGACCGACCCGGGCGCCGGTCCGTCGTGGCCGCGACCTCCGACAAGTGTGTGTGCATGCACCTATATAACCACACGAGAGGCGCACTACGACCAACGCCTCCACCCCGGCGCCCGGTGACCGGGCGGGGCGCGCTCGACGTGCCCCGAGGGGGCGACGCGCAGCGCCGCCCCCTCGGGTCGTCGTGCCCGCCGCTCAGCCCGCGAGCTCGGACGCCAGGTCGGCCAGGAAGACGTCCAGCACGCCGTCGCCCAGCTGCACCGGGGCGGCGCCCCACCGGTTGTCCGGCGGGTCGACGATCACCTGCTCGGCGGCCGCGGCCGAGGCGCGCGCCTCGGCGAGGAGCGCGTCCCGGGCGTCCGTGTCGCCGTCCAGGTCGGCCTCGGCCGCGTCGAGCGTCGCGACCAGGGCGTCGCCCCACAGGTCCGTCGCGTCCAGCCAGGGCGCGGCGTCGGACACGAACGCCGGGTCGACGTCGGCCGCGCGCAGCGTCTCGGGGACGGTGGCGATCAGGTCGGCGCGCTCGCGCAGCCCGTCGACCGCCGCACGCCCGTCCCCGGCCTCCCAGCGCTGCCAGAAAGCCTCGACATCGGCGGCCAGCGCGGGCGCCTGCGGCTGCCACGGGTCGCCGAAGCTCGGCGCCAGGTGGTTGAGGTCGCCGAACACGAGCAGCGCCCGGGTCGCGTCCCGGTCGTCGCCCGACAGGTAGCGCATCGCCTCGACCCAGCTGCGGTCGCGGTCGTAGCCGCGGTCGTTCCACGCGAAGTCCGCGATCCCGAAGACGGCGACCTTGCTCGCCGCGGCCTGGTTCATCGGGTTGGACACGATGCCGGCCAGGTGGTCGGACAGCCCTGGCTCGCGCTTGTCGTAGGGGGCGAGGAGCAGCCGGCCGCTCGTCTGCCCGTAGTCGTTGACCGGGTAGTTGTCCCACAGGAAGGTCGGCCCGCCGAACACCGTGTCGGCCTCGACGGCCTGCTCGACGGAGATCGACTGGGGCACCACGTCGTTGCCCGTCCACATGACGACGACGTCCTCGTCCGTCTCGCGCAGGGCCGCCTTGTAGGGCGACTCGGTGGTGTTGTAGTACTCCGTCGGCACCATCTGGAGCGGCCGGACGCCGTCGTGGGTCTCGACCCACTCCTGCTGCACCCGGGTCAGCAGGTCGGCCTGTGCCCGGCCCGCGTTCGCCGGCGAGGGGTCGCCGTAGGCCTCCTGGTCCGCGTCGCAGGCCCACTGCGTGTAGTCGATGTCGTCGAGCGGGATGCTGAAGGCGCGCACGCCCACGTCGTACAGCGCCTGGAACTTGCGCTCGAGCGCGGCCACGTCATCCTCGCTCGAGTAGCAGATGGTGTTGCCCGGCGAGAGCGCGAAGGTGAAGCGGACGTGGTTCGCGGTGGCCACCTCCACCAGCTCGGCGAGCTCCGCGAGCTTGTCCGCCGGGTAGTCCTCGCGCCACCGCTCGCGGTGGTACGGGTCGTCCTTCGGGGCGTACACGTAGGTGTTCGCCTTGACGTCGCCGTAGAACGCCAGCTGGTCGAGGCGCTCGGCGTGCGTCCAGGGCTCGCCGTAGAAGCCCTCGATCGTCCCGCGCAGCGGCATGGCCGGGTGGTCCCGCACGGTGGCGCCCGCCACCGTCGTGCCACCGCGGTCGGCGGCCAGCAACTGCTCGAGCGTCTGGACGGCGTAGAACTGCCCGGTGGCGTCGTGGCCGGCCAGGGTCACCGTGCCGCGCCCGCCCGTCGCGTCCACGCGCAGCGCGTAGGCCTCGTCGTGGTCGGGCACCGTGACGTGGCCGAGGGCGGCGCGCACGTCGGCCCGGGTCCCGTCGCCAAGCAAGACGCGCACCTGGCCGCGTGCCGGCCGGTCGTCCGCGTCCCGGACCGCCGCGCGGACGCCGTGCTCCCGCAGCGCCGCCGTGAGCGCGTCGCGGGCCGCGGCGTCGGTGTCGTCGTCGACGACGACGTCGACGGTCCGCGTGAGCCGGAGGTCGTGGCCCGTACGGCGCGTCTCCTGCGGCGCGGGGCTGACGGTGGGAAGGTCGTCGTGGGCGGGCGCCGCGTTCGCGGTCGAGGGCGCCGTCGCCCCGACGGCGAGAAGGGTAGCGACGGTGAGGGACCCGGCGGCGAGTCGTCGTCTGACAGTGGTCATGCAAACCTCCATTGGTCTAGACCAGTTTGTCCACTGTGGCGAAGGCCCGGTGCCCCTGTCAACAGGTGCCGGCGATCTGGGGGGCCCGCCAGGTGTCGCGCGAGTGACCCGCATCACACGAAGAAATACGCAACAGAGGGATGACGAAATGTTCGGGCGAAGGTTAGCCTCACCTACGTGAGTCAGACTCTGGCACCCTCGGCTCCCTCGATGACCGAGCCTCATCCCACCGTCGCGATGGCCGGGCGCGGCCTGCGGTTGTCGTACGACCGCCGCACCGTCGTCGACGACGCACAGATCGAGTTGCGGTCGGGGGCCGTCACGGCCCTGCTCGGGCCGAACGGTTCCGGCAAGTCGACGCTGCTGCGCTCGCTGGCCCGGCTGCACCGCCCCGACGCCGGCACGGTCACCCTCGCCGGCGAGGACGCCCGGGGCGGCGACACGGACGCGCTCGCACTGCACCCCAAGGACTTCGCCCGTCGGGTCACCCTGCTGTCCCAGAGCCACCCCACGCCCAGCGGCGTCACCGTCCGCGACGTCGTCGCCTACGGCCGCCACCCCTACCGCGGGCGCTTCCGGTCGGCGGACGCCGACGGACCGCGCGCCGTCGCGCACGCCATGGAGGTCACCGGCGTGGCCGAGATGGCCGGGCGCGGCGTCGACGAGCTCTCCGGCGGCGAGCTGCAGCGCGTGTGGCTCGCGACGTGCCTCGCCCAGGACACCGGCGTGCTCCTGCTCGACGAGCCCACCACGTACCTCGACCTGCGCTACCAGGTGGAGCTGCTCGACCTGGTGCGCGACCTCGCCACCGAGCACGGGGTGGCCGTCGGCGTGGTGCTGCACGACCTCAACCAGGCCGCCGCCGTCGCCGACCACGTCGTGGTGCTCCACCAGGGCGAGGTCCGGGCGTCCGGCCCCGCCGCGCAGGTGCTCACCAGCGAGCTGCTCACCGAGGTCTACGGCATCCGCGTCGAGGTCACGACCCACGCCGCCACGGGCCGCACCCGCTGCGAGGCCGTGGGTCGTCACGACGCCCGCGCCTGAGCGCCTCGCACCCCACCGTCCCCTCCGTCCCCCCGTACTCCGCAGACCACCCGTACCTCCCGTACCGGCCCCGCCCGCCGGCGCCCGCCGCCGGCACGTCGCGCACGGCCCCCGCCGGCGCACCGAACCGAAGGACACCGAACACCCATGCGTACCCCCACCCGACCGCTGCTCGCCGGCGCCACCGCCGCCGTGGCCGCGCTCGCCCTCGCCGCGTGCGGCACCACCGAGGACCCCACGGCCCAGGCCGCGCCCGAGACGACCGCGAGCGGCCCGGTGACCTACACCGACGAGCGCGGCGAGCACACCCTCGACGCCCCCGCCACCGACGTGGTCTCGCTCGAGTGGGGCCTCACCGAGAACCTCGTCGCGCTGGGCGTCGAGCCCGCCGGCCAGGCCGACGTGGCCGGCTACAACACCTGGAACACGGTCGCGCCGATCGACGAGGGCACGCCCGACGTCGGCATGCGCGGCGAGCCGAGCCTCGACGCGATCTCGGCGCTCGAGCCGGACCTCGTGGTCACCACCACCGACGTGCCCGAGAACGTCATCGCGCAGATCGAGGAGGTCGCGCCCGTGCTGGCGCTGCGCGGCTCCGACGGCGCCGACCCGCTCGGGTACATGCGCGAGACCGTGACGACCCTCGGCGAGGTCACCGGCACGCAGGACGAGGCCACCCAGGCGCTGGCGGACTTCGACGCCAAGGTCGCCGAGGGCGAGAAGGCGCTCGCGGAGGCTGGGCTCGACGGCGCTCAGTTCGCGATGGCGGACGGCTGGATCGCCAACGGCACGGTCTCGGTGCGCATGTACACGCCGGGGTCCTTCTTCGGCGCGGTCGGCGAGGCCGTGGGCCTCGAGGACGCCTGGACGGAGGGCGGCGACCCCGACTACGGCCTCGCGCAGACCGACGTCGAGGGCCTGACGAAGCTCGGCGACGTGCAGTTCGTCTACGCCGCCAACGACGCCGAGGCGGACCCGTTCGCCGACGGGCTCAAGGGCAACAAGGTCTGGGAGCAGCTGCCGTTCGTCGCGGCCGGCGACGTGCACCGCATCCCCGACGGGATCTGGATGTTCGGCGGCCCCCTGTCGGGCGCGGCGTACGTCGACGCGCTCGTCGACGCGCTCGCCTGACCGCCGACCTCCCGTGCCCGTGACCGCTCCCGCGCCGTCATCGACGCCCCCCGCCCCGGCCACCGCGCCGGGGCGGCGGGCGGCGCCCGTCCGCGTCGCCGGGGCGTTCGCCCTCGCCCTCGTCGCCGTGCTCGTGCTGGGCGCCGTGCACCTCACGCAGGGCACGGCCGACGTCGGCGCGCTCGACGTGCTGCGCGCCGTCGTCGGCGCCGACACCGACGCCACCGTCGCGGTGCTCGTCTCCTCGCGGCTGCCCCGCCTGCTCGCCGGGCTGCTCGTGGGCGTCGCCCTCGGCGTGGCCGGCGCCGTGCTGCAGTCCGTGGCGCGCAACCCGCTCGCGTCGCCCGACACGCTCGCGGTCAACGCGGGCGCGTACGTCACGGTGGTCGCGGCGGCCGCGCTCGGGCTGTCCGTGCCCTTCTACCTGCAGGGCGGGCTCGCCTTCCTCGGCGGCCTGGCCGCCGCCGCCCTCGTGCTCGTCCTCGCGCGCGGCGGCGCCGACGGCCCCACCCGGCTCGTGCTGGCCGGCTCGGCGATCATGCTGGCGCTGCACTCGCTGACGACGGTGCTGCTCGTCCTCTTCGAGCAGGAGACCACCGGCCTCTTCGCGTGGGGGAGCGGCAGCATCGTGCAGTCCGGCACGCGCACCGTGGCCATGGCCGCGCCCGTCGTGCTCGCCGGCCTGGCCGCGGTCGCGCTGCTGACCCGCCGGCTGGACCTCCTCGGGCTCGGGGACGACGCCGCACGCGTGCTCGGGATCGACGTGCGCCGCACGCGCGTGCTCGCGGTGCTGGCCGCCGTGCTGCTCGCCGCCGTCGCGGTCACGGTCGCCGGCCCCGTCGGCTTCGTCGGCCTGGCCGCGCCCGTCATCGCCCGCCTCGTGGGGCGGCGCGTCCCGGGCCTGGGGCGGCACGTGCTGCTCCTGCCGTTCGCCGCCCTCGTGGGCGTCGTCGTGGTGCTCGGTGCCGACGTGCTCCTGCGTGCCGTCCTGCCCGGCCAGGCGTCCGTCGTGGTGCCGACCGGCGTCGTGACGACCGTGCTCGGCGCGGGCGTCCTCGTGTGGATGGCGCGCCGCCTGCGCGACGCGGGCGCGGGCGCGCGCGGCGCCCGCGGGGCCCTCGGACGTCCCCGCTCGCGCGCCCGGGTGGTCACCGTGCTGGTGCTGCTCGGGGCCGCGCTCGTCGCCGCCGTCGTCACGGGTCTGCTGCTCGGCGACCGCCTCGTGCTGCTGGGCGACGTGGCGCACTGGGCGCAGGGCGTGGCCGGGCGGCAGGTGAGCTTCGTGCTCGACCAGCGCGTGCCGCGCGTGCTCGCGGCGGTGCTCGCCGGCGCCGCACTGGCGCTCGCCGGCACGATCGTGCAGGCGGTGTGCCGCAACCCGCTCGCCGAGCCCAGCCTGCTCGGCGTGACCTCGGGCGCCGGCCTCGGCGCGGTGCTGATGATCCTGCTGGTGCCCGGCGTGGGCATCTGGCCGATGTCCGCCGCCGCGGGCGGCTGCGCGCTGGCCGTCTTCGCGCTGGTCTACCTGCTGTCGGCGCGCGGCGGCCTGGCCTCCGAACGCCTCGTGCTCGTGGGCATCGGGGCGCAGGCGGGCACCACGGCCCTCATCACGCTCGTCGTGCTGGTCGTCGCACCCTGGGACGTCAACCTCGCCCTCACGTGGCTGTCCGGCTCGACGTACGGGCGCACGCTCGAGCAGCTCCTGCCCGTCGCGCTCGCCCTGGTGGTCGTGCTGCCGCTCGCCGCGACGTACCGCCGCGAGCTGGACGTGCTGTCGCTCGACGAGGACGTGCCGCGCGTGCTCGGGCTGCCCGTGGACCGCTCGCGCCTCGTGCTGCTGGGCGCGGCGGCGCTGACGACGGCCGCCGCGGTGTGCGCCGTCGGCGTGATCGGTTTCGTGGGGCTCGTCGCGCCCCATGCCGCCCGCGCCCTCGTCGGGGCGCGGCACGCGCGCGTGCTGCCGGTGGCGGTCCTCCTCGGTGCCGTCCTGGTGTCCGCGGCCGACACCCTCGGCCGCATCGTCATCGCGCCCGGACAGATCCCCGCGGGCCTCGGCACCGCCCTGCTGGGCGCGCCGTACTTCGTCTACCTGCTCTGGCGCTCCCGGGGCCGCGCCACCGCCTGAGGCCCGACCGCTTTCGAGCGCGGCCGGGTCGAGGGACGATGACAGGGTGAGCGAGCACAGGGCCGCCCCCGTGGTGGTCGGCTACGACGCGTCGGAGCCCGCCGACGTCGCCCTCGCCTGGGCGGCGCGCGAGGCCCGGGCGCGAGGCGCCGTGCTGCGCGTGGTCTACGTGCGCGACGCCCACGACACGGCCGTCGCGGCCCGTCCGCACGGCGCCGACCTGGGCGACCGCGGCCACGGCGGCGCCTGGCCGGTCGTCGAGGAGGCCGCGGCGCGGGCCAGGGACGTCGCCCCGGGGGTGGAGACCGAGACCGCCGTCGAGTACGCCGCTCCCGCGGCCGCCCTCGTGGGGGTGTCCAGCGACGCCGGCGCCCTGGTGCTCGGCGCCACCCGGCACAGCGGGCTGTACGAGGCGCTCCGTGGCACCGTCGTCCTGCAGGTGACCGCCCACGCGCTGTGCCCCGTGATCGTGGTCCCGGCCGAGGCCGCGAGCCGGGAGCTGCCGCCCGACGCGCCCGTCGTGGTCGGCTACGACGGCTCCGAGCCTTCCGGCCTGGCGCTGGACGCGGCGACCGCGACCGCGTGGGAACTGGGGCGCACGCTGCGTGTCGTGTCCGTGTGGCGCCCCGGCGTCACGGAGTGGGTGACCTCGCGCGGCCCCACCGAGCACGAGGGGCACGACCTCACCGAGGGGGACGCCGGCCCGGTGCTCGCCAAGGGGCTGGCCCGCGTCGAGGACCGGCTGCGCGAACGTGGCGCCTCCGAGGGGTCGCTCGAGGTGGTGGGGGAGACCCGCGAGGGGAACGTGGCGCGCGTGCTGCACCGCGAGGCGGAGGGCGCCGAGCGGCTCGTGCTGGGCACCCGCGGGCGCGGCGGGTTCGCGTCGCTGCTGCTCGGCTCGGCGACGCACACGCTGGTGCGCACGGCGGTCTGCCCGGTCGTCGTCGTCCGGGCGCCCGGGGCGGCCGTGCCGGGCTGACCTCGGGGCCCGTCGTGTGACGACGGTCACCCGGCCTTGCGGGCCACCGGTCAGGTGAGGTTAGGCTTACCACCGTGACCGAGACCGCCGAGGCGACCGAGCGCGCCGACCGCACCGCACCGGAGGCCGCCCCCGTGCAGCCGTACCGCATGTTCGACGTCGTCGTCTCCCGGGTCACCCGGCTCTGCCCGTCGTTCATCCGGATCACGTTCACCGGCGACGACCTCGACCGGTTCGCCGACAACGGCCGGGACCAGCGCATCAAGTTCCTGCTCCCCGCGCCGTGCGGCGGCTGGGAGTACCTCGACCGGCAGAACCCTGACTGGTTCTCCACGTGGCGGGCGCTGCCCGAGGAGCGTCGTAACCCGCTGCGGACCTACACCGTGCGGGCCGTGCGCCAGGACCTCCGCGAGGTGGACGTCGACATCGTCCTGCACGGCGACACCGGCCCCGCCTCCCGGTGGGCCAACGGCGCCCGGCCCGGCGCCCCGCTCGTGATCATGGGCCCCGACGCCGCGTACACCGACGGCCCGCACGGCGGCCTCGAGTTCAACCCGCCCGCCCGCAGCCACGCCCTGCTGCTGGCCGGCGACGAGACCGCGGTGCCGGCGATCGCCGCGATCTGCGAGTCGCTCCCGCACGACGCCGTCGGCGAGGTCTTCCTCGAGGTGCCCCACCCGGAGGACCGCTGGACCCTGGCCGCGCCCGCCGGGGTGCGCGTCACCTGGCTCCCGCGCGAGGAGCGCGAGCACGGGGACGTCCTGGTCCCGGCCGTGAAGGACGCCGCGGACCGGCTGCTCGCCATGGGTGTCCGCCCGTCCGCCGACGCGCCGGCCCTGCCCGAGGTGCTGTCCACCGAGGCCGACGGCCACGCGCTCACCGCCGCGGGCGTCGACCTGGACGGCGAGCTGCCCGACGTGGACGTCGACGCGGAGATCCTGTGGGAGGTCCCCGTCGACGCCGCGGGGCACCCGCTCGCGCAGGACACCGTCCTGTACGCCTGGCTCGCCGGCGAGGCGGGCGCCATCAAGACCCTGCGCCGCTACCTCGTCTCGGAGAAGGGCGTCGACCGCAAGGCGGTCGCCTTCATGGGCTACTGGCGCCGCGGCCGCGCGGAGTGCTGACGCGCACCTGACGGTGCGTGCGCTCAGCGGTCGACGCCGAGGCCCTCGACGACCTCGACGTCGGGCATCGCGCACAGCAGCTCGCCCGGCATGAGCAGCTTGGAGCGCCGCAGCCCGGAACCCATGAGTGCGAGCGCGCCCGGCGCGGCGAAGCGGGAGTCCACCAGCACGCGCCAGCCCGCGGGCAGCCCCACCGGGGTGATGCCTCCGTACTCCATGCCGGACTCCGCCGTGGCGCGGTCCGTGGGCAGGAAGGACGCCTTGCGGGCGTCGAGCAGCTTGCGCACGCGGGTGTTCACGTCGGCGTGCGTGGTCGCGGTGACCACGCAGGCGGCGATCCGCTCGACCTCCCCGCGCCGACCGGCGACCACCACGCAGTTCGCGGAGGCCTCGGGCGGCAGGTCGTGCCGCTCGTTCAGCGTGGCCGTATCGGCGTGGTCGGGGTCGATCTCGGTGACCGCGACGAGGCCGCGGACCCGGTCGTCGTGCGCCGCCCACGCGCGCAGCGCCTCCGCGACCGGCGGGGCGAGCAGGTCGGGGTGGTCGAGGGCCGCCGCCCAGGGGAGGTCACCGAGGGTCGGCAGGCCGGACAGCGGGAGGTCGGACATCGGGTCCGGGGTCGATGCCGCGCTCATCGGCGGTACGTCGCCGTCAGCGTGGCGCGGGCCAGGACGTGGAAGTACACGGTGAAGGCGACCTGCGCCGGGCTGTTCGACTCCGACAACCCCAGCGTCGGGACGTCGAGGGCGTGCACCGCGAACACGTAGCGGTGGGGGTGGTCGCCGGGCGGCGGGCCGGCGCCCTCGAAGCCGAGGCGACCGCCGTCGCTCGGCACGTGGAAGGCACCGTCGGGCAGGCCCGCACCGCCGGCGGCGCCCGCGCCGCGGTCCAGGGACGTCACGCCAGCCGGGACGTCGACGACGTTCCATTGCCAGTACCCGGACGGGGTGGGGGCGTCCGGGTCGAAGCAGCTGACCGCGTAGGACCGGGTGCCCTCCGGCGCGCCCGACCACTCGAGGTGGGGCGACACGTCCGCGCCGTCGACGCTGAAGTCGACGCCGAGGGGCTCACCCTCGGCGAGGTCCGCGCTCTTGAGCGCGAAGGTGCTCGGGACGGGGAGCAGCGAGTACGGGTCCGGGGGCAGCGGTCGCGCGAAGTCCTTGCCTGTGTCCGTGCCAGTCATGGAGCCATGCTGCCCGACCGCCCCGGTGCTGGCCAGGGCGGCCACGCCGAGCAGCGCGGCGCGGGCGGGCCGTGGTACGGTGCTCGCGCAAACCGACCGGACGGTACGTCGGTTGGTCGAGCAGGTCGCGAGGAGGCGATGGTGGGGTCGGACGGCAGGTTCACGGGCAGGGTCGCGCTGATCACCGGCGGCAGCCGGGGCATCGGGCTCGCCGTCGCGCGGCGGCTCGCGGACGAGGACTGCGCCGTCGTCGTCACCGGGCGCAAGCGGGAGGCGCTCGACGAGGCCGTCGCGGCCCTCGGGCCCGAGCGCGCCTCGGGCGTGGCCGGCAGGGTGGACGACCCCGAGCACCGTGCCGCCGTCCTGGCCCACGTCGCCGAGCGCCACGGGCGCCTGGACCATCTCGTCAACAACGCCGGCATCAACCCGTCGTGGGGGCCTGCGCTCGAGGTGGACCCGGGTGTCGCGCGCAAGATCCTCGAGGTCAACGTGGTGTCCGCGCTGGAGTGGACCCGCGACGCCGTGGCCGGCGGGCTGAGCCGGTCGGCGGTGAACGTCGCGTCGATCTCGGGGACGTCGTCCAGCCCGAACATCGCCTTCTACGGCGCGTCCAAGGCGGCCCTCATCAACCTCACCCAGCAGCTCGCCCAGGAGCTGGCGCCCGCCCTCCGGGTCAACGCCGTCGCCCCCGCCGTCGTGAAGACGCGCTTCTCCCGCGCGCTGTACGAGGGGGACGAGGAGCGGGCGGCCGCGCGCTACCCCCTCGCGCGGCTCGGCGTGCCCGACGACGTCGCCGCCCCGGTGGCCTTCCTGCTCTCGGACGACGCAGCCTGGGTGACCGGCCAGACGCTCCGGATCGACGGCGGCGCGAGCATCGCGCCCGTCGGGTGAAGGATGGGGGCATGAAGAGCACCAACGTCGCCGAGCGGGTCACCGCGGCCGCCCTGGACCTGTTCGCCACGCAGGGGTACGCCACCACGAGCGTGCAGCAGATCGTCGAGGCCGCCGGCGTCACCAAGGGCGCCATGTACCACTACTTCCAGTCCAAGGACGACCTGCTGTTCGCCGTCTACGACCGCATGCTGGCGCTGCAGAAGGCCCACCTCGACGAGATCGTCGCCGCGGGCGGGCCGGTGGAGGACGTCGTGCGGGCCGTGTGCGTCGACGTCGTCAAGACGTCGATCGACTTCCTGCCGGAGGGCACGGTCTTCTTCCGCAGCATGCACATGCTCTCCGAGCCGCGGCTCAAGGAGGTCACGCGGCGCCGTCGCGAGTACCACGACGAGTTCGCGGCGCTCCTGCGGCACGGCCAGGACGAGGGGGTCTTCCGCACCGACGTGCCGCTGCCGCTGCTGGTGGCGCACTTCTTCAGCGACGTGCACTACCTGTCGCACTGGTACTCGCCCGAGGGCCCCGAGACCAAGTCCGAGGTGGCCCACCAGCTCACCGAGCTGTTCCTGCGCGGGATCCGCACCCCCGCGGCCTGACCCCGCCCGCCCCGGCGCCGACGTCCGGGCGGGCCCGACACCGACGAGACGAGAGCGACGATGACGACGCTGCCCGGCACGACCTCCCCCCGCACCCCCGCCGGCGTCCCCGCCACGATGCGCGCCTGGCGCGTGACGGGCCCGGGGGAGCCCGCCGACGTGCTGCGGCTCGACGAGGTGCCCGTGCCCGCACCCGGGGCCGGGGAGGTGCTCGTCCGGGTGCGCGCCGTGGCGGTGAACTTCCCCGACGTCCTGCTGGCCCGCGGCCAGTACCAGGTCCGGCCCGAGCCGCCCTTCGTGCCCGGCATCGAGCTCTGCGGTGACGTCGTGGCGCTCGGTGAGGGGGTCGCGGCCGGCGACCGGGGCCTCGCGCCGGGAGCGCGGGTCGTGGGCTCCGCCATCGGCGTGCTGTCCGAGTACGCGGTGCTGCCGGCCGCCTCCGTGCGTCCGGCGCCCGAGGGGCTGGACGACGCCGAGGCGGCCGCGCTGACGATCGCGTACCAGACGGCGTGGTTCGCGCTGCACCGCAAGGCCCGGGTCCGGCCGGGCCAGTACCTGCTGGTGCACGCCGCGGCCGGCGGTGTCGGCACCGCGGCGGTGCAGCTCGGGGCCGCCGCGGGCGCCCGGGTGATCGGCGTCGTCGGGAGCCCGGCGAAGGCGGAGGTCGCGACGGAGGCCGGCGCCCACGACGTCCTCGTCCGCGGCGCCGACCTCGCCGCGCAGGTCAATGAGCTCACCGGCGGGGCGGGCGCCGACGTGGTCGTCGACCCGGTCGGTGGCACATCCTTCGAGCAGTCGACGCGCTGCATCGCCTTCGAGGGGCGGATCGTCGTCGTGGGCTTCGCGAGCGGTGACATCCCCCCGGTGCGTGCCAACCACGCCCTCGTCAAGAACTACGACGTGCTCGGCCTGCACTGGGCGCTCTACCAGCAGCGCCGCCCCGACCTGGTCGACGCGGCGCACGACGCGCTGACGCGCCTGGTCGCCGAGGGCGCCGTGCGGCCCGTCGTCGCCGACGTCGTGCCGTTCGACGACGCGCCCGCCGCCGTGCAGCGCCTCGCCGGCGGCGCCACGACCGGCCGCCTGGTCGTCCGCGTCGCCGACTGACCGACTGGCCGACTAACCGACTGACCGACCCCCGCTCCTGGCGTGCCCCTGGACCGATCTGGAGGAACTCCGTGTCCGCTCGTCCTGTCCCGACCGACCCCGGCCGCCCGCTCGAGGGGCGGGTCGCGCTCGTCACGGGCGGCGCCCGCGGTCTCGGCGCGGCGTACGTCCGCGCCCTGCACGCGGCGGGCGCCTCGGTCGTCGTCGCGGACGTGCTCGACGACGCCGCCGCGTCCCTCGCGGCCGAGCTCGGCGACCGGGCGCGGCCCGTCCGCCTCGACGTGTCGGACGAGGCGGGGTGGGAGACGGCGGTCGCGGCCGCGGTCGAGGCGTTCGGGGGCGTGGACGTGCTCGTGAACAACGCGGGCATCGCCAACGCCGCCCCCATCGAGCACTACTCCACGGCCAAGTGGGACGCCGTGATCGCGGTCAACCTCACCGGCACCTTCCTGGGGTGCCGCACGGTGGTGCCGGTGATGCGGGCGGGCGGCGGCGGGTCGATCGTCAACGTGTCGTCGGTCGAGGGGCTGCGAGGCGGGGAGCGGCTGCACGGCTACGTGGCGTCCAAGTTCGGCGTGCGGGGGCTGACCAAGTCGCTCGCCGTCGAGCTGGGCCGGGACGGGATCCGGGTGAACTCCGTGCACCCGGGCCTGGTGCGCACGGACATGACCGCGCGTATCGACGCGGACGCGGTGCCGATCCCGGTCGGGCGCGCCGCGGTGCCGGACGACGTCGCGGGCGCGGTGGTCTTCCTCGCGAGCGACGCGTCGGCGTACCTCACGGGCACGGAGCTCGTCGTGGACGGGGGTCTCACCGCGGGCGTCTGAGCGCCTTCGGGTCCTGGCGGGCCCCGCCGTGTCACGGCAGTGCAACAT
>Ga0180221_1000359_pt1 | contig 44157 bp, 41 predicted proteins | sample eDN5th37CKraftMG_FD_151339 | JGI IMG/M metagenome (GOLD analysis project Ga0180221, IMG submission 151339) | Enriched Miracle-Growth compost microbial communities from Emeryville, California, USA - eDNA 5th pass 37_C Kraft MG (version 2) (version 2) ...
TCTTCACCGGCCATCGCCTCGGCGCTTTCAGCCAGGACGAGACCGGCGTCACCGCATGGTTCTTCGACCGCAACGGCTCGCATCGCGCCACCGCGCGCGGCGACGTCCTGATCGGCGCCGACGGCATCCATTCCAGGGTGCGCGAGACGCTCTATCCGGGCGAGGGACCGGCGCGCTGGAACGGCCTGATGCTGTGGCGCGGCGCGACCGAGTGGCCGGCGTTCCTCACCGGCCGCTCCATGGTGATCTCCGGCGGCATGACCGCGAAGATCGTGATCTATCCCATCGCCGAGGGCACGCGGCCGGACACCAGGCTCACCAACTGGGCGGTGCAGGCCAAGATCGGCGAGGGCGGCGTGCCGCCGCGCAAGGAGGACTGGTCGCGCCCCGGCCGCTACGAGGACATGAAGCCTTTCGTCGAGCGCGTCACCGCGCCGCCGTTCGTCGACGCCCGCGGCCTGATCGAGGCGACGCCGGAGTTCTGGGAGTATCCGATGTGCGACCGCGACCCGCTGCCGCACTGGTCCCACGGCCGCGTCACGCTGCTCGGCGACGCCGCGCATCCGATGTACCCGGTCGGCTCCAACGGCGCGTCCCAGGCGATCCTCGACGCCCGCGCGCTCGCCGACCTGCTCAAAAATGCCGAGCATCCGATGGCGGCGCTGTGGGCCTACGAGCGCGAGCGGCTGCCGCCGACGGCGCAGATCGTGCGCATGAACCGCGTCGGCGGCCCCGAGCAGGTGATCGACGCGGTGGAGGAGCGCGCGCCGGACGGCTTCGCCAACCTCGACGACGTTCTCTCCTACGAGCAGCGCAAGGCCATCGTGCGGGGCTACGCCTCGACCGCGGGCTTCGCCAGGGAGCAGGTCAATCGCAAGGCGAGCTAGACGAGAGAGATCATTGTCCCGGCGGCGGCAGGAACACGACCTCGTAGTTGGCGGCGAGCGCGACGACCTCGTTCGGCGTCTGCTCCTTCATGCCGTGGATCGCCCAGAACAGATCGTAGAGCTTGCGCGTCGGCGTCACCCAGAAGAAGCATTTCACCGCCTGGTCGCTCTTGTTGAAGATGCCGTGCGAGATGCCCATGGGCAGCCGGATCAGGTCGCCCGCGGTGGCGACGTAGTCGCGGCCGTCGATCTGCAGGTCGAAGCGGCCCTCGAACAAATAGATGAACTCGTCCTGCGTCGGATGGATGTGCGGGGGCACGAAGGTGCCGGGCGGGAACGTCGCGTGCCAGGAGAACGACTGCTCGCTCACGCTCTTGGGCACATAGGTCTGGCCCAGGATGTTCCAGACGATGCCGTCGGTGCCGGTGCCGGCCTTGGTGATCCCTGCTGTCAACGGCTGCATGATGGTCCACTCCTTCGCGCGCGCACGCTGTCGCCGCGCATTCAAGCACAAAACCGGCGGGGCGGAAGCGCGAGTTTGCGGCAGCGTAAATGGTTGCCCCGCGGTCTGCGGCGCGGCGCGGCGGCGGCCGCGCGCCGGCAAAATAAGCGGTTGAAGCCCATAAGCAATTTGTTTCGCATGCGGACCCGTGACAGAGTGTTGGCCAAGGTCGCGGGCCGATCCACAATCCGCGCCAACATCACACGTCGAGGGGAGACCACCATGAACAAGGCAATGACGGCGGCCACGGCCGCCCTTGCGCTCGCGCTGCTGGCCGCGCCGGCCGCGGCGCAGGACCCGCTGAAGATCGGCCTGCTCACCACGCTGTCCGGCCCGGCCGCGGCGCTCGGCATCCAGCAGCGCAACGGCTTCCAGCTCGCGGTCAAGACGCTCGGCAACAAGCTCGGCGGCCGCGACGTCGAGCTCCTGATCCAGGACGACGAGCTCAAGCCCGACGTGGCGGTGTCGAAGGCCAAGGCCATGGTCGAGCGCGACAAGGTGGAGTTCGTCGTCGGCCCGGTGTTCTCCAACATCCTTCAGGCGATGATCAAGCCGATCACCGACAGCGGCGCGTTCCTCATCAGCCCGAATGCGGGCACGTCGAACTTCGCCGGCAAGGAGTGCAACCCCAACCTGTTCGTCACCTCCTACCAGAACGACCAGGTGCACGAGGTGCTGGGCAAATACGCGCAGGATTCCGGCATCAAGAAAGCCTTCATCATGGCGCCCAACTACCAGGCGGGCAAAGATTCGCTCGCCGGCTTCAAGCGCTACTTCAAGGGCGAAGTCGTCGATGAAGTTTACGTGCCGCTCAACCAGCTCGACTATTCCGCCGAGCTGTCGAAGATCGCGTCCGAGAAGCCCGACGCCATTTTCGTGTTCCTGCCCGGCGGCATGGGCGTGAACTTCGTCAAGCAGTTCCGCCAGGCCGGTCTTGCCGACAAAATCAAGTTCCTGTCCGCCTTCACGGTCGACGAATCGACGCTGCCGGCGCAGCAGGACGCCGCGGTGGGCTTCTTCGGCGGCTCCAACTGGGCGCCGAACCTCGACAACCCGCAGAACAAGGCGTTCGTCGCCGCCTACGAGAAGGACTACGGCGCCGTGCCGGCGTCATACGCCTTCCAGGCCTACGACGCGGCGCTGCTCATCGACAGCGCGCTGAAGGAAACCAAGGGCGACACGACGAACAAGGACGCGCTGCGCGCCGCCATGCAGAAGGCGGACTTCAAGTCGCTGCGCGGCAAGTTCAAGTTCAACACCAACCACTACCCGATCCAGGACTTCTACCTCGTCAAGGTCGCCAAGCGGCCGGACGGCAAGTTCGAGACCGAGATCGTGCAGAAGGTGTTCACCGATTACGCCGACCCGCACGTCAAGGACTGCCCGATGAAGTGAAGTCTCCGTCCGTAGCCCGCATGGAGCGAGGCGGAATGGGGGACAGCGGTCGTGCAGCCCGCCGGCCGGCCCAGATTTCGCTTCGCCTCGTCCGGGCTACCGGCAGTCCTGCAGCCGCTCCGGCGCGAAACGTTGATCCATGTCCACGCCGCTCCTGATCGTCCAGACGCTCAACGGGCTGCAGCTCGGCGTGCTGCTGTTCCTGATCGCCGCCGGGCTGACGCTGGTGTTCGGCGTCATGGACTTCATCAACCTGGCGCACGGCGTGCAGTACATGCTCGGCGCCTACTTCGCCGTGATGTTCTACGGCCTCACCGGCAGCTTCCTCGCGGCGCTCGTCCTCGCGCTGCTCGCCTCGCTCGCGTTCGGGCTGGCGCTGGAGTTCGCCGTGTTCCGCCACCTCTACGACCGCGATCATCTCGACCAGGTGATCGCGACCTTCGGCGTCATCATGTTCCTCAACCAGGGCGTCAAGGTCGCCTGGGGCGCGTCGCCGCTGTCGCTGCCGATCCCCGACGCCTTCTCCGGCTCCGTGGTGCTGATGCCGGGGCTGCTCTATCCGGTGTGGCGGCTCGTCATCATCGGCTCGGGCATCGCCGTCGCGATCGTTCTCTATCTCCTCGTCAGCAAGACCCGCGTCGGCATGCTGGTGCGCGCCGGCGCCAGCAACGCCGCGATGGTCTCCGCGCTCGGCGTCAACATCCGCCGCCTGTTCATGATCGTGTTCGGCTTCGGCGCCATGCTGGCGGGCTTCGCCGGCATCATGATCGCGCCCATCCTCTCGGTCGAGCCGGGCATGGGCGACACCATCCTGATCCTCGCCTTCGTCGTCATCGTCATCGGCGGCATCGGCTCGATCCGCGGCGCGCTGATCGCCGCGCTGCTGATCGGCCTCGTCGACACCCTCGGGCGCTCGTTCGCGGTCGACATTCTCCGGCTGTTCATGGCGCCGTCGCCGGCGCGCACCGTGGGCCCGGCCATCGCCTCCATGCTGATCTACCTGCTGATGGCGCTCGTGCTCTACATCAAGCCGTCCGGGCTGTTCCCGGCCAAAGGTCGTTGATATGGGGCCGCTGACATGGCGATAGCCGCCGCCGCGCCCCGGGCCCGCCGCATCCCGGTCGGCGACCTCGCCGCCGCGGCGATCTTCGTGGTCCTCGCGCTGGTGCCGTTCGCCGCGCGGCTGGGCGCCGAGGGCTACCTCCTGGCGCTCGTCACCCGCGCCATGATCTTCGCCATCGCCGCCATCGCCCTCGACCTCATCGTCGGCTACGGCGCGCTCGTGTCGTTCGGCCACGCCGCCTTCGTCGGCATCGGCGCCTACGCCGTCGGCATCCTCGCCGCCAGCGGCATCACCGACGCGCTCGTCGCGCTGCCGGTGGCGCTCGCCGCGTCCGCGCTGTTCGCGCTGGTGACCGGCTTCGTCTGCCTGCGCACCAGGGGCGTCTATTTCATCATGATCACGCTCGCGTTCGGCCAGATGGCGTTCTTCACCGCGAGCTCGCTCGCGCCCTACGGCGGCGACGACGGTCTCACCGTGCAGGCGCGCAACGCCGTTGCCGGCCTTGGCCTGATGCGCAGCGACGGCGGGCTCTACTACATCGCCTTCGCGCTCCTGCTCGGGACCTACGCGCTGTGCCGCGCGCTGGTCGCCTCGCGCTTCGGCCGCGTGCTGCGCGGCGCGCGCGAGAACACGACGCGCATGGCAGCGGTCGGCTTCGAGGTGTTTCGCTATCAGCTCGTCGCCTACGTGATCTCGGGCGCGCTCGGCGGGCTGTCCGGCTTCCTTATCGCCAATGCCACCAACTTCGTCAGTCCCGCCTACATGTCGTGGCAACGCTCGGGCGAGCTCATCATCATGGTCATCATGGGCGGTCTCGGCACGCTCTACGGTGCCATCATCGGCGCCGTCGTCTTCGTGCTCGCCGAGGAATGGCTCGCGAACCTCACCGACAACTGGAAGATGATCTTCGGCCCCTTGCTGATCCTGCTTGTGCTGTTCGCGCGCGGCGGCATCGCCGGCCTCGTCGGAACGCTCGCGGAGCGCCGCCGTGGCTGAGCCGGTGCTGCGGCTTGAGGCGCTGCGGAAGAATTTCGGCGGCCTGCGCGTCACCGACGACGTGACGCTCGACGTGATGCCCGGCGAGCTGCACGCCATCATCGGGCCGAACGGCGCCGGCAAGACCACGCTCATCAACCAGATCTCCGGCGCGCTCGCGCCCGACGCCGGCCGCATCCTGTTCGCGGGGCGCGACATCACCGCGCTCGGCGTGCCCGGCCGCGCGCGGCTCGGCATCGCGCGCTCGTTCCAGATCACGTCGGTGCTGCCCGGCTTCACGGCGCTGGAGAACGTCGCGCTCGCGGTGCAGGCGCGCATGGGCACGAGCTTCCGCTTCTTCGGCAACGCCGCCGCCGAGGATGCGCTGAACGCGCCGGCGCTGGCGGCGCTCGACGCCATGGGCCTCGGCGGCCGCGCTGCCGTGAAGGCGGCGCACCTTTCGCATGGCGAGCGCCGGGCGCTGGAGCTCGCCATCGCACTCGCCATGGAGCCGAAGCTCCTCCTGCTCGACGAGCCCATGGCCGGCACCAGCCACGAGGAGACGGAGCGGCTGATCGCGGTGCTGCGGGGCCTCAAGGGCCGGTTCCCCATCGTGCTCATCGAGCACGACATGACGGCGGTGTTCGCGCTCGCCGACCGCATCTCGGTGCTGATCTACGGCCGCATCCTGGCGAGCGGCGCGCCCGACAAGGTGCGCGCCGACCCTCAGGTGGTCGCGGCCTATCTCGGCGAGGAGATGGAGTGATGCTCGGCGTCGAGAACCTCGCGGCGGGCTACGGCGAGGCGCAGGTGCTGTTCGGCGTCAGCTTCGCCGTCGGGGCCGGCGAGGCGGTGACGCTGATCGGCCGCAACGGCATGGGCAAGACCACCACGATCCGCACGCTGATGGGCCTGATGCCGGCGCGCGGCGGCGCGGTGACGTTCGAGGGCCGCGCGCTCGCCGGGCTGCCCGCCTATCGCGTCGCCCAGGCCGGGCTCGGCCTGGTGCCCGAGGGCCGGCAGGTGTTTCCGACGCTCACGGTCGAGGAGAACCTCGTCGCCACCGCGGCGTCGCGCTTCGGCCCGCCGCGCTGGACCGCCGCGCGCGTCTACGAGCTGTTTCCCCGGCTCAAGGAGCGCCGCCGCCACCGCGGCAACCAGCTCTCCGGCGGCGAGCAGCAGATGCTCGCCATCGGCCGCGCGCTGATGACCAACCCCAAGCTCCTGATCCTCGACGAGGCGACGGAGGGGCTCGCGCCGCTGATCCGCGCCGAGATCTGGTCCTGCCTCGCGCGCCTCAAGGCCGAGGGCCACGCCATCCTGGTGGTGGACAAGCACATCGACGCGTTGAAGCGCATCGCCGACCGCCACGTCGTCATCGAGAAGGGCCGCGTGGTGTGGACCGGCACCTCCGCGGAGCTGTCGGCCGACCCGTCCGTGCGCGAGCGCTATTTGCAGGTGTAGGGGTCTTTACCGATCGTAAACGGTCCCCGCATCGGTTGCGTGCGTTGGCGCGCGCAAATCCCGCGCGCGCTGCGGCGCGTTAACGAACCGGGAATGGGTCTGCCGGCATTATCGCGGCACTGTTTCCCCGTTCCTTCCGGTGTCCAGATGACCTCTCCCATCGCCCCTCAGGCCGCGCAGCCCTCGCCGGTGGCGCCGATCGACTGGCAGCCCGCCGGCGCCGAGCGCAATTTCGCGGCCGTCGTCCAGTTCATCAGCTTCGCCATCGGCGACGACCAGTACGGCGTGGACATCATGGCCGTGCGCGAGATCAAGGGCTGGTCCGAGATCACCCACCTGCCGAACCAGCCGGACTACGTGCGCGGCGTGCTCAACCTGCGCGGCATCATCGTCCCGATCATCGACCTGCGCTGCCGCTTCGGCCAGGGCCTGACCGAGGCCAGGTCCACCCACATCGTCATCATCGTGCAGATCGGCGCGCGCTCGGTCGGGCTCCTCGCCGACCGCGTGCTCGACATCGTCTCGTTCGACGCGGCCAGGATCCAGCCGGTGCCGAAGATCGCCCAGGCCTCGCGCATCAACTTCCTGTCCGGCCTCGTCACGGTCGACGACTCGATGCTGGCCCTGATCGAGCTCAACAATCTGCTGTCGTTCTCCGACGCGCCCGCGGCGCAGGCCGCGGCGGCCTGAGCGGGTGTGACCGCCCGGGGTTGAACGGCTCAAGGCTGGACAGTCCGATGTCATCGACGAGAGGCGGAACGGCCGCGGCGGTCGCTCTTCCGGCTCCCGGCGTGCCCGATCCGCGCCGGGAGTTCGCGTTTTCCGACGCCGATTTCCAGGACCTCGCCCGGCTCGCCTACCGGCAGGCCGGCATCGTGCTCGGCGAGAACAAGCGCAACCTCGTCTACAGCCGGCTGTCGCGGCGGCTGCGCGCGCTCAACCTCGCAACGTTCCGCGCCTATCGCGAGCATCTCGCCGGCGATCCGCGCGAGGTCGAGAATTTCATCAACGCGATCTCCACCAACCACACCAAGTTCTTCCGCGAAGCCCACCATTTCGACCATTTCCGCAGCCATGTCGCCGCCCCGCTGGCGCGCGCGCCGGCCGGCCACCGGTTCCGCGTGTGGTCCGCGGGCTGCTCCTCGGGCGAGGAGCCTTACACCATCGCCATGGTGCTCGGGCGCGAGGTGCCGGACATCGCCCGCCGCGACGCCCGCATTCTCGCCACCGACATCGACACCGACATCCTCGCCAAGGGCGTGCGCGGCGACTATCCGGCGACGGCGCTCGAGGAGATCCCGGAGGCCTATCGCGGCTGCGTCGAGCGCGCCAGGCCGGGCGTCGCGACCATGGCGGAGGACCTGCGCCGGCTCGTCGTATTCCGCCCGCTCAACCTGCTCGGCGAGTGGCCCATGAGCGGCCTGTTCGACGCCATCTTCTGCCGCAACGTCATGATCTATTTCGACGCCGCCACCAAGGCGGCGCTGGTGGAGCGCTTCACGCGCCAGCTTAAGCCCGGCGGCTGGCTCTACATCGGCCATTCGGAATCGCTGATCGGCGCGCACCCTGGCCTGCGGCTCATGGGCCGCACCATCTACCGGAGGGAGCCGTGACCGCGGTCCCGCTGCGCGGCCCGGTGCTCGGCCGCACCGACCAGGCCGGCGCGGCGGTGCCGGGGCGGCGCTTCTTCGACGCGGTCAACCGCGTGTGGATGGTGAAGGTGTTCCCCGGCGAGTTCTACGTCACGGCGCAGCCCGACGAGGTGCTGGTCACCATCCTCGGCTCCTGCGTCTCCACCTGCATCCGCGACCCGCGCACCGGCATCGGCGGCATGAACCATTTCATGCTGGCGCAGAGCGGCTCGCAAAGCTGGGGCGGCGACCCGGAATCGACGCGCTACGGCAATTTCGCGATGGAGAAGCTCATCAACGAATTGCTCAAGGCCGGCTGCCGCCGCGAGTCGCTGGAGATCAAGGTGTTCGGCGGCGGCAACGTCACCGACACCCGCAACCTGATCGGCACGCAGAACTGCGCGTTCGTGCTCGACTATCTCGCGAGCGAGGGCCTGCCGGTGGCGGCGCAGGACCTCGGCGGCCAGAGCCCGCGGCGCATCCACTACTACCCGGCGAGCGGCCGCGTGGTGCGGCGGATGCTCGGCGGCGCCGAGACCTCCGCGGTGGCGCGCGAGGAAATCGCGTACGCGGGCCGCCTCAAGGGCCGCCGGATCGGCGGCGAGATCGAGCTGTTCGAATAGGGACGGAACGAGGGACGAAACCTCATGGATACGGCTCCCATACGCGTTCTGGTGGTGGACGATTCCGCGGTGATGCGGCAGCTTCTCTCGGTGCTGCTCGCCGAGGACCCGGAGATCGAGGTGGTCGGCACCGCGCCCGACCCGCTGGTCGCGCGCGACCGCATCAAGGCGCTCAACCCCGACGTCATCACCCTCGACGTCGAGATGCCGCACATGGACGGCGTCTCGTTCCTGCGCAAGATCATGGCGCTGCGGCCGATGCCGGTGGTGATGATCTCGACGCTGACCCAGGCCGGCGCCGAGATTACGCTCGAGGCGCTCGAGATCGGCGCCGTCGATTTCATCGCCAAGCCCGCGGCCAATGCGGCGCAGGCGCTGACCGCGCTCGCCGACGACCTGCGCGCCAAGGTCAAGGCCGCGGCGCGCACCCGGGTCGGCGCGCGACGGCTCGCCCCGCCGCGCCCGCCGCGGCCGAAGTTCGTCGCGTCCGGCGACAAGGTGGTGTTCATCGGCGCCTCGACCGGCGGCGTCGAGGCGCTCAAGGCGGTGCTGATGGGCCTGCCCGAGGATTGTCCGCCGATCCTCGTCACCCAGCACATGCCGCCGCGCTTCACCGCGGCCTTCGCCGAGCGGCTCGACCGCGAGTGCCCGATGCGCGTCAGCGAAGCGAAGTCCGGCGACGCCGTCGCGCCGGGCCACGTCTACATCGCGCCGGGCTCGCACCATCTCGAGGTCATGCGCCGCGCCGGCGGCTTGGTCTGCGCGCTGAGCGACGCGCCGCCGGTCTCCGGCCATCGGCCCTCGGTCGACGTGCTGTTCCGCTCGGCGGCGCGGGTGGTCGGCGCCAGGGCGGTCGGCGTCATCCTCACCGGCATGGGAAAGGACGGCGCCGAGGGCATGCTCGAGATGCGCCGGACCGGCGCCGACACCATCGGCCAGGACGAGGCCACGGCCCTGATCTACGGCATGCCGCGGGTCGCCTTCGAGCGCGGCGGCGTGGTCCGGCAGGTGGGACTCGCCCACGTGGCGGACGCGATCCTCGACAGTTGCGGCGCGGCCGCGCCGGGCGATCGCGCCGGCCATGCCGTCAGCGTCGGTTAATCAATTGCGTGCACGGTGAGTGCGACAGAGCGGGTCAGGCCATGACACAAGCGGCGGAAATGCTCCAGTGCGATGCGGTGCTCGACCTCACCACGGCCGAGGCGTTCCTGGCCGCGGTGCGCCGGCAGATGCAGACCTACGGGTTCCTCTATCTCGACGCCTCGCGGGTCGAGCGGCTGACCTCGCCGTGCATCCAGGTCATCCTGTCCGCCGCCAACCATGGCCCGGTGCGCGTCGAGAATCCGTCCGAGGCCTTCGCCGGCGCCTTCGCCGACCTCGGGCTCGACTGGCCGCGCCACGAATTGCCGGCGCCGCCGATCCAGCCCGACCGGCCGGCCGGCGGCGCGGCCGGGGACGGGTCCGCCGCGAAGCGCATCCTCACCATCGACGATTCCAAGACCATTCGCGACATGCTGCGCATGACGCTCGCCGACGCCGGCTTCGAGGTGCTCCAGGCCGCCGACGGGCGGGAGGGCGTCGCGGTCATGGACCGCGAGACCGTCGACCTCGTCATCACCGACATCAACATGCCGAACATGAACGGCTACGACGTCGTGCGCCACCTGCGCGGCCGGCCGGAGCTCAAGGGCCTGCCGATCCTGGTGCTGACGACGGAAAGCGACGCCGACAAGAAGAACCTCGCCCGCGAGGCCGGCGCCACCGGGTGGATGGTGAAGCCGTTCGACCCCGAACGACTGTTGCAGACCGTGCGTAAAGTCATTCCCTGAGGGGACTTCCTGGGATCCGCGGACGACAGGCCATGTCGAGCATCGAGCAACTGAAACTCACGTTCTTCGACGAGTGCAGCGACCTGCTGCAGCAGATGGAGACCGGCCTGACCGACATCCGCGAGGGCGGCGGCTCCGAGGATACGGTGAACGCCGTGTTCCGCGCGGTGCATTCGGTGAAGGGCGGGGCGGGCATCTTCGGCTTCGAGGCGCTGGTCGGCTTCGCCCATGTGTTCGAGACCGTGCTCGACGCCATCCGCAGCGACCGCCTCGCGATTACGCCCGATGTCGTCGATACCCTGCTCGCCTCGGGCGACGTGCTGGCCGATCTCGTCGGCATGGCGCGGGCCGGCGAGACCCCGCCGGCCGATTTCGGCGCCGACTGCCGCGCCGCGCTGCAGCGGCTGATGGGCGAGGACGACACGGTCGTGGCGGCCGACGACGGCGCGGCGGCGGCCGATTTCGACGACATTGATTTCACCCCGGTCGCGGTCAACCTCGACGACGGCCTCGCCGGGCCGCAGACCTACGAGATCACGTTCCGGCCGCACCCGGACATGCTGCGCAAGGGCAGCGAGCCGCTCGACATCCTGCGCGAGCTGCGCAAGCTCGGTGGCCTCGAGCTCAGCGCCGAGACCGACCGGGTGCCGGGCCTGCCCGAGCTCGTCTACGACCAGGCGTGCCTGGGCTGGACCGGCAAGCTGGAGACCGCCGTGCCCGAGGCCGAGGTGGTCGGCGTGTTCGATTTCGTCGCCGACGACTGCGAGCTGGCGGTGGTCAACACCACGCCGCCCCCGCCGGTCCCCGACCTCGGCATTCCCCCGGACATCGCCGCGGAGGCGACGCCGGTGCCGCCCGCCGCGCTGCCGCCGGTGAGCGACGCTCCGGCCCTGGCCGCGGCGCCCGAGCCCAAATCCGAATCCGCGAAGCCCGACGCGCCGAAGGCCGCCGCGCCCGCCAAGCCCGCCGCGACCACCACCCGCGTCGAGCTCGAGAAGATCGACCGCGTCGTCAACATGGTCGGCGAGCTCGTCATCGCCCAGGCCATGCTGGGCCAGATCGTCCAGGACCTGCCGGAGAGCGTCAGCGCCCGCCTGGTGCAGACCCTCGACGAGGTCGTCCACCACACCCGCGAGCTCAAGGACAGCGTCATGTCCATGCGCGCGCAGCCGGTCGGCGCGGTGTTCCAGCGCATGCCGCGGCTGGTGCGCGAGCTCTCGGCCAAGACCGGCAAGAAGGTCCGCCTCGAAATGGCCGGCGAGACCACCGAGGTCGACCGCTCCATCGTCGAGCAGTTGAGCGATCCCTTGACCCACATCATCCGCAACTCCGTGGACCACGGCATCGAGACGCCGGCCGAGCGGCTCGCCGCCGGCAAGCCGGAGGAGGGCGCGATCCGGCTCTCCGCGGGCCACCGCGGCGGCCGCATCGTCATCGAGATCGCCGACGACGGCGCCGGCATCAATTCCGAGCGCGTGCTCAGGAAGGCGCGCGAGAAGGGCCTCGTCGGCGCGGACGCCAGCCTGACCGAGGACGAGATCAACAACCTGATCTTCATGCCGGGCTTCTCGACCGCGGAGACGATCTCCGACATTTCCGGCCGCGGCGTCGGCATGGACGTGGTCCGCCGCAACATCCAGGACATCGGCGGCCGCATCTCGCTCAAGTCCGAGCGCGGGCGCGGCATGACCATCCAGCTCGCGCTGCCGCTCACCCTCGCGGTGATGGACGGCATGGTGATCCGGGTCGGCCGCGAGACCTACGTGGTGCCGATGTCCGCCATGGTGGAGTGCCTCCGTCCGCCGCGCTCCGACATCCACGACCTGGTCGGCACCGGGGGCATGCTCCGGCTGCGCGGCGAGCTGCTGCCCATCGTCGATCTCGGCAGCCTGCTCGACGTGCGCTCGGCCGCCGCGGAGGACGACGGGGGCGGCGTGGTGATCATCACCGAGGCCGGCGAGGACATCCGCTTCGGCCTCAAGGTCGACGAGCTGTGCGGCCACCAGCAGGTGGTCATCAAGAGCATCGAGGAGAGCTACGGCTCGATCCCCGGCATCTCCGCCGCCACGATCCTGGGCAACGGCCGGGTCGCCTTCATTCTCGACACCGAGAAACTCTACGAGCTGGCAGCCCTCCAGTCGCCGATGCAATCGTCGATAGCGGCGGCGCGGGCCGAGGCTGCCGTCGCGGCAACGCGAAATTGACAACTGTCCCGTAACGTCTGGTCCGATAGCTCGACCGCCGGCAACAAGAGTAGGTCCAATGCCACTAGCATCAGCCTTGAAAGTCCTGATCGTGGACGATCAAAACAGCGTGCGGCAGATGACCCGCATGACGCTGGGCGAGATCGGCATTCGCCTCGTCCACGAGGCCGACAACGGCGCCACCGGCTTCCAGACCGCCACGCTGCAGCCCATCGACCTCATCATCTCGGACTTCAACATGCCCGAGATGGACGGCCTCGCCTTGCTGCGGGCGGTGCGCGGCCACGCCGCGATCCGCAAGCTGCCGTTCATCCTGCTGACCGGCCGCGGCGACCGCGAGCTGGTGATGAAGGCCGCCCAGGCGGGGGTCAACAACTATCTCGTCAAGCCGTTCACCACGGCCATTCTGCGCGAGAAGATCGAGCAGGTCATCGGAAAGCTGACGTGATTGCGGCGCAGCGCCAGCAGCCCACGGCCGTCGGGGCGGGAGAGCCGGGCGGGGACGACCTCGCGGCCTTCCTCGCCACGCTCGCGGCCATGCTCCAGGAAACCACCGCGCAGTTCGAGCGGGCCGCGTCGCGGGTGACCGAGCTGGTGGTGACGCTGCCCGGCCAGACCCACCGCGACCTGGTGGTGGCGCTGCAGGACTTCGACCGGCTCAACCAGGAATTCTCCGCCATCGGCGAGGCGCTGGCGCGCACCGGCGCGTCCATGACCGGCACCTGGACCCGGGGCGACGGCGAGATCCACCCCAAGCACGAGGTGATCGGCGCCATCTCCGTCGCCGACCTGCGCGACCGCCTGCTGCGCCACCTCGATGCCGTGCCCGGCGACCCCACGCTGGATTCCCTGCTCGACCAGCCCATGCCCGCCGACGACGGCACGGTGGAGTTTTAGGGCCTGCCTGCGCGGGCCATTTGCCACTTGTTAAGCCCGTTGGTGAACAATCCGCGAGGGCCGGGGGGTGAGCGCGGCGGCACGGCCGGACCCGTCGAGCGATCGGGCGCGTCAGATGCCCGGAGACACAGCGTGCACGGTTTTCAGAAGAGTCTGCGTGGCATCTCGTTCCTGATCGCCGACTCCAACTCCTATTTCTCCTCGCTCCTGTTCTCGATGCTGAAGGGATTCGGCGCCGACAAGATCGTGCAGGCGCGCGACTGGGGCTCGGCGGTCGAGGCGCTCAACAGCACCAAGCTCGACGTGCTGCTGTGCGACGTGATGCTGCCGCCGGGCGGCGGCGTCCGGTTCGTGCGCGGCCTGCGCACCGACGCCACGGCGCCGTTCCGCAAGATCCCGATCCTGTTCATGACCACGGACTCCCGCGTCACCGCGATCAAGGCCGCGCGCGACGCCGGGGCCAACATGATCATCGTCAAGCCGATCTCGCCGAAGAGCCTCTACGAGCGCCTGACATGGGTGGCGTTCGACACCCGGCCCTTCGTCGAGACCCCGACCTATTTCGGCCCCGACCGCCGCTTCAAGATCGAGGGCTTCCCCGACGGCCAGGGCAGGCGCAAGGGCGACCTGCCGGTCGAGGTCGCGGCCGCCGACGGCGCCGCGGCGCTGTCGCAGAACGAGATCGACTCGCTGTTCGCCGGCGCGCGCGCCGGCTGACCCTCCGCGTCCCGCCGACGCGCGGGCGCTCGCCGCGACGCGCCGCCGTCCCGCATTTACATCTTCGGACCGGTGTGTTGTCTTGTCCCGCCCGCCGGTCGGGCAGGGGAACGCGGCGGCCGTTCAGTCGGAGTGCGTTTTGGACCGCAGGACTGCGAACGAAGGAAGCATGGGGAGGGAGCACGGAACGTCGGCGGGGCGGACGCCGCTCTTGTCGGTGCGCGACCTCTCGGTGGTGTTCGACGACGGCGAGCGGCGGCTCCAGACCCTCAAGGACGTGTCGTTCGACGTCGAGCCCGGCGAGATCGTCGGCATCGTCGGCGAGAGCGGCTGCGGCAAGTCGCTCACGGCGCTGTCGATCCTCGGCCTGCTGCCGCGCCGCAACTGCGTGCGCACCGGCAATATCGTATTCGAGGGCCGCGACCTCGCGGGCCTCAGCGAGGCGGCGATGCGCAAGGTGCGCGGCCGCCGCATCGGCATGATCTTCCAGGAGCCGATGACCGCGCTCGACCCGGTGTTCACCGTCGGCGACCAGATCACCGAGACCGTGCGCACCCATTTCTCCGTGTCGCGGATCGAGGCGCTGGACCGCGCCGTCGCGGCGCTGGCGTCGGTCGGCATCGCCGCGCCGCGCCAGTGCGTCGAGATGTATCCCATGAGCCTGTCCGGCGGCATGCGCCAGCGCGTCATGATCGCCATGGCGCTGGTCTGCGAGCCGCGGCTGCTGATCGCCGACGAGCCGACCACGGCGCTCGACGTCACCATCCAGGCGCAGATCATGGACCTGCTGGTGGAGCTATCGTCGCGCACCGGGACCGCGCTCCTGTTCATCACCCACAACCTCGGCCTGGTGGCGGAAAGCTGCGCGCGGATGCTCACCATGTACGCCGGCCAGGTGGTGGAGGACGGTCCGGTCGAGGACATATTGACGCGGCCGCTGCATCCCTACACCGCCGGCCTGCTCGCCTCGCTGCCGCGCGCGGAGCAGCGCAAGTCGAAGCTGCCCTCGATCCCCGGCCGCGTGCCGTCGCCCGAGGAGATGCCGCCGGGCTGCCGCTTCGGCCCGCGCTGCACCTATGCCCAGCCGCCATGCGGCGAGCCGCAGCCGCTGTTCGGCCGCGGCGCGCGCCACGTGCGCTGCTGGCGGTCCGACGAACTGATCCTGGCGGGGGCCGCGACGTGACCCCGATCCTCGCCGTCGAGACTCTCGAGGTCGCGTTTCCGGGCGGCCGCCGCAACCAGGTGGTGAAGGCGGTCGACGGCGTCAGCTTCGCCGTGGCACAGGGCGAGACCTTCGGCGTCATCGGCGAATCCGGCTCGGGAAAGTCCACCGTGGGCCGCTGCGTGGTCTGCCTCACGGCGCCGACCGGCGGCAAGGTGCTGCACGAAGGCCAGGACCCGTTCGCGCTGCCGCGCGAGGCGCTGCGCCGGCACCGCCGCGGCTTCCAGATCATCTTCCAGGACCCCAACGCCGCGCTCGACCCGCGCATGACCATCCTCGAAAGCGTGCGCGAGCCGCTCGACGTCGCCCGCATCGGCACCGCCGCGGAGCGCCGGGACCGCGCGCTCGCCATGCTCGACCGCGTCGCCCTGTCGGCGGGGCTCGCCTCGCGCTATCCGCACGAAATTTCCGGCGGCCAGAAGCAGCGCGCCAACATCGCCCGCGCCCTGGTGCCGGGGCCCAAGCTCATCGTCTGCGACGAGGTGGTGGCGGCGCTCGACGTCTCGATCCAGGCCGACATGCTCAACCTGTTCGCCGACCTGCAACGCGAGTTCAGGCTCACCTACCTGTTCATCAGCCATGACCTGCGCGTGGTCGCCCACGTCAGCGACCGGGTCGCGGTGATGTATTTCGGCAAGCTGGTCGAGCTCGGCCCGGCCGGCGCGGTGATGGCCGAGCCGCTGCATCCCTACACCCAGGCGCTGCTCTCCGCCGAGCCCGAGCCGGTGCCGGCGCGGCTGCGCAACCGGCAGCGCGTCATCCTCAAGGGCGAGATCCCGAGCGCGCTGTCGCCGCCGGGCGGCTGCCGCTTCCACACCCGCTGCCCGATCGCGCAGCCGGAATGCGCTCGGATCGAGCCGGCGTGGCGGGAAGTCGCGCCGGCGCGCTACGTGGCCTGCCATTTCGCCGGGACGCCGGCGTCACCGGCCGCGACGCGGCCTGCCGTCCCCGCCGCCTGACGGGGGATGCGCCGCGCGCGCCGACGGGCTAACATCGCGAAAACAACCGAGAGCGCTTCAACGAAAGGCGTCGGCAGGGAGAGAGCCATGGGTGGGACCGTCCTTCAGTTCGATCGTCGCGATGTCATCAAGGGCGGGGCGGCCCTGGCCGGCGCCGCGCTGCTGCCGGGGGCGGGCCTCGCCCAGACCACGCCGCGGCGCGGCGGCACGCTGCGGGTCGGCATGCCCTACAACCCCGGCGCCATCGACCCGATGACCGGCCGCAACCTGCCGGACCTCAACACGCTCTACTGCCTGTTCGACCCGCTGATCGACTTCGAGCCCTCGACGCTGGCGCTCAAGCCCGGGCTCGCCAAGGCGTGGAAATTCACCGACCCGAAGACGCTGGTGCTCGACCTCGTCGACGGCGTGACGTTCCACGACGGCACCGATTTCAATGCCGACGCGGTCAAGTTCAACCTCGACCGCTACAAGACCGACAAGCGGTCCAACGTGAAGGCGGACCTCACCTCGGTCGAGAGCGTCGAGGTCACCGGCAAGGCCCAGGTGACGATCCGTCTCGGCCGTCCCAACTCCGGCCTGCCCAGCATCCTCACCAACCGCGCCGGCTTGATGGTGTCGCCAAAGTCGGTCAGGGAAGCGCCGGACGGCAACGTGGACCGCGCGCCGGTTGGCACCGGCCCGTTCAAGTTCGTGTCGTGGCAGGACAACGACAACATCCAGCTCGTCCGCAACGACCGATACTGGAAGGACGGGATGCCCTATCTCGACGGCATCCGCCTCAACATCATCAACGAGCTCAACACCATCGTCCGCGCCGCGGTCGCGGGCGAGATCGACGTCGGCTGCAACCTCCAGGCGCCGCAGAAGATCATCGCCGACCGCTCGCAGAACGTGGTGGCCTCCGCGGTGCCCTCGCTGGTGCTCTACGGCGCGTTCCTCAACTACGGCCGTCCGCCGCTCGACGACGTGCGCATCCGCCAGGCCATGAACTACGCGCTCAACCGCGACGAGATCAACAAGCTCGCCGCCGCCGGCCTCGCCCAGCCGTCGAGCGCGCCGCTGCCCAAGGAGCACTGGGCCTGCGACCAGGCGACGCAGAACTACTACAACTACGATCCCGACAAGGCGAAGAAGCTGCTCGCGGAGGCCGGCCACGCCGGCGGCATCGAGGTCGAGAGCTTCGGCTGGTCCGACCAGCTCGCCATGCAGCGCCAGGAGATCGTGATCTCGCAGCTTGCCAAGGTCGGCATCCGCGTCAAGCTCACCGCGCTGGCGCCGCAGCAGGGCATCCAGGCGTTCATGATCGAGAAGAAGGGCTCGATGCTGATCAGCCCGTCCTCGGCCTATCCCGATCCGAGCCAGCTCTACGAGCAGCTGTTCGGCGCCACCGCGCTGCGCAACGCCTCTGGCATCGAGCTTCCCGGATTCCGGCCGCTGATGGACGCCACCATGGAGGCGCAGGACCAGGAGGCGCGCAAGGCGGCGTTCGTGAGGCTGCAGCGCTTCGTCCTGGAAAACGCAATGCAGCAGGTGCATTACATCTCGCCGTCGATCAGCGTCATGAACTCGAAGGTCCAGAACTACCATGATAGCCTGCTGGCCGTGCCGAAGCTGGCCGACGTGTGGCTGAACGCCTGACGGCCCGACATTTCGAGGAAAAAGGGGGAGTCATGACCAGGACCGACGCGCCGATGCTGGACCGCCGCGATGTCATCAGGGGCGGCGCCGCCGCGGCGGGAGCCGCGCTGCTGCCGGGCACGGGCTTCGCCCAGGCCGCGCCGCGCCGCGGCGGCACGCTGCGGCTCGCCATGCCGTACAATCCGGCGGCGGTCGATCCCATGACCGGCCGCAATCTGACCGACCTCAACGTGCTGTTCGCGGTGTTCGACCCGCTGATCGACTTCGAGCCGAAGACGCTGGCGCTCAAGCCCGGGCTCGCCAGGGCGTGGACCTTCACCGACCCGAAGACGCTGGTGCTCGACCTCGTCGAGGGCGTGAAGTTCCACGACGGCACCGACTTCGACGCCGAGGCGGTCAAGTTCAACCTCGACCGCTACAAGATGGACCCGCGGTCCAACGTCAAGACCGACCTCGTCTCGGTCGAGAGCGTCGAGGCCACGGACAAGCACAAGGTCACGATCCGGCTCAACAAGCCGAACTCGGGCCTGCCCGCGATCCTCTCCAACCGCGTCGGGCTCATGGTGTCGCCGAAGTCGGTCAAGGACGCGCCGGACGGCAACATCGACCGCAACGCGGTCGGCACCGGCCCGTTCAAGTTCGTGTCGTGGCAGGACAACGCGAGCTTCGTCCTTACGCGCAACGACGGCTACTGGCGCCAGGGGCTGCCCTATCTCGACGGCATCAACATCAAGATCATCAGCGAGCTGAACACCATCGTGCGCGCCGTGGTCGCCGGCGAGGCCGACGTCGGCGTCAACCTCCAGGCGCCGCAGAAGATCATCGCCGACCGCTCCAAGGGCGTGGTCGCGACCGCGACGCCGTCGCTCGTCTGCTACGGCGGCTACATCAACTACGGCCGGCCGCCCTTCGACGACGTGCGGGTGCGCCAGGCGCTCAACTACGGCACCAACCGCGAGGAGATCAACAAGATCGCCGGCGCGGGCCTCGGCCAGGTGTCGTGCGCGCCGCTGCCGCGCGAGCACTGGGCCTGCGATCCGGCGACGCAGAACTACTACAACTACGATCCCGAGAAGGCGAAGAAGCTGCTGGCGGAGGCCGGACACGCGGGCGGCCTCGACATCGAGGCCTACGGCTGGGCCGACCAGCTCGCCATGCAGCGCCAGGAGATCGTGATCTCGCAGCTCGCCAAGGTCGGCTTCCGCGTCAAGCTCACGCCGATGGCGCCCCAGCAGGCCATGCAGGCGTTCACGATCGAGAAGAAGGGCCACATGATGTTCACGCCCAACTCGGCCTTTCCCGATCCGAGCCAGCTTTACGAGGCGCTGTTCGGCGCCAAGGCGCTGCGCAATCCGAGCGGCATCGAGCTGCCCGGCTTCCGCGAGCTTCTCGACGCCACCACGGCCGCGCAGGACCAGGCGGTGCGCAAGGAAGCCTTCGTGAAGCTGCAGAAATTCGTGGTCGAGCAGGGCCTGCCCGTGGTGCATTACCTCTCGACCTCGATCAATGTGCTGAACCCCAAGGTGCAGAACCACCAGAACAACCTGCTGACGGTTCCGCGCTACACCGATGTCTGGCTGGAGGCGTGATGGCGGGCCGGTGGTCGCGGCCTGCAGGATGGGTCGAGCGCAGCGAGACCCATCGCGGCATATCGGGTTTCGCGATGGGTTTCGCTGCGCTCAACCCATCCTACCTGCTGCTCCCCACCGTGTCCCTGCCCCGCAAGGGGAGGAACGCCAGAACCGAAGACGTGATTCATCGCTGAGACCGATGTGAGACGAGCAACCGCATGAACCGAGGCTTCCTCCTCTTCCTCGTCGGCCGGCGGCTGTGGCAGCTCCTGCCCATCGTCGTGTTCGCGACCTTCATCGTGTTCCTGCTGCTGCACCTCGTGCCGGGCGATCCGGCGGCGACGCTCGCCGGCGACTACGCCACCCGCGAGCGCATCGAGGAGATCCGCCACCTCTACGGCTTCGACAAGCCGCTGGTCGTGCAATACCTCACCTGGCTGTGGCAGGTGCTTCACGCCGACCTCGGGCGCTCGCTGCTCTCCAGCGCGCCGGTGCTCGACCTCATCGGCCAGCGGCTGCCCAACACCATTCTCATCTCCACCTACGCGCTCGTCATCGCCGCCGCGGTCGGCATCCCGCTCGGCGTGCTGGCGGCGACCAAATCCGGCTCGCGCCTCGACGAGCTCGTCACCGGCGTCGCCTCGCTCGGCGTCGCGCTGCCGAGCTTCTGGCTCGCCATCCTGCTGGTTGCGAATTTCTCGCTGAAGCTGAACTGGTTCCCGGCGACCGGCGCGGCGCCGATCACCACCGACCCGGCCGGCGCCATCGAGCACGCCACGCTGCCCGCGATCGCGCTCGCGGTCGGCATCATCGCCGAGCTGGCGCGGCAGGTGCGCAGCGCGCTGATCGAAGTGCTCAACGCGCAGTATTACCGCACGCTGCGCGCCAAGGGCCTGAGCCCCTACGCCATGCTATGGAAGCACGGGCTGCGCAACGTCAGCGTGACGCTGCTGACGATCCTCGGCCTCCAGGTCAACCGGCTGTTCTCCGGCGCGGTGGTGATCGAGGCCGTGTTCGCCATTCCCGGCGCCGGCAGCCTCGTTGCGTACTCCGCCATCAACAAGGACTTTCCTGTGGTGCAGGGCGTGGTGCTCGTGCTCGTCGTCATCGTCATCCTCGTCAACCTCCTGGTTGACGTGCTCAACGCCATGCTCGATCCCAGGGTGGCCTACGCATGACCGCCGTCGCCGACACTACCGCCCGGCCGCGCCGCGGCTTCTTCTCGCGGCTGTGGCGCTTCATGCGCTCGGACCCGCGCGCCGTGCTCTCCATCGCCTACCTGACGCTGCTCGTCGTCGTCTCGGTGTTCGCGCCGGTGCTGTCGCCCTATTCGCCGCTCGACCAGGACGTGGCCAACCTGCTGCTGCCGCCGGACTGGAACCACTGGCTCGGCACCGACGACCTCGGCCGCGACGTGCTGAGCCGCCTGATCTGGGGCGCGCCCAACTCGCTCTACGCCTCGTTCCTGGCGGTCGCGGTCGCCGTCGTGCTCGGCGTGCCGGTCGGGCTGATCATGGGCTTCGTCGGCGGCTGGTTCGACGAGGTGGTCGGCCGCTTCATCGACGCGCTGCTGTCGTTCCCGCCCATCGTGCTCGCCATCGCCGTCACCGGCGCGCTCGGCATCGGCCTCACCAACGCCATGCTCTCGGTCGGCTTCGTGTTCGCGCCGTTCCTCGCCCGCATCGTGCGCGCGCAGACGCTCACCGTGAAGAACGCGCTCTACGTCGACGCCGCGCGCGGCTTCGGCGCCTCGACCGCGCACATCATCGTCAAGCACATCGTGCCCAACGCCATCCAGCCGGTGATCGTGCAGGTCACGCTGATGCTCGCCATCGCGCTGCTGGCCGAGGCGAGCCTGAGCTTCCTGTCGCTCGGCGTGCAGCCGCCGGCGGCGAGCTGGGGCGGCATGCTGGCGCGCGCCTACAACTACATCGAGATCGCCCCGGCGCAGATGTACGCCCCCGGCCTCGCCATCCTGCTCACCGCGCTCGCCTTCAACGGGCTCGGCGAGTCGCTGCGCGTCGCGCTCGACCCGACCATGAAGCGGCGGTGACGCTCACTCCGCTGCGCTGACCTGCGGCGCGCCGTGGTCGCGGCGCGGCGGCACCGGCAGGCCGAGGTTGCCGCGCAGGGTGCGGCTCTCGTACTCGGTGCGGAACAGGCCGCGGCGCTGCAGCTCGGGGATGACGAGCGTCACGAGGTCGTCGAGCCCCTTGGGGAACGTGAGCGGCAGCACGTTGAAGCCGTCGCAGGCGCCGGCCGCGAACCAGCTTTCCATGGCGTCGGCGATGTCGGCGGCGCTGCCGCACACGGTGCGGTGCGCGCGCTGGCCGATCACGCGCTGCATGAGCTGGCGGATCGTGAGGTTGTCGCGGCGCGCGAGGTCGACCATCACCTTAAGCCGGCCGCGCTCGGCGTTGGCGTAGTTCGGCTCCGGCACCGGCCCGTCGATGGGGAACTGCGACAGGTCCATGCCGAAATAGGTGGAGAGCTGCCTGAGTCCGAGCTCGGGCTGGATCAGGTCCTGCAGCCGCGCGTACTTGTCCTCGGCCTCGGCGCGGGTGCGGCCGACCACGGTCATCAGCCCGGGCATGATCTTCACCTCGTCGGGGCCGCGGCCGTAGGCGGCGGCGCGGCGCTTGACGTCCTGGTAGAAGGCGCGGGCCTGCTCCAGGTCCTGCTGCACCGTGAACACCACCTCGGCGGTCTCGGCGGCGAGGTCGCGGCCGTCGTCGGACTGGCCGGCCTCCACGATCACCGGCCGGCCCTGCGGCGTGCGCGGGATCATCAGCGGGCCGCGCACAGAGAAATGCGCGCCCTTGTGGCTGAGGAAATGCAGCTTGTCCGGGTCGAAGAACAGGCCGGACGCCTTGTCCGCCACGATGGCGTCGTCCTCCCAGGAGTCCCACAGGCCGATGACGACGCGCGCGAACTCGCGGGCGCGGGCGTAGCGGTCGGCGTGGCCGACGTGGGCGTCGCGGCTGAAGTTGAGCGCCTCGGCGGCGGCGAGCGAGGTGACGAGGTTCCAGCCCGCGCGGCCGCCGCTGATGTGGTCGAGCGAGGCGAACATGCGCGCGATGGTGAAGGGCTCGTAGTAGGTCGTCGTCATGGTGGCGACGAGGCCGATGTGGTCGGTGGCGGCGGACAGCGCGCCGAGCAGCGTCAGCGGCTCGAGCCGGATCGCCGAGGTCGAGCGCGCCCAGGACTGGACGTCGTCGGAGCCGAAGGTGGCGTTGGTGTCGGCCATGAACAGCATGTCGAAGCGCCCGCGCTCGGCGGTGCGCGCGATCTGCATGTAGTGGCGGACGTCGAGGCGCTCGCGCGGCGCGACCTCCGGGTCGCGCCAGGCGGCGACGTGGTGGCCCAGGGCTTCCAGGAACAGGCCGAGCTTCATCATCGGCCTGGGCGTTCCGGTCATGGCGCTGCCTCCCGTTGACGGCGCATCATAGCGCGGCCGGCGGCCCGCGGGCGAGTACGGGCTGCCCGTAATCTACGGCCCGAACTGCGGGTCGATGGGCACGCGGTAGCCGTTGGCGAGGCGGTTCGTTTCGTTCGCCATGCCGACCACGGCCATGACTTCGCCGAACATGGCGTCGGTCATGCCCGCCTTGCGTGCAGCCGCGGTGTGGCTCGCGATGCAGTAGCCGCAGCCGTTGGTGACGCTGACCGCGACGTAGATCATCTCCTTGGTCAGCGCGTCGAGCGCGCCGGGCGCCATCACCTGCTTGACGCTGTCCCAGGTGCGCCTGAGCGTCGCCGGGTCGTTGGCCAGGTATTTCCAGAAGTTGTTCACGTCGGGCACGCTGCGCGTCGCCTTGATGTCGTCGTAGACGGCGCGCACCTCGGGCGAGGCGTCGGCGTAGTCGATCGGCTGGCTCATGATGTCCTCGTGGCTGTCCGAAATTCATTCCGCCGCGGCGCGGCCGGACGACGACCCCAGCGCCGCGTTGACCCGCGGCATCACCTCGGTCGCCATCAGCTCCATGGAGCGCCTGGTCAGCGCCGGATCGACCCAGTCCATCCCGGCGTAGACGATTTCGCCGAACGGTCCGGTCTCGGCGTGGAACGCCAGGATCTCGTCGACCACCTTGTTCACGGAGCCCCAGGTGACCAGCCGGTCGAGCACGTAGTCCTCGGTGATCGCGGCGTCGGGCTGGGCCTCATGCTCCTTGAACACGTAGAGCCGGTTGGCGTAGGCGAACTTGCGCATCATGTTGAAGTAATAGAACCGGTAGGGGCTGTGGGCGTCGTCGCGGCCGTAGCGCCGCGCTATCTTGTCGTCGTCGGCGACGAACACGGTGCGCGCCACGCGCCAGTGCGCGGGATCGGCGGTGCCGCCGGCCGCCGCCACGCCTTTCGCGTAGGCGTCCCAGTGGGTGCGCACCCAGCGCGGCAGCAGGAAGTTGGCGGAGAGCGGGTGCAGCCCCTTCTCGCCGTACCACGCGGCGCTCGCCGAATGCGGCGCGACCACGGTGCCGACCAGCTCGGGATAGGGCTTCTGGTAGGGCTTGGCCACGGCGCCGAGGCCGAGGTCGGCGCGGCCCATCCGCCGGCTCGAGATCCTGAAGCGGTTGCCGGGCCGGTCGAAATCGTAGGGCGGGTCCGTGGTCCACAGCGCCAGGATGGCGTCCAGCGCCTCGTGGAAGATGCGGCCGCGGTCCTCGTCGAGCGTGCCGAGGAGCTCGGCGTCGGCGGGCAGGGCGCCGGCGCTCATGCCGAGGATGAAGCGGCCCTCGGCGAGGTGGTCGAACATCGCCGCGTGGGCCGCGATCAGCACCGGGTGGGTCTGCGCCAGGTTGGCGGTGCCGGTGGCGAGCTTGATGGTCCGGGTCGCGTGGATCAGCGTCGCCAGGAATTGGAAGCTGTTGGTGACGTTCTCGATGGAGTCGGCGATGTGCTCGCCGCAGAACGCGTCGTAGAAGCCGAGCCTGTCGGCGAGGATGAAGGCGTCGCGGTCCTCCTTCAGGGTCTGCGCCCAGTTGCGGTGCGGCGGGTGCATCGGCATGGTGAAGAAGCCCAGGCGCATGTCGCCCTCTGTCTTTTTGGCTGCGTTTCCGTCGGCGACGTTGCGCCGAGCCTATTTGCCCACGCCGGACGTGAGCCCGTCAACCCGCGCATGATGCGGTTTCCCGGCGCGGCGATCGCGGCGCTGGCGCCGGAAACCGGGCGTGCTAATTTTGCGGCAAAGGGCAAACCCGCGTTTTTTTCCAGGGAGGCGACATGACGACGGCGACCGAGACCCGCGTCCCCATCCTCATCATCGGCTGCGGTTTCGGCGGCATGGCGCTCGCGATCGCGCTCAAGGACGCCGGGATGAACGACTTCACCATCCTGGAGCGGGCCGCCGACGTGGGCGGGGTGTGGCGCGACAACAGCTATCCCGGCGCCGCCTGCGACGTGGTCTCGCGGCTCTACTCGTTCTCCTACGACCAGGACCAGGAGTGGTCGGCGGCCTTCGCGCCGCAGCCGGAAATCCTCGCCTACGCCAGGCGCGTCGCCAACCGCCACGGCATCGTGCCGCACGTGCGCTTCAACACCGAGGTGCGCGGCGCGGCCTTCGACGAGGCCAGCGGGACCTGGAGGGTCGAGACCGCGTCGGGCGAGACCTACGTCACGCCGGTCCTGGTCTCCGCGGTCGGCCTGTTCAACCATCCCAACATCCCGGACTTTCCGGGCCGCGACACGTTTAAGGGCGTGCAGTTCCACTCGTCGCGCTGGAACCACGGCTTCGCGCTGCGCGGCAAGACCGTGGCCGTGATCGGCAACGGCGCCAGCGCCGTGCAGTTCATCCCCAAGATCGCGCCGGAGGTGGAGACGCTCTACCTCTACCAGCGCTCGCCGCAATACGTGCTGCCCAAGGCCGTCTTCCCCGGCACCGGCGCGCTCGACGCCTGGCTGCAGAAGCGGCGCTGGCTGCGCGGGCTGGCCCGGCTGAAGATCTACCTGATGTTCGAACGCTTCATCTTCCGCCGCCGCTACCGGCCGCACCTGCGGCTCAAGGCGGAGGAGGGCTTCCGCAAGCTGCTGGAGGAGAAGGTCAAGGACCCGGTGCTGCGCGAGAAGCTGACGCCGAAATACCCGATGGGCTGCAAGCGCCAGCTCGTCTCCGACGTCTGGTACGAGACCATGACGCGGCCCAACGTGGAGGTGATCGACACGCCGATCGACCGCATCGACGCCGAAGGGCTCGTCACCCGCGACGGCGCGCACCGCAAGGTCGATGCCATCATCTACGGCACCGGCTTCACGCCCACGGCCTATCTCACGCCCATGACCATCCGCGGGCTCGGCGGCCGCGACCTCAACGACGCCTGGAAGCACGGCGCCGAAGCCTACCTCGGCATCAGCGTCACCGGCTTTCCCAATTTCTTCATGCTCTACGGGCCGAACACCAACGCCATCTCCTCGATCATCTTCATGCTCGAATGCCAGGCGCGCTACATCGTCAGCGCCATCCGGACGCTGCAGAGGAAGCGCGCGCGGTTCATGGACGTGCGGCCGGCGGTGCAGAAGGCGTTCAACGTCCGCGCCCAGGCGCTGCTGTCCCAGACCATTCCCGCGCGGCCGGACTGCTTCACCTATTTCAAGGATCCGAGCGGCAAGATCACCACCAACTGGCCGACCTACGCCACGGTCTATCGCTGGCGCACGCGCGCGGTGAACCCGGGGGATTATGAGTTCGTTGGAGCGTAGACTGCAAGCACGGCGCGCTCCCTCCCCAGCGAGGGGGGAACGATAGAGCCGGCATCAGTCGCCTTGTAGCAACGGCTTCAATCAACGTGACTCCCGAATGGCAAAGCTGAAGACGACCCGGTGGGACGCCGCAAAGCATCTCACGACCGATGAGGACAGGGCGGCCTATCTGGCGGCGGCGCAGGAGGACGGCGATCCGGCGCTGATCGCGGCGGCGCGCGACGACGTGGCGCGGGCGGAGACGATGGCGAGCGGAGCGCAGCGCCGGCTTCCCTCGGTCGATCAGGTCGTGTCGTCGCTTCCCGACGGCGTCGCGCGTTTCGGCCGGCCGGCGGCGGTGACCGCGGCGCGCGCCGCCCTGGCGCAGGCGCGCGCGGCGCGCGCGGCGCTTTCCGTCGAGGACGCGGCGGCGCAGGCGCTGGCGCGGCTCGAGACCGATGCCGTTCCGAGCCTGCGGCCGGTGTTCAACCTCACCGGCACGGTGCTGCACACCAACCTCGGCCGCGCGCTGATCGCGGAGGAGGCCGTCGCCGCCGCGACCGCGGCGATGCGGTCCGCCGTGGCGCTGGAGTTCGATCTCGACTCGGGCGGGCGCGGCGAGCGCGACGACCACGTGCGCGGCCTCTTGCGCGAGCTCACCGGCGCGGAGAACGCGACCGTGGTCAACAACAACGCCGCGGCGGTGCTGCTGGTGCTCAACACGCTGGCGAAAGGCCGCGAGGCCGTGGTCTCGCGCGGTGAGCTCATCGAGATCGGCGGCGCGTTCCGCATGCCGGACATAATGGCGCGCGCCGGCGCGACGCTGGTCGAGGTCGGCACCACCAACCGCACCCATCCCAGGGATTACGCCGGCGCGCTCGGGCCGAAGACCGGGCTCGTCCTCAAGGTCCACACCTCGAACTATCGCATCGAGGGCTTCACCCGGGAGGTGGCGGCGCCAGAGCTCGTCGCGCTCGCGCGCAAGCATGCCGTGCCGCTGGTCAACGACCTCGGCTCCGGCACGCTGGTCGATCTGCGCAAGTTCGGCCTCGGCCACGAGCCCACCGTCGCCGAGGCGGTGAAGGAGGGCGCGGACCTCGTGACCTTCTCCGGCGACAAGCTGCTCGGGGGCCCGCAGGCCGGCTTCATCGTCGGCCGCGCCGACTTGATCGAAAAGGTCAACCGCAACCCGATGAAGCGCGCGCTGCGCCTCGACAAGGTGAGGCTCGCCGCGCTCGAAGCCACGCTGAAGCTCTACCGCGACCCGGACCGCCTGGCGCAGCGGCTGCCGACGCTGCGGCTGCTGGCGCGGCCGCGCGCGGAGATCGAGGCGTGCGCGCGGCGCCTCGCGCCGCTCGTGGCCGGCAAGCTCGGCGGCGCGTTCACGGTCGCCGTCGTTTCCTGCGCCAGCCAGATCGGCTCCGGCGCGCTGCCGCTCGCCACCGTGCCGAGCGCGGGGCTCGCCATCCGCAACGCCGCGCCGCGCGGCGGCGGCCGCGCGCTCGCGGCGCTCGCCGCCTCGCTGCGCGGGCTGCCGGTGCCGGTGATCGGCCGCATCGAGGACAACGCGCTGATCCTCGACCTGCGCTGCCTGGAGGACGAGGCCGGCTTCGCCGCCACGCTCGGCGCGCTGCGATGATCGTCGGCACCGCGGGCCATATCGACCACGGCAAGACCGCGCTCGTGCGCGCGCTCACCGGCGTCGAGACCGACCGGCTCAAGGAGGAGAAGGCGCGCGGCATCTCCATCGACCTCGGCTACGCCTACATGTCCGTGCCCGGCGGCGGCGTGCTCGGCTTCGTCGACGTGCCGGGCCACGAGAAATTCATCCATAACATGCTGGCCGGCGCCACCGGCATCGACCTCGTGCTGCTGGCGGTCGCGGCCGACGACGGCGTGATGCCGCAGACCCGCGAGCACCTCGCCATCCTCGACCTGCTCGGCGTGACGCGCGGCATCGTGGCGCTGACCAAGGTCGATCTGGTGACGGAGGATCTGCGCGCGGCGGCGACGGAGGAGATCGCGGCGGCGCTCGCGGGCACCGCGCTCGCGGGCGCGGACATCGTGCCGGTGTCCGCCGCGACCGGGGAAGGCGTCGACGCGCTGCGCGACAGGCTGCTCGACGCCGCGCGCGGCTTCCGGGCCGCGTCGGCCGCCGGCCGCTTCCGCCTCGCGGTGGACCGCTGCTTCACGCTTCCCGGCGCGGGCACCGTGGTCACCGGTACGGTGCTGTCCGGCAGCGTGAAAGTGGGCGACGCGGTGACCGTCAGCCCCTCGGGCCTCGGCGCGCGGGTGCGCTCGCTCCACGCCCAGAACCGCGCCGCCGCGCTCGGCGAGGCGGGCCAGCGCTGCGCGCTCAACCTCGCGGGCGAGGGCGTGAGCAAGGACGACATCGCGCGCGGCGACGTGGTGCTGGAGCCGGCGCTGCACGCGCCGACCGACCGCGTCGACGCCACGCTGCGCGTGCTCGCGAGCGAGGCGAAGCCGCCGGGGCAATGGATGCCGGTCAGGCTGCACCATGCCGCGGCCGAGGTCGGCGCCCGGCTTGTGCCGCTCGCCGGCCCGATCGCGCCGGGCGATGAAGGCTTCGTCCAACTGGTGCTCGACCGGCCGATCGCCGCGGCGACCGGCGACCGCTTCATCCTGCGCGACACCTCGGCGCGGCGCACTATCGGCGGCGGCAGGTTTCTCGACCTGCGCGCGCCGCAAAGGAAGCGCCGCACGCCGGAGCGGCTCGCCTTGCTCGAAGCCCACGCGCTCGCCGATCCGCGCGCGGCCGCCGCCGCGCTGCTCGCGCGCGCGCCTTATCTCGATCTTTCCGCCTTCGCGCGCGACCGCGCCGCGACGCTCGACGCCATCGACGCGGTGGTGCTCCCGGCGGGCGAGCGGCGGATCGCGTTCGGCCGCGGGCGCTGGGCGGCGCTCACGGACTCCGTGGTCGAGGTCCTGAAGGCGTTCCACGCCGCGAACCCCGCCGCGCCCGGCATGGCCGGCGACAAGCTGCGCCTCGCCATCGCGCCGCGGCTGCCGGCCGGCGTGTTCGCCGCGGTGGTCGAGGCCCTGGCCGCGGCCGGCGTGGTGGCGCTCGGCGGCGGCGCGGTGGGGCTGCCGGGCCACGCCGCCGTGCTGTCCGCCAGGGACGAGGCGCTGTGGCGGCGCGTCGAGCCGCTGATGTCGGACGCGGCGCGGTTCCGTCCGCCGCTCGTTCCCGAGATCGCGGCCGCGCTCGCCGCGCCGGAGCCGGAGCTGCGGCGGCTGATGAAGCTTCTCGCGCGCATGGGCAGGGTCACCGAAGTCGCGCCGGACCGCTTCTTCCTGCGCGACGCGGTCGCCGAGGCCGCCGCCGTCGCCGCCGACCTGTCCGCCGGCGGCGAGTTCTCGGCGGCGCAGATGCGCGACCGGCTCGACAACGGCCGCAAGGTCGCTATCGAGCTTCTGGAGTTCTTCGACCGCCACGGCGTCACGCTGCGGCGCGGAGACCTGCGGCGCATCAATCCGCAGAAGCGCGACGCCTTCGCGCCGCGCGCCACGGCGCAAGATGGGAGAGAATCGTCCCCGGTGGGACGTCCGGACTTCAAATCCGGGAGGGGCCGCCAGCCGGTCTTTGGTGGGTTCGACTCCCACTCTCTCTCGCCACGCCGCCGGTGAGCTTGCGCGAAGCCGGGGTTCCGCCGATGATGCCGCCCGCAACAGGCGAGGGGGGATCATGCTCACGCGGCGCAACCTGCTGGCGGCATCCGCCGCGCTCGGCGCCTTCGGCCTCGCCGCCCCGGCGCGCGCCGAATTCCCGGACCGCACCATCCACTGGATCGTGCCGTTCCCCGCCGGCGGCGGCCTCGACGCCGTGACCCGCATCGTCGCCGGCAAGATGTCCGAGAACCTCGGCCGGACCATCGTGGTCGAGAACAAGACTGGCGGCTCCGGCTTCATCGGCGCGGTCGCGCTCGCCCAGTCGAAGCCCGACGGCTATACGCTGATGACCCAGGCGCTCGGCATGTCCATGAACCCGTCGATCTACAAGGGCCTGCCCTACGACGCCATGAAGGACATCCGCCCGGTGGCGCAGATCGGCGCGGTGCCGGTCGTCATCGCGGTGGGGCCGAACGTGCCGGCGGCGAACCTCAGGGAGTTCATCGCCTACGCCAAGGCCAACCCGAGGAAGCTCAAGGGCGGCTCGTTCGCGCTCGGCTCGGGCACGCTGCTGCTCGAGATGTTCCGCCTCCAGGCCGGCATCGAGCTGCCCATCGTGCAGTACCGCGGGACCGCCGACGCCATCGCCGCCACCAACGGCGGCGAGACCGACGTGGTCATCATCGACGGCACCTCGCTCTATCCGCACATCAAGGCCGGCCGGGTGCGCGGGCTCGCGGTGGCCGCGGACACGCGCATCGCCGAATTGCCCGACGTGCCGACCACGGTAGAGGCGGGCCTGCCCGACTACAAGGTCGAGTTCTGGTACGCCGCCTTCGCGCAAGGGCAGACGCCGAAGCCTCTCGTCGACCGCCTCAACGCCGAGATCAACAAAGCGGTCGCGTCGCCCGACGTGGCGGAGAAGCTGCGCGCCATGGGCCTCGCCACCAAGAACCGCACCGCCGACGACTTCACGGCGCAGCACTACCGCGAGATGAAGGAATGGGCCGAGGTGGTGAAGCAGTCCGGCTTCAAGCCCATGGACCTGGCGCAGTAAGGTTGGCGCAATAGGCGGATCTCACCCATGGACCTGAAACTCGCGGGCCGCGCCGCGCTCGTCACCGGCTCCTCCAAGGGCATCGGCCTCGCCATCGCCCGGCGGTTCGCCGAAGAGGGCGTGAACCTCCGCCTCGTCGCGCGCTCCGCCGACCTGCTGGCGAAGGAGGCCGAGGCGATCCGCGCGTCGGCCCAGGTCGACGTGCAGACGCTCGCCGCCGACCTCTCCGACGCCGCGGCGCGCGAGCGCGTGTTCGCCGCGTTCCCGGACGTGGACATCCTGGTCAACAACGCCGGCGCGGTGCCCGGCGGCGCCATCGAGGACGTGGACGAGGCGGCGTGGCGCGCCGGCTGGGACCTGAAAGTGTTCGGCTACGTCGGCCTGACGCGGCTCTATCTCGCGCGCATGAAGGCGCGCGGCCGCGGCGTCATCGTCAACATCATCGGCGCCGGCGGCGAGAAGCTCAGCTACGGCTACATCGCCGGCGCGGCCGGCAACGCCTCGCTGATGGCCTTCACCCGCGCCATCGGCGGAACGAGCCCAAGTTTTGGCGTGCGCGTTCTCGGCATCAACCCCGGCCCGGTGATGACCGACCGCGCCGAATACCTGGCGCGGCAGCGCGCCGCCAAGGCCGGCGACGAGAGCCGCTGGCGCGACGGCTTCGCCAGGATGCCGTTCGGCCGCCCGGCCTCGCCCGACGAGATCGCGGCCGCGGCGGTGTTCCTCGCCTCGGACCTCTCGGGCTACACGTCGGGCACGGTCCTCACCATCGACGGCGGGCTCGCCCACCGCAACGATTGAGCCGCGTCGCTTCGGAGCCGCATCACTTCGCCGTCCCGGCGCGCGCCGAGTCCAGCGTCGCCTTCATGCCCGGGCTGCGGCCCAGGGCTACGACCAGCACGGCGGCCAGGATCGACCACCCGGCCATGACGGTGATGCCGAGGCTGAAGTCGCCGGTCCAGTCGCGGAACAGGCCCATGATCTGCGGGCCGAAGTAGCCGCCGAGGTTGCCGACCGCGTTGATGAGCGCGACGCTCGCCGCCGCCGCGGCGCCGGAGAGGAACGTCGCCGGCAGCGACCAGAACACGGCGAGCGCGCTCTGCCCGCCGGCGATGGCGATGCAGATGGCGACGATGAGAAGCGTGGCGTCGTGGCTCCACCAGCCGGCCAGCAGGATGCCGACGCAGGCGATCAGGATCGACACCGCGACGTGGTAGATGCGCTCGCCCTTGAGGTCCGAGTGGCGCGTCACCAGCATCAGGGCGATGCAGGCGACGACATAGGGGATCGCCGAGGCGAGGCCGATCTGCTGGTTCGACAGGCCGAGCTGCTGGAACATGATCGGCAGGAAGAAGCTGAAGGCCGACATGCTGCCGAGAATGCCGAGATAGGTGAAGCACAGCGCGATGATGCGTGGGTTGGTGACGGCCTGCCGCAGGGTGTAGGTGCCGAGCGCCGCGCGCTTGCGGGCCTCGGCGTCGAGCGCGGCCTGGAGCGCGTCGCGCTCGGCCGGCGTCAGCCACCTGGCCTTGGCCGGCCGGTCCACCACCATGGCCGCCAGGACGACGGTGAGGATCACCGCCGGAATAGCCTCGCAGATGAACAGCCAGCGCCAGCCCTCGATGCCGAGCACGCCGTCGAGCCGCAGGATGTTCACCGCGATGGGCCCGCCCAGGATCGGCGCGATCAGCCCGCCGATGTTGAACATGCCGATCATGCGGCCGCGGTGCGCCGCCGGCGACCAGCAGCCGATGTAGTAGATGACGCCGGGGAAGAAGCCGGCGTCGGCGCCGCCGAGGATGAAGCGCATGATGTAGAACGAGTGCTGGCTGTTGACGAGCGCCATACAGCCCGAGAGCACGCTCCACGCCAGCATGATGATCGGCAGCCAGCGCCGCGCGCCGACCTTCTCCAGCATCAGGTTGCTCGGCACCTGGCACAGGAAGAAGCCCCAGTAGAACACGCCCACGCCGAAGCCGAAGGCCGACGCGGACAGGTCGAGGTCCTTCCTCATGGTGAGGCCGGCGAAGCCGACGTTGAGCAGGTCGAGGCGGTAGACGAAATAGCAGACCGCCAGCAGCGGGATCATCCGCCACTTGAACTTCTGGACGGCGGAGGCTTCGGGATCGAGCATCCCGGTATTCACGGACGGCGACAGGTCGGCGGCGTTTCCCACGATGTTCCCCCGCTCCTTGAAACCCCGGCTCTTTTCAAATGAAAACAGGCCCGGCGCAATGCGTTTCGCGCGGCGCGGATCAGCCGTGCAGAATTGTTTTGTGCGATGCAGCGGTACTGGTCGCGATCCGACCCGGCAATTTTGCGCCGTCGTTCCGGGGCGCCCGCGCAGCGGGCGAGCCCGGAATCCAGCCGAAAGGATTGCGCTTGTTTCTGGATTCCGGGCCCGGCGCTTCGCGCCGTCCCGGAATGACGGCGCGTATTACTTCTTCAGGAAGTACCGGCCCTGGTCGTCGCGCTCCAGGCCCTTGCCGCGGAACGCGTCGAGCTCGCGCACGATCTCGCGGCCGTCGCGGCTGCCGACCGCGGCCATCAGCTCCTCGAACCATTTCGGCCCGTCCTCCAGCGCGGCGCGCAGGCTGGGGAACCGCTTGCCCTGGTAGGTCGGCGGCGTCGGCGTCTGCAGGTCCCAGCGCGAGGCGTGCTGCATCGGCCAGGTGAGGTCGTAGCCGGCCTTGGCGCCGGCCATGGCGCCGTGCAGGGAAGGGTCGAGCGGCGAGGAGCGCACGCCGGTGATGATGATGATGTCCTTGTCCGGCTGGTAGCGGGTGCCGAACGCCCATTCGAACATCTTGTCGTTGTAGATGTCGATGTCCGGGTCGAGCGCGAAGGCGTTCTTGACGCCGACCGAGCCGAGCACGGTGTAGAGCGCGCTGCGCGCCTCGCCGGGGTAGCGCTGGCGCAGCGTGAAGCGCACGCTCATGGAGCCGCCGGCGGACACCGGCGCGTAGACCGCCACCGGCTCGCGCACCACGGTCTCCAGCGCGCGCCACACGTTGAGCTCCATGCGCAGCGCTTCCAGGTTGGACGTGTCGGTCTTGTCCATGTGGCCGCCGCTGATGGTGGCGGTCTGGAACACCGCGTCCCTGCGGCGGGTGATGGCGGTGACGTGGAACACCGGGTTCTGCTTCACCACGCCGTAGTACCCGAGGTACTCGCCGTAGGGGCCCTCCTTCTCGACGTAGCCCTTTTCGTCGATGTAGCCCTCGATGATCATCTCGGCGTCGGCCGGCACGCGGATGTCGTTGGTGCGGCACTTGACGACGGGCATGGTGCCGCCGCGCAGCGAGGCGACGAGGCCGAGCTCGTCCACCGGGATCTTCATGGTGGCGGACAGCGTGTCGATGGGGTGCGCGCCGACCACGAAGGCGATCGGCAGCTTCTCGCCGCGCGCGGCGCAGCCCTGGTAGATGGCGCGCAGGTCGCTCGGCGCGTTGAGGTCGACGCCGGCCTCGTGCGGGCCGCGCAGCATCAGCCGCCGCATGCCGGAGTTGGTGAGCCCGGTGCGCGGGTCGATGGCGTAGTCGATGGAGGCGGAGATGTAGGGCGCGCCGTCGAGCGCGTGCTGGACATGGACCGGCAGCCTGGTGAGGTCGGCGTCGGCGCCCGTGAGCACCACCTCCTGCACCGGCGCTTCGTCCTGCGGCAATTCCACCAGGTCGGGCTTGAGCTCGAGCCGGCGCTGGATCTCGGGGAGGATCTTATCGGGCGTGACGCCCAGCGCGTGCGCCATGCGGGCGCGGCTGCCGACCACGTTGCCGACCACGCCGAGGTCGGCGCCGTTGACGTTCTTGAACCACACCGCCTTGCCGTTGCCGTGCAGCGCCGCGGCGATGTCGGCGAGGTCGATGGGGTCCTCGCGGATTTCAAGCTGGTCGGTGCCGATCAGGCTTTCCAGGAAGGTGCGCAGGCGGAACTGGTCGAGGTCGTTCCGCAGCAGGCGCTTGGGAGTCTTGGCGTCCATCGTTTCCTCCGAGCCGGCTCGTCATTGATCGGGCAAGGCCAACCCATGCGCCATTTTGCCAGGGGCCGCAAGGGTGGGACAATCGCATATGTCCCGCCCGTGGGTGAGTTTTGGGGTTGCAACGGGCATCCTGCTTCCGCGCCTATTGTACCCCCCTCTCTGTCTCTCCCCTCAAGGGGGGAGAGAACGACGAGCCGGGAGGCCGGTCCGCATTTCTCGACGTCCGCGCGTCACATGCGGTTGCCCTACCCGCAAGGGAGGAGGGAACGATGGAACCGATGGCCTCGATCTCTACGCGATAGTCCCGTCGGTCCCGTTCAGCCCCCGTGCTCCTTCTGCCATCGCTCGGCGAAATCGTAGCCGGCCATGATGCGGGCGTGGCGGGCTTCGAGCCACGGCCGCGTCTCCGGGTGGGTGATGAGGAAGAACTGCCCGGCCGCGACGCCGTCGAGCACGCGGCGCCCGACCTCGTCCGGGTGCATGCCCTGCGCGATCTCGTCCGGCGTATCGGGATAGAGGTTCGGCCCGCCGCGGCCGGCGCGGTGGGCCGCCGACGAGGTATAGATTTCCGTGTTGACCGCGGCCGGGCACAGCACCGAGACGCCGATGCCGGTGCCCTTGAGGTCGTGCGACAGCGCCTCCGACAGCGCGACCACCGCGAACTTGGTGGCGGCGTAGGAGCCGGTGCCGCGCGTCTCGCCGACCTGGAGGCCGGCCATGGACGCGGTGTTGACCACGTGGCCGCCCTCGCCGTGGGCGCGGATGCGCGGCACGAACGCCTGGATGCCATGGACGACGCCGTAGAAATTGACGCCGAATTCCCAGGCCCAGGTCTCGTCGTCGATCGTCTCCATCGGGATGCCGCGCACCACCACGCCGGCGTTGTTGCAGACGAGGTGGATCTTGCCGAACTCCGCCTCGATCCTTTGCGCCGCCGCCTCGACGGAGTCGCGCTGCGACACGTCGGCCTCGACGGCGATGGCGCGGCCCTGGCCGAGCGGCTTCACCTGCTCCAGCGCCGCCCTGAGCCGGTCGCCGCGGATGTCGCACATCGCGACCGACATGCCGGCGCGCATGAAGGTGCGCGCGAGGCCGAGCCCGATACCCGAGGCCGCGCCGGTGACGACCGCGACCTTGCCCGCGACGTCCTGCATCAGTTCACCCCCAGCCGGTAGACCCGCGCCGCGGTGTCGTGGAACAGCGCGGCTTTTTCATCCCTGGACGCGCCGGCGGCGAGCCGCTTGAGCGCGTTCCAGATCGTCTTGTAGCTGCCCGCGGTCTTGTCCACGGGGAAATTGCTCTCGAACATGGCGCGCGTCGCGCCGAACGCGTCGAGGCAGACCTCGATGTACGGCTTCCAGGTCTCCGCCAGCTCGACGGAGGAGGGCGGCTTCGGCCGCCTGTCGAATTCGAAGCCGAAGGTGCCGAGCGACATGCCGCCGAGCTTCACCACCACGTTGTCGTGGCGCGCCACGTCCGCGATGCCCTTGCGCCAGGCCTCGAACACTTGCCTGCGCCGGCCCGCGTAGGGGCCGACGCTGATGGGGCAGCCGACGTGGTTGAGCACGATGGTGGTCTGCGGGAAGGCGCGGGCAAGGTCGGCGAGCTCGCCGAGCTGGGTGTGCAGCAGGAGCGCGTCGAAGGTGAGCCCGAGCGGCGCGAGCTGCGCGAAGCCCTCGCGCCAGCGCGCGTCCATCATCACGCCCTTCGGCGGCCGCCGCGGCGTGAGCTGCACGTCGGCGTCCCAGGGCGTCGAGTAGCGGATGCCACGGAAGCGGCCGCCGCCGGCAGCGATGTGCTTCTCCAGCACGTCGCGCACCGCGGCGCCGAGCAGGAAGTCGGCGTGGCCGACGATGCCGGCGCAGGCGCGCATGTCGCCGTAGTGCCCGGACGCGCTCATGGCGGCGATGCCGTTGACGAACTCGGTCTCGCCGACGGGCTGCAGCGCCTCCGGGCCGTCGGCGCGGTACATGGAGCGGCACTGGATGAATACGGTGGCGCGAATGTCGTGGCCGCTGCCGGTGTCGTCGAGCAGGTCGTGGAACAGGTAGCGCGTGTCGCGGTCCCACAGGTGATGGTGCGGATCGATGATCGGCAGCTCGGGCTCGATGACGGGCTCGTCGTGGAGCGCGAGCCAGTCCTCGCGGATCGGGTACATGCCGACGCCGTTGGTGTCGCGGCTGTAGACCTTGGTCATGGTTCCTCCCCCGTCCTCCCGCGTGGACACGCCGCGGGCGATGCTGTCAAATCTGCCGGCCAACAACGACGACCGTCAACGGGGGAAACATGAAAACGAGCCGCGAGCGCATCCTCACGACCCACGTCGGCAGCCTGCCGCGCTCCGACGACGCGGTCGCGCTGCTCTTGAAGAAGGAGCGCGGCGAGGACTACGACCCCGCCGAATTCGACCGCGTGATGACGCGCGCGGTGGCCGACGTGGTGAGGAAGCAGGCCGATCTCGGTCTCGACGTGGTCAGCGACGGCGAGACGAGCAAGATCGGCTACTCGGTCTACATCAAGGACCGCTTCACCGGCTTCGGCGGCGAGTACCAGGTCAAGCCGCACCTCGACCTGGCCGACTTCCCGGACCTGCGCAAGCGCATGGCCGCCTTCACCGGGCCGCAGACCTTCAAGCGGCTGTGCTGCATCGGCCCCATCGCGCCAAAGGACACCGCGGCGCTCGGCAAGGACATCGCGAATTTCCGCGCCGCGCTGTCGGCGGTGCGCGTGACCGAGGGCTTCATGAACGCGGCCTCGCCCGGGGTCGTCGCCTCGTTCCTGCACAACCGCCACTACCCGACGCACGAGGCTTACATCGAGGCGCTCGCCAATGCGCTCGCCGCCGAGTACGAGGCCATCGTCGATGCCGGCTTCGTGCTCCAGGTCGATTGCCCGGACCTCGCCATGTCGCGCCACACCGGGTTCCAGGACCTGAGCGAGGCGGAGTTCCTCAAGCGCACTGCGTTCGACGTGGAGGCGCTCAACCACGCGCTGGCGCGGGTGCCGGCGGACCGCGTGCGGCTGCACATCTGCTGGGGCAACTACGAGGGGCCGCACGACCACGACATCGCGCTGGACAGGATTCTGCCGATCGTGCTCAAGGTGAAGGCGCAGGGCGTCTCGTTCGAGGGCGCCAACCCGCGCCACGAGCACGAGTGGACCGTGTGGCGCGACGCGACGCTTCCCGACGACAAGGTGCTGATCCCGGGCGTGATCGATTCCTCCACCAACTACGTCGAGCATCCCGAGCTGGTGGCGCAGCGCATCGAGCGCCTCGCCGGCGCGGTCGGCCGCGAGCGCGTCATCGCCTCGACCGACTGCGGCTTCGGCACCTTCGCCGGCTATTTCAAGGTCGATCCGGGCGTCGCCTGGAAGAAGCTCAAGTCGCTGGTGGACGGCGCGGCCATCGCGTCCGGCCGGCTGTGGAGCAGGGCGGCGTGATGCTGGAGGTCGAGGACACCGCGGAGCTCGCGACGATGGTCGGCCGGACGCTCGGCACCGGCGACTGGCTCACCGTCGACCAGGACATGATCGACGCCTTCGCCAGGGCGACCGGCGACGACAACTGGATCCACGTCGACGTGGAGCGCGCGGCGCGCGAGATGCCGGGCGGCAGGACCATCGCCCACGGCTTTCTCACGCTGTCGCTGCTGCCCAAGCTGTCGCGCACGGTCTACCGCGTGCGCAGGCGCGGCCGCGCGCTCAACTACGGCACCAACCGCGTGCGCTTCACCGCGCCGGTGCCGTCGGGCGCGCGCATCCGCCTGACGCAGACGCTCAAGGGGGCGGAGGAGACCGCGGCCGGCACGCGGCTCACGTTCGACTGCGTGGTCGAGGTCGAGGGCTCCGCGCGCCCGGCCATGGTCGCCGAGAGCATGGTGCTGGTGGCGAAGGACGGCTAACTAGAAACGGCTGGAATCCGATTCACTCGAATTGAATCGCCGGGGCGCTTTTCCCTTTGGTCGAGCGCGATCTTGTCCGAAAAGTCTGCCACTTTTCGGGATCATGCTCTAGAATGCCGAGTTGCGCGCGGCGAGCGACTGGTGCAGCGCGTCGAGCACGGCCTTGGGGTCGTAGCCGGCCTTGCTCACCGGGCCCGCCCAGTCGTCGGTGAGCGGCGCCGCCGCCTTGCGCCAGGCCGCGATCTGGTCCGGCGTCAGCGAGTAGACCTCCTGGCCGCTCGCGGCCTTCATCTTGGCGATGCCGGCGTGCTCGAAATCGGCCCACGGGGTCGCCACCTTCTGCGCCCATTCCGGCGTGCAGTGGTCGTCGATCACCTTCCTCTGCGCCGGCGACAGCGCATTGTACTTGTCCTTGTTCATCACCCAGGTCTGCACGCTGTCGTAGAGCGGCACGTCCATGTGATATTTCGTCACCTTGTCGATGCCGAACAGGAACACCGAGCCCCACGGGAACAAGAGCGCGTCGGCCACGCCCTTGTCGAGCACATCGCGCGCCTCCGCCGCCGAGGCCTGGATGTTGGTGCCGCCGAGCATGGTGACGAGGCGGGCGAGGGTGCCGCCCGGCGGGCGCACCTTGAGGCCGGCCATGTCGGTCGGCAGCACCACCTTCTTGCGGGTGGTGTGCAGCGCGCCGGGGTCGTGCACGAAGGCGAGGCAGAACTTCACCTCCGACATCTCCTTGGCCGCGTATTGTTGATACCAGGCGTCGATGGCGGCGCTGCCCTCCTTGCCGTTGGTGAGCAGGAACGGCAGCTCGCCCGCCGCCGCGACCGGGAACCGGCCGGGCTCGTAGCCGGGGTTGGCGTAGGCGAAATCGACGATGCCGTCGCGCGCCATGTTGTAGTGGTCGAACGCCTTGCCGAGCTGCTGGGCCGGGTAGATCGTGATCTTGATGGTGCCGCCGGAGTCCTTGTTGATCGAGTCGGCCCATTCCTCGGAGGCCTTCACGATCGGGTGCGTGGCCGGCACCCAGTGGGAGAATTTCAATTCGACGGTCTTGTCGGCTGGTTTGTCCTGGGCTGCGGCGGAACCCGCCCACAGGGCCGCGACAGCCGCGGCGATCGCCCCCCGGCGCCAATGACCCATGATGTCCTCCCGACGCGATGCGTGTTGACGTTGCCGCGATTGTAGCGGCTTTCCCCCGGCCGTCACGCGCGAAATCGCAGCCATGCCGGCGCGAAATAACGCTGGCGGCTGCGGTGCCGCGCTGTACCATCCGCCTCCACAACGACGAGACCCTGGCGAGGAAGGCCCATGGCGCTGCTTCTGAACTTCTTTTTCGGCAAGCCCGACGAATGGCGGCAATGGTTCGCCGCCGAGATGCCGGAGCTCGACGTGCGCGTCTGGCCGGACACCGGCAACCGCGAGGACATCGACGTGGTCGCCTGCGGCAGCCTGCCGGAGGGCGCGTTCAAGACCTTCCCCAACCTGCGCCTCGTCGTCTCGCTGCTCGCCGGGCCGGACGCGATCCTCCACGACCCGGCCGTGCCGAAGGACGTGCCCATCGTGCGCGCCGGCGATCCCGCGGGCGACACCATGATGAACGAGGTCACGCTGCTGCACGTGCTGCGCCACCACCGCAACATGCCGGCCTACGCCGCCGCGCAGCAGCGCGCCGAATGGATCAGCCTGCCGCGGCTGCCCGCGCGCGAGCGCAAGGTCGGCGTCATGGGCCTCGGCGCCATCGGGCTCGCGGCGGCGAAGACCCTCAAGGGCATCGGTTTCCAGGTCGCCGGCTGGGTGCGAACGCCGCGCCCCGCGCCGGACGGCATCGAGGTGTTCGCCGGCAAGGGCCAGTTCCCGGCGTTCCTCGCGCGCAGCGAGATCGTGGTGAACCTGCTGCCGATCACGCCGGAGACCGAGAACGTGCTCGACGCCAAGGCCTTCGCCGCGCTGCCCAAGGGCGCGTCGGTCGTCAACCTCGGCCGCGGCGCGCACGTGGTGGACGCCGACCTCATCGCCGCGCTCGACTCCGGCCACCTCGCCGCGGCGACGCTCGACGTATTCCGCAAGGAGCCGCTGCCCTCGGATGACCCGCTGTGGCGGCACCCCAAGATCACCGTCATGCCGCACGCCTCGCGCCGCATCGAGGCGCGCCCCATGGTGCCGCGCATCTGCGACGCCATCCGCCGCCTCAACGCCGGCCGGCCGCTGGAGAACGTGGTGGACCGGGCGCGGGGGTATTAGGCGGTAACTGCAATAACGGGCAACCCACGACTCACGTCATGTCTACTCACGTCATGTCCAAAGTCTGCATCTACGGCGCCGGCGCCATCGGCGGCAACCTGGCGGCGCGGCTCGCCAGGAGCGGCGCCGACGTGTCGGTGGTGGCGCGTGGCGCCCACCTCGACGCGATCCGGCAGAACGGCATCACCCTCGAAAGCCCGAAGGAGACCATCGCCGCCCGCGTCAAGGCCAGCGCCGACCCGCGCGACCTCGGCCCGCAGGACCTCGTCATCGTCACGGTGAAAGCGCCCGCGCTGCCCGACGTCGCCGCCGGCATCGGCCCGCTGCTCGAGCCGGAAACCCCGGTGATGTTCGTGATGAACGGCATCCCGTGGTGGTACTTCTACAGGCACGGCGGGCCCTACGACGGCCGGCGGCTGCCGCGCATCGACCCCGGCGACGCGGTGTGGACCGCGGTGGGGCCGCAGCGCGCGATCGGCGCCGTGATCTACTCGGCCAACAGCGTGCCGCGGCCGGGCGTGGTCCATAACTCCAACGCGCGGGCCGACCTCATCATCGGCGAGCCTTCCGACGAGCTCACCGAGCGCGTCCAGAACATCGCCGCGCTTATCAACGCCAGCAGCGCCACGGCGACCATCAGCCCGCGCATCCGCGACGACGTGTGGAACAAGCTCCTCGGCAACATGTCGTCGAACCCGCTGACGTTCCTCGCCCAATGCTCGATCAAGGACATGTTCGCGGAGCCGGTGTGTGTCGCCGCGCTGCGCAGGATCGCCGAGGAGGCGGCCTCCATCGGCCGCGCGCTCGGCTGCAACGCCCATCTCGACGTGGACATGGCCTTCGGCCGCAACCCGTCGGCGCACAAGCCGAGCATCGTGCAGGACCTGGAGCGCGGCCGCCCGGTCGAGCTCGACGCCATGTTCACCGTGCCGCTGGAGTTCGCGAAAATGCTCAACGTCCCGGCGCCGACGCTGGAGCTCCTGGTGGCGCTGATGACGCTGCGCGCCCGGGGCGCGGGGCTGTATAAGGCGTGACGATCGTCGGCGCCTGCAACTGCGCCCTCTCCCCTTGCGGGAGAGGGCTGCTCCGCGGATCAACAACAAAGAATGGGTGAGGGGGTAAGTCCCACACCCCTCACCCAACCGTGCATATAGAAATTCGTGCGGTGCCCTCTCCCGCAAGGGGAGAGGGCTCGATTACGGGCACCGACGATGAAGCGCGTAGCGCGTAGGATGGGTTGAGCGCAGCGAAACCCATCGTTGACGTCTCGCAGGTCATGATGGTCTCGCGCTGCTCGACCCATCCTACAGACTGAAAGGGGAGGCAACACGCCGTGCGCGCGGCGACCGCTTCAATCAAACTGACGACGCCTTTAGCGCCTGGCCTTGCCCTTGGCCGTGTTCAGGGCCGCGGCGGCGCGGACGAGCGCCTTCAGCGCCGCCTCGTCGATCGTGTCGCCTTCGTGGAAATCGATGGCGCGCCGCGTGTTGCCCTCGAGGCTGGCGTTGAACAGGCCCGCCGGGTCCGGCAGCGCCGCGCCCTTGGCGAAGGTCATCTTCACCGCGCTCTTGTAGGTCTCGCCGGTGCAGATGATGCCGTCGTGCGACCACACCGGGACGCCGCGCCACTTCCACTCCTCGGCCACGCCGGGATCGGCGGCCTTGATCAGGGCGCGGAGCCGGCCGAGCATCTCGCCCCGCCAGTCGCCGAGCTCCCTGATCCTCGCGTCGATGAGCGCGGACGGGGAGGCGCTGGCCTGCGGCGCGCTTTTCGTCATGATCGTCTCCTTCCTTGAAAGGGTGATCGATCCCGCCGCGCTGCGTCAGTCGATCCGCGCCAGGACCTGCTCCAGCCTGACAAGGAATTGCGGCCATCCGTGCTGCGCGCCCCGGTACGCCTGCCGGTGATCCGGCCGGAAGCCCGACTGCTCCATGCGCAGGCGGGTTCCCCCGCCCGTCGGCGTGAGAGTCCAGGTGACGACGGTTTCGAGGCCGTAGGCCGCCCACGTGTAGGACAGCGTCCTGTTCGGCTCGACCGCCAGGACCCGGCATTCGACCGCGCCCCAGTCGGCGCGAAAGTTGAAGCGGTGGTCCACGACCGGCGCGAAATCGTTCGTCATCAGCCAGTCCTCGATCAGGTGCGGCTGCGTGAGGTCGCAACGCTGCAGGGACGTAGGATGGGTTGAGCGCAGCGAAACCCATCGTTGATGTCTCGCACAGGTCACAATGGGTCTCGCGTTGCTCGACCCATCCTACAAGCTACAAGCTCACCGCGTATCTCTTCACCGCGTCCCAATCGAACGAGAAGCCCCAGCCCGGCGCGGTCGGCAGCACGGCGTGGCCGTTGCCGTCGAGCAAGATGCGCTCCCGGTAGATCGGCTCGAGCCACAGCATGTATTCGAGCCAGTTGGCGTTGGGCACGCCGGCGAGCAGGCCCGCGCTCATCTCGGTGAAGCAGTGGTTGGAGCAGGGCACGCCGAACGCCTGCGCGTGGCGCGCCGCTTCGAGAAAGCCCGTCGGACCGCCCATGCGCTGCAGGTCGGGCATCACCACGTCGGCGGATTTCAGTTTCAGCATCTCCAGGATGCCGTCGCTGGTGTAGATCGATTCACCGGATGCAATCGTCACGTCGAGCGCGGCGGCGATCTCCGCCTCGCCTTTGTGATCGTGGCACGGTACCGGCTCCTCGAGCCACGTCAGGCCGAACGGCTCCAGGGCATGGCCGATGCGGATGGCGTCGGCGACGGTCGATTTCTGGTTGAGGTCGGCGAGCAGCGCGCAGTCCGGGCCGATGGCCTCGCGCAGGGCGCGCACGCGCGGCAGGTCGTCGTCGAGATTGCCGCCGATGCGCAGCTTGAAGGCGCGGAAGCCGCGTTCCATGCTGGCCTGCGCGTTGCGCCGCAGCGCGTCGGGCGGGACCGAGACCCAGTAGCTGCCGCTGTCGTAGACCGGCAGCGTTTTGTGATGCGCGCCGATCAGTGCCGAGACGTTGACGCCGGCGAGCCTGGCGCGCAGGTCCCACAACGCCATGTCGAGCGCGGCGAGCGCGCTCACGGCGAAATCCGACGGGTCGGCGGCGCGCACCGTTTGC
>Ga0180221_1000361_pt1 | contig 43907 bp, 46 predicted proteins | sample eDN5th37CKraftMG_FD_151339 | JGI IMG/M metagenome (GOLD analysis project Ga0180221, IMG submission 151339) | Enriched Miracle-Growth compost microbial communities from Emeryville, California, USA - eDNA 5th pass 37_C Kraft MG (version 2) (version 2) ...
TCTTGACTATGTTGTATCGCTCGACGGACTGCCTCTGTCGTGCGGGCGCTCCCGTGTAAAATCTGGCCCATAACGCATCCTTCCACTCTTGCATGGATGATGCACCATCAAATGCCGGGACCAAACAGCTAGGCGCAGTTGGATGAGGGGGAGAGGTTACAGAGCGGCGATCCTATGGATCGCATACCCCTCACCCAGCTAGGACTAAGCAGCAAGCTGCCAAGTCTTCGCAACCCTCTCCCCCAAGGGGCGAGGGATAAACTTATGGCCGAAATCCACCCCTGACCGCCATTCGTCCTGACCCCCCGGTCACGCCCTAAAGCGAACGGGCATAGATTAGATCGCGGAACGGCACGTCCCCGACCATGAAGACGGTTTCGCCGATTTCCGCAAAGCCATGCCGCGCATAGAAACGACGAGCCTTCTCGTTGGCGGGGTAGACGGCCAGCAGCAGGCGCTGCGCCTTTTGCGCCCGCGCTTGCTCCATCACCCGTTCCATCAGCGCGTCGCCATTGCCCTTCCCCTGCCAGTCGCCCAACAGGTAGAAGCGTTTCAGTTCCACATCCTGTCCCTCGACCACCGGGACAGGAAGGTCCGGCGGCGTCAGCATCGCATAGCCGACCGGTGCGCCCAGGGGCGTCTCCCCGATCAGCACGGTCCGGTCAGGATCGGCCAGCGCCGCGCGATAATAGGCTTCCCCATGGGCGTTTCGGATATGGTCGATCAGCGGTCCGCCCGGATGGTCATGGGCAAAGCTGGCGAGGAACGTCGCGCCGCCCAGCACCGACAGGGCAGGGGCATCGCGCATCTCCGCGCGCCGCCACAGGATGGGTGTCACCGGACGCGGCTCAGTGCGTGCCCGGCCCCAGCGCGGGGTCCAGGTCGCGGGGGCGCGTGAAGCTGATCAGTGTTCCGATATTCTCCCGCGCGTCGGCCCAGCGGCCGATGGGCAGGTCGATGACGGCAATGCTGGCGGTGGGGAATTTCACCTCCAGATCCTCACGCAGGGGATTGTCGCCGGCTTCGGGCACCAGTTCCAGGATCAACTCCTCGAAGCCCGGATTATGACCCGACATCAGCGCATGATCGGCCTCGTCGGGCAGATCGCGCACCACGTCCAGCAGCGTCGCGGCGGACGCCAGATAGATGCGCCGGTCCCAATGCGCGTCCGGCCCTTCGCCATAGCCGGAAAGGAATGCATCCAGCGTCTGCACCACCCGGACGGCGGGGGAGGCGACCAGCCAGTCGAAACGCATCTTTTCCGCCTGCGCGAACCGGCCCATCAGCAGGGCTGCCTTTTCCCCCCGGCGGTTGAGCGGCCGGTCGAAGTCGCGCGCGACCGGATCGTCCCAGTCGGACTTGGCGTGGCGCAGCAGGGTCAGGCGCTTCATTCTCTCTCCGGGGCGGGCGGATCATGGATGATTCCCTGATCCCCTAGCGTCATGACTTCGCCAAGGCCATCGCTATATTGCGCGTTGGCGCTGACCGCGATGATCGCTTCGTCCAGCGTCAGGCGGCGGATCGGCGTGCCGGGCGGAAAGGCGGACAGCAACCGGCTCGGCATCGCGGCGGACAGGATGACGAAGCTGCCCTTGTCCCCCGCCCGGCGAATCAGCCGCCCGAACGCCTGCGCCAGCCGCGCCCGGATCAGCCGGTCGTCATAGGCGCCACCGCCCTCCGCCAGCTTGCGCGCGGCGTGCAGCACGGTGGGCTTGGACCAGGGCACCCCCTCCATCACCACCAGCCGCAGCGAATGGCCCGGCACGTCCACCCCGTCCCGCAAGGCGTCGGTCCCCAGCAACGAAGCGCGCGGATCGTCGCGGAAGATATCGACCAGCGTGCCGGTATCCATGGGATCGACATGCTGCGCGTAGAGCGGCAGTCCCGCCCGCGCCAGCCGGTCGGCGATCCGCGCATGGACCGTCCGCAACCGCCGGATCGCGGTGAACAGCCCCAGCGTCCCGCCGCCCGCCGCCTCGATCAGCCGCGCATAGGCCCCTGACAGCGCGGCTATGTCGCCCCGTTTGATATCGGTGACGATCAGCACTTCGGACCGCGCCGCATAGTCGAAGGGGCTGGACGCCTCGAACCGTTCCGCCCCGCGCGGCAGGTGGGCCGCGCCGCAGCGCCGCTCCGCATTGTCCCAGTCGCCGCCGCCCTTGAGCGTCGCGGAGGTGACGACAACCCCCTGCGCGGGCTTCAGCACCGTCTGGGCAAGCGGTCTCGTCGGATCGAGCCAGTGGCGATGGATGCCGATGTCGAACTCACGTCCCTCGATCCGGTCGACGGCCAGCCAGTCCACGAAATCCGCGTCCGCCGGCCCCCCGATCCGCGCCAGCAGCGCCAGCCAGGCAGAAACCAGATCGCATCGCCAGCCCAGCGAGGCGATGGCCCCCTCGACCCGCGCCCGCGCCGCGCCATCCAGCCAGTCGGGCGCATCCTCGATCACCGCTTCCAACCGCTTGGCGAGCCGGGTGAGGGGCCGCAGCAGCGCATCCAGCGCCAGCGCGGCGTCCTGCGCGGCCTCCACCAGCGCGCCGTCCGGCTCGGCCAGTTCCGTTTCCAGTCCATAGCCCGCATCGGCCTCACCGGCATCGGCGGCGCGCGTATAGACCGTCCCCCGCACCGCCGCGAGCAGCGCCTCCATGGGGCCGAAAGGCTCGCCCGCGACGATCCGTTTCAGCCAGTCGTCGGCCGGCAATGCCCGCGCCGCGTCCGCCGCCATGCGGATCGCCTCGCCGCCCGCCTCGTCATAGCTGGCTAGGTCCGACAGCCGCGCCGCCAGTCCCCGCCGCCGTCCGCGCGATCCGCTTTCCGGTCCCATGATCCAGCGGCGCAGTTCGATGGTCTCCTGCCCCGACAACGCGACCGAGAAAGTCGAATCCGCCGCATCGAACAGGTGGTGGCCTTCGTCGAAGACGATGCGTTGCGGCTGTTGCCCCGTTTCCCGCCCGCGTGCGGCGTTGATCATCACCAGCGCATGATTGGCGATGACGATATCCGCCTCCGCCGAAGCCTTTACCGACCGCTCGATGAAGCATTTGCGATAGTGCGGACAGCCCGCATAGATGCACTCGCCCCGCCGGTCGGTCAGCGCCGTGGAGCCATTGCGCCGGAACAGCGTCGGCAGCCATCCGGGCAGGTCGCCGCCGATCATGTCGCCGTCCTTGGTGAAGGCCGCCCAGCGCGCCACCAGTTGCGCCAATATCGCCGCCCGCCCCGAAAAGCCGCCCTGCAAGGCGTCTTCGAGGTTCAGCAGGCAGAGATAATTTTCCCGCCCCTTGCGCACCACCACCCGCTTCGCCGCGGTGGCGGGATCGGGGAAGAGGCGGGGGCTTTCGCGGTCCAGTTGCCGTTGCAGCGCCTTGGTATAGGTCGACACCCACACCGTCCCCTGCGCCTGGCTGGCCCAGAGCGAGGCGGGCGCGAGATAGCCCAGCGTCTTGCCGATGCCCGTCCCCGCTTCGGCCAGCAGCATGTTGGGCTGGTCGCGATGGGCGCGCGGCCGGAAGGCGCTCATCGCGGCGGCGGCATAGGCGCGCTGGCCGGGGCGCGGCTCGGCATTCGTGCCGGTAAGACCGTCCAGCCGCTCCAGCACCTGCCCTTCCTCCAACGCGATTACGCGGGCGGGCGGGCGGGGCGGCGTTTCCTCCCATTCGGGCAGCTTGGAAAAGAGCCAGCGCTCCGCTTCCCCGGGCCGCGCGATCCGGGGCGCGACCAGCGCCGCCCAAGGCCAGCGCAGCCGATGCAGCGCCTGCGCCGCCGTCCATGCGCCTTCCCGTTCTTCCCACATGGGGGATTCGATCCGGTCGAGCAGCCGCGCCGCCGCCATCTGCAACAGAGCGGGGATATCCGCCTCGCTGGCGATCGGCGGCAGGTCCAGCGCCTCGGCCAGTCCTTTGGGCGTGGGCACCAGAAAACGCGCCGGATGGACGAACGCCCACAACTCCAGCAGATCGAGGCCGTTCACATCGGGATAGCCCAGCCTCTGTCCCGTCAGCGGCGCGTTCAGGATCAGCGTCGGCGTTTCCGCCGTGCGGCTGATCGCCTGCCCCTTGGCGATGCCCTGGGTGCGGTCCCCCTCGCGCAGCCAGATGCCGCCATGGCTGGCATGGAGCGCGGGCAGGGCGGACGGGTCGATCACCCGCCCGGCTTAGGCGAGCCGGAACAAAAGGGAAACCCGAAAAGCGGCTTTTAACGCACGCGCCGTCCGAACCCGCCTTGCATCGACGGCGCATAGGAGGGGGCAGGGGGCCGATTACCGGCAGCGGGCTGATAGGCCGCGATGGGCGCACGCCGCGCGGCGCGGGCCATCTCCAGCTTTTCCAGCAGCGGCCCTTCGGTCAGTTCATAGGGGAAGCGGATGCCCATCCGGTCCTCTTCCGACCAGCGGACCGTGCCGAACACGACATGGCCGTCAAGGTCGATCTGGCACTGGGTCTTCGCGGGCAGGGAGCAGCCCACGACCTGCGCGCCGCCTTCGCTCAGATCGACGATCGTCCCCTCCAGACTGTCGAGCACAGTAGTGATGACAATCGGGATGTCGACCGCGATGCGGATACGGGCGCGCTGAATCTGCATGGCTCCTCCTCAATCCTGCTATGGACTTATTGGGTAAATGAAATCTGAAAAGGGCCGGCAGCTTGATATGGATTTAGCCGCGAAAGGGCGTTTTCTTTCGGTCCTTTCACCGCTAGTGGCTGGCAGCATGACCGTTTCCGATATTCTCCGCACCGCCGCGGCGGCGTCCAAGGCCTGGCCTTATGAGGAAGCCCGCAAGCTGTTGAAGCGCTATCAGCAGGGCGCGCCCGAAAAGGGGCATATCCTGTTCGAAACCGGCTATGGTCCGTCGGGCCTGCCGCATATCGGCACCTTCAACGAAGTGCTGCGGACGACCATGGTTCGCAACGCCTATCATGCGCTGTCGGACATCCCCACGCGCCTGATCGCGTTCAGCGACGACATGGACGGCCTGCGCAAGGTGCCGGACAATGTGCCCAACCAGGCGATGCTGACGGAATATCTGGGCAAGCCGCTGACGCAGGTGCCCGACCCGTTCGAGAAGTTCGAGAGCTTCGCGCATCACAACAATGCGATGCTGCGGGCGTTCCTCGACCGCTTCGGCTTCGATTATGAGTTCGTCTCCGCGACCGAACGCTATCAGTCAGGCGCGTTCGACGAGACGTTGAAGCTGGTGCTGGGCCGCTATCAGGCGATCATGGACATCATGCTGCCGACGCTTCGCAAGGAACGGCAGGCGACCTATTCGCCCGTCCTCCCGATCAGCCCGAAAAGCGGCATCGTCCTTCAGGTGCCGGTCGAGGTGGTGGACGCCGACGCGGGCCTCATCCGGTTCGAGGATGAAGGCGAGATCGTCGAACAGTCGATCCTGTCGGGCGGCGCAAAGCTGCAATGGAAGGTCGACTGGGCGATGCGCTGGGTCGCGCTGGGCGTCGATTATGAGATGGCGGGCAAGGACCTGATCGATTCGGTCACGCAGTCGTCCAGAATATGCCGCGCGCTGGGCGGCCGCCCGCCCGAAGGCTTCAACTATGAGATGTTCCTGGACGAAAAGGGCGAGAAGATCTCCAAGTCCAAGGGCAACGGCCTCAGCCTTGAACAATGGCTGACCTATGGGCCGGAGGAAAGCCTGGCCTTCTACGCCTATCGCGAACCGAAGAAGGCGAAGCAGCTTCACATGGGCGTCATCCCCCGCGCGGTGGACGAATATTGGCAGTTCCGGGGCAATTACCCCAATCAGCCGGTCGAGCAGCAACTGGGCAATCCGGTCCACCACATCCATGACGGCAAGCTTCCGCAAGGATCGCTGCCGGTGACGTTCGGCCTGCTGCTGAACCTTGTCGGCGTGATGGGCGACGCGACGCGCGAACAGGTCTGGGCCTACCTTCGAAACTATGTCGCGGACGCCAGCCCGGAAGCCTATCCCGATCTCGACCGGCTGATCGGCCATGCGCTCGCCTATCATCGCGATTTCGTCGCCCCGACGCTCAGGAAGCGCGCGCCGCAAGCCCATGAAGCGGCAGCGCTGCGCAAGCTGGACGAGGATTTGGCCGCGCTTCCCGCCAACGCGTCGGCAGAGGATATCCAGAATATCGTCTATGCCATCGGCAAGGATGAAGCATTCGGATTCGCGGAACTGCGCGACTGGTTCAAGGCGCTCTATCAGACCCTGCTGGGCGCCGATCAGGGTCCGCGCATGGGCAGCTTCATCGCACTCTATGGCATCGGCAACAGCCGCAAGCTGATTGCAGAGGCGCTGGCGGCCTGAGCCTTCACGGGGGAACTTTCCGGCCCCTCATACGTTTCGCGCTTGGTCCACCCCCTTTCGGACTGGTGGCGTTTGCGCGCCATCGGCCGCGCGCGCCTGGAAACGGGCGGCGCGGCCAAGGCGTGCGGTAATTTGCTGTCGGGCAAATCATAAAACGGCTCCGGGCAAGGGAACCCGGAGCCGTTCTCGCCTCGCGGCTTACCAGAAGAAGTCGCGATGAACCTGGACCACGCGGCCGGTGCGGATGTTCACCAGCAGCACGTCATTATAATGCCTGACCCAGCGCAGATTATTGCCCGGACGCGGCAGGCGGTAACGATAGGGATCGTTGATATAATAGCGTGAGTTGTAATAGGCCGGACGCAGTTGCGCGCCGACGTTCCAGCGCGAATAGCGGAAGGGCGCGCGCCAGTTGCCACCGCGATAGACGTCGCGGTGCGTGCGGCGATAGTCGCGCCAATCCTCACGATATTCCTGGCGGGCGTCCCGCACATCGCGGCGCGCATCGCGCACGTCGCGACGGTCGCCCTGGCGTTGGGCGTGGCGCAGGTCGCGCCGTTCCTCGCGGATTTCGCGGCGGTCGTGGCGCAGTTCCGCGGCCGACTGGGCCATAGCGACCCCCGGCACGGCAGTCGCTGCGATCAGGCCCAGAATGACGAATTTACGCATACTCTGTCTCCCATCAACGGACGTGGAACGCGGGAGCGCCAACCGGTGGGCGGCGGCCTGTTCCTTCGTCGATGACAGGGATATGCGCCCGATCACCTGAACCGACCGGAAATGAAGCAGTCAGAAACCAGTCATTTATGTCGCGATGTGTAACAGCGTCGGCAGACGGCAAGACTGTCAGGGCGCCCACTTCCGCTCGCGGAACCATTTGGTGACGACATATTTGACGCCGCGCGAGACGGGCCGCGCCGCGTGCAGGCTGTATTCATTGGGCGCGCCCTGCCGATCCAGATTGTTCCAGATCAAGATCATCCCCTCAACCGGCGGCACCATGAATTCGCAATTGGGGAAGTGCGTTTCCCCTCCTTCCTCGACGGCGGAAAGATAGATCATCGCTGTCCAGCACCGCTGCCCGCCGCTTTTCAGCATTCTGGGCCAATAGCTGGCGGCGGCCGGGAAATAATCGCAATGGACCTTATATTCCTGTCCCTGCGTATAGCGCTGTCCCTGTAGCGTTTCCCCGGTTTCGGCCGCGATGCCGGTCAGCGCGCAGATCCGCTGCGTGATCGTTTCGACGATCGGACTCCAGGGACTGAGATTGCAGCTATGACTGGTGCGATATTCGGCATTGGCGCTGCCGGAAAAAAGCGTGGACGGTTGGGCGCCCGCATCGATCAGTTCGCGCAGGCTCGCACATTCCTCCGCGCTCAGGAAATCCTGCCGGCCATAGATTTCCAGATGCGGTGTGTCGATCCGGTGCACCATGGGATTGCGGTCCAGCCGTGTGCGGACGGCCTCGCCAATGCGCGCCCGGGCGGCGGACGCGACCCCGCCATCATCGATAATCTCGCTCATCGCGCTTTCCTGCCACCGGGCGGGCGGGCGGTGCAAATGAAAATGGCCCGAAGCGCAAGGCTTCGGGCCAAGGCGTTCCTGAAGGCCAGTTCAGGAGCTTGTCACCAGAAGAAATCGTGGATTACGTCCACCACATAGCCATCGCGTATATCAACCAGCAACGCATCGTCATAATAGCGGACCCAACGCAGCGTGCCGTAAGCGGGCGGCAGGCGGTAGGACCAGGGGTCGTTCAGCCAGTAACTATTGGCATAGAGCGGCGCGCCCAGGAAAATCCCTACGGAAAAGCGGCGGTAGCCATAATCCCATCCGCGCGGCGCATGATAGCGGCCGGCCCGATAACGGTCGCCATAGCGCGTGCGATAGTCGCGCCAGTCATAGCGCCGGTCGTTGCGCCAGCCATTGTCCCAGCGCCGCTGGTTGTTCCAGCGCGTCCGATCATCGAAGCGGTTCTGGGCCGAACCGCGATTCCAGTTGCGGTTGTCCCTGTCGTTCCAGCGATTGTTGTCCCAACGGCGGTTGTCGTCGACGCGGCGATCGTTATTCTGGCGGCCGCGCCATTCCTGCCGTGTGTCCGGGCGATTGCCGCGATTGGCGTCGCGCCAGTCCCGGCGATCCCGATTGCCTTGCACCGCGCCGTTTTGCCGGCCGGGGCGCGCGTCCTGTCCGGCTTGGCCGCGATTGCGGTCATTCCCGTTCCAGTGCGAATCGGCGCGTGGTTGCGGCGCGGGCCGCACATTGGGCGCAGGGCGATCCTGCCGCGCACGCGGCTGCGCGCCTGGTGCCGGCCTTTCGGCGCGCGGCGTCGCGGGCCGGTCGGCGCGCTCGCGTCCCGCGCCGCGTTGGGCATCGCCGCCCGGCCGGGCCTGACCTTGCGCCTGACCGGACGGCTGCTCCACGCGGCCGCGCATCCGTTCGCCCCAGCTCTGGGCGTAGGCGGGTGCGATCCCGCCCAGCGCCGTCGCGGCCATCAGGCCCGCCAGCATGACTTTCCTGAACATCGTCCTTGCTTTCCTCAACGGGGCATGGCGCCCCTCATGCCACCCTTATGCGGGCAGGGCGATGTCGCGGCGCTGAACCGCGCCGTCAGCGATTTGAAAGAATCGGCGGCGGTATGTTTGGCAAGCCGACGGTGATGCAATGACCGCTTTCGGCCTTTCAGCCATTAGCCATCTGGCGCACCCCGCGAACGAGGCATCGCCCAGGGAAGCGGCATCAGGGTTTCCGCAGTGCAGGCACGGTGCGCGCTGCTTCTTCGGGCGTGATGCCGGGGGGCGGCGCGGCGGCGACCTGTTCCTCGCCGCGCATGATCCGCCCCGCGCGCTTTATCGCGCCGCGCAGCCGGGGATAGATGCCGCAGCGGCAGATGTTGGTGATCGCCGCGTCGATTTCCTCGTCGCCCGGATCGTTGTTCCGCCGCAGCAGCACGGACGCGGCCATGACCATGCCGGGGATGCAATAGCCGCATTGCGATACATTTTCCGCCGCGAAAGCCTGCTGCACCGGATGGCCCCGGTCGGGCGACAGCGCTTCGATGGTGGTGACGAACCGGCCTTCCGTCTGGGCGAGGCTGACCTGGCAGGCGCGCACGGCTTCCCCGTCTATGTCCACGGTGCACGCGCCGCAATCGCCGGTGCCGCATCCATATTTGGTGCCGGTCAGGTTCGACGCATCGCGCAAGGCCCACAGCAGCGGCGTGTCGGGGTCCATGCGGTACTGGACCGGCCGGTCGTTCACCGTGAAGCGCGTCATTTCGTCTCCGCCGCCTCCTCATCCTCGGCCTTGTGATAGAGCACTTCGTTGCGGATATGGATGGTGCGCGATGCCAGCCGGATTTCCTGGATGAAGATGGCGAAGGCGACCGCCAGCACGATCATCGCCAGGCTGAACAGGATCGCGATGATCCTGCCCAGATGTGCGTCGAACAGCTCCGCCGCGAACAGGAGGATGACGACCAGGCAGATGGCGCAGGCGCTGGCCACCGACAGGAAGATCGCGCCGTTCACCACGCTCATGCGCCGGTCGAGCACGCGGATTTCGCTCACCATGCGGTCATGTTCCTTGCCGCGCGTGGACAGCACCAGCTTTTCCACCGTCCGCGCCCGGTCGATGATGCGGGCCAGCCGCCCGACGCACACGTTCAGGAACGCGCCGATGCCCGCCAGCAGGAAGACCGGGGCAAGCGCGAGCTGGATCGTCTGCGCGACCTGCGAAACCTGGGGCAGGGGGATCATATCGCCGCGCTGTCCTGATCGTGCGCGACATCCTCCATATGTTCGCCCGGCGTCATATTGGGCAGGCCCCAGCCGATCTGCGCCCATGCGCGTTCGTGGAAATAATAGAGCAGGATCTTGGTGATGACCTCGGTCGAGGCGATGGCGCCCGCCGCCTTCATGTTTTGCGTGAACAGGAGGCCCAGGAAGAAGGTGTCGATGCTGCCCAAGGTGCGCCAGCTTATCGCCTTCACCAGTGATCGGGGATTGGACTCCTTGCCGCGAAACAACAGCATATCCGGTCACATCCCCTTCGAAACCCGCGCCGGCTCCCGGACGCTCCGCCCGCATATCCACCATCCTCGCCGCGCGGGCAAGGGCAGGCCGTCATATCGACGCCAGCCCCGTCCCAACGGATCAGGCCGCGCCCTTGGCGGGCGTGTTGACGCCCATGGACTTGAGATATTGCTTGATGTTGCGCGCGGCCTGCCGCAGCCGCTGCTCATTCTCCACCATGGCGATGCGGACATAGCCTTCGCCGTCCTCGCCATAGCCGACGCCCGGCGCGACCGCGACCTTGGCATGGGTGAGGAGCTGCTTGGAAAATTCCAGGCTCCCCATATCTTTCAGCGCAGGGGGCAGGGGTGCCCATGCGAACATCGACGCCCTGGGCGCGGGAATGTCCCACCCGGCCCGGCCGAAGCTTTCCACCAGCACGTCGCGGCGCTTGTGATACAGTTCGCGGTTCTTCTGCACGATATCCTGCGGCCCGTTCAAGGCCGCGCAGGCCGCCGCCTGGATCGGCGTGAACGCGCCATAGTCGAGATAACTCTTCACCCGCTTGAGCGCGGCGATCAGTTGCCGGTTGCCCACCGCGAAGCCGATGCGCCACCCGGCCATCGAATAAGTCTTGCTGAGCGACGTGAACTCGACCGCCACATCCTTCGCGCCGGGCACTTGCAGGATGGAGGGCGTCGGATTGCCGTCATAATAAAGCTCGGAATAGGCGAGGTCGCTCAGCACCCAGACCTTGTTCTCCTTCGCCCAGGCGACCAGCCGCTCGTAGAAGGCGAGGTCCACCGTCTCCGCCGTCGGATTGCTGGGATAGCCCACGACCAGGATCGACGGGCGCGGCACGGTGAAGGCCATCGCCCGATCCAGCGCCTGCCAATATTGCTCGTCCGGCGTCGTCGGCACGGAACGGATCGTCGCTCCCGCGATGATGAAGCCGAACATATGGATCGGATAGCTCGGATTGGGTGCCAGCACGACATCGCCCGGCGCGGTGATCGCGGTGGCGAGGCTGGCGAGGCCCTCCTTCGAACCCATGGTCACGACGACTTCGGTTTCCGGGTCCAGCTCCACGCCGAAACGGCGGCCGTAATAGTTCGCCTGCGCCTTGCGAAGGCCGGGAATCCCCATGGATTGCGAATAGCCGTGCGCGCCCGGCTTCTGCGCCACTTCGCACAGCTTGGCGATGACATGGTCGGGCGGCGGCAGGTCGGGATTGCCCATGCCAAGGTCGATGATGTCCTCCCCTGCCGCACGCGCGGCGGCCCGCATCGCGTTGACTTCGGCGATGACATAGGGAGGCAGGCGCTTCATGCGGTAGAATTCTTCGGACATTAGGGACTTTCCTGAAAGCTCTCCGTGGAGGATAGTGGCCCTCGCGCTGCTTCGCGGAGCCGGCCCGGCTATATACCGGACCACGGCATCGCGCCAGAAAAAGCGCAGGGCCTGGGAGAGGACAATGGCGATGGACAGAGTCGAAAATATCGAACCGCACATGCCGACCCTTGTGGAAATGCAGCAATGGACGCAGGTGATCGGCCGCGCCCAGCAATTGATGCTGGAACAGGCGGCGGGCGCGACCGGCGGCGATTTGCCCTTCGATCCCGCCACGGTTTCGCGCATCCAGAGCAGCTTCGCCAACGAAGGCCTGGCCCTGTGGCAACGCTTTCTCGATGCGGGCGGGATGCTGCGCGATGCGCCCGCTCCCGCGCCGGAGGACAGCCCGGCCGCCCGCAAGGACCGCCGCTTCGCCGATCCGGCCTGGACCAGCCATCCCTTCTACGACCTCATCCGCCAGAGCTATCTTCTGACGTCCGACTATCTGCTGCGCATGGCCGATGCAGTGGACGGCCTCGATCCCAAGCAGAAGGCCAAGCTGCGCTTCGCCACCGGCGGCTTCGTCGATGCGATGGCGCCCAGCAATTTCGCGCTGACCAATCCAACCGTGGTGGAAAAGACGCTGCAAAGCGGCGGCGAGAATCTGGTGAAGGGCCTCCAGCACATGCTGGCCGATCTGGAAAAGGGCCAGCTTTCCCACACCGACGGCACCGCCTTCGAAGTCGGCCGCAACATCGCCGCCACCCCCGGCAAGGTCATCAAGGAAACACCGCTCTACCAGCTCATCCACTATGAACCGACGACGGACAAGGTGCTGGAAACCCCGCTCCTCATCTTCCCGCCCTGGATCAACCGTTTCTACATCCTCGACCTGTCGCCGGAAAAAAGCTTCGTCCAATGGGCGGTGGACCAGGGATTGAGCGTCTTCCTCGTCTCGTGGAAGTCCGCCGATGCGTCGATGAAGGACCTCGTCTGGGACGATTATATCCTGCGTGGACAGGTCGACGCGATCGATACGGTGCGCGATCTCCTGGACGTCAGGAACGTGCATACCATCGGCTATTGCGTCGCCGGAACGACGCTCGCCGCCACGCTGGCGCTGCTGGCGGCGCGCGGGGAAGCGGAGAAGGTCGCCAGCGCCACCTTCTTCACCGCGCAGGTCGATTTCAGCAAGGCGGGCGATCTCTGCCTCTTCGTCGACGATGAGCAGCTAAAGCTCGTGGAGCAGCTTTCGACCGGCGGCTATCTCGACGGGCGCTACATGGCGGCGACCTTCAACTTGCTGCGCGGGCGCGACCTCATCTGGAACTATGTGGTCAACAATTATCTGCTGGGGCAGGATTACCCGCCCTTCGACCTGCTCTACTGGAATGGCGACACCACCAATCTGCCCGCCCGCTGGCACAGGGACTATCTGACCCAGCTCTACCGCGACAATCTTCTGGTCCAGCCCGGCGCGCTCAGCATCGACGGCACGCCGATCGACCTGCGCAAGATCGAAACGCCCGCTTATGTGCAGGCCGGACGGGAGGATCATATCGCCCCTCTCGAAAGCGTGTGGAAGATGACGGAGCATCTTTCCGGGCCGACGCGCTTCCTGCTCGCGGGATCGGGCCACATTGCGGGGGTCATCAACCCGCCCGCGGCGGGGAAATATCAATATTGGTCCTGCGCGGAGCCGCAGCCGACCCTTGATGACTTCATCGCCGCCGCTACGGAAACCAAGGGGAGCTGGTGGCCCGACTGGATCGAATGGATTCGCGGCCATGGCGAAAAAAATGTCGCCGTCCGAGGCGGGCGCAAACCCGGCCGCGGCAAGCTCAAGGCTGTGGAAGATGCGCCCGGTTCTTATGTAAGGACGCGATAAGAAAGGATTATTTCCTTTCCTTCCTGCCGCTGGGCGCATGATGCGTGACGATTTTGCTGCACTGCACAAAACTCTTGCAATTCTTTCCGCAAATGCATATTGTGCAGTGCAGCAAACGGAGGAAGGCTATGGCCGTGACCCCAAGGACCCGGCGCGCCGCACCGCGCGCCAAAAGCGGCGGCAAGACGATGTCCGCCGTGGACGTGCTGAAAGCGGCCGAATCCGCGATCGGCGAAAAGCCCGGCAGCGACGCGCCCAAGAAGGCCATTCCTGCCGCTGCAAAGCCCGCCGCCCCGCGTAAGCCGGTCGGCAGGCCTGCAAAATCGGCGTCAGACGCCGATCCGGTCGTCGTGGCCGCCGCCGTCATGGCGGTGGACGCCGCGCCCGAACCCGACAGTGAGGGGGCTGAAACCTTTGGCAAGCCGAAGCGTGCGGATTCGCCTGCCAGCACCAAAACGCCCAAGCCGCGGCCAGTGACAGAAGGAACGACGACGATGAACGAGATTATCGAAAACGGAAAGAAGTTCGCCGAGGATGCCAAGGCGAAGATCGAAACGGCTTATGCCGACTTCAACGAAAAGGCGAAGGCCGGCGTTGAAAAGTCGACCAAGGCATTGGAAGAAATCAGCGACCTGACGCGCGGCAATGTCGAAGCGCTGGTCGAATCCGGCAAGATCGCCGCGAAGGGCGTTGAAACCCTGGGCCAGGAAGCCGTCGACTACAGCCGCAAGAGCTTTGAAAAGGCGACCGCCTCTTTCAAGAGCTTCTCGACCGTGAAGACCCCGACCGAGTTCTTCCAGTTCCAGAGCCAGCTCTTCGCGACCAGCTTCGACGACTTCGCCAAGGAAGCCGCCAAGAGCAGCGAAGCCCTGCTGAAGCTCGCGGGCGACGTCGCCCAGCCGCTCGCCGCGCGCGTGTCGGTCGTCACCGACAAGGTGAAGACGCTGGCCAAATAAGGCGGCACGAACCGAATCAAGAAAGGGGCGCGCTTCCGTCAGGGAAGGGCGCCCCTTTTCCGTCGGCCCCTTTCTTGTCGGCCTTCCTGTCGGATCGTCTTTGTTGCCCGCTTCGGCGATGCAAACGGATCGCCGTTGTTGCGATGGCCTGACTCGTCTCCTCTTGTCATCAGGCCCCAAATCGCCATATCTTCGTCCATCATGGACAGCATCATCACCTCTACGGCGGCGCGGCCGATCCTGATGGCGGGCAAAGATGGGGACGATCGCGGCGAGACGCCCGGCGGTTCGAACGTCGGCGTCGCCACGCGCACGCGCACGCGCACCAAAAAACCGTCGCTCTATAAGGTTCTGATGCTGAACGACGACTATACGCCGATGGAATTCGTCGTCCACGTCCTCCAGCAATTCTTCCGCATGGACATGGAGGAAGCGACTCGCGTGATGCTCCACGTTCACCAGCGCGGCGTCGGCGTGTGCGGCATTTTCAGCTATGAAGTGGCCGAAACCAAGGTCAATCAGGTGATGGACTTCGCGCGGCAGAATCAGCATCCCCTGCAATGCACGCTGGAAAAGGCCTGAGGTTCATTCCCCGATTTGCCTTCGCCGCGTATCGGTCCCATCGAGCGAAGGATCGGCCGGAGGGGGAGACATGCCCTTGATGCGCGCTCCAGCCTCCGCGCCTCCGCGTTCCCGCGCGAAAAAATCGGTCCGTCCGCCCATTGCCGATCCGGTCTAGGCCGCCGCCGTGAGCAGCCAGGCCGCCGATCCCCTATATGACCTTGCCATCATAGGCGGCGGCATAAACGGCTGCGGCATCGCCCGCGACGCCGCCGGACGCGGTGTGTCCGTCCTGCTGCTGGAAAAGGGCGACCTGGCCCAGGGGACGTCCTCCGCCTCGACCAAGCTCATCCATGGCGGATTGCGTTATCTGGAACATTATGAATTCGGACTGGTCCGCGAATCCCTGGCCGAACGCGAACGGCTCTGGAAGATCGCGCCGCACATCATCCATCCGCTGCGTTTCGTCCTGCCATGGGTGCCGGGGCTGCGCCCGCGATGGCTGCTGCGTCTCGGCCTGTTTCTTTACGATCATATCGGGGGCCGGCGCGCGCTGCCGCCCACGCAATCGATCGACCTGCGCCGCCATCCCGCCGGCGCGCCGCTCAAGCCCGGCTTCGGGCGCGGCTATGTCTATTCGGACGGATGGGTGGATGACGCCCGGCTGGTGATACTCAATGCCCGCGACGCGGCCGACCGGGGCGCGAGCATCCATACGCGCACCGAAGTCATGCGCCTTGAAAGGGCAGGGGAATATTGGACCATCCATGCCCGCCGTGCATCCGGGGAAACGGGCCGCTTCCGCGCGCGGATCGTCGTCAATGCGACAGGGCCGTCCGTGCTCGACCTGCTCGCCCGCGCGGACTTGCCCATCAATCGCGAGATCCGGCTCGTCCGCGGATCGCATATCGTCGTGTCCCGGCTGTTCGATCATGACTGCGCCTATTTCTTCCAGCTTCCCGATGGACGCATCTTTTTCGCCATTCCCTATGAGCGTGACTTCACCCTGATCGGCACTACGGACAGCGATCATCACGGCAGTCTCGACCATGTCGCCGCCAGCGCGCAGGAGGTGGCGTATCTTTGCGATGGCGCGAATCGCTATTTCGCCCGCGCGATCGCTCCGGCGGACGTGATCTGGACCTATGCCGGCGTGCGGCCGCTGGTGGATGACGGGTCCGGCAAGCCCGAAGCGGCCACGCGGGGCTATCGCCTCGACCTTCAGGGCGGGGAGGGGGAAGCGCGGATGCTGAACGTCTTGGGGGGCAAGATCACCACCTATCGCCGCCTTGCCGTCGAGGCGGTAGACAGGTTGAAGCCGTTCCTGCCCAGCTTGTCGGGGAAGGATTGGACCGCCGGCGCGCCGTTGCCGGGCGGCGATTTCCCGATGACGGGCCTTGCCGATCTGCTTTCCGGACTGGCGCGCGACTATCCCTTTCTCGATCGCGGAGAGGTCGATCGCATCGGCCGCGCCTATGGCACCGCCGCCCGCCGCTGGCTGGGCGATGCCCGGCGGCTCGACGATCTGGGCATCCATTTCGGCCATGGCCTCACGCAAGCCGAAGCGCACTATCTGATGACGCGGGAATGGGCGCGGACCGCGCGGGATATTCTCTGGCGGCGCACAAAGCTGGGCCTGCGATTCGACGCGGACCAAAGCGCGCGCCTTTCGCGCTGGATGGAGGAGAGGCCATGACGCAGCGCTCTATTCTCGTGCTCGATGCCGGCACCACATCCACGCGGGCGATGCTATACGCGCCCGACGGCACGCGGATCGCCACGGCGCAGGCGGCCCTGACCCAATATTATCCGCATCCGGGCTGGGTCGAACATGATGCGGAGGAGATCTGGCGGCGCAGCCTCGCCTGCGCCCGCCGGATGGTGAAGCGCGCGGGCGGCGCAGACCGCATCGCCGCCATCGGCATCACCAACCAGCGTGAAACGGTGATCGCCTGGGACCGTCATAGCGCAAAGCCGCTGCACCGCGCGATCGTCTGGCAGGATCGGCGCACCGCCGACCAGTGCGACGCCTTGCGCGAGGCAGGGCACGAACCGATGCTTGCGCGCCGCACCGGCCTTGTCGTCGATCCCTATTTCTCCGCCACCAACATGCGCTGGCTGCTCGACCATGCTCCGGCGGTGCGGGATGCGGGCGACAGGCTTTGCCTGGGCACGGTGGAAAGCTGGCTGGTGTGGAAGCTGACCGGCGGCCTGCACGTCACCGATGCCAGCAATGCCAGCCGCACGCAGTTGATGGCGCTGGACGAGGACGGGTGGAACGCCGATTTGTGCGCGCTGTTCGGCATCCCGCGCGCCGCCCTGCCGGAAATCGTCGACAATGCCGGGGCCTTTGGAGAAACGCGGCCCGACCTCCTTGGCGCGCCGGTGCGGATCTGCGGATTGGCCGGCGACCAGCAGGCCGCAACCATCGGGCAGGCGTGCCTGCGCCCTGGCGACGCCAAGGCGACGCTGGGCACGGGCGCCTTCATCCTTGCGAACATGGGAGAAGCGATGCCGGCATCGAGCCATCGGCTGCTTGGCACGCTGCTCTATCGGATCGGGAGCCGCCGCGCCTATGCTCTGGAAGGGTCGATCTTTGTCGCGGGCAGCCTGATGCAATGGCTGCGTGACCGACTGGGCCTGATAGAGAACGTGCAGGACAGCGCCGCGCTGGCCCGATCCGTGCCCGATAATGGCGGGATATTCATGCTGCCCGCGCTGGTGGGACTGGGCGCGCCGCATTGGAAGCCGCAGGCGCGGGGCGCGATCGTCGGCCTTACGCAGGGAACCACGCGCGCGCATATCGTTCGTGCCGCGCTTGAGTCCTTGTCGCACCAGATCCATGACCTTGCCGACGCCTTCGCGGCGGACGGGGCGCCATGGCGCGTTCTGCGGGTCGACGGAGGCATGAGCGCGAACGACTGGATCGTGCAGGACATGGCCGACATGCTGAGCCTTCCGGTCGATCGGCCCCTTGATGTCGAAACCACAGCCTTGGGCGCCGCCATGCTGGCGGGCGTGGGCGCGGGACTGTTCGGCTCGCTGGAGGAAGCGTCCGTCATGGCGTCGCAAGCCATGCGGTTCACGCCCGCCATGGGCGTGACGGAACGGGCCGCTCGCTTGCGCGGATGGCGCGCGGTGCTGGCCGCCCATGCCTGACCCCTGCGCGACAGGATGGGCGCGGGCGCATATTTGCGGGACCGTCGTGAGCATATGTTAACCAGCAGCGATTAGCAGAGTCCGCGACATGCGGCCCTCTCCTCGCCTCCTTTCCCTGCTTGCGCCGGTGCTGATCGGGGGCATCTATTTTCTGGCCGCTTCCATTTCGCTCATCCTGTCGCGCTTTGAAGGCGGCATTGCGTTCATCTGGGGAGCAAATGCCCTTTTGATGGCGCAATTGCTGACGTCGCAGCGCATCTACTGGTTTCGCGCGATCCTGGCCTGCGCGCTGGCGAGCGCCGTTTCCACGGCCCTGTTCGGCATGGGGCCGGTCGCGGCGATTCCCATGATGCTAATGAACATGGCCGAATCATTAGCGGTGGCGATGATCTGCCGGCATTATGCGTCCGGCCGGAACATCATGGTCGCCCTTGTCCCATTGGCGATCTTCGTGGGCGCGTTGTGCGGCGTGAACGCTTTGGCGGGCCTGGGGTCCGCGCTGGTCGCCTCTCATCTGACCTCCGTGTCCTTCGGCGCCAGCTGGCTGCAATGGTATTGGGGCCATGTGCTGGGCGGCCTGATCTGCACGCCGGTGCTCGTCATGCTGATGCAGGGCGAATGGTCGCGATGGTTCCGCGCCACGTCCCCGCGCCTTCGGCTGGAAACGCTTGGCCTGCTGCTCCTGTTGGGAGGGGCGACCTGCTATATATTCTATCAGGATCGCTATCCGCTGCTGTTCGTGCCGCTTCTCCCGCTGGTCATCATTTCCTTTCGCGCGGGCCATCACGGGGCCGCGGCGTCGATCATCGTCCTTGCCACAGTGGGCGGCGCGACGTCGGCGCTCAGCGACGGCTATCTGTCGTCGATCGCCGTGTCGCCCGGAGCAAAGACCCAGTTCTTCCAGATCTATCTGGCTTTCAGCTTTCTCCTGTCCCTTCCCGTGGCGGCCGAATTGAACGGGCGGCGCAGGCTGTTCCAGATGCTGCGCGAAAGCGAGGCGCGATACCGCATCATCGCGGAGCATTGCGGCGACATGGTGCTGAACCTCGGCACCGACGGGCGGATCGGCTATGCATCGCCGTCCGTGCTGGAACAGATCGGCTGCGCGCCGTCCCTGTTGATCGGCCAGCCGGCGGCCGACTTGATCCATCCCAAGGACAGGGCGCTTGTCGCCGCTGCCTGCCGCCGCGCGCTGGAGAAGCCGCGCGACATCCATCGGGTCGAATTCCGCCTGCTTCGCGCCGTCGATGATCTTGACTGGTATGAGATGGTGGCGCGCGCCGTCATGGATGAGCAGGACGACGCAACAGGCATCGTGTGCACCATTCGGGACATGTCCCGTCACAAGGCGCGCCAGCACGCGTTACAGCAGGTGGCGTCCCATGATTCACTGACAGGCGCCGCGAGCCGCCGGGCCTTTCTGGAGCGGCTGGAGATGGAAATCGGCCGGGTGGGAGGCCGCGACCAATCCTGCCTGCTGCTGCTGGACCTCGACCATTTCAAGGCGGTCAACGACTCTCACGGTCATGCCGCCGGCGACAGGGTCCTGGCCGCTTTCGTGGAGCGTCTGAAACCCGGTTTGCGGAGCAAGGATTGCATCGGGCGTCTGGGCGGCGAGGAATTTGCCATCCTGCTGGCGGATATGGATATCCACCGGGCCAGCGCCGTTTGCGAAAGATTGCGCCGCATGGTGGCGGATGAGCCGGTCCATCTTTCCGCAGGGCAAAGCGTGACCGTGACGTTCAGCGCGGGGCTGGTCGAACTGGACCGCGTTGCGAACGCGGCGGCCATGCTGGAGGCAGCGGACAAGGCGCTTTACCGCGCCAAGAACAGCGGCCGCAACTGCCTGCATCTGGCGGCCTGATCCGAAGCGGTTTCCGCCTTCGCTTCTCCCGCGAAAAAGTCGAGATGATATGTTGTAACCTTGCCTGTTATCGCCTATGTAGCGCTCACCATGCAATCCCGCCTTCGCCAAGCCCTGTTGACAGGCCGGATCGACCGGATCGCCATGGGCCTGTCCGGACTATGCGTTGCCCATTGCTTCGCCACGGCGCTGATTCTGGGCCTGCTTGCATCGGCCGGGGGCTTTTTCGCAAGCCCGCTATTTCACGAAGCCGGGCTGGTGCTTGCGATCCTGCTGGGGGCGGTCGCGCTGGGACATGGGGCGGTGGTGCATGGTTTCATGATGCCCGCCGCGATCGGTTCGCTCGGTCTGGGCATCATGGCGGGCGCCCTGACCATGGATCACGGGTTGCAGGAAAGCGTCTATACCTTGCTGGGCGTAGGCATTTTGGCGCTTGGCCACGATCTCAACCATCGCGCGGGCCGGTAAGCGTCCGCGAGGGGGCGGCGGGCAAAGCCGCTTCCGATCATCGTCTATCCATGCCGGCCCTGTCCGGATCGGCGGACGCGCTCAGCTATCCTTGCGGTCCAGCCGATGTTCGCCCTTCACCCAGCGGACGGTGCCCGTGCTGGCGCGCATCACGACGCTTTCCGTGGTGAGATGGCCGCCCGGAAGCCGCTTGACCCCGTCCAGCAGCGATCCGTCCGTCACGCCCGTCGCCGCGAAGATGCAGTCGCCCTTCGCAAGCTCCTTGAGGTCGTAGACCTTGTCGAGATCGGTGATGCCCCATTTGCGCGCGCGGGCGCGCTCGTCATCGTTGCGGAACAACAGCTTGCCCTTGAACTGCCCGCCGACGCAGCGCAAGGCGGCGCAGGCCAGAACGCCTTCGGGCGCGCCGCCCGAACCCATATACATGTCGATGGTCGTTTCCGGATCGGTCGTGGCGATCACGCCCGCCACATCGCCATCGGGGATCAGCATGATGCCGCAGCCGATCGCCCGCAGTTCCGCGATCAGCTTTTCATGGCGCGGACGGTCCAGCACGCACACGATGATGTCGCCCGGCTCCACGCCCTTGGCCTTCGCCACGGCCTCGACATTGTCCTTCACCGGCCTGTTGAGGTCGATGATGCCGTCCGGATAACCCGGCCCCACGGCCAGCTTTTCCATATAGACGTCGGGCGCGTTCAGCAGGCCGCCTTCTTCCGAGATCGCCAGCACCGCCAGCGCATTGGGGCCGGCCTTGGCCGTGATGGTCGTGCCTTCCAGCGGATCGAGCGCGATGTCGATCTTTGGACCCGTGCCGATGGCGTTGCCGACCTTTTCACCGATATAGAGCATGGGCGCTTCGTCCCGCTCGCCTTCGCCGATGACGACGGTGCCGTCCATGTAGAGATCGTTGAACGCCATGCGCATGGCTTCGACGGCGGCGGCGTCGGCGGCCTTTTCATCGCCGCGCCCGATCAGTTTTGAGGCCGCGATGGCGGCGGCTTCGGTCACGCGCACCATTTCCAGCACCAGAACGCGATCGAGAATCGAGCTAGCCTGCACCATGTCCATTCCTCTTTTGAGCGGTATTTGGACAGGGCGATAGGGGGTCGGCTTTACCTTGTCGAGCCATGTGTCGAATATGCGCCTCCTTTTGGCGGCATGATGCAACAGATGGCCGTTTCCGTGCGTTGCCATCTCCGAAAAAAGGGGCCGCTACATGATAGTTGCGTTGATCGTCGCCAGTCTTGCCGCCGGATCTCCCGCATCGGCATCCGTCCATTCCATGGGCCGCGCCGGTCCCTGCCAGGCGGTGCCCGCGCTGTGCCTGAAGTCCGGCCGGGAAGAGTCCTTTCGCATAACGGAGGAAACGGCGCCCGGCGTGGACAACAAGATGCGCGCTTATGGATTCGACGCCCGGCCATGCCGGATCATCGGCAATCTGGATTGCCCCAAACGCGCCAACCGCACGCTGTTCCGGCTGGGGGAGCCGGTCGAGGATACCCTGCTGCGTTCGTTCCGGGCGCGCTGATCGGATCGGCCTTCAATCAAGGATGTGCATGACCATCGGCGTCCCGAGCAGGCTGTCCGATCCGGCAAGGCGATCGAGCGTCTCGCATATGCAGCGCTCTTCACCGGCATGGGTGACGATCGCCATCAGCACGCCGTCCTGCTGGTTGGCGCCGCGCTGGATCATGCTTTCGATGGACACACCCGCGTCGCGCGTCGCGGCGGCGATTTCCGCGAGGACGCCGGGCCGGTCCTGCACCTTGAAGCGCAGATAGCTGCGCCCGATGCGCCGCCCGGCGTCGGCCGGCTTTTGCGGACTGAGCGCGGCCACCGGCATGGCGAAGGCGTCGCCATATTCGTCGCGCGCGACGTCGATCAGGTCGGCAACGACCGCCGAAGCCGTCGGGCCTTCGCCCGCCCCGCGTCCCTGGAAGAACAGGCGGCCGACGAAATTTCCTTCCGCCACAACGGCATTGAGCGATCCGTCGACATGGGCAAGGGGATGATCGGTCGGAACCAGCATGGGATGAACGCGCTGGAACAGCCCGTCAGGCCCGTTTTCGGCCACACCGACCAGGCGGATGCGATAGCCCAGCGCGGCCGCTTCGGCGATATCGGCGGCGATCACATCGCGGATACCTGTGACGGCGACATTGCCGAAATCGAGTTCGGTGCCGAACGCCAGGCTGGCGAGAATGGTGAGCTTGTGGGCCGCGTCCACGCCGTCGATGTCGAAGCCTGGATCGGCCTCTGCATATCCCAGCTCCTGCGCTTCCTTCAGCACATCGTCGAATCCGCGCCCTTCCTTCTCCATGGTCGTGAGGATGTAGTTGCAGGTTCCGTTGAGAATGCCATAGACCCGGCTGATCTCATTGGCCGCGGCGCCTTCGCGCAGACCCTTGATGACGGGGATGCCTCCGGCGACGGCGGCTTCATATTTGAGCGCGATGCCCGTCTTTTCCGCAAGCGCGGCCAGATCGAGGCCATGATGCGCCAGCATCGCCTTGTTCGCCGTGACGAAGGGCTTGCCCGCCGCAAGGCATTGCCGCGCCAGCGTCAGCGCCGGTCCGTCGGCGCCGCCGATCAGTTCGACCACCACGTCGATGTCTTCGCGCGCCGCCAACGTGGTCATGTCGTCCACCCATTCATAGGGGGACAGGTCGACGCCCCGGTCCTTGTTCCGGTCCCGCGCGGAGATCGCGGCCACCTGAATCGTGCGGCCCGCGCGACGGGCGATCAGATTTCCGTTGGTCTGGAGCAACCGGATGACGCCGCCGCCCACGGTCCCCAGGCCAACCAGCGCGACGCGCAGCGGGGCATGGGGGTGCAGATTCGTCATGGCCTATCCTCATCTTCCAGCAGGTCAGGGCCGCGCTGATAGCGGCCCGGGCGTCATAGTCCAAGGAAAAGCGGGAGCGGACAGCTTAGCCGGGCCGCAGCGTCCTTTCGCAACGGCCCAGCGCCTGCACAATCAGCTGATAGTCCGCGCGGGCGGCTTCGGCATCGACGGGCGCCAATGTCCGCACCGACTGGAGCGGGAGCGCGGGCGGGAGGGCGCAGGCCAGCCGATACCACAGCAGGCTGCCCGGCTGCGGCGGGCGGGCCGCTTCATCGACGATTTCGCCGAGTGCCACGGCCCATCGCGGTTCCTGACCGGGCCGCCTTACGATGGAAAGGGACACAGGTTCGCCATTTTCGGTCCGGAGAAAGATCTGCGTTTCTCCTTCCCCCGTGATCGTGCCGGATACATGGAAGGCGTCGCCCAATCCCAGGATGCGTGGCGGCGCATCGGGCGAAACCAAAGCGGAAACGATGCCTTTCACCTGCTCCATTTCAGCGGAAGACGCTGGAATCTGCGCATCTCGTGAGATCAGCTGAAGTTCTCCCGGACGAACGCCCTGCTTTGCGAACAGAAGCATGTGCGCCTTTTTCAGCTTGGCTACTTTCCCGCGAGCGTCGAGCGGGGCGTCATACAGATAGGTTACGGCAGGGCTGATGCCTCCCTCTCCGCGAATCAGCGACGCCACATCGGCCTCGATATAGAGCCGCCGATAGCCCGCCGGCACATTTCCCGCCCGCGCGGCGGGCAAGGCCATGCTGTTGCGGATACGCACATGCACGATGACGGACGCTGCGTCGGCAAGATCGACAAGGTCCGCATAGGAGAGCGCCGGAGACGCAGCGGACGGCGGGGCAGATGAAGCGGCGTGGGCGAGGGGACTTCCCCAAATCAAAGGGTTTGCGACGGAAATGAGGCAGGCCCAGAGGAATTTTTCTAACTTGCCGGTAGATTTCGTTGTCTTGTTCGTCATATGCTGTCAGTCCGTTGCATCAATGTCACACGCAAGCCATTCCAGGGCGACATGCCAGGATTGTTTGTAAACGCAAACGGGTGAAGCGATAAAGCGTTTGCGTGGCGGAAGATGCCGCGATAGGAATTTGAAGGGTAGCAAATGGGACGGATATAGGCCAATGATGACCGGGAGGCCCCGGACATCTTGGGTCGTTTTGACTGATTTGCATAATAACAACCAGTAAGCTGAGTTAAGGAGTGTCGTTGCCGAATGGCCTATGCTGACCACTCGCAAGGATCGAGTCGCACGATCTCGATCATTATCGTCGCCCTGATTCACGCTGTTCTCGGCTATGCCTTCGTCACCGGTCTTGGCATGAAATATGTCAAAAAGGCGGCGGAACAGCTGAATGTGATCGACGTGAAAGAGGAACCGCCGCCACCTGATGAGGAGCCGCCGCCGCCTCCGCCGGAACAACCGGTCGAGCCTCCGCCGGTCGTTGCTCCTCCGCCGATCGTGCAGACGCCGGCCCCCGCGCCGCCGATCCAGACCGTGCGCACGCCTCCGCCGGTGTTCAATCCGGTTCCGGTTGCGGCTCCCCCGCCGCCACCGCCTCCGCCGGCCGTCGCAGCGACCCGTGCTACACCGCGTAGTGCGCCGGGTAGCTGGCTCAGCGACGCCGACTATCCCAGCCGCGCGCAGCGTGAAGAACGTTCGGGCACGGCCGGTTTCAGGCTGGAGATCGGGCCGGACGGCCGCGTGACGAGTTGCACGATCACCTCTTCCACCGGTCATAGCGATCTTGACGAGGCGACTTGCCGTCTTCTGCCGAAGCGCGCCAGGTTCAAGCCCGCCAAGGGTTCTAACGGCGAAGAGATGGCGGATACGTATAATGGCCGCATCACCTGGCGGTTGCCGGAGTAATTCAGTGACGGGAAGGCCGGCACCCCGCGCCGCCTTCCCTTTCTTACGATCTATTTGAGAGGGAAGTCTTGAACATGTTGATGTCTATCGCAGCGGCCGCCGCCCCAAAGGCGGCCAATCCCTACGGTCTGATGGAAGCCCTCGAGCAGGGCGGCGTCATTGCCTGGACCGTCTTCATCATCCTTTGCGCCATGTCGGTCGGCACCTTCTACATCCTGTTCACCAAGCTGATCGAACAGCAGAAGGTCATCAGCCAGGGCAGGAAGGTCCGCGCGACCTTCTGGCGCGCGGCCAGCCTGAAGGAAGGCGCGGCGAAGCTGGAAAAGAATTCGGCCTACAAGCAGATCGTCGATGACGGTATCAAGGCCCAGGAAGAACACACAAAGCTGACCGATCCGGTTGAAGCGCACGACTGGCTGCACGGCTCGCTCGCGCGTTCGGAAGCCCAGATCAACTCCAGCCTGGGCGGCGGCCTCGCCTTCCTCGCGACCGTCGGGGCGACCTCGCCGTTCATCGGTCTGTTCGGCACGGTCATCGGCATCTACCGCGCTCTGATCAAGATCGGCGCGGCCGGTCAGGCGTCGATCGACGCGGTCGCAGGACCGGTCGGTGAAGCGCTCATCATGACCGCTCTGGGTCTGGCCGTGGCCGTTCCCGCCGTGCTTGCCTACAACTTCCTGCAGCGCCGCAACAAGTCGATCGCCGAGCAGCTCAACAGCTTCACCGTCGATCTGCTGGCTTACCTGGTTTCGAACGGCGCCGTCCGTCCGTCCCTGGCGGCTGCTCCGGTCGCTCCTGCTGCCAAGCCGGCCCCCGCGCCGACCAAGGCCTGATCGCCTGAAGGGCCGGTCGGGACCGGCGGACGGCTGCGACCGTCCGGTCCCGACCGGCCATGGGCCTCGCGTAACGGGGCACCATCGAGACGCATGTTAGGATATTATCAATGGCAATGAGTGTTGGCTCCGACGGCGGTGATGAAAAGCCGATGTCCGACATCAACACGACGCCGCTCGTCGACGTCATGCTGGTGTTGCTCATCATCTTCCTCATCGCGGTCCCGGTCGTCGTCCAGACGGTTCAGCTACAGCTCCCCAAGGTGGCGTTCGAGCCGACCACGACGAAGCCGGAAAATGTTTCCCTGTCGATCACATCCGGTTCCGACGGCAGCTGCGCGGTCTATTGGAACCTCACGCGGGTTTCTTCCGACGAACTGCTCAACCGGGCGGTGGCAAAGCTGGAAGCGGATATCAAGAAGGCGGGCGGCGTCGAAAATATGACGCCGGAGGATCTGCCCGAAGTGCATATCCGTGGCGACATCAACGTTCCCTACCGGTGCATCGGCGGCACCATCTATACGATGCAGCGCGCCGGATTCCCGAAAGTCGGCTTCATCTCCGAACCTGAACCGGGTTCGACGACGCAGCGGCTGTAAGTTCTAGGAGTATCGCCCCATGGCAATGAGTGCCGGAAGTGACGATGGCGAACCGATGATGGAAATGAACACGACGCCGCTTATCGACGTCATGCTCGTTCTTCTCATCATGTTCATCATCACCATCCCGATCCAGACCCACGCGGTCAAGATCGACCTGCCGCAGAACGCGCCGCCGACGGACAGCGTGATCGACCCTGTGAAGAACAAGGTCGCGATCGATCCCGGTGGCGTCATCACCTGGAACGGGTCGCCGATCGACCTGCTGACCTTGCGTCAGTATCTGCAGCAATCGCTGCGCCTGCCGGTCGAGCCCGAACTGCAATTCCAGCCCAACGCCCAAACCCGCTATGTCGTGGTCGATGAGGTGCTGGCGGAAATCAAGCGCGCCGGCGTCACGAAGCTTGGCTTCGTGGGCAATGAGCAATATGGCAATTTCTGATCCCGCCGACACGCCGGGAAGAAGATGATCTTGCTTCCCGGCATGTTGGGGCGAAGTTTCCATCTGCCCAAGGGGCCGCTTCGGCGGCCCTTTTTTTGGCCATTATGCAGGTTGCGAGCCTCTTTGCCGAATATGGCTATGGATGGGGAGCAGACAAAACTTATCCCTCGTTCCTTTGGAGAGGGTTGCGAAGACTTGGCAGCTTGCTGCCTGGTCGTAGCTGGGTGAGGGGATAGCGATCCGCGGGATCGCGATTCAGTAGCCTTCTCGCCCGGCCTCTCTTCGTTCTGCGAAGCTGCGTAGCCTTCTCCAGGGGGAGAAGGGAAGGCCGAACGCCCGCTTTTGGCCGCAAACCGCCCATGACCGCGGGTTCTGTAAACCGTATAATCCCCCTTTTTTAATCGCGCATTTGCACCGCCGCCGCTCGTTAACTTTTTTGTTACGATGAAAGCGCATGTAAAGGCATGGTATGACACGACATCGGACCATCGATGCCGAACGGCGGACGAGGCCGGATCGGAGGGCGCGCGCGGCGGACAGGCAAGCCGTGTCGATCGGTGTCAGGATACGCCGCCCCGGCGAGAACTGGTTCGCCAGCCGGATCACCAATCTGTCCGTGACGGGTTTCCGCCTCCAAAGTTTTGCGAAGCTCAGCCCCGGCAAGGAATTGTGGGTTGCCCTGCCGGGTTTTGAAGGGCGACGGGCCATCGTGCTGTGGACGCGGGCCCATGAGTCGGGGTGTGCCTTCGACAGGCCGTTGCATCCGGCCATTCTGGATCATGTCGTGCGGCTGGCGCGCGCCGATTTCATGAACTGATGAAGAGTTACGGCCGTTCCCGGCCGCAAGCCATCGGGTTCGTTCAGGCAGGCGCGCCTTCCTGGAACTGCAACCGGGCCAATCGGGCGTAGAGCCCGCCTTCGGCTACCAAAGCGGCATGAGTGCCCTGTTCAACCACCCGGCCTTCATCCAGCACCACGATACGGTCGGCCGCGCGCACCGTCGCGAGCCGATGGGCGATCACGATGGTCGTGCGGTTGCGCATCAGCCGTTCAAGCGCATCCTTGACCAGTTCTTCCGATTCGGCGTCCAGGGCCGAAGTGGCTTCATCCAGCAGCAATATGGGGGCATCGCGCAACAAGGCCCGGGCGATCGAAACGCGCTGGCGCTGACCGCCCGACAGGCGCGAGCCGCCTTCGCCCAACTGGCTGTCCAGCCCATCGGGCAGCGCGCGTAGGAAGGCTTCGGCATTGGCCGCGCGCGCCGCCGCCCAGATGTCCTCGTCCGTGGCGTCCCATCGACCATAGCGCAGATTGTCGCGAGCCGACGCCGCGAAGATGATGCTTTCCTGGGGCACCATCGCCATCATGTCGCGCAAGGCTGCCGGATCGGCCTCCCGCAAAGGAACGCCATTGAGACGGATTTCGCCGGTGTCGGGATCGTAAAAGCGCAAGGCGAGCTGGATCAGGGTCGACTTGCCCGCGCCCGAGGGACCGACGACGGCGACGGTCTGGCCGGGTGCGATGTCCAGCGACACGCCGTTGAGTGCGGCTTGATCGGGGCGGGTCGGATAATGGAAATGGACCTTGTCGAATTCCAGCCGCGCCCCCTCGGCAGGGCGCGGCAGAGCCCTGGGCCGGGCCGGGGGAAGGATCTGGGGCCGGGCGGTCATCAATTCATGCAGACGGCTGGCCGCTCCCGCGCCCCGCAGGAGATCGCCCCATGTTTCCGACAAGGCGCCGAAAGCGCCGGCGACAAGGCCGCCCGTCAGCACGAAAGCGGCGATGCTTCCGCCCGAAAGCCTGCCCGCGGCCACATCGACCGCGCCCTGCCACATCACCGCCGTGATCGACCCGAAGACGAGAGCGATCACCACTGCCGTCATGCAAGCGCGCAACAGGATGCGGCGGCGCGCGGTGGCGAAGCCCGCCTCGACCGTGCTGTCGAACCGCGCCGCTTCACGCTTTTCCTGCCCGAAGGCTTGCACGATCTTCATCGCGCCCAGCACTTCGGAGGTCACGCTGCCGACATCGGCCAGCCTGTCCTGACTGACGCGGGACAGCTTGCGCACGCGGCGGCCGAGGCTGACCATGGCGAGCACGATCGCCGGGATGCCCAGCAGCAGCAAGGCCGCAAGCTTGGGCGCCAGCGCGAACAGATAGACCAGCCCGCCAACGCCCGTGACGATATTGCGGAGCGCCACCGACACCGTCGACCCCACGACCTGATCGATGACCGCGGTGTCCGACGTCATGCGGGACGCGATTTCGGAGGGCCGGTTTTCCTCGAAAAAGCGGGGCGCTTGCCGCAGCAGATTGGCCTGGGTGGCGGATCGTATGTCGGCGACGACCCTTTCGCCCAGCCAGGCCACGAAGTAGAAGCGCACGGCGGTGGCGAGCGCCAGGACCGTGACGATCAGGAAAAGATATTCGAACCAGCGGCCGATATCGCCGCCGCCCATGAAACCCTTGTCGATGACCAGCCGGAAACCGGCCGGAATGGCGAGCGTCGCGGCGGACGAAACCAGCAGGGCCAGCGCCGCGCCCGCGATGCGCGCGGGATATCGCCGGGCGAAACGCCACACCATCCCGAGGCTGCCGAGCGGCGGGCGATCGGCGGCGCGGGGCGGCGGCTGTGTCCTATCATCCATGACGGCCGCGCTTAGCAGGGCACGCCACAAGCCTCAATGGCCCTAAGAACTGCGTGAGTGTGGATCAAGCCGGCCTCGATGTGATTGGACAAGGGCGGACAGGGCATTATGAGAAGCGGGCATCCCGCACCTCCCCTCGCGCCGCAGGAACACCGCATGATCCGCATCCTTTCCGCAACCGTCGAACGCTGGCCGGTGGCGGGTGCCTTCATCATCAGCCGGGGGGCGAAGACGGTCGTGGATGTCGTGGTCTGCACCGTGGAGGAGGACGGCCTGGTCGGACGCGGCGAAGGCACCGCGATCTATTATGAGGGCGAGAGCGCAGAGGGCTGCGCCGCCGCCATCAACGCCTATGACGGTCCGCTCGACCGGCAGGCGCTGTTGGAGGACATGCCGCGCGGGGCCGCCCGCAACGCGCTGGACTGCGCGCTCTGGGATCTGGAGGCGAAGCAGGCGGCCATGCCCGTGTGGAAACTGGCCGGGCTGGCGGAACCCGTTCCGCTTCCCACTGCCTTTACCATCAGCCTCAACGATCCGGACCGCATGGAAGCCGATGCCCGCAGCGCGGCGGCGAGGGGTTTCTCCCTGCTCAAATGCAAGCTGACGGGCGAGGGCGACCGTGCTCGCATCGCCGCCGTGCGCGCGGGCGCCCCCGACGTCCGCCTGATCGTGGACGCCAATGAAAGCTGGCACGCGCTCGACATAGCAGCCGAGGCGCAGGCCCTTGCCGAACTGGGAGTCGAGATGGTCGAGCAGCCCGTGCTGCATGGCCGGGAGGAGAACTTGTCCGGCGTCCGCGCGCCCTTGCCCTTATGCGCCGACGAAAGCTGTCATACGCGGGCCGATCTCGATCGGCTGGGCGATTTCGATGCGGTCAATGTGAAGCTCGACAAGGCGGGGGGGCTGACCGAAGCGCTCGCACTGGTGCGGGAAGCGCGCGCGCGGGGCTTCCGGGTCATGGTCGGCTGTATGCTCGGGACGTCGCTTGGCATCGCGCCCGCCGCGCTGGCGGCGCAGGGGGCGGACTGGATCGATCTGGACGGCGCGCTGCTGCTGGCGAAGGACCGCGAGGGCGGCCTTGCCGTTCAGGGCGGCCTGCTGCATCCCGGCACCCTCTGGGGCCTTGGTCAGTAACCCAGCGTCAGGCCGACCGCATAATATTTGGGACCGACATTGCCCTTGATCCTGAGCTTGGGGATCAGCGGCATGGCGAGCGTCGCATAGGGACGGGTATTGTCGCTGCTGAACCGCGCGCCGATCCCGATCGTGGCGGAAGCGGGCAGCGTATAGGCCGCCTCCACCCGGCCATAAAGCCGCGTATCGCCGTCGCGGAGATAAAGGCCCGCGCCCGGCGTCAGGCTGAAGCCGCCAACGCCCATGGCATAGCCTGCCCCCACTTCCGCGCCCCAATGGCCGTCCGCGCGCCCATAATTCGCTTCCGCGCCCAGCCCTTCGGCATGGGCGGAAGGGGCCAGTCCGGCCGTCGCCAGGACGGCAGCGCCCATCAGGATTTTTGCGAAGTTCATGCCCTGCCTCCCGCTTTCATGCTTCCAGGGGAGCAGCCTTAGGTTCGACCGCCGTTCCCGCGCAACGCCCCGGGGACGAGGCGAGTCCGGTTCACGGTAGACCGAATCCCGGCTTATGGATGATCGTCGACGCGGATTACCGGCTGAACATCGGGATAGGGCATGATCGCCTTGCCGTCCGGCGCGGCGGTGAAGCTGGTCTGGGTGGGATAAGCGAACTCGATCCCTTCCGCGTTGAACCGTTTCCAGATCGCTAGCCCGACATTGTGCCGCGACATGAAATAATCGTGCCTGTCCGGGTCGGGCACATCGAAATTCAGCTCGAAGTCCAGCGAACTCGCGCCAAAGCTGACCAGCCCCGCATTGACGAAGACATGCCCTTCCTTCTCCACGATTTCCCGCAACATGGCGGGAACCGCGTCGGCCTTTTCCTCCGGCGTCTGGTAAATGAGGCCGATCAGGAACTGGACCCGCCGCTGCGCCAGCGTTTGCAGGCTGGTGATTTCCTTTTGCAGCAGGTTGGTGTTGGAAATGACCTTCCTCTCGCCGGTCGTCGCCCGCAGCCGCGTGCTTTTGAGGCCGATGCGCTCCACGCGGGCGGTGGTCTGGTCATAGGTGATGATCTCTCCCCGGCGGAACGGCTTGTCGAAGATGATCGAAAGGGCTGCGAACAGGTCCGAGAAGATGCCCTGCGCGGCCAGGCCGATGGCGATGCCGCCGATGCCGAGGCCCGCGACCAGGCCGGTCACGTTGACGCCCAGATTGTCGAGCACCACCACCGTCGCGATGGCGAACAGGGCGACCGTCACCAGCACACGGATCAGCGCCATGGCGTTGCTCAGCGTGTCGGCGTTGGCGTCCTCCGACGCCTTGCGCTCGATGAGGCCCAGGATGATCTCGCGCAGCCAGACCGCGGCCTGAAAAACGGCGGCGATGGTGAAGAGGAAAGCGATGGTCTTGTAGAGCGCGGCGGGCGGATCGGCATAGCCCGCCACCAGCCGCGCCGACACCATCACCATGAAGAATTGCGTGGTCCGCGCGAATGTGCGGCCAAGGACATTGGAGAGGCCCAGATGATCGCCCGGCTTTCCCTTGATCCGTGTCCCGAAGGAACGGAGCGCCGTCAGCAACAGGTAGATGACGATGGCCGCCCCGGCCGCGGCCATGATCTGGACGGCGTGATCCGAAACCCAGTCCGTCATCAGGTTCCAGTCGTTCCGCAGGTTCAGCGGCTTGCCGTCGATCCCGGTTATCGTCGCATCCTTCTGGTTCGCCATGCTTGTCCTTTTGCTCGCGCCGGAACGGAATCAGGCCGCCGTGGGCAGCGGTTCCTCATCCGCCAGCATTTCCAGCAGCGCAATCAGTCCGCGCTCATGCCGCGACAGATAGCGTGTCCGGCGCGGCAGGCGAAGCCCCCTGCGCCATTCTTCCTGTCCATTTCTACACAAGTCGATAAGGGCGGGGTGGATATAGCTCTTGCGGCTGATGGCCGGCGTGTTGCCCAGCGCTTCGGCGACCGGCGCGATCATGTCCTTGAGCGACACCGGACCTTCGCTCAGCGCGGCAAAGGCGATGACGGACGCCCCCCATGTGCGGAAATGCTTGGCGGTGAACGGGCCGCCCATCGTTTCGGCGATATAGGCGTTGACGTCGCCAGAGGTGATCGGCCGCGCTTCACCTGCTTCATCCATATATTGAAACAGATGCTGCCCCGGCAGGTCGTGCAGCTTCCGCACGAAACGCGTCAGCCTCCGGTCGGTGACCGTCATCTCCCGCAGCAGGCCCGACTTGGCGCGATAGCGCAGCTTGAGCGAATGGCCGGCCATATCCACATGGCGGCGGCGCAGGGTGGTCGCGCCGAAGCTCTTGTTGGTGGTCGCATAATGCTCGTTCCCGACCCGCAGCTTGGCAAGGTCCAGCAGGCGCACCACCGCCGCCATGGTCCTTTCCTTGCGAAGCCCGCGCCCGGAAAGATCGGTGTCCAGCCGCGCGCGCAACCGGGGAAGGGCGCGCCCGAAGGCCAGGCAGCCCGCATATTTCCCGGCCTCCCGCTCGTCGCGGAAATCGGGATGGTAGCGATATTGCTTGCGCCCCCGCGCGTCCCGCCCCGTCGCCTGGATATGTCCATGGGCGTGCGGGCAGAACCAGCAGCCTTCATAAGCGGGCGGCATGGCGATGGCGTTCAGGCGGTCGATTTCGTCCCTGTCGGTGATCCGGTTTCCGTCGGCATCGAAATAGGCCCAGCCGCGCTTCAGCGCGCGCCGGGTGATGCCGGGTTCGCTGTCGTTCGAATGGATGAGGGCGGCGGGGGGCATGGGACGGGAGGACTTTCCTTCTCATCCCTTCAAACCCGCTGTTCATCGCTTCGTTCCGCAACGGATGGTCGCCGGCATTGTTGTCATTTCATTCGCTCAATCGCAAAAAAAAGGATCGTCCCATGCCCACCATAGACCAGACACGCATCCTCATCATTGCAACGGACGGATTCGAGCAATCGGAATTGTTCGAACCGCGCGACCAACTCATCGGCGCGCGCGCCGCCGTGGAACTCGCCTCGCCCGAAAAGAAGCCCATCCAGGGCATGAAACATGATGAAAAGGGCGCCACCATCACACCCGACCTGACGCTGGATGACGTGCGGATCGAGGATTATGACGGCCTGATCCTTCCGGGCGGAGTCGCCAATCCCGATACGCTGCGCACCAACGGGAAAGCGGTCGATCTGGTGCGCGCCTTTGTCCGTTCGGGAAAGCCCGTCGCCGCCATTTGTCATGGCCCCTGGCTGCTGGTGGAGGCGGATGTAGTGTCCGGGCGGACAGTGACTTCCTGGCCTTCGATCCGCACCGATCTGTCCAATGCGGGGGCAAAGGTGGTCGATCAGGAAGTCGCGATCGACGGCAATCTCATCACCAGCCGCAAGCCTGCCGACATCCCCGCCTTCGTCTCCGCATTCAGAAAGGCCGTGACCGAAGGCGTAACCGCCGCAGCCTGATGCCGGCCGCGTCGCCGCCCAGTCGCCAATGATGTGGGCGGCGGCGCATCACCGACATATGCGCCAGGGCGGTCATGATCGCGACGGTCGCGGCTGGAACGCAGACCGGCGCTGCTCCAGGCCAGAGAATCGCGGCGAGCGCCGATATTGCTCCGGCGCCCAGCGCGGCGGCGAGGGCGTGAACATCGCCATCCGGTCCCCGCAGCCAGAACAGGCAAAGGCCGATTCCCGTGATGAACAGGATCGGGAGCCGAAGCATGTCCCTGTCGATCGCCGCACAGGATAGAAGCATCATGGCGAGGAGCCATCCCAGATATCTGCGGGACAGCCGTGGGAGCAGCCAGGCACAGGACGGATAGAGCAGCAATTCGCCCATCAGCGCGGCCATCAGGATTATGGCCGGCATACCCGTCCGGTCAGGAAGGGCGATCAGCACCGCTATGGCGAGCGCCGCCCATGTCGCCAGTCTTTGCGGTGCCATGCGAACATGGCTGATCCAGCCGCGCCAGCCCGGCCGCAAGGCAAAGCGCCGATCCGCCAGGCGAAGCTGGAACGCGCTCATGATGAAGAGCGCTTCCACGCCCCAGCGCATGACATATGCGCCCATCCATGGCGTCGCCAGCACCATGCCCAGCAACAAGCCATGGATGACGCCCAGAGCGCGCAATTCGCCGTTCATGCGGCAAGTCCGGCCGGACGTGGAGACGGCGCGATCATCGGGCGGCGGGCTTCGTCGCGCCGCTTGCGGGTCAGATAGGTGTCGAGGCCGATCTGCAAGGCCAGCATCATGAAGATGAATGGCTGATAGGCGATGCCCACGAACAGCGATCCAATCATATAGACGACATGCCCTTGTTGCAGCGCGATGGCGAGCGGCGCGATCCATGCCCCATCCGGTCCGTCCCGTCCGCGATATGTGCGCCGGATCATTTCGGTGCGCAGGAAGGTGACGATGTGGATCAGCGCCCAGATGAAGAAGCCGAAATAGCCCTGCTCGCCCAGCAATTCGAAATAGGCGCTGTGATAGGCGCGGCCCCGGTCGGTCACGATGCGCGTTTCGATACGGCTTCCGCCGCTATCGGAAACGAAGCTGCGGGAAACATAGGTGAAGCTGTTCTGAAGGTAATTGTCGAAGCCGCCGCCGCCGGGATGCTCCTTCACATAGTCGAGGGTCCATTTCCACACGGCGATCCGGGTCGCGGCACTTTCATCGCCCTGATGGTTCTCGATGGTTGACATGCGCTGGGTGAAGCTGGCGGGCAGGAAGGGGATGGACGCCAGCGCCGCCGCCAGCATCAACGGCCCATAGATGAACTTCCGCTTCGAGCGCATCAGCATCATTCCCGCCAGCACGACGATGCAGATCAGGCCCGTTCGCGCCTCCGTGCCGATCGGCATCAGCAGGCAGGCGAAACAGAGCGCCCAGGCAAAGCCCTTCACCCGCCAATCGGGCGGAAACACCGTGCCATGGCGCGAAAGCCAGAGAATGATGGGGATCAGCGATATGGCGACGCAGGATATGATGCTGCCTTCATACAGGCCGCTATTATTGTCGACCATCAGGTTGAGCACGCCATAGCCGCCGCCCGACAACGCCGTTTTCATGCCGCCGTTGATGATGATCGTGCTGGCGCAGAGCACCATGAACAGCGCCAGCGCCTCGATTCGCAGCTTGGTGCGCAGCGTCACCGGCAGGAAGATCGCGAAGATCAGGGCTTTCCAGACCCAGGACCATTTTTGTTGCGCTTCGACCGGGAAGTCCGCCGTCGCGGTCGTATAGGCGCACCAGCCCAGCAGGATCAGCAGCAGCACCTGCCGGAAGGAGAATCGGCAATCCTTCTTGTCGTCCACCAGCAGCCACGCCCCCGCCGCAAGCAGGAAGGCAATGGCCGAAATGGGGATGCTGTTCAGCAGGAAATAGGAAAGGCGCTGCGGCGAAACGATATCGATATAGGCATAGATGGCGATCAGCAGGAACGGCCGCCGGAAGCCCAGCAGGAAAAAAAGTCCAAGAAAAGCAACGAAGAACAGGTCACGCATCGCTTGACGGACCTTCCGCTTCGGGGTCGCGGTCCAGATCCGGACGCGACAGCAGCCGGAAAGCGGCCAGCAGGATCGCGCCATGGCTGATGAGCAGGGTCAGGGTATCGATCATCTTGGATTGAAGGCTCCGCTACGCACCGCATCTTCCTAGCGCGGCAGAGTTGACGGGCCGTTAAACAATTTCTGGCAGAGAAACGGGTCATGACGACACGCATTCTTCATGTGCTCGACCACAGCCTGCCGTTGCAGAGCGGCTATACCTTCCGCACGCGCGCGATTTTGCGAGCGCAGATGGGCAAGGGCTGGGACGTGCGCGGGATCACCGGCCACCGCCACGGCGCGCCGGGGCCGCTGGAGCAGGTCGTGGACGGGTTGCGCTTTCATCGGACGCCCGGCGAGGCCGCGACCGGCAATGCCTTGCTGCGCGAATGGCGGGACATCGCGGCCCATGCCGATGCCATCGAGGCGCTGGTGCAGCGCTGGCGTCCGGACATCATCCACGCCCATTCGCCCGTGCTCAACGCCATCGCGGCCCAGCGAGTCGCGCGGCGGCACGGCATCCCCCTCGTCTATGAGATCCGCGCCTTCTGGGAGGATGCGGCGGTCGGCAACGGCACCGGCGCGCAAGGCAGCCCCCGCTACTGGCTGACGCGCCAGCTGGAAACCCATGCCGTGCGAAGCGCCGACGCGGTCGCCGTGATCTGCGAAGGGCTGCGGTCGGACCTGATCGCGCGGGGGATCGATGCGCGAAAGATCATCGTTTCGCCCAACGGCGTCGACATGGACCAGTTCGGCGCGCCCGTTGCCCGCGATCCCGCTTTGACGGCGAAGCTCGGCCTCGAAGGCGCGGACGTCGTCGGCTTCATCGGCAGCTTCTACGATTATGAAGGGCTGGACGACCTGATCGCCGCCATGCCCCGCCTCGTACGGGCGCGGCCCAGGGCAAAGCTGCTGCTTGTCGGCGGCGGCCCTTGCGAACAGGCGCTGCGCGACCGGGCCACGGCGTCGCCCTTTGCCGATCACATCCTGTTCGTAGGCCGTGTGCCGCATGAGCGGGTGGAGGATTATTATGCCCAGGTCGATGTCCTGGCCTATCCGCGCAAGGCGATGCGCCTCACCGATCTGGTGACGCCGCTCAAACCGCTCGAAGCCATGGCGCAAGGCAGGCTCGTCGCGGCCTCCAGCGTCGGCGGCCATCGCGAATTGATCGAGGACGGCGTCACCGGAACCCTGTTCGCGCCCGATGATCCGGCCGCCATCGCCGCCGCGCTGGCGGGCATGTTCGCCGACCGGCATTTCTGGGAGGAGCGGCGGGCGGCCGCGCGCGCCTTTGTGGAACGGGAACGCAACTGGGCGTCGAACATCCTGCGCTACGAGCCGGTCTATCAACGCCTGCTGGCATCCGCCGCGCGCGATGCGCGAGCGGCGGCGGCATGATCGGAAGGGCGCGGAAAGTGGGCCGGTGCACGAGTCGGAATAAAGCCATGGGAATGGCGTTGCTGGGCGCGGCGGGCGCGGCGCTCGCCATGCTGTCCATGCCGGTCGGGCTGGTGGAAACGCTGATCGCGTCCACTGGCGTTTCGGAAATTCTGCCCGCCGCCGGGCCGCCCCTGGGCATCAAGGCGCGGCTGGCGCTGGCGCTGTTCGCGGCGCTGATGGCAGCGGGAATCATGGGAGCCATGCGCCGCCAGGAGCGGCTTTTGGCCCTGGAGCATGGAGGACGTCCCGATGACGTCCGGGGAGCAGGTAAAATGGGTTTTGCATTGTCCAGGCTGACAGCTTTCGCGCGCGGACGGATTCATCCTCCGGCCATGTCCGGCGAACCGGTGTTGCGCCGCGCGGATTCCCATCCCGATGCGCCCGCGCGCGCGCCGATCTTCGCCAGCCGCGACTTTGAAGGTCTCGACATTTTCGGGCGGACCGGACCGGCCGGGCGGGCCGGGATGGAGGATGACAGCCAGGCAGTTGCCGGGGATGCGGTTCCTCCCGGCGGCCTGACGCTGCCGAACGCGCCGGAACCGCTGTCGGATGAGGAGCTGCTCCAGTCTGCTATCGGACTGCCGCTTCCTGGCGCGGCCCCGGCGGACGGAGCTGATTTTTCCGAAGGGCAAACCCCAGCCGCCACTCCTGAAACGCAGCCAGTATCGATCATGCCGGCTGCTCCCGCGTCGCCTTCCATGGAACGGCTGTCGATTGCCGAACTGACGGCGCGGCTGGAGCGGGGACTGGCGGAGCGGGCGCGCATCAAGGAAGCGAAGGCCGGATCGCATCGGGTCATCGCGGACATGCCCGTCGCCGCTGCGGTGCCCGTGCGCGATGCGGTGGTGAAAGATGTCGACATGGCTCTGCGCGATGCATTGGGCGCGCTGCGGACGATGGCCGGGCGGGCGCGCTGAGCGGCCCGCCATTTTCGCGCTCTACCAATCCTCGATGGTAAGGACCGAAAGCTCTATTTCCGCGCCGCCGTCCATCGGCCGCTGATCATCGATGGCGATGTCGGCCACGAAATGCCGGTGCAGGCTCCATTGCGCTTCCTCGATCCCTTGCGCGAACCGGGCGGCGCGGGCGGCGGCATCCGCGCCCCTGAGCGCGAGAATGATGACGTGCCGTCTCCCCTGAAACAGGGCGCTGGCCCAGGGGCGGCTGCTTGCCCGCCCGACAATAGTGTCCGGCCCGGCCCGCTCCAGCAATTGCAGCAGCAGACGGGGCAAGGGATCGTCTGAGCGTTTTCCTATTGCTTTATTCTGGACCAAATTCCGGGTCGAAAAGACATGATCCATGCTTGTCATAGGCCCGCGCTCCTGCGATATGTGTTCATGAAATGTTCTATTCTTCGCGTTATCCGCTGGCCCGGTTCGCGGCCCCTGCGCAGGTCGAAGACCAAGCGCGGGTCGCGCGCGCATTCGCGTCCGAAACGGGTCGGCGGAATATCATTTTCACGCAGGAATTTTTCGATGGCACGCAGGATCATCCTCTTCGTTCTCCTCCTCCGGACCGACTCGCCTTTTGCAGGTCGGTAGGTATATTCCTATCTCATGCTGGATTTCCTACTTGTCTAGGAAAATTCACATCATTATGGACCAAAATATGATCGGTAATGGAGAAGATCCCCGGCTCGTGCTGGATCGGCTGATTGCCGAGCGAGGGGAAAATTATGCCGACCTTTCCCGCCTGCTCAATCGCAATCCGGCCTATATCCAGCAGTTCATCAAGCGGGGAACGCCGCGCAAGCTGGATGAGGAGGACAGGCGCGTTCTGGCCCGCTATTTCGGCGTTTCGGAGGAAATGCTGGGCGGCCGTGTCCAGTCTTCGCCAGGCGCGCCGACGCGGTCGCGCTCCCTTCCCGCCATCGTCGCGGTGCCGCGTCTGGCGCTGGGGGCATCGGCGGGAGCGGGCACTCTGGACGACGATGAAAGAGCGGCCGGCGTCATGGCGTTCGACGCGAACTGGCTGCGCCATATCGGCGTCCGGCCGCAGCGCGTATCGATCATCCGCGTCGACGGCGAATCCATGGCCCCCACGCTCAGCGACGGCGACGAGATCATGGTCGATCATGACGACGGCGCCGAACGGCTGCGCGACGGCGTCTATGTCCTGCGGCTCGACGGCGTGTTGATGGTGAAGCGGGTGGCGCTCGGTCCGCGCCGGGGCGCGATCAGCGTCTTGAGCGACAATGCCCATTATCCCGACTGGACCGACATAGATCCCGCGCTGGTCGATATTGTCGGCCGCGTCGTTTGGACCGGGCGGCGGCTGGTCTGATCGCCCGGCCTTCCCTATCTGTGCCGTGGAAGGGAATCGGACGATGATCGACAATGAAGGGGTGATCCGCAAGGCGATGGAATGGTGCGGCGCACCCCTTGCGCTGGCGACCGTCGTGTCCACCTGGGGTTCGGCCCCGCGTCCGCGCGGCAGCCATATGATCGTGCATCGGGACGGCCGCTTTGAAGGCAGCATTTCGGGCGGCTGTGTCGAGACCGATGTGCTTCAGCGCGCCGCCGATGTCATTGCCGGGCGTCCGGGGCATCTGCAAAGCTATGGCGTCACGGACGGCGACGCCTGGTCGGCGGGCCTTCCCTGCGGCGGGGAGATCAGCGTGCTGGTGCAGCCCGTCTCGCCGGAGGGGTTTCCGCCCGGCCTGTTCGACCGTATCGCCGTCGCCAGCGCGCAGGGACGCTCGCTTGCCCTGTCGACCGATCTGGAAACGGCCTTGACGGTGGAGGGCGCCGTTGAAGGGCGGTTCGTCAACCGCTATCGTCCGCCCCGCCGCCTGCTGATCGTCGGCGCGGTGCAGATCGCCCAGTCGCTCAGCGTGCTCGCCTGTGCGATAGGCGTGACGCCGATCGTCATCGATCCGCGCGGCCGTTTCCTGACGAAGGAACGCTTTCCCGGTGTTGTGCTGGACGACCGCTGGCCCGATGATGCCGTTGCCGATTATAGGCCCGGCGAATCCACCGCCGTCGTAACGCTCAGCCACGATATCAAGATCGACGATCCGGCGTTGATCGCGGCCCTGCGTGCGCCGACCGGCTATATCGCGGCGCTGGGATCGCGCAAAAGCCACACCGCGCGGTTGGAGCGGCTCTCCGCCCTCGGTTTCACGCCTCAGGAACTGGCGCGCATAGACGGCCCGGCGGGGCTCGACATCGGCGCGACCGGCGCGGCGGAAATCGCGCTTTCCGTCGCGGCGGGCATGATCGCGGGCTTCAACGCCGACCGCTGATCAGCAACATTTCCCGCCATTTTTGCCGCCATAGCGCGCTTCCTGCCGATCGCGGAACAATTGCACCTCGCTCAGCACCGGCTGGTCCGGATGATGTGCCCGCATATGGCGCAGATAGGCGCCATAATCCGGTGCGCCCACCATCGCCCGCGCGATCTGTCGCAAGCGGAGAAGGAAGCCGCTCATTCCGCTGCCGCCAGCGCTGCCGGTATTTCCCGCGCGGTCGGCTGGTCCGCCCGCCGCGCAGCGAGGCAGGCGCGGATGGTGAAGAAGATCAGCGACAGCACCACCGCCAGGAAGATCCCGCACAATGCGGCGTCAATCCGGTCGTTGAAGATGATCTTTTCCATCTCAGCCATAGACCTGGCCGGGGCCAGCACCGCGCCCCGTCCGGCGGCTTCACTGAAATTCGCGGCGTGGGCGAGGAAGCCGACCTTGGGATCGGCGGAAAACAGCTTCAGCCACCCCGCGCTCAGCGTGCAGATGAGCAGCCAGGCCGTCGGAACCATCGTCACCCAGGCATAGCGGTCCCGTTTCATGCGGAACAGCACCGCCGTCGCCAGCATCAGCGCGATGGCCGCGAGCATCTGGTTGGAAATGCCGAACACCGGCCAGAGTGTATTCACCCCGCCCAGCGGATCGGTGACGCCTTGATGCAGGAAAAAGCCCCACGCCGCCACGCACAGCCCCGTCGCGACGAAGCCGGGGAGGGGACTGGTCGTATCCTTGAACCCCGGCACCGCCAGCGCGATCAGGTCCTGCAACATGAAGCGTCCCGCGCGCGTCCCCGCATCCACCGCCGTCAGAATGAACAGCGCTTCGAACAGGATCGCGAAATGATACCAGAAGGCTTTCATCGCCGGTCCGCCGACGACATGGGAAAAGATTTCCGCCATCGCCACCGCCAGCGTCGGCGCGCCGCCCGCGCGGGAGATGATGCTGTGTTCGCCTACGTCCTTCGCCGTCTGGAGGATAAGGTCCGGCGCAATCGGGAAGCCCATCGCCGTCACCGCCGCCGCCGCGCTCGCCGCATCCGTGCCGATGACGGCGGCGGGGCTGTTCATCGTGAAATAGATGCCCGGATCGAGGATCGATGCGCCGACCAGCGCCATGATCGCCACGAACGCCTCCATCAGCATCGCGCCATAGCCGATGATCGGCGCATCCGCTTCGCTCGCGATCAGCTTGGGCGTGGTGCCGCTGGCGATCAGCGCGTGGAAGCCGGACACCGCACCGCAGGCGATGGTGATGAAGAGGAAGGGGAAGAGGCTCCCCGACCAGGCCGGCCCGCCGCCGTGCACGAACTGCGTGACGGCGTGCATCCTGAGCGGCGGGGCCATGATGACGATGCCGATGGCGAGCGCGGCGATGGCCCCGATCTTGAGGAAGGTCGACAGATAATCGCGCGGCGCGAGCAGCAGCCAAACCGGCAGCACCGAAGCCACCGCGCCATAGCCGATCAAGATCCAGCACAATTGCACCGGCGTGAAGGTGAAGGCTGGACCCCAGAGCGGTGATTGGGCGATGCTTTGCCCATAGACGATGGCCGCGAGCAGCCCGGCCAGACCCAGCACGGACACTTCGCCGATCCGCCCCGGCCTGATCCAGCGCGTATAGACGCCCATGAAGATCGCGAGCGGCACCGTCGCCGCGACGGTGAACATGCCCCACGGGCTTTCCGCCAGCGCCTTGACGACGATCAGCGCCAGCACGGCCAGGATGATGACCATGATCATGAACGCGCCGAACAGCGCGATGGTCCCGGCGACCTGTCCCATCTCCATGCGGATCAGTTCGCCCAGCGACTTGCCGTCCCGCCGCATGGAGATGAAGAGGACCATGAAGTCCTGCACCGCGCCCGCCAGCACCACGCCCGCGATGATCCACAAGGTGCCGGGCAGATAGCCCATCTGCGCCGCCAGCACCGGCCCCACCAGCGGCCCCGCGCCCGCGATCGCCGCGAAATGATGGCCGAACAGGACGGCCCGGTCGGTCGCCACATAGTCCATCCCGTCCGCACGCCGGATGGCAGGCGTCGCCCGCGCGGGATCGAGCCGCATCACGTTCCGCGCGATATAGAGCGCATAATAGCGATGGGCGACGAGGAAGCTGCTGACCGCCGCCACCACGATCCATAGCGCATTCACCGCCTCACCGCGCGACACCGCCACCACGCTCAAGGCCACGGCGCCCACTATCGCGATCAATATCCAGGGAATGTGCCGCGCCATCGCTCTCTCGCTTGTCCGTTATTCAGGTCGGCCGCACAGTAAGGGCGCGTGATCGAAAGACAATCTTCTCTTGTCCCATGCGGGCGAACCTTTTGCCCGGAGGCCCGTTGTCTTTCTGATCCTCATTCCACCATTCAGACTGGAGGACGGAAAGATGACGAAAAACGGCAAATGGTCGCGGAAAGCGACGGAGGAGAGCGATGCGCTCGACCTGGAGCGCGACATATTCACATTGCATGATCCCCGGAAGATCGCGGCGTCCCTCAAACGCTCGGCCGAAGCCAGCCGCCGCCGCAAGAGCGGCCCCTTCCGCTCGGCCATGTCGATGCTGACCTTCTACATCAACCGGGCGGGGGAGGGGCTGGATGCGCGCCAGCGGCAGATATTGGAGCAGGCGAAGGACGAACTTCGCGTCGCTTTCGGAAAGCCGCGCAAGGCCTGAACGCTCTTTGGAGCCGGGCGTTCACCCGTCATTTCGACTCCTGCCTCGCTTTGGCGACGATCAGCCTTTTCTGACGGCGGAGATCACCGCTTGCGCACGAACTCCGCGCGCAGCACCAGCCCCTTGATGCCATCATAGCGGCAGTCAATTTCCTGCGGATCGCCGGTCAGC
>Ga0180221_1000364_pt1 | contig 43676 bp, 42 predicted proteins | sample eDN5th37CKraftMG_FD_151339 | JGI IMG/M metagenome (GOLD analysis project Ga0180221, IMG submission 151339) | Enriched Miracle-Growth compost microbial communities from Emeryville, California, USA - eDNA 5th pass 37_C Kraft MG (version 2) (version 2) ...
AGCCCACAGCCCACAGCCCACAGCCCACAGCCCACAGCCCAGCATCATCACAAAGCGCAAAAAATCAAGCGTCACAACCGTCATGTAAAAAAATACCGCTAAGCAAAGCCGTTTCAATACGAAATCACCAGACCTAGCATCTGCCCCATCTAGTAGGAGGCAGAAATGAAAGAAAAACACAAAAGAAACGAAATGCTTTTTGAAAAAACTGAGGCAGAGCGTTCAGCACTTCCCCTGCCTAATAACACAGAAAAAATACAACCAAAGACAGCGCCAGCATTACCCAAAAATACAGGATGCAATTACAAAATATCAAAATTCGAAATTAAAATAATTCGAATAGATAAATTATCAGAAATGCTATCAATATCACGCTCGTGTATCTACGACTGGCTAAATCCACGGTCACCAAGACACGACCCATCCTTCCCAAAGCAAATTCACCTATCAGGTCGAGGTAATGGTGGCGCTGTTGGGTGGCGACTTGATGAAATAATTATCTGGCTCGAAAGTCGCCACTAAAAATCTTGCCTAGCCTGAAATTTAAAAACCCAAACCACAACCAATAAACCATGGAACGTACAAGATGACTTTAGAAGATCCTATCAGCCCATCCATTAAGGCCCTTAGCGAGTTCCCAACGCTTAAAGAATTTATTCTCGAGGTCGTTGAAACCACTCAAGCTCCAATTGAGCTCGTTCTTGCCTCAGCTCTTACCACCATATCCATGCTATGCCAACCGCTCATAGATGTTAAGCGCCCAGGAGAAATGACTGGTCCGGTATCGTTACTGACAATAATCATTGCCAACTCCGGAGAAAGAAAAACAACCGTCGAGAAAATTTTTCTCTCCCACATTCGCGAATACATTAAGAATTCAATGCAAAATCACAAGAGAGAACTTCTTACCTGGGAGTTGAAACACGAAGCTTGGTCGACGAGAAAAAGAAGAATAATACAAGAAATGAGCAGCAACCCAACGGATTCCTCCGAGTACTTTAAACTAGAAAATGAATTACTTATGCATCAAAGTTCCAAGCCAGAGAGACCAAGGGCTTTCAATCCGATTTATGAAGACACGACCACAGCCGCACTCCTCCAAGGCATGCAATTTGACACACCCTGGGCATCGTTAATATCAAGCGAAGGAATTTCAATTTTAAAAGGCGCATTTAATGATTACGGCAAAATCAACTCACTCTGGAGTGGCAGTGATATTGAAGTAGCCAGAACAACATCTGAAAGCTGCTCACTTCACGACGCAAGATTAACAGTGGGAATCATGATCCAACATCAAATATTACTTGACTATCTAGAGAGCAAAGGCGACCGAGCCAGATCTGTCGGACTCTTGTCCCGAGCCTTAGTCTTTCATCCTATCTCGACACAAGGGACCAGATTCATAACCGATAAAAAAATCCATACGGAAATAATGGAAAAATATAAAATCCGAGTAAATAGCCTTCTCAAAAGTACTATGGAGCGTCTACACGACGTGGCCATACCGAAAAAGATCATAGAACTCTCATCGGTCGCTGCAGCGCATTGGATATCCACTTTCAACAGGATTGAATCTGAGCTTAAAAATGGTGGAGAGTATGAGCGCTCAAAAGATCATGCATCCAAACTCAGTGAAAACATTGCTCGTGTAGCAGCTCTACTACATTACTTCGAGCGCGGGGACGGCACCATCTCACTAGAAGAGATAAAGTCCGCAGAAATAATAGTTCTCGAATGCTCAAAGACATTCAAGAACGAATTTGAATTTATGCCAAAAATAATTAATGACGCCGAAATTCTTTACAATTGGATTCAACTTAAGGGCTATAGAACCCCATTCCTTAGCTGGATTGAAAAAAATACAATACTTCAACGTGGGCCAACCAGACTTCGCTCAGCGTCCAAACTAAACCAGGTACTAGATTGCCTGGCGGCAATGGGAAAAATTAGAATAAACAGCAAATATAGGCCTGTAAGGATTGAGTTAACCCCTCCTCCAGGGTAACTCCGCACAATCCCAGACAACACAGCATTCACTCGACACCGGCCTCGCCCCGGTGTTTTTTTTAATTCTAAATAATCTCAGCCCTACATCACTGCCATGACATACCCACCATGGAGGCTCTCCAGCCATGCCATTGCAGTGTCCTCGCTGTAACTCCCCCAAGATCGCATCCCTGCATCCTGCCATGAAGATCGGTGCCCTGGTCGGCACGGTCGGTGGCGCAGCGCGTGGTGCATCCGCCGCTCTTGCTGGCGGGCAAGCCGGCGCAGTTGTCGGTGCCATTGCCGGTCCGCTGGGCATCACCCTCGGTTCACTGTCCGGCGCCATTCTCGGCGGCCTGGCCGGTGGCGTCGGCGGTTGTGCGCTCGGTGCCCAGCTCGGCGACCAGTTAGATCGTCACGTGCTCGCCAACAACCTCTGCCTGATCTGCGGTCATCGCTTCAACCTGCCGACCTGATCGGCTTCGTTCTTCGCTCCCCTTCCCTTTCATCCCTTCCGCCGGTGCTGCGCGTGGCGCAGCGCTTTATGCCGGCTATTGCTCACAGGAAACTCATCATGGCTCATCTCATCGAACGTATGGCCTATGTCGGCGAAGCACCCTGGCATGGTCTGGGCAGCCGCCTCTCCCCGAAACAACCGCTGGAAGTCTGGCAGCACGAAGCCGGTATGGACTGGCAGATCCAGGAAAGCCCAGTCCACTTCAAAGCGGACGCGGTCGGACACCTGGGCAGCATCCACTCCTTCCCCGAACAGAAGGTGCTCTACCGCTCCGACACCAAGGCGCCGCTCTCGGTGGTGTCCCAACGCTATCAGGTAGTGCAGCCGCGGGACGTCTTGGAGTTCTACCGCGATCTCACCCAGGTCTCTGGCTACGAGCTGGAAACCGCTGGCGTGCTCAAGGGCGGCCGCAAGTTCTGGGCGCTGGCGCGCACCGGGCAGAACACCTCGCTGAAGGGCAACGACCTGGTCAATGGCTACCTGCTGCTGGCCACTTCCTGCGACGGCACCCTGGCCACCACGGCGACACCAACCACCGTGCGAGTGGTGTGCAACAACACCCTGACCATCGCCGTCGATGGCGCTACTCGGGCGATCAAGGTACCGCACAGCACCCGCTTCGACGCCCAGGCGGTGAAGAAGCAACTGGGCATCGCCGTCTCGCAATGGGACGAGTTCATGTACCGCATGCGCCACCTGGCCGAGCGCAAAGTGCAGTGGCACGAGGCGATGGGCTACTTCATGCAGGTGCTCTGTGATGCCCAACCCAACAATCCGCTGCCGGATGCCTTGCCGAATGAACGCGCGCTGCGTCGGGTGCAAAGCCTGTACGAAGGCCGCGGCCGTGGCTCGCAGTTGGAAGCCGCCAATGGCACCGCCTGGGGCCTGCTCAATGCCGTCACCGAGTATGTCGACCACGAGCGCCGTGCGCGTAGCAACGAGTACCGCATGGACTCGGCCTGGTTCGGCCAGGGGGCAGTGATCAAGCAACGCGCCCTGGATGCGGCCCTGCAGTTGGTGGCCTGACGGCCGCTCCCCCTCTCGTTATTCCTCTGTGCCCAACCGGTTCTGCGACGACAGCGGTCGCTCGCTGGTACCGCGGCGTTGGGCGTTCTCTTCCACCCGCCGGGGTTCCGCTCCTGGGGAGTGGGCCTCGGTGTTTCATTGGAGGTCTCTCTCATGGGCTGGCTGTTCTCATCCCGTACCCGGGCAGAGCTGATCCGGGACCTGACTCAACCTGAAGACCATGTGCATGCCCGCGTTCGCATCATCGCCCACACCCTGCGGGGCAACGTGCTGTGGTCGGTCACCGAAGTGACGGCGAAAGCTGAAGGCGTTCACCCAGATCTCGCTCCCGGCGAGTCCATGCGCTACATCCGCGGTGATCTGTTGCAACGCAGTGGCGGTGAGTGGGGGTACAAAGCCATGGATGAGTCTATGGCGCCGTACTACTACAGCTGCCCGCTGCGCTATCTCGATATGGCCAAGGAACTCTCGCCCGGCTGGCGCGAGAAGGTTCGTGCCCATCACGCACGGCGCCGTCAGTCGGCGACCGCTACAGCCGGTGCTGTAGCCCGGTAAGTGGGAGAGAGCCCAGCCCCGCCTGGATGCGCGCCTCCCGTTGATGGCCTGACGGCCGCCCACGCCCTCACCCGATGCCCGACCGGCTCTGCCGGCCGGGCATTTTTATGTCCGGAGAAAAATCCTCATGACCCATGCTCATTCCACGCCCAACAGGACACGGCAGCGCCCTGCCCTGCGCCTGATCGGCACCAAGGAGCTGTCCCGTGATGACTGGCTAGCGGTACGCAAGCACGGTATCGGCAGTTCGGACGCTGCAGCCGCGGTCGGCCTCAACCCCTACAAGTCGCAGCTGGAGCTATGGCTGGAGAAGACCGGCCGAGATGCCGGGTTGCCCAGGAGCGATCCGAACGACGAGGACAGCCCGACCTACTGGGGCAACATCCTCGAGCCCATCGTCGCCAACCACTATGCCCGGCGTACCGGCAACCGGGTGCGGCGGATCAATGCCGTGCTGCAGCATCCGGATCCGAAACTGGATTGGATGCTGGCCAACATCGACCGCGAGGTGATCGGTGCCAGCGACGTCCAGATTCTCGAATGTAAGACCGCCGGTATCAATGGCGCGCGCCTATGGAAGGAAGGCGTGCCGGTGTACGTGCAGCTGCAGGTGATGCACCAGTTGGCGGTGACCGGCAAGCAGGCGGCCGATGTAGCCGTGCTGCTCGGCGGCCAGCACCTGGAGATTCATCGCATCGAGCGCGACGAGGAGCTCATCGCCCGCTTGATTGAGCTGGAACGCGACTTCTGGGGCTACGTGCAACGCGATACGCCACCACCGGCGGATGGTTCCGACTCGGCGGAGCAGGCCCTGCGCTGCCTGTATCCGGAGGACCACGGCCACACCCTGGACTTCACTCAGGATCCGGTGTTGTCGGCCGCCTTCGATGAACTGCAGGCGGTGCGCGCCAGCCTGGAGCTCCAAGGCAAGCGCGAAGCCGAACTGAAGCAGCAACTGCAGCAGGCCATGGGCGATGCCGGCCGGGCGCTGTTCGCCAATGGCGCCGTGTCCTGGCGCAAGGCCAAGGACAGCGTGGTGCTCGATGTGCCCCTGCTGCTCAAGGAAAAGCCCTACCTGCTGGCGCGCTATCCCACCACCAAGGTCGGCAGCCGGCGCTTCCTGATCACCTGATTTCGATTCCCCCTTGACCACCTCGGTGCCTCCCTTGCGCCGGGGTGGTCTTTTTATTCATCCACTGGAGAACCACCATGCTCAAAGGCTTGGCCATTACCCCGCCGGTGCTCGGACGGATTTCCATCGGCAAGGTCGTCGAGAAGAACGGCAAGCGCCTGCCGGAGAAGGACGATCAATTCACCCTCACCTCGCAGGTCCAGCTCCGAGATGGCTGGCTACCTCATCCACTGGACGAGGAGTTGCGCAAAGCCCAGGGCGGCAAGATCCGCAGCATTCCGATCCGCCTGTTGTTCAACGCGCCGGAGCTGAACTTCCGCGCCGAGTACTGCCTGTTCGATCGGCAGTCCGGGCGACCGCTGTGTGTCGGCAACGGCGAGACCTGCAAGCGTCGTGGTCAGGACGGCATCGCCTCCCTACCCTGCCCTTCGCCGGATGGCTGTCCGTTGGCCAAGGGCGGTGCCTGCAAGCCCTATGGTCGCCTCAATGTCGCCATCTGCGATGAGGATCCGCTGGGCAGCTTCGTGTTCCGCACCACCGGCTTCAACAGCATCCGCACCCTGGCAGCGCGGCTGCAGTACCTGCAGGCGATCTCGGGCAACCGCCTGGCGTGCCTATCGCTGGAGCTGCGCCTGCGCGGCAAGTCCACCAGGCAAAGCCATGGCTCGCCGATCTTCTACGTCGACATCACGGTGCGCAGCGGGCTATCGATGGAGGAAGCGCTGCTGCAGGCCCGGGAGCTCGACGAGGCGCGCCAGGCCTCCGGCTTCGATCAGGTGGCGCTGGATGCCACGGCGCGGCTGGGTTTTGCCAATGGCGCTTTCGAAGACAGTGACGAGGAAACGGGGACCATCGCCGAAGAGTTCTTCCCGGAGCCGACTCCTGAATCACCCCCTTCCACTGCTCCTGCTGCAGAACCGCAGGCTGCGCCGAAACCCACCCTGTCGACGCTGCTGAAAGCCCGCGCCGAAGCTCGGGCCCAACACGCCGCGGACTGATGTCCACGGCATCACCCATCACTCAATCTGCGAGGAGGATCGCGCCATGAACCTAGTGCGCTTCATTAGTTTGCTGTTCGTGTTTATCGGTGCGCTGGCCAGCTGTGCAGTGGCCGTTGCGTTGCTGGTGCTCATGTTTCGTTTCTGGCCGCTGGCGCTAGTCATCGTACTAGCGCTGGTCCTGTTCCACCGACTGCTCCAACGGGTCGGGCTCCGCATTTCCCTCTAGTCCCCTGGCGGCATAAGCAGGAGCCGTCGGGGCTCCTACTCGCCGATTTCTCATCTCAACTTTCCGCATAACAGGAGCACTCACCATGATCACACGGTGCCTGATTTGTAATTCTTCCGTGGTACTGTCCAAGGACGCCGCCAAGGCGCTGGCCAGGCTGATGGGTACGCTGGATGGCTTCTTGCGCGGCATCCAACAGTCGCCTGCCCGGCAGCAGCCCATAACCTCGGACCTACATTGCGAAAGCCCGCTGGAGCGCGCGTTCAACCTGATGCTCGATGGTATATGCGGCGCGGCGGCGAACTGGAACAGCACCGGCGATTTCATTCGCGATGTACGCCGCTTTCAGTTCATGGAATACGACTGCCTCTGCCTCCGCTGCGGAGCGAAGTACAACGAAGAACCCCTACCACGCCGCTAACTCAATTCTGCTGGCTGAAGTGGCCCCCCTCACCCGCGACTAAGTCGCTCACTTAACCGCTCCACCATCTCCACGACCAACTGACGGTCGCTCTCCTCCAGGGCATTCAGCAATCCGCTGATCCGCGAGGCCTGGTCATCTGGGCGCAAGCTGGCCTCGCTCAGCAGTTCCATTGCGTTGCAGTTGAAGATCGTCGCGAACTCGAACAGCCGAGCAATGTTGGGCATGACGATTCCGCGCTCGATTCGGGATACCGCCTCGTTCCCTACGCCCAAGATTTCCGCCACCTCGTCCTGCGTCATCCCGCAGCGCATGCGCTGCTTAGCAATCGCCCGCCCTACCGCTTCAGCCAGTGCTTTCTGATCCGTACCAGACATGATGCCTCTCCCATTCAACCTGAATGGTTGGGCACCGCCTCATTGACATGAAGAACACCACAGGTCGAAAATCACCTCAAAAGGTTGATTTTCGACTTTATTGGTGATCTTTCTTCACTCGATACAGGGATTGTCCCCATGCGCAAGCAACTGCTTCTGGCTTCTCTTCTCGGCTGGCTGGCCACCAGCACCGCTTTTGCCGGCACTTCCGAATGGACCGCCAGCTACACCCAAGGTGTCGAAGAACACCTAGTCGACGACGGCAACGGCAACCAGTTGGACATCGCCTGCCCAGACGATGACGAAAGCCCGGTTTCCGCCTACGCCACCCTCGCCGGAAAGCGCTACTCCTCCGAACGCGATGGCTTCGACGTCATCGTCGACGGCACCACCTTCAGCAATCCCTTCTACACCGACTGCGAAGCCTGCAGTTCCAGCTTCCCGGGCTTCTGGGCCGCGCTGCGCAAGGCCCGCACCCTGCAGCTCAGCGCCGGTGGCCAGACGGTGAAGATCCCAACCCAAAACCTTCCCCAGGTTCTCCAGCCCCTAACCAGCAAGAAAAACCTCTGCCGCTCTGCCTGGTAACCCCATCAATCCACGCGAGGCGCACAGGCGTCCTACTGGCTTGCCGTGGGAACCACGAGCTCTTTCACAGGAACCCTTTCGATGAAGAAGTACCTCCCCCTGCTCCTGATCGTCGCCGCGCTGACCGGTTGCGACTCCAAGCCGCCCATCACCGTGGAACTGGGACAAAACGAAATGTGGGGCAGCCCCCAGCTCCAAATCACCTCCAAGAAGAACGAGGTCACCATCAACAGCGTGGAAGTGAACCGAGGGAACTGTAAGCGCTACGTCTGGGAAGACCTGCCGCACAAGATGACCTTCGGCGAAGTGCTGAAAGTCGATTCGCGCTATTGCCAGAAGGTCGTCGAGGTTTCCATTTCCACCAGCGAGGGTGACTACGACTTCAGCTTCGACCGCTAATCCCTAGCCTCTCTTAACCCCACTCGGAATACCCAACTCTGCCCACGGCCATCACTTGGCCGTGGGCAGAGCGGGGACCTTTTTGTTTTTTGAAAACCCAGGAGCTGCCCGTCGAGACACACCCCAGAAAAGCAATGCACCACGGCCATACACACTCAAGGACCTGAACCCATGACACCGATGTACCGCAAGACCCTCCTCGCCCTGGCGATTTCCGCCAGTGCCCTGCCCCTCGCCGCCCACGCCCTGACATTGACCAACAGCGGCCTGGATAGCGAAGGCAACACCTACACCGACAGCACCGAAGTCACCGGTGCCTTCACGGGCAGCGACCAGCCCATCCGCTTCTACAGCGACACCTTCAATCACGACCTGGTGCTCAACGCCCAGGTGCAAGCCACGGGCGATGACCTCAACGGTGTCGACCTGTCCTACGCCGGCGATGATGACACTCCCTCGCCCATCGGCGCGCCGACCGAGGTGTTCGGCAACCTGCAAAACAAGGGCAGCATCACGGTGAATGGCGCCGGCGTTACCGGCCTGCTGATCGATCCGGCCATCATCCACGGCAACCTGGTCAATGAAGGTACCCTGCAGGTGGCTGGTGGTGTGCTCGAGGACGACGGCATCCGTGGCCTCAAGTTCGCCGGTCAGTCGGTGTTGCAGGGCGATCTGATCAACGCCGCCAGCGGCAAGATCCTCGCCGATGGCGAAGAGGCCACGGGCATCCAGCTCAAGGGCGGCACCATCAGCGGCAAGTTGCTCAACAACGGCCTGATCCAGGTCAGCGGTACCGGCTCGACGGGCATCCTCGCCACCTATGACGATGACATGGGTGGTCCGGATCGAGTGGACCTCAGCGGAATCGAGAACCACGGCAGCATCCTGGCTAGCGGCGATGATGCGACAGCGTTGCGTCTGGATGGCGTGAGCTTTGCCAGCGCACCAGTCCAGGTGCTCAACGCCGGCACGATCCAAGCTGACGATGCCGCCATCGAGGTCGGTGCCTTCGACATCGACGGTGCGAATGCCAGCAATACCCTGGTCATCCAGAACAGCGGCAACCTGATTTCCCAGGCCGAAGCCATCGATGCCTCCCAGGCCAGTGGCGGCGTACACCTGGTCTGGAATGCCGGCAGCATCACCGGCAACCTGATCGACCTGTCCAATATCGAAGTGAACGGCGACGTGACCTTCAGCGGTACCGACGCCAGCACCGATGGCGCGAACATTCGCTTGAAGGACGCCGGTTGGCTGGATGTTGGCAGCGATGCCGGCAACACACCGGCGCATCTGGAATTCGCTCAGCCGCACACCACGATTCAGGGCAACCTGGATGTGGCGGCCAACTCCTCGCTGGGGCTCAACCTGAGCACGGCCACGGATCCGAGCAAGGCCGTGGTCGCGGTCTCCGGTACCGCGGAGTTCGCCAAGGGCTCGCAGATCCAGCTGGCGGCCCAGGGCAGCGACTTCAAGGCCCAGGGCACGACCTACACCTTGGTCCAAGCCGGCACCCTGCAGGATGACGGCGTCAGCGTGACCAGCCGTTCGGCCCTGCTGAACGTCGACACCGTCAGCAGTGGCGACAACCAGATCCTGGCCAAGGTCAGCACCAAGGGCCAGGACGAAGTCAGTAAGGTGATCGGCCAGATTGGTGGCTCGGCCAACGCCCAACGTGCGGGCGCGGCTTTCAGCCAGGTGATTACTGGTCTGGCGCAGAGCAATCCCAACGATCCGGTGCTCCAGGCCTACGTGAATGCCTCGCAGGATCCGGCAGCGCTGAAGAAGCTGACGGAACAGTTGGCACCCGAGGTGAACGGTGGCGCAACCCAAGCGGCCACCAGTGGGCAAACGCTGATGAGCAACGTCACCGGCAATCGCACCAGCAGCCTGCGCGGTGCCTCCTCGGGCGATGTGCTGCAGCACACCGGCATCTGGGCCCAGGCGCTGTACAGCGATGCCAACCAAGATCTGCGTGATGGTGTGGCCGGTTTCAATGCCTACAGCCGCGGCATCGCCATCGGTGCCGATGGCCAGCTCACCGATCAGTTGACCTTGGGTGTGGCTTACAGCTTCCTGCACACCAGTGTGAACAGCGATACCGGTAACACCACCGACGTCGATGGCAATGCGCTGACCCTCTACAGCGGTTTCGAGCAGGGCAACTACTTCGTCGACGCCAACTTGAGCTATGGGATCAACGACAACGAAAGCAAGCGTCGCATCGCCGGCACCACGGCCAAGGGTGACTACGACAGCCAGGTCCTGGGGGCCAACGTCGTCGGTGGCTACACCTACCACCTGAACGAGCAGTTCCTGATCGAGCCGCGCCTAGCTGCACGCTATGCCCGCGTCGATATCGATGGTTACCGCGAGAAAGGCTCGTCAGCGGCGCTCAAGGTGGATAGTCAGCGCTACGAGGTAGCAGAGCTCGGTGCTGGTGTGCGGGTAGCGGGCGACTTCCAAGTCGGTAATGGCAACCTGCAGCCGCAGGCCAAGTTGATGGCCTACCATGACTTCGCCGCGGACGAAGCTCAGAGCACCTCGACCTTCGTGCTGGGTGGCACGCCCTTCGTGAGCCAAGGTGCCAAGGCGGTGCGCAACAGCTACGAAGCGGGTGTCGGTGCGGACTACCACCTCGGTGCGGTTACTGTCGGGGTCAGTTACGACTACACCGGCAAGACCGACTTCAACGCCGACACCTTCACCGCCAAGGTCCGTTACGACTTCTGATGAGCCACTACCTTTCCGGCCCACGCAGGTGGGCCGGTTTTCTTCGAACCCTATTGGCGCTGCTGGTGGGCGTCCTGCTAGCCGGCTGCCAGTCGCCACGCGAAGCGCTACAGCAGTTGGCGGATGAGCATGGGAGGAAACTGGAGATCCTGCCGGGGCAGCCATTCCCGTTGGCCATGCTTCCACCGCAGAGCAGCACGAAAGCCACTCGTTTACGCGTCTACCTGGAAGGCGATGGCCATGCCTGGGCCACCGCCACGCAACCCAGCTTAGATCCGAGCCCGCACAATCTGTTGGTGGCGCGGCTGGCCGTGGACGATCCGACGCCAAATGCCTACCTAGCGCGGCCCTGCCAGTTCGTGATGACACCGACCTGCGAACTTGCCCTCTGGACTGATCGGCGCTTTTCCCAAGAGGTGCTTACCAGCCTCAGTCAGGCGCTAGACCAGTTGAAGCAGCGGTATGGCAATCAGGAGTTTGAGCTGGTGGGGTATTCCGGAGGCGCAGCACTGACATTGCTGCTGGCGGCCCAGCGGGATGACGTCACCCAGGTCCAGACCCTGGCGGGCAACCTCAGTCCGCGGCTTTGGGCGCAGATGAAAGGGCTCTCGCCCCTCGGCGGCTCACTGGATCCGCTGGATTATCGGAATCAGTTGGCCTCGATACCACAGCGACACCTGGTGGGGGACGCAGATGACGTTGTCCCCGCCTTTCTGGCCAAGGCCTACCTGGAACAGCTAAGCCCATACGCCTGCAGTCAGCTTGCACTCTCGCCTGCGACAGATCATCAGCAAGGCTGGGGGGACCGCTTGGAGAAAATGGCGGAGTCAACCGCTACATTGCAATAGTAATTGATCCCACATCCACAAGCCGCCTGTAGCTAGGGTTCGTCCCTAGCAGACGAACCATGTTCACCATGACCAGAAGCGGCCTGTCGAGACAGGCTGAAATCGGCCAAGAGCTGCCGGCCGCCAAGGGCAGCTTCCGGCTTCGATACCGGTGACGAAACATGGTTTAAGGCGGCCCTGAGGCCGCCTTTGTCATTTCTGGCTCAAGGATTCTGGAGCACCCCAGCCCCGCCTATGCCTGGCAGGCATCAGCTCAACGCTGCAGAGGGGCGATAACGGTTTCCCATAACAGCTCGGCGGCGCCTTCCTGGGATAGCTTCTGATCGTGACCTCTACGGAAGGTCATTCCCAAGCTCGTCAGGTAGAGGGATTGGTCATCTGCCTGCACCGTGAGCATCTCGTTGTACGAGCTGCCGCTGAACGAGGCGCCCTGACTGTAGTAGATCCCCGCCCCCATTTGGCCTCCAACAAAGACCGTCGCCCTGGCAACGTCTCGGCCATCCTTGTAGATGGTCGATGAGAACCTATTGGCGTCGACTCGACGGAACACACCCTCGAAACCCGGGTTTCGTGCCTGCAACTCTTTCAACGAGTTTTCGAAATAGCGCGCGATGTACTCGAATGTGTCGATCTGGAACCGGTCTTTGTCCAGCTGGGTGAAGGTCTTGGCAAGACGCAGATTGCTTGATCGCGGACCACTAGGCAGTGTCTGCTGGGGGGCGGCCAGCTCGACGCGATCTGTTTGCGGACTAACGCTGGTGTGCGTGCTGCGCAACTTCTCAGCTGCCTTACGCACATCTTTCGCTACCTGTAGGAACGCTTCATCTCTATCAGGCCACAGCGTGACCGGCTTTCCATCCTGAGGGGTGCCAAGCAGCTTGCCGAATGGTGCGTAGTGCCAATCGCAGGCACGCAGGATCACTGGGATGACAATCGCCTCTCCAGCTTGATGGCGCTCCATAGCCCGCTTCATCTCGATGTTGTAGCAATAGTCCGAAGCGATGAAGTCGGGGCTGACCAACAGCAGGATGATCTCATCGCTGTTGATATGTTCGTCGATGGCAGCATCAATCTCCTGGCCAACATTGATCCGTCGATCATGCCAAGTGTTGATGACCCCTTGTCGCTTGAGCATCGCAAGCTGCTTCTCAAGCTGATCTCGCAGCGCCTCGTCAGCGTGACAGTATGAGAAAAACACATTCGGCAAGATGAGTACTCCACAGTGATAGGGGATTGCCCGATCTTACGACCTGGGTTCCGCTGAGTACAAAACCTCATGAATATGCCCAACACCCGGGAACTAAAATCCAGGTCGACGAAGCCAAACCCTCGCCGCTATACAGCATCAAGAAGGAGAATGGCATGGAAATCGTCACCCTCGTTGAAATCAACTTGAACCGTATCGGAACCGCGCAGGGTGCTGGTGGCACCTTTAGCGCAAGTAAGTCACGCGTAGTGTTCTCTGAAGCAGAGGATTCGGAAATAGAGACCGTACGCGACGTGGTTATCAAGGCGGCCGAGGAGAACGGAGAGACAGGCGCGCTTGACGGCCTCAAGTATGAGCCCTCCCATGGAGCAGGAACCGTCGTTTTTAACATTCAGGGGGAAAACGTCTTTTACAGCCAGGTTTATGCTAAGTGCGAGGTGTTTCCAGCACTCAAATCTGGAGGCCGCTATTTCTGCCTGCAGGAAGTCAAAACCACAGCTCGCTATAGGTGACTCAGCAGCGCTAAGGGGGGCTTGTTGCCGCCGCGCCACCGGAATCTCGCTTTCGGTCAACATGAAAGCGGATTCCCTGAGTGGCGCTCATTGAATCGCCCCTAGTTTCGTAGGCAAATTTGGGCGTCCGCTTTTGGCCGTTTTCTGTCAGTCGCCACCGGCCGCAGTGCGCAGATCGAGTTGGCTGAACCCTGGATCATCAAGGACTGGCGGCAAACCAGGGCCAAGGTGTTCCTGAAAGCGATGCAATTGCACAGCACGTTCTTCCAAATCGAAGCCAAGCGTATTCAGGCAAACCTGTGCTTTATCACCTACATGCTGGACACTGGCCGCCACTCGGGCGTTTTCCGAGACGCGATTCGCTCAGTGTGGGCCTCGCTGTTTATGGTCGTCCCCGTACTGAGCAGCACCTTTGCATCTTTCGCCCGTTCCTTCGGTTCGCTGAACGCCGGAGAGAAAGGCTGGGGCCTCCAGGAAAATTCTCGAGGGCATGGTGAAGCATGTCCTCAACACCTGGCCACAGCCACCGGAAGAGCATCACAGGGAAATTTGAAACCCAAGCGCGTTTCAGGCCCCACCTGACAATCAAGCATCTGCCAGGCCGGTACAACTACCTGACCACCTGGCTCATGGGCTACAGTTATACTGAGCACCCCGTTGCCCACTCTTCTCGAGTGGCGGCGGCGGGTCGCTATCCAGAGTTCAGCAGGGACGCTCCTGGCATCTTTAAAGAAGATTACTTACCCTAGAACCACAGGGTGCTGGCTTCAGCAAAACCCACGCTCTTGAATACCCGCGCAACTCCCGACATCAATCGCTCGAAATATCTGCCTTCAGCTGTTTGTCCTGCCGGCTCAGGACCCTGTAGAGAGTTGTCCGCGACAGCCCCAGAATGTCAGCGGCCTTGCTGATATTGCCTCCCGCCTTCTTTATGGTTTCCAGCACATGGAGATCCGACAGGTCGCGAAGTGAGCCGCTCGAGCGTACTGCAGCGCTGTCGTTAAGGATGGCGACAGATTTGTCATTGCACGATTTCGTAAACAACACGATGCCATTCTTCATGTTCGACTTCAGGCAATAGTCACCGGCCACAACGAAGTCGCCATAAAACAGATCACCAACATTACAAAGTTTGTGCAGCGGGTCGACCTGATCGAACATTTCCAGGGCATTTCGCGTTACGGACAAAACATCTCCGAAACCGTTCAGCGCAACCAACCCTGCCAGGTGGGTATCGATGAAGTCCGGATCGTAGTGGATCCTGAACACATTGTTTTCCTGGTGCGCCTCGAGGAACAAGCGGTTCTCGATCTTGACCGCCGCACTCAACAATTTCCTTTCCACCAGGCGGGATTTGAACTCCTCGCTGCCGGTGACGTTGAGAATGCCGACGACCTTTCCCCAGGCTCCCCAGAGAGGTACGGCGCAGCAGAACATGTTCTGGAATTCGTCCAGATAGTGTTCAGCTCCGATCAGGGTAATGGGGGTCTTTTCCCTGAGCGCACACGAAGGAGCCGTCGTGCCGATATCGATCTCCTGGATACGCCTGCCGACATGCAGTGCGAACCCCCGGGAGGCAGGGTTGGAGCCGTGCTTGGCGCGAATGATCACGCCCAGGGCATTGGTGCAGTATGCCACCCAGTTCTCGCCGCCGAAGGAATCCCAGATTGCTTCGATTTCCTCGCCCACGACAGTTGATAGGTAACGATCGCTCTCATTCAGGAGATGTGGGGAGTAGCCCTTGTCCACCAAGCGCCGGTCGGCCAGGAGCAAGCCATGGGAACGGCTTCGCAGCCACGACTGAACGAGATATTTCGGAATTGTGGAGTCATCGAAGGCCTTGCCTAATTCGATAGCCCGCTTCGCGGCCATGAGGACATTCTTGTACGCCTCATAAACCGCACCATCTTGGTGCATACAGTTCATCACGAGCTCTCACTGCCGAATCTGTTCACTTTTGTAACATATGTTCAGAAAAACTCCACAAACATGCGCCCACGAGGTGGGTTTCCTGCTACTTATCGATGAGTGCCTTGCCAAAGCAAAGGTGAGATTCTTATTTCACCCAACACAGTAGAGTCATCGAACAGGAAAAAACCATGAACAACAAGAGTTTTGATGTCCTGGTAATTGGAAGTGGCGCAGCCGGCTGCGTAGTTGCCGGATACCTTGCGGAGAACACCAACGCCAGCATTGCGATCATTGAGGCTGGCTCGAAGGATAAGGACCCGCTGATTCATATACCTGCAGGCTTTGGTGGAATTCTCGCCAAGGACAAACACGTGTGGAAGGACTACACCATACCGCAACACGGAAGTGAACGTCGCTTCCGATCTGGAAAAGTACTAGGCGGCGGAACTTCGGTGAATGCAATGTGTTATGTCCGAGGTCAACGCCGGGACTTCGACAGCTGGGAGTCGGCCGTCAACGGTGAAGCCGGATGGTCATACGAGTCCATGTGGAAGAGCTTTATCGAACAGGAAAGTAACGACACTTTCCATAACCAGCACCATGGCATCAACGGAACGCTTTCAGTTCAACTTCCGAAAGGTATAAACGAGCTTAATCAATACTGCCTGAAAGCCTTCCAGGAATATGGACTTCCTTACAATCCCGATTACAACGGAAATAGTCAGATCGGGGTTTCCCCCGTTCAATCGAATATCCAGAACAAGCGTCGTTGCAGTGCAGTAGAAGCTCACCTTCGCCGTCATCTTGAAAGCGGGCGGGTCACCCTGCTGTGCGATACGACAGTGACTCGCATACTGATCGAAGGCAAACGGGCCGTTGGCGTCGAAGCGCTTACCTCCAGTGGCCGATCCGAGATCAACGCCGGCCTGGTCATTCTCAGTGCTGGCGCGGTGCACAGCCCGAAAATCCTCATGCACTCGGGAGTAGGACCAAGCGCCCAGCTATCCGACGTTGGCATCAGCGTCAAAGTCGATGCGGCCGGAGTCGGAGAAAATCTCCATGACCATCCCATCATTCCATTGAGTGCCTACGTCAAGGGCGACCTGGGTTATCAGAATGTCGCCCAGGGCCTGGGTACGCTCAAAGCGGGTATGCGCTACATCCTCACCAAGGACGGCCCGGCATCGGGCAATGGCATCGAAACCGTCTCCTACTGGGACCCACTCGATTTCACAGCCGAACCGACTGTCCAGTGCTACCACGTACCGATCATTTCCCAGGACGGTCTGAGCCCAACCGGCACTCGCTCTGGCATCACCTTCGAGTTGGTCGTCCTGCAGCCCAGGAGTCGCGGCTGGGTCCGCCTGGCTGATGGCGATCCGACCTCCATGCCCCTCATCCACCCCAACTTCATCGGGCATGAATACGACTTGAAAGTGGCCGTCGAAGCAGTCAAGGCCATGCGTCAGGTGTTGAAACAGGAATCTCTCATTCACGTGATCGATGAAGAGGTGTCGCCGGGCAGCGCCATCCAGACCGATGAACAGATCGGTGAGTGGGTCAGGAAAGTGGCCACCACGATGTGGCACCCGGTAGGTACCTGCCGGATGGGCAACGACGCACACGCGGTGGTCGACTCGCACCTGCGCGTCAGGGGCGTCGAGCACCTGCACGTTATCGACGCCTCCATCATGCCGAATATCACCAGCGGCAACACCAATGCACCGACACAGGCACTGGCGCGCCACGCCGCCAAGATGCTGATCGCCGATTACTTCAAGCGCTGACCTGGCGCACTGCGTGCAGGCATCTCGCGGTCCAAGGAACGTCCAATGAAGAACAGAACAAAAGAGTTGCTGCTCCTGAGCAGCCTGTTGCCCGCCCTACCCACCACTTGCCTGGCCCTAGACATCGATGGTGGCGACTACACGCCATTGCCCGACGGAACGAACATGGCGCTGCTCTACTACCACCATGGTTACAGCCATAGCGCTTACTCGCATGGCAACAACGTGGGAGGCGGTAGCCACCTGACCCAGGACGTCGGCATCCTGAGGATGATCCATTTCATGGATGTCGCGGGCTTCACCATGGATCCGCAGTTCCTATTGCCCTTCGGCCATGTACAAGGCAAGCAGGCCGGCACCGACCTGGGCACCGGCAACGGCCTCGGCGACCTGATCCTCGCCAACACGGTGTGGCTGGTGAACGATCCGGCCTCCAGGACTTACTTCGGGGTCACCCCGATGATCACCTTGCCAACGGGCAACTATGACAAGGACGACCCGCTGAACATCGGTGAGAACCGCCACAAGTACACGCTACAACTGGGTTTCAGCCAGGAGTTGATAGATCGGCTGACGCTGGACGCCGCCTTCGATGGCACCCACTTCGGTGACAACGATCGGTATGGCAGCGGCAAGAGCACCTTATCCCAACGCACGCTGTACCAGGGTCAGGTGATCTTCCGCTACGACATCACTCCCAACCTGGATATCCGCACGTCCTACTCCCGTCAGTGGGGCGGGGAACAGTTCGTCGATGGCGTGAGCCAGGGTCGCCCCAACCAGAGTAAGTACACCATCGGCACGGCCTACATGCTGCCCACCAAGACCCAGCTCATCCTAGGCTGGGGGCGCGACACGAGCATCGACAATGGTTTCAAGACCTCGAGCCAGATCAATTTGCGGATCGCGCAAGTTTTTTGAATCAACTGAAGGTACTCCCGCATGACCTACAGCACGCCGGAAAACATCGACGCCCTCTTCGCCAGGCAGAAGAAATTCTTCGCATCGCGCCAGACGCTGAACGTCGAATTCCGCAAGACCAACCTCAAGCTGCTGAGACAAGCTCTGCTGGGCAACCGTGAGCTTCTGTACGGAGCCCTGATGGCGGACCTGGGCAAGCCTCGCGAGATGGTCGACCTGACCGAGATCGGCGAGGTCGTCCATGAGATCGATTTCGCCCTGGAGCACCTGGACGACTGGGTCGCCCCTCAGGAAGTCCCCACCGTCGAAGCCGTTGCGCCGTCGAAGTGCTACATCACGCAAGAACCCTTCGGCGTCACCTACATCATCGGCCCATTCAACTACCCGGTTAACCTGACGCTGACGCCACTGATCGGCGCCATCGTGGGCGGTAATACCTGCATCCTCAAACCATCGGAATCGACACCGGAAACCTCCGCGGTACTCGAAAAGATCATCGCTGAGACTTTTCCCCCGGAATACATCGCCGTCGTGCAGGGCGGTCGCGACGAAAACGCGCACCTGCTGAGCCAGCCCTTCGACTTCATCTTCTTCACCGGTAGCCCCAATGTCGGCAAGGTAGTCATGCGGGCCGCCGCGGAGCACCTGACTCCTGTAGTTCTCGAGCTTGGAGGCAAGTGCCCGCTGATCGTGCTTGCCGACGCCGACCTGGATCAGGTGGTTGCCCAGGTGATGTTCGGCAAGTTCATCAACAGTGGGCAGACCTGCATCGCCCCCGACTACCTGTATGTGCACCAGAGCGTGAAGGAACCCCTGCTGCAAAAGCTGGTGCAACAGGTGGAAGAACATCTGCCGAATATCGACTCGACAGGGAAAATCGTGACCGCCTGCCAGGTTGCCAGGCTCAAGGATCTCCTGGGCAAGAGCCGGGGCAAGGTCCTGGTCGGTGGCGAGTCGGATACCGACAACCGCGTGTTCAGCGCTACGGTGGTGGATGAGGTCGAATGGGAAGACGCACTCATGGCCGAGGAACTGTTCGGCCCTATCCTGCCGGTACTCAGCTTCGACTCCATCGATCAGGCGCTGGAGCTGATCAATCACCACCATCCCAAGCCGCTGGCCCTCTACGTCTTCACCCGCAATACCGACGGCGCGAGCCCCATCCTCTCGCAGGTCCAATCAGGCGACGCCCAGATCAACGGCGTCATGCTGCATGCCTTCTCGCCCTACCTGCCGTTCGGCGGCGTCGGCGCCTCGGGGATGGGTGAGTACCATGGCCACTACAGTTTCCTGGCCTTCACTCACAGGAAATCCATTCGGATCGTGGCGTAGTCGACTAGCGCTTGTCTCCATCCACCAGGTGGAGACAAGCGCCGGCCAGAGGTTATTCCTCCTCTGTGCAAAGCGTAGCTATACCCTTCGCTACGCGGCCTGAGGCATTTCTACAGCCTGAGCCAAAAGCAATCGCCAAAGAGACTTGTGCAAGTCATGTATCTTTCTTCGCCAACTTTCTCAACAGCCTGTAAATGGCTCCCACATCGCTGTAACCGAGCAGATCCTTGACCTGTGCCTTGGTCATGTCGGCGCTCAGCTTCTCTTGCAGCAAGCCGACGCGCTGGCGCTCGCGCACAGTTCACTGAAGCTGAGGCTCTCCGCCAGCAGCTTGCGCTGCAGGCTGCGTGGGCTCATGCGGAGCGCCTGGGTCAGGTGCGCCCAGCGAATGCTCCGGATTAGTCAGGTTGTCGCGAACCAGCGTACTGGATAGACGTTGAAGCCACCGGAGATGATCATTTCCTTCTGCCGGTCGACGATGAACACGTAGCCGCGCTCGTCCACGGTGGCCAGGTCGCCGGTGAGGTAATAGCCATCCTTCATCACTTCGGCGGCCAGCTCGGGCGCCTGCCAGTAGCCCTTAGTGAGGTAGCGCGCGACGGGGGCCAAGGTTCTCGCCATCAGGCCCGAGGAACACCCCGTCGCTTGAATTGAGCGAGTCGAGCGCGCGGGCGATGACTGGCCGCCTCGCGCTCAGGCGCTAACCCTGCGCCTCAACGCTCACCCAGTAATCGCTGCGCCGAACCACCCGGATCGGAAGGCTTCGTTCGAGCATCTCCAACGTCAGGTCGCTATTGTCCAGTGGGTACAGGCCGCTTACGCGCAAACCGGAAACAGCCGTATCCAGGCGTAGTACCCCGCGGCGGTAAGGCCTGATCGCCTCGACCACCCACGCCAGCGAACGATCATGAGCCGCCAGCCAGCCATCGACCCAGGCGCTTTCCGAAGGCTGCATCGCCTCGTTCGCCAGCAAGCCATGCTCGTCGAACAGGACGCTGCGCCGAACGTCGATCTCGTGCGTGCCAGCGCTGCGGAGCGTCAACTGCGCAGGCGTATCCAGCGTCACCACGCGCATGCCCTGGGCCTCCTCGCGCAGCAGCAGGCGCCCTTGCCGGGCACGAACCTGCCCTATGTCGGTTTCGAGCTCGAAAGGCCCTCGGCGATCCGCCTCAATCCGCAGCAGGAGTTCACCCTGGCGCATGCGCAGCGCCCGTTGCTGCGCATCGAAGCGAGTGGCCACCACGCTGCGGGCGTTCAGGTCGAGCCGGCTGCCGTCCTCCAGGATCCAGAAGCGCCGCTCGGCGGTGCCGGTGTAAAGGTCGCCGGGCAGCGCCAGGCCCGCGCGCTCCAGCCGAAGGAAGGTTCCAGCGACCAGCGCCAGGCCGCCGAGCGCCAGGCTCACACGCAGGAACTGACGGCGCCCGGAGGGAGCCTGCATGGCTCGCAGCAACTGGTCACCAGAGTGCGATCGCCATGGCGAGTCGCGCAGCGGAGACAGCCTTTGGGAGAGTTTGAGAAAGACCGCCTCGTGCTGTGGCGAAGCACCTCTCCAATGCTCCAGCGCCTGGAGCTCCTCGTGGGAAATCTCCCCCGATTGGAGTCTCACCATCCATTGGATGCCCTCCTCCACCAGTGGATCGGCTATCGCTTTGCGGCTCATCCGGCGAGTTCCTCGTAGCAGCAGCGCAGCGCCTCGCTCATCAACTGGTGCACGCGCCCCAGCGAAAGGTTCAGGCGCTGGCCGATCTGGGTGTAAGTCAGGCCATCGATCTGGCTGTACACGAATACCGCCTTGGCCTGGGTCGACAGGCCATCGAGCAGGCGGTCGATGGCCAGCAGGCTTTCCACCAGGATCCATTGCTCCTGCGGCGAAGGGTGAGTCTGCTCGGGGGTTTCGGCCAGCACCTGCAGGTAGGCCCTCTCCAGCTCACGGCGACGCCAGCCTTCGTACATCAGCCGCTGGGCGATGGTGGTGAGTAGCGCACGCGGCTCGCGGATGGCGCTGGGGTCTGTGTGCGACCAGACACGCAGAAAGGTTTCCGACGCGATGTCCTGGGCGCTGTGCGCGCAGCCGGTACGGTAGGAAAGGCGGGCGCAGAGCCAGGCGTAGTTCTGCTGGAACAGCTGGCCGAACACTTTGTGCTTGAGGGCTTCATGGTCCATATGAATCGAGGCCTTTGAGGACTGCTCACGCCAACGGGTGGTGCGGTAGTGGGCCTGTCGGTGAAAGGAACATGCGCCAGGCAGGCGCGTCCGGGACCTGCGGGGAACCGGTTGGCTATCAATCTGCATGATCGGGGCTGACCTCAGAAGGAATAAAAAATTTTCACCAGCACTTCATGAGTTATAAGAGATAAAACACACGGACGAACGCCGACGGGCCCCGCAAGGAGCCCGTCGAACGCCGGCGCCGTGTCCGGAGGGGTCAGGCCACCTGGCTCGCGATGCGTGTCGAGGTCGCCTGGCGCTCCTGCGCGCGCAGCGGACGCACCAGCCAGGCAATCAGCAGGCTGAGGGCAAGTACGATGCCGGCCAGCACCCACAGCACACCATGGAACGCCTGGTCATATCCCGCCAGCAGCAGCGGTTGCAGCGCCTGTAGCAGCTCGGATGAAGCCTGCGCCGGGCCGTCCAGGTTGCCCGCGGCGGTTGCGTCGAGCCACTGCTTGAGGCTGCCGGACTCCTCGAGAGAGGGCGCGATCCGTGGCCCCAACTGCTGACCGAGGAATGTCGCCAGCAGCGAACCATAGAGCGCCACGGCGACAGCCTCGCTGCCGAGCCGGAAGGTATTGAGCAACCCCGCCGCCATGCCGGCCTGAGGCTCGGGCACAGTCCTCAGGGCCAGGCCGTCCACCAGGCCTGCCGACAGGCCCATGCCGACCCCCACCAGCAACAGCGGCACCGCCAGTTGCCAGAGCAACGCGCCCGGCTGGCTGACCAACGCCAAGCTGACCACCCCAGCCAACAAGGCCAGCAGACTGGCCTTGAGAATGCCCACCGCCGACACACCACGGCCGACCCATTTGCCGGCCAGGATCGGGCACACCAGCATGGGCGCGGTGAGCAGCAGCATGGCCAGGCCCGCATGGATCGGCGCCAGGCGTAACACCCCGGACAGGTAGCTGGGCAGGTACGTCAGCAGTGTGACGAAGCCGAATGACGCGGCCACCGTCACCAGGGCCAACCCCACGAAAGGTGCATTGGCGAGCAGCGAGAGATCGAGCATCGGCTGCGCATGGCGCCTCTCCTGCCAGGCGAACACACCCAGCAACACTGCAGAGGCCAGTACCAGCAGGCCGATACCCCGGCTCTGCCAGCCCCATTGCGAGCCCTGGACGATGGCCGTCATCAGCGCCAGCAGAGCGAGGATGAACAGCGTGGCGCCGGGCACGTCGAAGCGCAGCCTCCCTGACCGCTCGACGTCACGAGGAATCAGCACGCTGCCCAGCAGCACCAGTACCAGCGTCGCAGTGTGCGCGGCGAAGATCGCACGCCAGCCGATGCCGTCCAGCAACAGTCCGGAAAGGGTCGGGCCGAGGCTGACGCCCAGCCCGGCGACAGTGCCGAACAGCGCGAAGGCACGCAGCCGCGCCGGGCCCTCGAAGTAGGTGGAAAGAATGGCGATGCCGCAGGAGAAGATTGCCGCCGCCCCAACTCCGGCCAGCGCTCGCGCCAGATCGAGAATCCAGGCTGCCGGCGCCAGCGCCGAGAGCAGCGAGGCCAGAACGTACAGGCCGACGCCGCTGACGAAGCAGCGGCGCCGGCCCAGGCGGTCAGCAAGCGCGCCCCAGGTCAGGGTGAAGCAGGCGAAGGCCAGGTTGAAGGCGTTGACCACCCATTGCAGGCTGGTCAGCGGCGCCCGCAGGTCGCTGCCGATCGCCGGCAGCGCCAGTGCCGTGCCGGAGATGGAACTGGGCACGACGAAGATCGCCAGCAGGATGATACCCAGCAGGGCCTTGTCGATCAGTGCTTTGCTCATGTTCGTTTCCCGTTGCGGTCAGTGAATGGCGGTCCAGCGCACCGGCAGCCGCGCCGGCCGCCGCAGGATGATGCCGTGCACCCAAGGCAGCTCTTCGGCGGGTACCGCCAGGCGCAGGTGCGGCAGACGTTCGACCAGCACCTGCAGCACGGTGGTGATCTCTAGCCGCGCCAGGGCGGCGCCCATGCAGTTATGCATGCCGTAGCCGAACTGCAGGTGGCGCGGGCCCTGGCGGTCCAGGTGGATCACCAGAGGATCGGCGAAGGCGTCGGGGTCGCGGTTGGCGGCGAAGGCGTCGGCGTAGATGACGCTGCCGGCGGGAATGCGTCCCCAGGGCCCGTCGATGTCTTCGCTGGCCAGGCGCGGGAAGGTCGAGATGGTGCCCAGCGGGATCAACCGCAGCAGCTCCTCCACGGCCGTCGGGATCAGCGCCGGGTTATCCACCAGTGCCTTCCACAGCCCTGGCGCGGCGAGCAACGTGTAGAACGCCTTGGTCAACACCGTGAGGATGTTCTGGTCGCCCCCCACCAGTACGCCGATGAGGATGCCGACCAGTTCCTTGTCGTTCAGCGCCGGCTCGCTTTCCCCGCGTCCGGCGACCAGGCGCTGGATCAGCCCGCCGGGCAGCGTTGGCCGCACGCCGGTCACCAGGTCGGTGAGGTAGCCGTAGACCGCCCAGAACTGCCTTAGCAGCTCCGGCACGTCCTCGTCCGAGGCAATCTGCATGGTGTAGCTGAGCGGCCGGTAGTAGGCACGGTCGGCCAGGTCGATGCCCAGCAGGTGGCAATCCACCGTCGCCGGCACTTCGTCCAGCACCAGCTCGAACAGGTCGGCGCCCTCGCCTGCCTGCAGCAACAACTCCAGGCGCTGCCGGGTGACCTCTACTACGCGCTCGCGCAGCTCGGCCACGCCGGCCGGGCTGAAGTCCTTGGCGATGACCTTGCGCAGCCGGCCATGGAATGGCGCGTCGTTGTTCAGCAGCATTTCCGGTGGCGTGATGGTCGGTAGGAAACTGGCGCCATCCTCGGCATTGCACGGACTACGGATCGCCCGTGGGTCGGTGAGGATCTGCTGCACGTGCTCGTAGCGCGTCAGGTGATAGGCCAGGTGGCCGCTGGGCAGGACGATGCGGTCGATGCCCCCGCTCGGCGCAGCGGGCCGGTATTGCGGCGCCGCGTCGAGGCGGGGAATCTGCGTGACCAGCACCGGTGGGCGGGTATGCAAGGCAATGGTCATGATGCAATGGCCTCCTCGGGCCTGCGCAGGGCGACGCCGGTCAACGCTTCGAGGGCGTCGAGCGTGCCGGGGTTGTCGATGAACTGCAGGGTCTGCCAGCCCAGCGCGGCGGCCGCAGCGATGTTCTCCGCGACATCGTCGATCAGCAGGCTCTGCGCCGGCAGGAAGCCCGAGCGCTGCGCGGCGATCTCGAAGAAGCGCGCGTCCGGCTTGCGGCAGCGCTCGCGCGAGGAGTCGACGATCAGGTCAACCACCGCGTCAAGGTCAACCAATTCACGCCAGTACGGCTCCCACTCGACCACGTTGTTGGTAAGGATGCCCACCTGGTAGCCGGCGTCCTTGAGCCGCAGCACCGCCTCGCGCATCGCCGGGTTGGGACGCACGCCGCTGAACCATTGCTGACCGAAGCGGGTGAGCCGGGCCCGAGACAGGTCCAACTGTGGGTCGTTGCGTTGCAGCGCCTCGGCCAGGCGGATGCCCCACTGCGCCTCACTGAGCAGGGCATTCTCGATCGGCGCGAGCATCGGCACCCCCAAATCGTCGGCGACGTCCTGCATCGCCTGCTGCAGCGCGGCCGGGGCGATGCCGGTCTTGCGCTCGTATTGGGAGAACAGCTCAGGGATCGGCGGTGACAGCACACCACCGAAATCGAACCAGACGATCTTCAACGCGGCCATCTCAAGCGACCTCCTCGTGCAGCGGCACGGCGCTGACTTCCTGCGGCAGGGCCGAGGCGACCGGCACCAGCCAGACCTGTGCGCGAGCGATGACCTGCCCGCCCTGCACGACCTCCACCGGCAACGCCAACGTTTGCCCGTCCTGCAGCAGCTGCAGTTCAGCCGCCCGTACCCGGTAGCGGGTCTCAAGGCCGAACTCGCCAAAGCGCGTGAAGGCCACCTTGCACTGCGACAGCAGCAAGGCATCAGGCTCGATGGAGCGATAGCGCCGCGCAGCGACCAGCGCGACCTGGCGGAAGCCTTCGAGCAGCAGCATGCCGGGGATGTGGTCCAGCGGATGGTCGAAGATAGCCGGGTTGTCGCGGTCGACGATCAGGCTTGCGGAAAACCCTTCTTCGCTTTCTTCCAGGTCACGGCCGAGTGCCACGTTGCTCAGCCAATGCCGCCCGACTCGCCGCGGCGCCAGCGGTTCGGGACGCTGCACCCGCGGGTCGGCGTCCGCCGGCACGCTGGCCAGGCCGCGGGCACGCAGCTTGTCCCAACTGGCCGAGGGCATCCAGCGAATGCTCATGCGCTCATGGCGAGCCGCCACCTGGCCATCGATCAGCAATTGCATGTCCAGGGTCACACCAGACAGCACGCTGTCGCGCCAATAGTGATCAACCACCTGCACATCGATCAGCGCAGACGCCGGCCGACTGCCGACACGCAGCAGGTCGCGGCGCACCAGGCGGGTGTCGCTGTCGACGTAAAGGAACTTGTCCTTCGGATGCACGCCAAGGAAGGCATGGGAAATATAGATAGATGCCTGGCGGAACACCTCGAGCAGCAACAGCATGTCGTAATGTTCGCCACCGTGGGCATGCTCGCTGAAGTAACTGTGGGTGCGCGGAAGCTGCGCGGCGCATTGGAAGTTCACGTCGTCAAAACGCGTGGCACCGGTCAGGAATACTTCGCTGACGGCGGCGCGGTGCACCAGGCTGCGCGGAACGGTGTTTTCATAATGAGAAACATCGGACATGTCGGGATCTCCTTCATGGACGGTTGCAGGCACTTTCAAAAGTTGCACTTCAACATCGCCGGCTTCTTGCCGCTCTCATCTCCATGAGCAATTCCCGAAGGTTATTTTCAGCTCCCCCTTAGAACATTTTATTTGCCGCTTATGGCCTGCGAAGTTTCCTCAGGGCCCAGCCCAGACGGCTTCGCAGAAAGCGCTCCGGATAATAAGGAAGGCAACATCCCGGCTTGACGAAAAGTTTGGTAGTGCAGCGAAAACGTTCTAAATGCCTGCTGAAAATTCCCCACCGAAGTTGCTCAACCAGTGCAGAAACCGAAACACGGTACGGCGCGGCGCCGCACAGACCGCCCGGCCGAATCACTTGCACGCACTGGAGCACTTCGAATGCTGGACAAGGGGATCATCAGGGGAATCGGCGCCTGCACGCTGGCACTGGCCGGCGCACTGGCCACTGGCGCCGTATTGGCGGAAGAAGGTACGCCAGCGGCGCAAGAGCGCGTCACGCAGTTCAATCTGGAGGCCGGTCCACTGGCCGATACGCTGCTGAACATTTCGCGCCTGACCGGGCAACCGATTTCCTTCGACCAGGCGCTGGTCCAGGGCTATCGCAGCCCGGCCATCCACGGCGCGCTCAGCCGTGACCAGGCACTCGCGGCGGCGCTGCGCGACAGCGGCCTGAGCTACTCGCGCATCGCTGGTGGCGCAGTGCTGATCCACCGCAGCGAGGCGCCGCAAGCGAGCACATCGACGGCGGCTGCGCCGCAACTTAAGACAGTCACCGTGATCGGCAGCCGGCGTAGCGACCTGGCCGCACTCGATGCGCCGGCACCGGTGGACATTCTCAGCGCACAGCAGATCCAGGCCGTGGGCAGCAACAACCTGGCGAAAGTCCTGGAAACCCTGGTGCCCTCGGTGAACTTCCCGCAGATCAACGGCACCGACGGCGTGTCCTCGCAGCGCCCGGCGACCCTGCGCGGGCTGGCCGCCGACCAGGTACTGGTGCTGGTCAATGGCAAGCGCCGGCACGCCTCGGCCTTCGTCAACACCAAGGCGACACTCGGCCGCGGCTCGCAATCGGTGGACCTGTCGACCATCCAGGTCAGCGCCATCGACCACATCGAGGTCCTGCGCGACGGCGCTTCGGCACAGTACGGTTCCGATGCCATCGCAGGCGTCATCAACATAGTGCTGCGCCAGGACGACCACGGTGGCGACCTGCAGGGCAGCGTCGGCCAGTACAGCAAGGGTGACGGCTTCACCCGCAGCGTCAGCGGCCTGAAGGGCTTCGCCCTGCCCGGCGACGGCTTCCTCACCCTCAACGCCGAAGGTGCACGCCAGGAACGCACCTCGGTCGGCGGCAGCGACAGCCGCCAGTTCTACCCCGCCGGCGACCCGCGCGAGGCCAGCGCCGACCGCGACTGGCGCTACGGCTCGCCGGGGCTGGGCGACTTCAAGGTCGGCGCCAATACCGGCTTCTCCCTCAGCGACCAGGTCGAGGCCTACGGCTTCGCTACCTACCAGGACCGCACCACCCACTCCCAGGCTCTGTTCCGCCGCCCCGTCGACCCGAACAACCTGCCCGAGGTCTACCCCAACGGCTTCCTCCCGCTGCTCGACGTACGTTCGCGCGACGGCGCGGCGACCGCTGGCCTGAAGTTCGACGACGAGCGCCTGGGCAGCTTCGACCTCAGCGCCACCTATGGGCAGAACCGCATCGAGTACCAGGTCGGTGACAGCCTCAACGCCAGCCTCGGCAGCGCCAGCCCGCACAGCTTCGACGCCGGCACCCTGGTCAACGAGCAAACCAACCTGTCCCTCGACCACGTGAAGAACTTCAGTGTCGGCTACTCCGACAACCCCTTGGTGTTCTCCAGCGGCCTGGCCTGGCGCAAAGAGGACTACCAGGTGATTTCCGGCGACACCGCCTCCTGGATCCACGGCGACGCCAACAGCAAGGCCGCCGGCTCCCAAGGCTTCCCCGGCATCCAGGACAGCGACGAAGGGAGCTACTCACGCCATGTGTTCGGCGGCTACCTGGGCCTGGAGCAGCAACTCACCGAACAGCTGCAACTGGGCGTGGCCGGGCGCAGCGAACACTACGACGACTTCGGCACCACCACCACCGGCAAGCTCTCGGCACGCTTCGACTTCACCCCGCGCATCGGCCTGCGCGGCACCCTCAGCAGCGGCTACCGCGCGCCCACCCTCGGGCAGATCGGCACCTCCGCCACCACCACCGACTTCCACCCCGGCGACCCCACCGCCTACCAGGTTGGCACCCTCAGTGTCGACCGCCCGGTGGCCCGAGCCCTTGGCGCCAGCGACCTGAAGCCGGAAAAATCCACCAACCTGTCCCTGGGCCTGGTGCTGCGCCCGCTGGACAACGCCTCGCTGAGCATCGATGCCTACGACATCCGCATCAAGGACCGCATCGCCCTCTCCGAGACGCTCACCGGGCCGCAGGTCAGCAGCATCCTCAACGCCGCCGGCTACGGTTCCTACACCGGGGTCAGCTTCTTCACCAACGCCCTGGACACCAACACCCATGGCGTCGACCTCAACGGCAGCTACCGCCTCGACCTGGCGGACACCTCGACCCTGACCTTCAACGGCGGCTTCAACTGGAGCAAGACCGAGGTCACCCACGTCAAGGCCAACCCCGGTGCGCTGGCCGGTACCGGCATCGTGCTGATCAACCGCGAGGCGCTCAGCTACGTCGAGGGCGCCAGCCCGCAAAGCAAGCTGATCCTCGGCGTGGACTACCGCAAGGGCGATTGGCAGGCCGACGCCAGCGCCATCCGCTACGGCAAGTACAGCCTGGACTCCAACAGCGGCCCGCAGTACGACCAGACCTTCTCCGCACAGTGGGTGGCCAACGCCAGCCTGTCCTACCACCTGACCCAGGCCTTCAAGCTCACCGTCGGCGGCAACAACCTGTTCGACAGCTACCCGGACAAGCTGCTGCTGGCCAACCGCTCCGCCGGCGGCATCGTCGAATACCCGAACATCGCCCCGGCCGGTGCCGAAGGCGCCTTCTACTACGTGCAGGCCGACTACAGCTTCTGAGCAGCCCGGCGGGCGCCGCCTCGCGTGCCCGCCCCCCACCGGAGAATCCCCATGAGCCACCCTTCCCCTTTCGACGCGGTGCACTTCGTCCAGCAGTTCGAGCGCGAGGTCGCCGAGGCCCGCCAACTGCTGCTCGACAGCCAGTCGCTGCGCCCCGGCGCGGCGGGCAACATCAGCCTGCGCCTGCCCGGTCAGCAGCGCCTGGCCATCGCCGCCTTCAACGGCCCGCAGGTAGGCGCCGCCCTGCTGCTGGACTTCGACCTGGGCAACCCCCAGGGCAGCCTCAGTGACAACCTGCGCGAGGTCGCCGCGCTGCACGCGGCCATCTATCGCGAGCGGCCCCAGGCCAACGCCATCATCCACACCCACTCGCCGTACCTGTCGGCCTTCGCCATCGCTCGCCGGCCGCTGCCGGCGTACAGCAACGCGCTGCTCTTCGCCATCGCCGAGGACCAGGCCATCCCGGTCGCCAACTGGGGCCCTCGCTACTCCGCCGAACCGGTGGTCGCGGCGCTGCGCGAACACCCCTGGACTCCCGCCGTGCTACTGGCCAACCACGGCCCCTTCGCCTGGGCCGAGGGTGGCGTGCTGGCAGCCACCCGGCTGCTGGTCAACCTGGAGGAAACCGCCTACCTGAGCTTCCTCGCCGAGCAGCTCGGCGGTGCGCAAACCTTCCCGGCCGGCGCCGCGACGCTGGTGCGCCAAGGCTGGAGCGCGGCATGAAGGCACTCCCCCGCCGCCTTGCCGGGCTCACCGGGGCATTGGCGCTGCTCGTGGCCGCCGTCCCGGCGCAGGCCGAGCCGCTGCTGCAGCACGCCATCGAACGCGGCAGCCTGAACATCTGCACCTCCGACGAGTTCCCGCCGTTCAAGCGCTACGACAAGGACGGCCAGGCCAGCGGGCTGATCCAGGACCTGATCCTCGACCTGCACCAGCGTCTGGCGGCCCAGGTCGGCCAGCCGCTGAAGCTGCAGCTGGTCCAGGTCACGCCGCTGAATCGCCTGCTGTTCCTCAACCAGGGCCGCTGCGAACTGCTGGTGACCTCGCTGCTCGACACCCCGGCGCGGCGCCGCGAGGTGGATTTCGTCAGCCCCGGCTACTACAGCTCCGCCGCCACCGTGTTCGCCCCGCGCAGCACGCGCATCGACAGCTGGGAAGCGCTGCGCGGCAAGACCCTCTGCGCGCCCCTGACCAGCGTCTGGGTACGCCCCTACGAAGCGCGCTACGGCATCGAGTTCGTCTCCTTCGGCGGCCTGCCGGAGATGCGCAAGGCGCTGCTCGACGGCCGCTGCCTGGGCGCCCTGGGCGACGACGTGCTGTACCGTTCGCTGGCGCAGGAGCCGGGCTGGCAGGACTTCGAGGTCAAGCTGCCGGGCCAGGACCCGGCGCCCTGGGGCATAGCCCTGCGCAAGGCGCAGCCGGCGCTGCGCGACGCCGTCGCCGCGATAGTCCGCGACTGGCACGCCTCCGGGCGCATCGTCGCCCTGGAGCAGCACTACCACCTGCCGTCCAACCCCTGGGTCGCCGAGCAGCACGCGCACTACGCCCAGCCCCAGCCGGCGAGCCAGCCATGATCGACAGCCTGCTTCACTGGTTCGGCCAGCAAGACCTGCTGGCCGCCTTCGCCGACCCGCTCGATCGCCAGCGCTACCTCGCCGGCTTCGGCTACACCCTGCTGCTGGCCGCCGGCAGCAGCCTGCTCGCGCTGCTGCTGGGGGTAGCCGGAGCGCTGCTCGCCGCAACGCCCTGGCGCGGTGCGCGACTGGCGGTGCAGGTGTATGTCGAGGCCATGCGCAACACCCCGCTGCTGGTGCAACTGTTCCTCCTCTACTTCGGCGTTGGCGCGCTGCTGCCGCTCGACAGTGCCGGCGAGCACCTGCTCGGACGCACCGCCTGGGCGATCATCGCCATCGGCCTGCACTACGGCGCCTTCCAGGTCGAGGCCCTGCGTGCGGCGCTCGATGGCGTTCCCGTCGCCACCCTGGAAGCAGCCCGCGCCCTCGGCCTGCAAGGTCGCGAACTGCACCGCCGGATCATCCTGCCGCTGGCCCTGCGCCAGGCGCTGCCGGAGTTGGGCAACACCAGCGTACAGATCGTCAAGGCCACTGCCGTGGCCTATGCCATCGCCGTGCCGGAACTGCTCTATGCGGCCAACCGCCTGTGGGCCGACAACGGCAACGTCGCGCAGATGATGCCGGTGCTGCTGCTCAGCTACCTGCTGCTGGTGCTCGCGGTGACCTGGTTGCAGCGCCGGCTGGAACGGCATTTCCGCATCCCCGGCGAGGCAAGCGCATGAACGCCCTGAGCGTGGCCCGCCCACGTCCTTCCCGGTGCCTCGGCTGGCGTCCGGCAGCACTGGCCGTGGTCCTGGCCGCGCTGCTGTGGCTGGCCTGGCCCTACCTGGACGCGACGCGCCTGCTGCTGGAATGGACGCCCTCGCTGCTCGGCGGCGCGGCCCTGAACCTGCTGATGGGGCTGGTGGCCATGGCCCTGGCCGGCATCCTCGGCAGCGCCCTGGGCCTGCTCCAGCTCGGCCGTGGCCCCGGCGCGCGCCTGGCCGCGTTGCTGACCCGCAGCCTGCGCGCCCTGCCCTGGCTGGTGGTGATGTTCTACGTCGCCTATCTGCTGCCCTTCGAGGTACGCCTGGGCGGCCGCTGGGTGCAACTGCCGGACTGGCTGAAGGCCGCCGCCGGCCTGGCGCTACCCGCTGCCGGCTACGTCTCGGAGTTCGTCCGCGGCGCCCTGCTGGCGATCCCCGCCAGCCAGTGGGAAGCCGCTTCCGCCCTGGCTCTGGGCCGTTTCCAGCGCCTGCGCTGGGTGATCCTACCGCAGGCGCTGCGCGCCCTGCTGCCACCGGCGATGAACCTGTTCTGCAGCCTGCTGATGTCCACCTCGCTGGCCAACCTGCTGGGCGTGGAAGAACTGATGACCCGCCTGCAGATGCACCTGAGCAGCGAGACCCGGCCGGACCTACTGCTGCCGGCCTACCTCTACGCTTTCCTGGTGTTCTTCCTCTGCGTCTACCCCCTCTCCCGCTGGTCACGCCGGCTGGAACAGCGCTGGAGCCCGCCCCGATGAGCCACCCGCAAATCCGCGTACGCGACCTGTACAAGGCCTACGCCGGGCAGCCCGTGCTGCAGGGCGTGTCCCTGGACGTGCACCGCGGCGAAATCGCCTGCCTGATCGGCCCCTCGGGCTCGGGCAAGTCCACCCTGCTGCGCACCCTCAACGGCCTGGCGCCGATCGATGCGGGCAGCATTGAGGTCTGTGGCCTGGCGGTGAACGCCGCCACCGACCCGCGCGCCCTGCGCCGGCACATCGGCATGGTGTTCCAGAGCTACAACCTGTTCCCCCACCTGAACGTATTGCAGAACATCACCCTGGCGCCGCTACGTGTGCTCGGCGAGCCGCGCGCCGAGGCCGAGGCGCGGGCCCGCGAGCTGCTGGCGAAGGTGAATCTGCATGGCAAGGAAGACGCCTACCCGGCGCAGCTCTCCGGTGGCCAGCAGCAGCGCGTGGCCATCGCCCGCAGCCTGGCGATGCGCCCGAACGTGATGCTGTTCGACGAGGTGACCGCTGCGCTGGATCCGGAGACGGTCAAGGAAGTCCTGGCGACCATCCGCGCGGTGGCCGACAGCGGCATGACCTGCCTGATCGTCACCCACGAAATGCGCTTCGCCCGCGAGATCGCCGACACCCTCTACTTCACCGACGGCGGGCGCATCGTCGAACAGGGCCCGCCGGCCGAGCTGTTCGGCAACCCCCGCGACCCGCGCACCCAGCGCTTCCTCGACCGAGTACTGTGACATGAACGAGAACCCCCGCAGTACCTGGCGGCCGGACACCCAACTGACCCACCTCGGGCGCGACCCGGCCAGCCACCAGGGCACAGTGAACACCCCGGTGTACCGCGCCTCGACCTTCATCTGGGACTCCGCGGAAGCGCTCGAGGACTACCACCGCCACGGTCAGGACCCGGAGTACCGCAGGCACCTCTACGGGCGCAACGGCAACCCCACCACCGCCGCCTTCGAGGACGCCATGGCCGAGCTGGAGGGGGGATTCCGCGCCTTGGTCATGCCCTCGGGCCTGGCCGCCATCGTCGGCGCGGTGCTAGCGGTGGCGCGCAGCGGCGAGCACATCCTGGTGACCGCCAACTGCTACTGGCACGCGCGCCAGGTGTTCGACAGCCTGCTACCACGCTACGGCATCGACGTGAGCTACTTCGAGCCCATGGCCGGCGAGGCCATCGCCGAGCTGATCCGCCCGCAGACCCGCGCGCTCTACCTCGAAGCCCCCGGTTCGAACACGTTCGAGGTACAGGACGTACCGGGCCTGGCGCGCATCGCCCATGCTCACGGCCTGGCCATACTGCTCGACAACACCTGGGCCACGCCGCTGTTCTTCAAGGCTTTCGAACATGGCGTGGACATCTCCATCCACGCCGCCACCAAGTACCTGGTCGGCCACTCCGACGCCATGCTTGGGGTGATAGTGACCACTCGCCCCTGGTACGTGCCGGTACGCAACCTGGTTCGCGAGATGGGCTACATCGCCGGCGCCGACGACGCCTACCTCGGCCTGCGCGGCCTGCGTACCCTCGGCGTGCGCCTGCGCCAGCACGAGCGCTCGGCCCTGGCCGTGGCGCACTGGCTGCAGCAACGCCCGGAGGTCGCGCGGGTGCTGCACCCGGCGCTGCCCGGGCACCCCGGCCACGCCTTCTGGAAGCGCGACTTCCGCGGCGCCTCCGGGCTTTTCGGTCTGGTCCTCAAGGCCCAGCCGCAGGCCGCGGTGGACGCCTTCCTGGCTCGCCTCACGCTGTTCGCCCAGGGCGCCAGCTGGGGCGGCTACGAGAGCCTGGTCCGCCAGCAGTCGCCCCGCGAGCCGGGGCCGGCCGAGCGCCTGCTGCGCCTGCACGTCGGCCTGGAGGCGGTGGAAGACCTGCAGGCCGACCTGGCCCAGGCCCTGGAGGCGCTGGCCCCAATCCGTTGAATACCGAACCCCGACCACAACAGGCGGACAACCAGCCTGCGTTCACCTTCCCCGAATGAATCAGGAGTTGTCCATGAGCACGTCCCACCCCACCGAAGCCCTGTACACCCTCTGCCCGCTGCCGATCGCCTCGAACATCGCGGTCGAGCTGGGCTGGCTGGACGAAGAGTTCCAGCGCATTGGCGCCCGCGCGCGCTACCTGCGCTCGCTACCCGACAACCAGGGCTGGCTGCCGCACTTCCGCCACTCCCGCGACGACCTGATCCGCGACGGCGGCGCAGTTCCGGCGCTCTGGACCCGCGCCGACCTCGGCGACACCGTACTGGTCGCTAGCACGGCCAGCCAGCGGCCGGGGCAGATCCTGGTCCGCGCCGGCGCCGGCATCCGCCGCGTGGCGCAGTTGGCCGGACGCAAGGTCGGGGTGCCGCGCAGCGCCAACCACGAGCGCATCGACGTGCTCAATGCGCTGGCCAGGCAGACCCTGCACTACAGCCAGGAACTGGCCGGCCTCGACCACGAGCAGGTGCAGGTGGTGGAGTTCGAAGACCAGGGCGACCCACGCGAACTGCAACCGGCGCAGCGCCCCGCTGAACTGTGGGCGCAACTGCGCGAGCATCACCAGACCAATCCCGCGGTACGGGCGCTGGCCGATGGCGAGATCGACGCCCTCGTGGTCCAAGCCTGGCAGGCGCCCGTCCTAACCTATGACGGCCGCTTCACCGCCATCGAGGACCTCGACCGCTACCCGGACTGGACGCTGAAGAACGTCAACGGCCCCCACACCACCGTAGTCAGCCGCCGCCTCGCCGAAGAGCATCCCGAAGTGGTGGTGGCCTTCCTCCGCGCGGCTATCCGCGCCGGGCGCTGGATCAACGCCAACCCGCAGGCGGCCGCCGAACTCCTGCCGCGCTTCAGCGTCCTGCAGGGCGTGGAACAGGCGCGCCGCTGGCTCGACGGACTCGACCTGGTGCCACAACTCAGCGCGCGCAACCTGGCGGCCCTGGAGCTGAAGAAAGACTTCCTGCGCCAGCACGGCTACCTGCGCAACGACTTCCGCATCAGCGACTGGGCAGATGGGCGCTTCCTCGCCCAGGCCCTGCGCGAGCTGGACGTGCCAACCACCACGCAGCACTGACACCCCAAATCCCGCCGCCTCCGGCCAACCCCACTGAGCCGGACGGCCTCTCTCAGCCCAAGGAAAGACAAGGCCGATCGATGAAAGCACTGGCAACACAACGGAAGTTCCCCGCCCACTCCCCTCTGCTCGGCAGCCTGCTGCTCGGTGCCCTCGCCTGCGCTGCTGCCCAGGCCGAGGATGACGATACCCGCCTGGAACAAGTCCAGGTGGTCGGCGCGCGCGTCACCGAAGCGAGCCTGGCCACCGGCGTCGACCACATCAGCAACACCCAGGCCATCTCCCACCAGGCGCTGCTCTCGGCGCCGGCCGGGACCTCCGGGCTGAAGATGCTGGAGTCGCTGGCCGGGTTCAATGTCCAGGTCAACGATCCCCTCGGTCTCTATGAGTTCGGCAACTCGGTATTCGTCCGCGCCTTCAACTTCCAGCAGATCGGCTTCTCCATCGACGGCGTACCGCTGGGGCGCAGCGATCAGTTCGGCGGCAGCCCGATCTACCGCTACGTGGACAACGAGAACACCGCACGGGTGACCGCCTCCACCGGCGCCGGCGACGTCTCCCAGCCGGGTTACGCCTCGCTCGGTCCCTACGTCGACTACCAAACCCTGATGCCCGCCGGCGAAGCCGGCATCAGTACGTCCTACAGCCTCGGCAGCGATGCCCTGCGGCGCAGCTTCGTCAAGCTGGAGAGCGGCGAGCACGAGGGGCTTTCGGCCTACCTCAGCCGCTCGAAGATCGACGGCGATCTCTGGCGAGGCCCCGGCACTATCGACCGCGAACACGTCGAGGCCAAGGTCCGCTACCGCTTCGGCGAAGGCCATGAACTGAGCCTGCGCAGCATCTACAACGACTTCTACGACTATGACTCGCCCTACGTCACCCTGGCTCAGTACCAGGGCTCGGCGGCCGACCCGTTCGGCCGCTCCGGGCGCGACTTCCCCTACATCGACTACCTACCGCAGCTGCCACAGACGGCGCCCGGCGTGCCCTTCAGCAACACCGCCTACAACCAGTACTACAAGCAGGCGATCAACCAGCGCCGCGACAACCTGACCACCCTGCGTGGCAGCTTCGCCCTGACCCCGGACCTGCGCAGCACCACCAGCCTCTACTACGAGGGCAAGCGCGGCTACGGGGTGTCGCCGGAGGCCTACACCACCTCCACGACACTGCACAACGCCGAGGTCGGCAGCGTGGCCGGCCTGTTCGATCCACTGGGCGTTCAGTACGGGCTGTCGAAAATCAGCGGGCATCGCTACGGCCTCAGCCAGGCCCTGCAGTGGCAACTCGGCGAGCATCTCCTCGAGGCCGGCGCCTGGATCGAAAAAGACGTGTTCAGCCGTCTGCAGGCCCGCTACAACCTCACCGACGGCAGTCCGGCCGGGGAACCGCTGCTGGACCAGCCGGTGCACCTGCAGGGTGACTTCACCTCCACCCGCGACTCGCTGCAGCTAGACCTCAAGGATACCTGGTCGCTGCTCGACGACCGCCTGCGCCTGCAGTACGGCTTCAAGCGCCTCGATCTGGACTACCGCATCGAGGGCTACCGCAACGCCGGCGACTACATCGCCGGGCGCCAACCGCGCCTGTCGACGACCTGGAAGGATGACTTCCTGCCCCAGGCCGGCCTGGTCTACGACCTGGATGGCCGCTCGCAGTTGTTCGCCTCCTACTCCGAGAACATGGCCCTGCCGCGCGGGGCCGACGACGTCTACCGTTCCGCCAGCCCCAACGTCCCCGCGCCAGAAGCCGAGCGGGCGAAGAACTACGAGGTCGGCTACCGCCTCAACCGGCCCACCCTGAACGCCTCCCTGGCCTTCTACCGAACCGTCTTCGACAACCGCCTGCAGGCCTTCGCCGCCCCGGTGCCCGGTAGCAGCCAGGCGGAAACCTACTACCAGAACGTCGGCCGCGCCGTCGCCTATGGCAGTGAACTCAGCGGCCAGTGGAAGCCGCCGCTGCCCGGCGGAGGCCTGGTGATCAGCGGCAACCTGACCTACAACGTCGCCCACTTCAAGGATGATGCCGGCGGCCTGCCGTTGAGCGGCAACACCCTGCCGGACAGTCCGCGCTGGCTGGCCCAGGCCGGGGCCACCTACGAAATCACCCCCTGGGCGGTGGCCAACTTCACCGCGCGCTACATCGACTCGCGCTACAGCAACTTCACCAACACCGAATCCATCGGCGGCTACACGCTGTACAGCGCCTACCTCGACCTCGGCGGCCGGCAGTGGGGCGGCGGGCCGCTGAAGAGCGTCAAGCTGCGTTTCAACGTCGACAACCTGTTCGACAAGAACTACCTCGGTTTCATCCTCACCAGCCCCGACGGCCCCGCACTGTTCCGCCCCGGTCCGCCGCGCAGCTTCCAGACCACCCTCAGCGCGGAGTTCTGACATGCCCTCGCCGACCCTCCGCCGGCTGCTCGCCGTCGCCCTGCTGGCCTGCTGCGCAGCGCCGCCCATCCAGGCCGTGGAAGGAGTTTCCACCACGGCCCAGGCCCTGCACCAGCGCCTGCTGGTGCTGGACAGCCACCTGGACACCCCGATCCAGCTGTCCCGCCCTGGCTGGGACATCCTGCAACACCACGACACGCTCGCCGACGGCAGCCAGGTCGACCTTCCACGTATGCTGGAGGGTGGCCTGGACGGTGGCTTCTGGGCGATCTACACGCCCCAGGGCCCGCGCACCGACGAAGGTCGGGCCCAGGCCAGCGCTTACGGCCTGGCCACCCTCACGCGCATCCGCGATCTGGTCGCTCGTCACCCAGCGCAGTTCGCGCTCGCCACAACCGCCGCGGACGCCCGTGCCATCGCCGCCCAGGACAAGCGTGTGGTGTTCATCAGCATGGAGAACGCCGACCCGCTCAGCTCCGATCCCGGCCTGCTCTGCACCTACTACCGCCAGGGCCTGCGCATGCTCGGGCTGGTGCATTTCGCCAACAACGACCTGGCCGACTCGGCCACCGCCCTGCCCGAATGGCACGGTCTCAGCCCCAAGGGCCGCGACCTGGCGCAGCGGGCTGCACGCCTGGGCCTGCTGCTGGATGTCTCGCACGCCTCGGACGCGGTTTTCGACCAGTTGCTGGCCAGCTCGTCAGCACCGCTGATCGCCTCGCACTCCAGCAGCCGCGCAGTCAACCGTCACCCGCGCAACCTCGACGATGCACGCCTGCGCCGCCTGGCGGCCAAGGGCGGAGTGATCCAGGTGAACACCTATAGCGACTACCTCATCCCGCTGAAGGCGGAGCCCGAACGCGAACGCGCGCGCCTGCAGTTCTATGCGCGCTACCGGAACATGGCAGCACTGAGTTCGGAACAGGTCCAGCAGCTCTATGCCGACATCCGCGAAGTCGACCGCAAGTACCAGCACCCCCGAGCCGACTTCGAAGTGTTCATGCGGCACCTGCTGCATATCCTTCAGGTAGTCGGGCCAGAACACGTAGGCATAGGCGCAGACTGGGATGGCGGTGGCGGTGTAACGGGCCTGGAGGATGTCAGCCTGTTGCCGAAGATCACCCAGCGCCTGCTTGATGCCGGCTACAGCGAACGGGACCTGGCCAACATCTGGAGCGGCAACCTGCTTCGTGTGCTGGACCAGGCGCAACGAGCGGCCGATCCGGCTGTGGTAGCAGGCTGTCTGGGAGGTAGATGAGTGTCACATGCCTGCTGTGCTTGATAAAGAATCACTAACGGGCCCCACTAAAGTAAGCGAGCCCAGCACAGGCTCGCTTCCTGCCCCTGGCACACGAACGGCTCGTTCCATATCTCGAAGCCGTCCGGCTTGCGCTGCTCGTAGAATTGCAACTTCCAGTCGCCATAGCGCGTAGCTACCCACTGGCCGTCATCATTGAAGTAGTAGAACTCGTTGCGAGCTCTGCGTGGCCTTGTCGGCCAGGTAGTCGAGTTGGTCGTAGCCATCCCGGTGGCCCTTGAAGTTCACTCCATCGAAGGCCGGCGCCCAGCACTTGAGCAGCTTCTCCTTCACATCCGGGATGCCGACGGCAGAGAGCAGTGTGGAGAATCGGTCGAGACCAGAGAGCATTCCGTTCGATACCGACATCTACGGCATTCTGGTTACCCGATTTGAATTTGATTCTGCAATGAAAGCCTCAGCACCTTGAGTCGATAGCAGACGCACAGGGGCGCTGCTGTCGACCGGAGTTGCACCATCATTACGAGACTCAGAAGCGAGATCTTCTGGGCAGACCTACTAGGAAAAGCACCAGCATAGCTTGACCGAAAGCGGACAAGATCCGGGAATGATCCCAGATCAATGCCTAGCTGATGCTGGTAGCGAACAGCACGATCAAAAATGCCTTTGTTACTCGCAGCTCCCGCAGAGTAATAGCCATATAAAGTCCTTTTATGTACCTCAAGGCAGAAATCTGCCATCCAGCGATGAACGCTTCAAGCCAGCTTTGGCTGTGCCCCCGCATACATAGCAGGCCATTCATCGCAAAGCACGGTACCCGTTAGCCTTGCAACCAAGACTCGACCACGTCGTTACCATGCTCAGCTTTCCAGGCCTTCAGCACCTTGTGGTTTCCACCCTTGGTTTCTACCACTTCGCCAGTGTTCGGATTCTTGTAGACCTTCACCACACGCTCACGGCGCTTGGATTGCGATGCACGGCCTCCGCGGACACTCACAGCGCCAACTGCCGATGGATCGAGGATCGCTACGATGTCACGAAGGGACTTGCCATATTCGCCCATTAGAGCTTTCAGCTTTTCTTCAAACTCAATTTCCTTTTTGAGGGAATTATCGTTCTTGAGGGACTCGAGATAAGCCAGTTGATCAGCAAGGGCTTTTTCTGCAGCACGAAACTCAGCAAGCTTTGACATCAAAATAATCTCAACAAGAATGGATGAACTGCAGAGCATATCCGACTCTGCGGGACATCCCAACTAGCATTTCTTGATATCCAACTCGTATTGAGAACCCATCTGCTATCAGTCTTTGAAATTCCCTATCGAAACGACGGCCAGTACCGATAACCGGGGATGCACGCGAGTTGTACAGCATCACTGCGCCGAACGCGAACCTCTCGTTTGCTTGAAAGCTTCACAAACAAGGCTCTCCAAGGCCTAGTAGTCATTGCCGTCCACATCACTCATCCGGCAAAACCTTAAGCAAGTGGGTCACGTACCGCCCACTGATCGTGATGGGCTTGAGATCAGCTAGAAACCTCGCACAAACCGGGGTTGGTTCACCTGCGGCTTCAGGAGGATTGAGCCTTCCTGCCAGCGCCTCAAAAACCGTGTAATCCGCATCAAGCTCGAAAATGGGACGTGGTGTGCATTTCATGCCATGACCCATCGGACCGCTTTCGTTCCCGAGGACGGTAACAGCAGCCACGCGTTCGCCACCAGCCATGAACCAACGGCAGCTGATAACAACTGCCTGAATGGTGATATGCAAACCGTCCTCCAAAAATAGCGAAGCATCCGGAGGCGCTGAAGAATTGGTAGGAGCCACGCCAAGGAACCCCAGAAATTTTGGCTACAGGAAAGGTCCGCAGCATAAAGCTATCAATACTCTCTATGCTACAGATACCTTGAGGAGGCGGGCCTTTGGCCCGCCTCCTCTTGTTATTTATTTCTCATTACTCAAAATTTCCAGGTATCCAGCCGACTTCTCAACAGTAATTTCCCCGCAATGGGGGCATTCCAGCGGCCACCGATCCCGATCACCTAAAGCGTTCGGGCTATATTCACGTACGGTGAAGGGCATACCACAGGCTTGGCATTCGCATTGAAAGTCTTCGTGCATAACTGATCTCCAAACTGAAGGTTTAGCCTGGCACAAAGCCAAGCCATTACCCTTTACAGTTTTTCGAATTAGGAGCATTGGGGGCTTTCGCTCGCAGCCTTTCCACCCGGAACGAACTCTCATATGCACTCAAATACGCCCTGATCAGAAAGTACGTTGTACCTACGCGGAACAGATCAAGATGGCCATAATCAGCTTTTTATCATTCGCAGATGGCCATTCGTCGATGCCCGATCAACCTAGTCCGTCACCCCAGCCCAACTCAGAGCTTCTTACCAATCGTATACGGCGTTTTCGCCGCCCGCGTTGGCGAGAGTGGCGACAACGCCTGGCGTTCTGGGTTGGCGCACTGCTGGTGGGTTTGGTAGCGCTAGCCTTTGCCTGGATGGCGGACCAGTCCTACGCGCAGTTCAAGCGCATGCTTGGTGTTGCCAGTTGGCTGCCGCTGCTCGTCACCCCTGCCGGCTTTGCCCTGTTGGCATGGGTCACCCAGCACTGGTTCGGCAACGCCAAGGGCAGTGGCATCCCGCAGGTGATAGCGGCCCTGGAGTCCCCTTCGCGACGCTTTCGTGCCGAGGTGCTAGCACTGCCAGTGGCGGCGGTGCGCATGTTCCTCACCCTGGGCGCGCTGCTGGTAGGCGGCTCGGTGGGCCGCGAAGGGCCTACGGTACACATCGGCGCAGCGGTCATCTACGCCTTCGGCCGGCGCCTGGGCCTGCACGGCCGGCGCACCATCGCCGGGCTGATCCTCGCCGGCGGCGCGGCCGGCATCGCCGCGGCTTTCAACACGCCGCTGGCCGGCATCGTATTCGCTATTGAGGAACTCAGCCGCACCTTCGAGCAACGCTTCAGCGGCTTGGTGCTGACCGCCGTGCTGATCGGCGGCGCCGTCACCCTTGGACTGATGGGGCATTACTCGTACTTCGGCGAGATCGGTAGCAGCCTGCCAACGGGCTGGGGCTGGAGCGAGGTGCCGGCCTGCGCTTTGCTCGGCGGCCTGCTGGGCGGGTTCTACGTCAAGCTGGTGCTGCCCACCCAGGTTGGTTGGCTGGGTCGCCTGTGCCGCCTACGCGAGCACTTCCCGGTGCGCTTTGCCGCCGCCTGCGGATTGCTGCTAGCACTACTGGGACTGGCCTCGGGCAACCATGTATTCGGCACCGGCTACGAGGAAACCCATGCCCTACTGGAAGGGCACCCGGTGACGGACGAAAGTTTCCTGCTGTGGAAGTTCCTGGCCAACGTGGTGTCCTACCTGGCCGGCATTCCCGGTGGACTGTTCTCGCCCTCGCTGAGTATCGGAGCGGCCTTCGCTCCACTGCTGGCCCAGTTACCTGACGTCAACCCGCAGACTTGCGCGCTGTTGGGTATGGGCGCCTACCTCGCCGGCGTGACCCGCTCGCCACTGACCGCCTCGGTGATCGTCCTGGAACTCTCTCACAGCCCAGACCTCGTCATCCCCATGCTAGCGGTGGCAGTCATGGCTGCCTCCGTCTCCGGTTGGATCGCCCCGGTCTCGCTGTACCACGCACTGGCCCGGCAGATCCTCGACAATGTTGCACCGAAGCAGCCCTGAGCCCTCTCTCTACCAACGCAGCAAGCGCGGTCCCAGGGCCGCGCCAAGCAGAGTCGGCAGGAGCATGCCGAGCAGGTACCAACTGCCCCAGAAGGGAATGCCCATCTCCGGGCAGCGCAAGCAGTAGGCCAGGGTCGCGGAGGCCCCGGCGAGCAAGCCGCCGACCGCACCAGCCAGGCGCAGGCGAGTCGGCGCCAAGCCGCGCAAGGCCCAGAACACGCCGATTAAGGCCGACACCGAGAGCAGCGTGATGTTCAGCGGGCAGATGCGCCAGGTCTTGCCCAGGATCAGTCCGGCACGCGCATCGGTGGGCACCCCGGCCAGCTCTAGCGCACCGCCGAGCCAGAACAGCGGCATGCGCGAGATTTCGCCAAGGTCCGGGCGTACGCCGTAGAACGTGGCCATCGGCAGCAGCGTGCCGAGGCGGCCGCGCAGCAGCGCACCTAGTGACCTACGCCGAGCACTTCTTCCCGATCCTGCTGGTGTTCGGCCTGTTCACTCGCCTCTCGGCCTTCGCCCTGCAGGGCATGACCACAGTGACCAAGGTGTTCGTCTACCCCGACGCCTGGCCGACGCACCTGTCCTGGGCCGGCCTGCTCCCGCTGCTGACCGGCCGCGGCGCCGGCGCCTGGTCGCTGGACCGGCTGCTACGGACTAGGGCGTGTTAACGCTAACTGGTCTCAAGTCGTTCCATGCGCGATACTTCGCGCATGGAAATTACCCCCGAACAATTCTCGACCATTGAGCATTGCT
>Ga0180221_1000366_pt1 | contig 43542 bp, 37 predicted proteins | sample eDN5th37CKraftMG_FD_151339 | JGI IMG/M metagenome (GOLD analysis project Ga0180221, IMG submission 151339) | Enriched Miracle-Growth compost microbial communities from Emeryville, California, USA - eDNA 5th pass 37_C Kraft MG (version 2) (version 2) ...
CCGCAGGTCCTCGACGCGGGCGCCGCGCTCCAGCATCCGGTCGACCGCGCGGTGCACCACTCCCGCGGCGACGCCCTTGCGGCCCGCGTGCGCGACCGCCACGACGCGGGCCACCGGGTCCGCGAGCACCACGGGCACGCAGTCCGCCACCAGCACCCCGAGGGCGAGGCCGGGCTCGGTCGTGACCATCGCGTCGGCCTCGCCGGCGGCGACCGGCGGCTCGGCCGCCGACCACTCCGCCAGCTCCGCGGCACCGAGCTCCAGGACACGGTCGCCGTGCACCTGGGCGGAGAAGGCGACCGGCGCGCCGACCCAGGCGCCCAGCCGGGCGCGGTTCTCCCGGACCCGGGCCGGGTCGTCCCCGGTCGACGTGCCCAGGTCGAGCGACGACCACGGGGCGGGCGACACCCCGCCGTGGCGCGTGGTGAAACCCGCCACGACGCCCTCCCCGAGGTCCACCCGCAGCAGCCCGGCACCGAACTCGTCCGGCAACAACGCCTCCTGGGCCCACCCGACCGCGCTGTCCACGCGGCCGCTCACTCGACGCTCACTTGAGGAAGTCGGGCACGTCGAGCTCCTCGGCGGGGCGGCGCGGCTCGTCGAACAGGCGCGGCACCTCGACGGGGCGCTCGACCGTCACACCCTCGCCCTCGGCGTCCTCGACCACCGCGAACGGCCGCCGGGGCTCCTCGGCCCGGGCGCCGGTCGGCGGGGCGGGCGGCGCGTCGAGGCTCACCGGGACGTCGTCCGGCTCGGCGGGGATCGGCCGCGGCTGCGCGGCGACGGCCGGCACCGAGGCGGTGGCCGGCTGCGCGGGACGTGCCGGGGCCGCCGGTGCGGCGGGCTGCGGGACGGGCGTCGTCGCGCCGACCCCCGCGTCGGTCGAGGCCACCGGCTTGGCCGACGCCCCCGCGATCTGGCCGAGGCCCCGGCCGTCCTTGCGGGCCTGCGGCACGCCGCCGTCGAAGCCGGCGGCGATCACGGTGACCCGCACCTCGTCGCCGAGGGCGTCGTCGATGACCGTGCCGAAGATGATGTTCGCCTCGGGGTGGGCCGCCTCCTGGACGAGGCGCGCGGCCTCGTGCACCTCGAACAGGCCGATGTCGCTGCCGCCCTGGATGGAGAGCAGGACGCCGTGCGCACCGTCGATCGAGGCCTCGAGCAGCGGGGAGGAGATGGCGAGCTCGGCCGCCTGCACCGCGCGGTCCTCGCCGCGCGCCGACCCGATGCCCATGAGCGCCGAGCCCGCCCCCTGCATCACGGACTTCACGTCCGCGAAGTCGAGGTTGATGAGACCCGGGGTCGTGATGAGGTCGGTGATCCCCTGCACGCCGGAGTGCAGCACCTGGTCCGCCGAGTGGAACGCCGCGATCGCGGAGACGTTCTTGTCGGACATCGACAGCAGGCGGTCGTTCGGGATGACGATGAGGGTGTCGACCTCCTCGCGGAGCGCCTCGATGCCCTGCTCGGCCTGGACCGAGCGACGGCGTCCCTCGAACGTGAACGGCCGGGTCACGACGCCCACCGTCAGCGCCCCGAGCGAGCGAGCGATGCGTGCCACCACGGGCGCGCCGCCGGTCCCGGTGCCGCCGCCCTCGCCCGCCGTCACGAAGACCATGTCGGCGCCCCGCAGGACGTCCTCGATCTCCTCGGCGTGGTCCTCGGCCGCCTTCTTGCCGACCTCGGGGTCGGCGCCGGCGCCCAGGCCTCGGGTGAGCTCACGACCGACGTCGAGCTTGACGTCGGCGTCCGACATCAGCAGCGCCTGTGCGTCGGTGTTGATGGCGATGAACTCGACACCCTTGAGCCCGACCTCGATCATGCGGTTCACGGCGTTCACGCCGCCACCGCCGATACCGACCACCTTGATCACTGCCAGGTAGTTCTGCGGAGTTGCCACGTCGTTGCCTCTCGGGTCGTTCCTTGTCCCGACGTCCGGTCCTCGCTCCCCCGTCGACCCGCCGGACGACCCGTGGGTCGAACCTTAAGGTTCTAGTTGAGGGTTAGAGTTATGTCAGGTTGCTGCTGCGATCGACGGTATTCGCCGCGTCGGGCCGGGCGCCGCACGTCTCTCGGCGTGTCGCGCGCGCCCGGTGCTTGCCTCGCCCGCCGGAGCGTGTCATCGGGTGACCGGCAGCTCGGGGGACGACACGTCGACGGTGCGCGCCGACTCGTCCAGCCGGCGCAGCGTGCGCACCGCCTCGACCTTCAGCGGCAGGTCCGAGCTCCCGCCCCACCGCACCGTGGTGCCGTCGTCCAGCACCGTCTCGACGGCGTCCTGCGTGTCGGCGCTCACCTGCTCCACCTGCTCCCCCAGCCGTGGGGGCAGCGCGGCCAGCACGTGCAGGGCGGCCTGCAGGGCGAGCGCGTTGTCCAGGGGCACGTCCACCTGCGGCAGCGTCTGGGGGGCCTTCGTGCGGGTCGCGATGCGCACGCCGGCCGAGTCCAGCAGCGCGAAGCGGTCGCGGTCAGGCACCGCCGCCACGGGCACCCGCGCCGTGAGCTCGACCGCGAGCCCGTGCGGCCACGCGCGGGCTATCCGGACGTCCTTGACGCCGCGCAGGCCGAGGATCTCCTCGCGCATCGCGACCGTGTCCAGACGCGGCAGCGGGGTGCCGGCCGGTGCCTCGACGATCTCCCGCACCGCCTGCTCGTCGACGTACCGGCCCGCCCCCGAGACGGCGACCTGGTCCTTCTCCAGCGCGAGGACCGGGGACCAGAGGGCCACCACGGCGCCCCCCACCACGAGCGCCAGGACGAGCGTCCAGGCGAGGATGCGCCGCCACGCGCGGTGCCGGCGCATCGCCGTGCGCTCGGCGAGGCGGTCGGCCATCGCGGTCGAGACGCGCGGCGTCACCACCCGGCCGGCGGGGACGACGGCGTTCGACGCGGTCCGCGACGCCCCCGACCTCGACGACCCCGACCGGGGCGTCGTGCCGGTCCGCCGCGCAGCCGGCGTGCCCGTCGGGGCCGTGGAGGCGGCCCGCGACGTCGCCGCGGGGGTCGCCCCGGTCGGGGTCCGGCGCGGGGCGCGGCCGGAGGCACCGCCCGACGCGGGGCGCGGCGTCGGGCGCGGTCGGGCAGGCGGTCGCATCACCCCATCGTCTCGTCGTCCGGCGCGGCGGGCTCCGACGCCACGCCGGAGCTCCGGGCGGCGAGGTCCGCGAGGATCACCGGGCCGAGTTCCGTGACGTCGCCCGCGCCGACGGTGAGCACGATGTCGCCGGGCCGTGCGAGCGCCGAGGCGACGTGCGCCGCCTCCATCCGGTCCTCGACGGCGCGCAGCGTGCCCCCGCTGGACGTCCGCCCGACCCGGTCGGTGATCGTGTGCGGGCCGACCGCCGGGTCCACGTCCTCCCGGGCGCGGTACACGCCCGTCACCACGACCTCGTCCGCGAGCGCCAGCGCCGCGGCGAACCGGTCGGCGAAGATCCGGGTGCGCGAGTACAGGTGCGGCTGGAAGAGCACCACGATCCGCCCGTCCCCCGCGACGGGCCGGGCCGCCCGCAGCAGCGCCTCGACCTCGGTCGGGTGGTGGTCGTAGCTGTCGAAGACCCGCACGCCGTCGGCCTCGCCCTTGGGCTCGAACCGGCGCCCCGTCCCGACGAACGTCCCGGCCCCGCGGGCGGCCCGGGCCGGGTCCGCGCCGAGGAGCACCGCCGTCACGACGGCGGCCGTCGCGTTGAGCGCGTTGTGCGCGCCCGGCACGGCCAGCCGCAACGGGTGCGGCTGGGCGCCGAGGGGCCCGCCCGAGACGACGGCCTCCACCGTCCCGGCGCCGACCACCACGTCCCGCACGCGCACGTCGGCCTCCTCCGAGGTGCCGTAGGTCACGGTGGCGCGCCCGGACGCGCGGTGCGCGCGCGCCAGCGCGGCCGACCCCTCGTCGTCCGCGCAGGCGACGAGCGTGCCGCCCTCCACGACCCGGCCGGCGAACTCCTCGAAGGCGCGCTCGAACGCGTCGCGGGAGCCGTAGTGGTCGAGGTGGTCCGGCTCGACGTTCGTCACGACCGCGACCGTCGGCGCGTAGTTGAGGAACGAGCCGTCCGACTCGTCGGCCTCCGCCACGAGCACGTCGGAGGAACCGAGGTGCCCGCCGGGCACCGCGCTCTCGCGACCGTCCGCGTCACGCACGCGCACGGTGCCCCCGATCGCGAACGAGGCGTCCACGTCGCACGCCCGCAGCACGGTGGCGACCATCGCCGACGTCGTGGTCTTGCCGTGCGCGCCGGCGACGGCGACCGCTCGGCGGCCCAGCATGAGCGACGCGAGCGCCTGGGACCGGTGGAGCACGCGGAGGCCCGCCGCCCGGGCGGCGGCCAGCTCGGGGTTGGTCTCGCGCACCGCCGACGACACCACCACCGTGTCGACCAGGGGCGTGCCGTCGGCGGCGACGACGTGCGCCGCGTCGTGACCGACCCAGACGCGCACGCCGTCGGCCCGCAGCGCCTCGAGCGCCGGGCCGGCCGCCGCGTCGGACCCCTGCACGTCCACGCCGCGGGCCGCCAGCAGCCGGGCGACGACGGAGACGCCCGCCCCACCGACACCGACCAGGTGCACCCGGCCCAGCTCCTCGACGGGCAGCGCGGGCGGGCGGACCGATCCGGCGGCGCTCATGCCTGCCGCCCCGGCCCCTGCGCGACCGCCTCGGCCACCAGGTCGGCCACGCGGGCGGCCCCGTCGCGCACCCCGGACGCGCGGGCGGCGGACGCCATCGCGTCGAGCCGCGGACGGTCGGCCAGCAGGGCCGGCACGTGCTCGGCCACCCAGGCGGGGGTCAGGTCCGCGTCGTCGACGAGCACGCCGCCGCCGGCCTCGACCAGCGGCGCGGCGTTGAGCCGCTGCTCGCCGTTGCCGATCGGCAGCGGCACGTACACGGCCGGCACGCCGAGGGCGGCGAGCTCGCACACCGTGCCCGCGCCCGAGCGCGCCACGACGAGGTCGGCGACGGCGAGGGCCAGCTGCATCTCGGACAGGTACTCGCGCACCTGGTAGCGCGCGACCTCGTGCCCTCCCGCGGCGGTGGCGGCCTCGACGGCGGCGCGGACCGCGGCGTCCTTCCCCTTGCCGGTCAGGTGCAGCACCTGGATGCCGGCGCGCAGGAGCGCCTCGACGGACCCGGCCAGGGCGGCGTTCACCGACGCCGCCCCCGACGATCCCCCGGTCACCACGAGCGTCGGCAGGCCGGCGTCGAGCCCCAGCGCGTCGGCGGCGTGCACGCGCGCGGCCACCGGGTCGGCCTCGCGGGCGGAGACGAGCTGCGCGATCTCGGCCCGCAGCGGCAGGCCCACGACCTGGGCGCCCGGGAGCGGCGTGCCCGGGAACGTCGCGCCGACGCGGGCCGCCCAGCGCGCGCCGAGCTTGTTGGCCAGGCCGGGGCGGGCGTTCTGCTCGTGGATCACGACCGGCACCCCGCGTCGACGCGCCGCGAGGTAGGCCGGCGTCGAGACGTACCCGCCGAAGCCCACGACGGCCTGCGCGCCGATCTCGTCGATCGCGGCCTCGGCCGCCTTCACCGCGGCGCTCAGCCGCCCGGGCAGCCGCAGCAGGTCGACGCTGGGCCGCCGCGGCAACGGCACGCGCGGCACGGGCCACAGACGGTAGCCGCGCTCCGGGACGAGCTCGGCCTCCAGCCCCGTGGTGGTGCCGAGGGCGAGGATCCGGGCCTCCGGCTCGCGGGCGCGGAGCTCGTCCGCGACGGCGAGGAGCGGGTTGACGTGGCCGGCGGTGCCGCCCCCGGCGAGGACGACGGACGTGACTGCGGTGCTCTTCACACGCAGGACCCTATCGGCCGCCGGCGCCCCCACGGCCTCGCGCCGTCCCAGGGCGTCCACGGCGCGACAGGACGCCGACCGACCGCTTGACCACGCTCCGGCGCGCCGCCAGGGCCTCGGCGGCCCCTGGCTCGCTGCGGGCGAAGCTGATCACGACCCCGAGCGCGAGCATGGTGGTGACGAGGGCCGACCCTCCTGCCGACACCAGCGGCAGGGGCACGCCGATGACGGGCAGCACGCCGATCACCACGCCGATGTTGATGAAGGCCTGCCCCACGATCCAGCACGCGATCGCGGCAGTCGTGATCTTCACGAACGGGTCGGGGTGCCGCCGCACCACCCGCGCCATCGCGACCCCGAGGACCGCGAAGAGCGCGAGCACGAGCAGCGTGCCGAGCAGGCCGAGCTCCTCGCCGATCACCGAGTAGATGAAGTCGTTGTGCGCCTCCGGCAGGTACTTCCACTTCTCGCGGCTGGCGCCCAGCCCGACGCCGAACAGGCCCCCGGTGCCCAGCCCGTACATGCCGTGGATCGACTGGTAGCACTCCCCCTGCTCGTCGGTGCAGGTCCCGTAGGTCGCGAGGATCCGGGTGAGCCGGTCGGTGCTGTCCTGGTTGATGATGAACGTCCACCCGACGAACAGCGCCGCGCTCACGCCGCCCACCCCGAGCATGGCCGCCGGGGCGCCGGAGACCCAGTACGCGCCCAGGCCCAGCAGCGCGAGGATCAGCGCCGTGCCGAGGTCGTGCCCGGCCATGACGAGGCCGAGGACCGCCCCGAGACCCAGCGCTCCGGGCACCAGCGCCTGCCCCCAGCTGCCCAGGAGGTGCTGCTTGCGGCCGAGCACGGCGCCGAGCCAGACCGCGAGCGCCAGCTTGGCCAGCTCCGACGGCTGGAACTGGACCGGGCCGACGACCAGCCAGTTCCGGTTGCCGTTGACGAGCTTGCCGACGAACGGCACGGCCACGAGCAGGCCGAGGGCGACGATCATCGCCGGCCAGGCGAGCGCCTTGTACCAGCGCACGGGCAGCCGCGTGGCGAGCAGCATGAGCGGCAGGCCGATGAGCGCGAACCGGGCCTGCACCAGGAACGCCGCGAACGGCGAGTTCCCCTCGGCGATGGACGTCACCGTGGAACTGGACAGCACCATGACGAGTCCGATGACGAGCAGCAGCCCCGTGGCCCCGACGAGCAGGTAGTAGCTCGTGACCGTGGAGTTCCACTGGCCGAGCCAGGGACGCTCGGCCTGCCGGCGGGAGCCGCGCGCGGGCGGCCTGCCCTTCGCCGGGCGCCCGGCCGAGCCGCGGGGCCCGCGTCGGGTGCCCGTCGTGACCGCCATCCGACACCCCTCGCTCGTCCTCGCGGCGCCGGACGGCGCCTACAGCTCTGCCACGGCCGTGGCGAACGCCTCCCCGCGCTGCGCGTAGGAGGCGAACTGGTCCTGGGACGCGCCGGCGGGCGCCAGCAGCACCGTGTCCCCGGGGCGAGCCAGGTCCCGCGCCGCCGCGACCGCGCGCCGCATCACGGTCCCAGTGTCGCCGGGATCGACCACGACGACCGGGATCTCGGGGGCGTGTCGGGCCAGCGCGCCGCGGATCGGCTCGGGGTCGACGCCGATGACCACGGCCGCGCGCAGGCGGTCGGCCCGGTCGGCCACGAGCGCGTCGAACGACGCGCCCTTGGCGAGCCCGCCCGCCACCCACACGACGGTGCCGGCGTCGTACGCGCCGAGCGACGCCGCGGCGGCGTGCGCGTTGGTGGCCTTCGAGTCGTCCACCCAGGCGACGCCGTCGAGCTCCCGCACGCGGGCGATGCGGTGCGCGCCGGGCCGGAACGCGCGCAGGCCGTCGCGCACAGCCGCGGCGGGCACCCCGTGCGCGCGGGCGAGCGCGGCCGCGGCCAGGGCGTTCGCGACGACGTGCGTGGGGACGCGGGCCGGCGCGTCGCCGCCCACGGGGGCGAGGTGCGCCAGGTCGGCGAGGGTGCCGAGCTCGGCCGCCGTGCGCTGGCGGTCGCGCGCCCCGGGCGGGGCGTGGAACGCCCGGTCGACCAGCACGTCCTCGACCACGCCCAGCTGGCCGGGCCCCGGCGCGCCGAGCGTGAACCCGACGGCGCGGGCCCCCTCGGCCACGTCCGCGTCGCGCACGAGCTGCTCGGTACGCGGGTCGGCCGCGTTGTACACGCACGCCACCTGCGCGCGGGCGTACACCCGGCCCTTGTCGGCGGCGTACGCCTCGAGCGACCCGTGCCAGTCGAGGTGGTCGGCGGCGACGTTGAGCACGGCCGCCGCCTCGAACGACGTCGTGAGGGTGTGGTGGAGCTGGAAGCTGGACAGCTCCACGGCCAGGACGTCGAACGCCGGGTCCTGCGCCGCCCGGACGACGGGCGTGCCCACGTTCCCGACGGCGGCCGTGCGCAGGCCCGCCGCCGTGAGGACGGAGGCGAGCATCTCGACCGTCGTCGTCTTGCCGTTGGTGCCCGTGACGGCGAGCCACGGCGCCGGGCCCCGCGGCCCGTCCGCACCCGGCTCCCGGTCCACCCGCAGCCGCCAGGCGAGCTCGACCTCGCTCCACACCGGCAGGCCCGCCTCGCGCGCGGCGACCAGCAGCGGCGAGCTCGGGGCCCACCCCGGGGACGCCACCACGAGGTCCGCGTCCGCCACGACACCCGCGGCGGCGGGGGTGTCGACGTCGCGCACGTCCGCGTCGTCGGCCCGGGCGTCGACCGTCACCACCGAGGCGGCACGCCCCTCCAGGGCGGCGACGACGGCGCGGCCGGTGACCCCGAGCCCGGCGACGACGACGCGCGCGCCGTCCGGCAGGGCGGCACCGACCGTCACGTGGCCACCCACTCGGCGTAGAACACGCCCATGCCGAGCGCGGCGAACAGGCCGGCGATGAGCCAGAACCGGATGACGATCGTGACCTCGCCCCACCCGGACAGCTCGAAGTGGTGGTGCAGCGGCGCCATCTTGAACACGCGCCGCCCCGTCAGCTTGAAGAAGCCGATCTGGATGACGTCCGACATCACGATGATGACGAACAGCCCGCCGATGATCGCGGCCAGGATCTCGGTGCGCGACAGGATCGAGATGCCGGCCAGGGCGCCGCCGAGGGCGAGCGAGCCGGTGTCGCCCATGAAGATCCGCGCGGGGCTGGCGTTCCACCACAGGAAGCCGAAGCAGGCGCCCATGATCGCGGCCGCGACGATCGCGAGGTCCTGCGGGTCGCGCACCTCGTAGCACCGCGGCCCGGCCGCCGCCAGGCGCTGGCACGACTGGTTGAGCTGCCAGATGCACACCAGCACGTACGCGCCGAAGACCACCAGCGAGACGCCGGTGGCGAGTCCGTCGAGGCCGTCCGTGAGGTTCACGGCGTTGGACCAGGCCGTGATGAGGAAGTTCGCCCAGATCACGAAGAGGATCAGCCCCACCGTGACGCCCGCGAACGCGAGGTCGAGGTTGGTGTCGCGCAGGAACGAGATGCGCGTGGAGGCGGGCGTGCGGGCGTTCGCGTTGGGGAACTGCAGCGCCAGGACGGCGAAGCTGATCCCGACGAACCCCTGCCCGACGACCTTCGCCTTCGCGGTGAGGCCGAGCGATCTCTGCTTGCGGATCTTCGTGAAGTCGTCGAGGAAGCCGACCAGGCCCAGCCCCGTCATGAGGTAGAGGCACAGCAGCGCCGACGCGCTCGGGGGTCGCCCGGCGACGGCCATCGACCCGGCCACGCCCACCAGCGTCGCCCCGATGATGACGACGCCGCCCATCGTGGGCGTGCCGCGCTTGGTGAAGTGCGCCGTCGGGCCGTCCTGACGGACGAACTGCCCGTAGTTGCGGTGGATGAGGAACCGGATGAACAGGGGCGTGCCGAACAGCGCGACGATCAGCGAGACGCCGGCCGAGACCAGGATCGCGATCACGGGGCGACCTCCGTGGCGGGCGCGCCTCCGGTGCCCGAGGTGGCCGTCGGGCCACCGGCCGCGAGCTCGTCGCCCAGCTGCCACAGGCCGGAGCCGAGCGAGGACTTCACCAGGACGACGTCGCCCGGCTCGAGCGCCTCGGCGAGCACCGCGCGTGCGGCGTCCAGGTCAGGCACGAACACCGACTCCTCTCCCCAGGAGCCCTCCTGCATGGCCCCCTCGTGGATGTGGTACGCCCCGTCGCCCACGACGACGAGCAGCTTGACGTTCAACCGCACCGCGAGGCGCCCGATCGCGTCGTGGGCGGCGCGCGAGCCGTCGCCCAGCTCGAGCATCTCCCCCAGCACGGCCACGGACCGGCGCGAGCGACCCGCCATGACGGCGAGCGCCCGCAGCGCGGCGCGCATCGAGTCCGGGTTCGCGTTGTACGCGTCGTCGATGACGGTGACCCCGTCCGGGCGCTCCGTGACGGCCATCCGGTGCGGGCTGACGGGCGTGGCCGAGGACAGGCCGCGCGCCACGACGTCGAGCGAGCCCCCGAGCGCGAGCACGGCGGCCGCCGCGGCGAGGGCGTTGCTCACGTGGTGGGCGCCCACCAGGCGCAGCGTCACCTGCTGCGTCCCGGCGCCTGCGTCGAGCCCGAACGTGGCCCGGCCCGACGCGTCCACCTGGACGTCCACGGCGCGCACGCCGGCCGAGGAGATGGTGCCGAACGTGGTCACGGACTGTCCCGGCGCGGCGAGCGACGCCATCGCCGCGACGCGCTGGTCGTCGGCGTTGAGCACGGCGGTGCCGCCCGGCACCACCCCGGTGACCATCTCGGACTTGGTGCGCGCGATCGCCTCCACGGAGCCGAACTTGCCCACGTGCGCCACGCCCACGGCGAGCACGATCCCGACGTCCGGCGGGGCGATCCGGGTCAGGTAGGCGATGTTGCCCGGGCCGTCCGCGCCCATCTCCAGCACGAGGAACCGGGTCTCCCCGGTGACGCGCAGCACGGTCAGCGGCAGGCCGACCTCGTTGTTGAACGACCCGGTGGGGACCACGAGGCCGTCCTCGGGGGCGACGCCCGCGGGGAGCATGTCGGCGAGGAGCTGGCCGAGCAGGTCCTTGGTCGTCGTCTTGCCCACCGAGCCGGTCACCGCCACGACCCGCAGGTCGCCGCGGGAGCGCACCCGGGCCAGCACGTCGCGCGCGAGCTCCCCGAGCGCGGCCTGCACGTCGTCGACGACGACCGTCGGCACGCCCTCGATCTCGCGGGCGGCCAGCACGAGGGCCGCCCCGGCCTCGACGGCGGCGCGGGCGAAGTCGTGCCCGTCGACCCGCTCGCCCGGCAGCGCCACGAACAGGCCGCCCGGCTCCACGCGCCGCGAGTCCACCACGACGGTCCCGGTCACGGGCGTGGCGGCGTCGGCGTGCAGCCGCCCCCCGGTCGCGGCCGCCACGTCGGCGGCGGTCAGCGCGATCATGCGGTCGTCCTCTCGTGCCGCCGCTGCAGCGCGCGGCGGGCCTCGTCACGGTCGTCGAGCTCGAGGTCGACCCCCGCGACCTCCTGGATGGTCTCGTGGCCCCGGCCGGCGACGAGGACGGTGTCGTCCGCCCCGGCCTCGAGCACCGCGGCCTCGATCGCGGCACCGCGGGGCGCGGCCTCGGTCACGACGACGGCGCGCCCCGCCGCGTGCGCCGCGTCGCGGGCCGCGCGGGCCCCGTCGAGCACGGCCGCGCGGACGGCGGCCGGGTCCTCGCCGTGGGGGTCGTCGTCGGTGACCACCACGACGTCCGCGCCCGCGACCGCGGCCGCGCCCATGGCGGGCCGCTTGCCCTTGTCCCGGTCCCCGGTGGCGCCGAAGACGACCACGAGCCTCCCGGCGGTCGTCGGACGCAGCGCGGCGAGCGCGAGCTCGAGCGCCTCGGTGTTGTGCGCGAAGTCCACCACCACGCGCGGGTGGCCGCCCCCGCCGGCGCCCACGACCTCCATGCGCCCCGGCACGACGGCCGAGAGCCCGTCGGCCGCGGCCAGCGCCTCGGCCACGTCCTCGACGTGCGCGCCGCCCTCGAGCACCATCGCCACGGCGAGCGCGGCGTTCGCCACGTTGAAGCCGCCGGGCAGCGACGTGGAGGTGCGCAGCGAGCGGCCGTCGCGGTGCGTGAGCGTGAAGGCGGAGCCGGTGCCCTGCGGGCTCACGTCGGTGACTGTCCAGTCCGCCGTCGGCTCGCCGTCCCGGGGCGCGCGGGTGCGCAGCGTCGCGACGGGCACCCGCGCGGCGGCGACCATCTGCTCGCCCCACACGTCGTCCACCACGACGACGCCGCGGCGCGAGTGCTCGGGCGTGAACAGCGACGCCTTCGCGTCGAAGTAGGCCTGCAGGTCGCCGTGGAAGTCCAGGTGGTCCTGGCTGAGGTTGGTGAACCCGACCACGCCGAACTCGATCCCATCCACCCGGTGCATCGAGAGCGAGTGCGAGGAGACCTCCATCGCGAGCGTGCGCACCTCGGCCTCGCACATGGCCGCGAGCAGGGCCTGGAGGTCGGCGGCCTCCGGGGTCGTCAGCCGGCTCGGCAGCACCCGGTCGCCCGCGCGCATCTCCACCGTGCCGATGAGGCCGCCCGTCCAGCCGAGGGCGCGCAGCAGGTGGTCGACCTGGTAGGTCGTCGTCGTCTTGCCGTTCGTGCCGGTGACGCCGAAGGTCATGAGGTGCTCGGCGGGCTCGCCGTAGACCCAGGCCGCGACCGGCCCCAGCACGGCCCGGGGGTCCGGGGCGACGAGCACGGGGACGTCGGGGTCGAGCGCGTCCGGGCCGCTCGTGAGGGTCGCGGCCCCGGCGGCGTCGGTGAGCACGGCGCGCGCACCCCGGGCCACCGCGTCGGCGGCGAAGCGCGCTCCGTGGGCGTGCGCGCCCGGCAGGGCGACGAACAGGTCGCCGTCGGCCACCACACGGTTGTCGGACGCGACCGAGGTGACGACGGGGTCGGCGGGCTGCTGCCGGGACCCTGCGCCGGAGCCCGCCGGCGTCGTCACCTCGAGCCCGAAGGTCAGGGCGAGGTCCCGCACCCGCCGGGGCGTCGTGCCCGCGGGCCGGATACGGGGAAGCGGGGATGTCACGGAGTAGAACCTACCGTCTGCACGCCGCCGGGCCGGCACCCGACGTGCCGGGCATGACGACCGTCACGGCCCCTCCGGCGCCGCTCACGGCCCCGTTCACGGCCTGGTTCACGGCCCGGTTCACGGCATCGTTCGCGGCCCGGCTCACGGTCCTGCGCACCGTCCTGCTCACGGCCTGCTCACCAGGTGAGGGCGTACGGGTCGGGCGGGGTCGTGCTCGGGGGCACGTCCATCTTCTGCAGCGTGTACCCCATGAGGTCGCTGAACACGGGCGCCGCGACGACGCCACCGTAGATCGACGACTGCGGGCTGCGCAGGAAGACGGACACCGTGTAGCGCGGGTCGTCCGCGGGCGCGACCCCGATGAACGACGCCATGTAGGTGGTGCCGCCGCCCGGCAGCCACATCTGGGCGGTGCCGGTCTTGCCCGCGACGCGGTAGCCGGGCACGCGCGCGTTGGCGGCCGTGCCCTCCTCCCCCGTGACCGACTCCATCATCCGCATGAGGGAGTCCGCGGTCTTCTTCGACACCACCCGGGTCGTGTCCGGGTCGCCGGCCGGGGTGAAGGACCCGTCCGCGTCGCGCGTGCCGGCCACGAGGCTGGGCTCCACGCGCACGCCCCCGTTCGCGAGGGTCGAGAACACCTGCGTCGCCTGCATCGCGTTCACCGCGACGCCCTGGCCGAACAGGATCGCGTACGGCGTGCGGGCGTCGTGCTGCAGCGTCTGCCGGGACGGCAGGATGCCCGCGGACTCGCCGGGCAGCCCGAGGCCGGTCTGGTTCCCGAACCCGAACTTGCCCAGGTAGTCGTAGCGCACGTCGAGCGGGATCTTCTCGCCGATCTGGACCGTGCCGGTGTTGGACGAGTGGGCCAGCACGCCGGCGAGCGTGAGGCGCTGCTCGGGGTGGTCGTGGGAGTCCTTGAAGCTCTCGCCGTTGGGGGTCGTGTAGCGGTACGGCACCCGGAACCGGCTGTCCGGCGCCCAGTAGCCCTCCTCGAGCGCCGCCGCCATCGTCACGACCTTGCCCGTCGACCCGGGCTCGAAGACGTCCTTCACGGCCCGCGACCCGTTGGCCACGGCCGACGTCGACCGGTCGTTCGGGTCGACGTCGCCCGAGTCGGCCACGGCGAGCACGGTGCCGTCGCGCACGTCCTGCACGACGGCCATGCCGTAGGCGGCGCCCGTCTTCGACACGGCGTCGTCGAGGAGCTCCTCCGCCTTCCACTGCACGTCGGCGTCGATGGTGAGCACGACGTCGCCGCCCGGCACGGCGGGGGTCGACTCCAGCTCGGAGTTCGGGATGGCGACGCCGTCGCGCCCCCGCTCGAAGACGATCTTGCCGTCCGTGCCGGCGAGCACGTCCTCGTAGGCGCGCTCGAGCCCGCCCTGACCCACCTGGTCCTGGTCGACGTAGCCGACCAGCGTGCCCGCGACCACGCCCGCCGGGTACGTCCGGCGCGACGTCAGCTCCGTGCGGACGTAGGCCTGCAGGTCGAGCTTCGCGATGGCGCGCTGCACCTCGGGCACGGCGTTGCGCTTGAGGATGACGTACCGGTCGTCGCCGTTGATCTTGGCGGCGAGCTCGGCGGGCCGCTCGTCGAGGATGGGGGCGAGGAGCTGGGCGATGCCCAGCGCGCCGTCCTGCACGGCCTTGCCGGTGGCCGGGTCCACGCGCTGGCCGCCCTGGAAGCTCTGGATCGCGAGCGTGTCCGCCGAGATCGTGTACCGGTCCACCGACGTGGCCAGGACCCGCCCGTTCGCGTCGACGATGTCGCCGCGGTGCGCCACCTGGACCGAGCTCGTCATCCGCTGCTCCTGGGCGCGCGCGGCGAGCGCCGGGCCCTGGAAGATCTGGACCTGCACCAGCCGCCCCACGAACACCGTGAGCACCAGCGCCGCGACGACGATGATCCACCGCTGCCGGCGCCCGGGGTCGCCGGGGCGCACCCGGGCCCCGGCACCGGACCGCGGGCGCGGCGGGGACCCCGCGCCCCGGACGGCGCTCGGCGAGCGGGGGCGCCCGCCCCCGGCGCGGCGGGCCGGCGCGGCGGCCGAGCCGCGGGCCGACGTCGTGCGCGACGTGCCGCGCGTCGCCGACCCCGTCGAGGGACGCCGGGAGGTGCTCACCCCCCGAGTCTGCGGGGCCGCCGCCCGCGTGGTGCGCGCGGGCGCCGGGCGTGTCGCACGCCCGGTCCCGGCGCCGCCCCGCGGTGCGGGCGCGCGCCGGCCGGTGGTCGTCCGCCGCTCGCTCACGGTGCCCCGGTGACGTCCGCCCCTGCGCCGATGCCGACCTTCGCCCGCTTCTCGACGCTGATCATCGTCGGGTCCTCGGCCGGGACCATCCCCAGCTTCGCGGCCCGTTCGGCGAGCGACGCCTCGGCGGCGCGCAGCTTCTCCTGGTACGCCTGGACGTCCTGCGCCACGTGGCCCACCTCGGCCTGCAGCCGCGACGCCTCGTACGAGCCGCGCGCCATCGACGTGTTGAGGAGCAGCGCCGCCAGGAGCGCGCCCACGAGGATGACCGCGCACAGCACGAGGAACGGCACGCCCGACGTCGCCTGGAGGGGTGCGCGGACCGCGTCGAGGCGGCGGCCCGGCGCCGCGGCGCCACCCGGCAGCGAGGTCAGCGGCGCGCGCCGCGGAGCCGCGGCGGGGCGGGTCCCGGGGTGGGGGGCACGCAGGGCGCTCATCGGCGGTCCTCCTTGTGGCGTGGGGTCGTGCGCAGGTGGTCGGGTGTCGGGCGCAGGCGGCGGGCGGCCCGCAGCCGCACCGAGGCGGCTCGCGGGTTGCGCTCGAGCTCGGCCTCGTCGGCCTCCTCGGCGCCCCGCGTGAGGGCCTCGAGGTAGGGCTTGTGCGTCTCCGGCTCGACCGGCAGCCCGGGCGGAGCGCTCGACGTCGTGCCCCGCGCCAGGGCCCGCTTGACGATGCGGTCCTCCAGCGACTGGTACGACTCGACGACGATGCGGCCCCCGGTCGCCAGCGCCTCGATCGCGGCGGGCACCGCGCGCTCCAGCACCTCGAGCTCGCCGTTCACCTCGATCCGCAGGGCCTGGAACGTGCGCTTGGACGGGTTGCCCCCCGTGCGCCGGGCCGCCGCGGGGATGGACGCGCGCACCAGGTCGGCGAGCTCTCCCGTCCGCTCCCAGGGCCGCTCGGCGCGGCGTCGCACGACCGCACGGGCGATGCGCGGCGCGAACCGCTCCTCGCCGTACTCCCGCAGCACCCGGGTGAGCGCGCGCTCGTCGTAGGTGTTCAGGACGTCGGCCGCCGTCATGCCGCGCGTCTGGTCCATGCGCATGTCGAGCGGCGCGTCCTGGGCGTAGGCGAACCCGCGACCGGCCTCGTCCAGCTGCAGGGACGACACCCCGAGGTCCATCAGCACGCCCTGCACGCCGGCCAGCCCGAGGTCCGCGACCACGTCCCCGACCTCGTCGTACACCGCGTGCACCGGGGTGAAACGGTCGCCGAACCGGGCGAGCCGCTCGCCCGCGAGCCGCAGCGCCTGGGTGTCGCGGTCGATCCCCACGACCCGGGCGGTCGGGACCTGCTCGAGCACCGCCTCGGTGTGCCCGCCCATGCCGAGCGTGCAGTCCACCAGCACGCTGCCCGGCTCCGCCAGCGCCGGGGCGAGGAGGTCCACGCATCGCTGCAGCAGCACGGGCCGATGGCGGTCGCCCGCGGGTCGCGCGTCGTCCGGTGTGCTCATCGGTCCTCCTCCTTCCGTACTCCGTCGTGCTCGTCGTGCGCCTGGTCGCCGGCGCCCCGCCCGGCCAGGTCTCCCTCCGCGTCGTTCTGGCGCCGGGGAAGTGCGCCAGACCCTCGCGGGAGGAGGCCTCGTCGTGCGGGGCCCGTGACGCCCGGGGGCGCCGGTGCTGCTGTGCGGTTGTCCCTCGTCAGAACTGCAGGTCCGGGAAGATCTGCTCGGACGTCTCGGAGTACGACGACTCCTGCTCGGCCAGGTAGGTCTCCCAGGTGGCCCGGTCCCACACCTCCACCCGGGTGCCGGCGCCGATGACGGCGACGTCCCGGTCGAGACCGGCGTACGCGCGCAGCGCGGGCGGGACGACCACCCGCCCCTGCTTGTCCGGCAGCTCGTCGCTCGCACCCGACAGGAACACGCGCAGGTAGTCGCGCGCCTGCCGGCTGGTCACGGGGGCCTGCCGCACCTGCTCGTACATGCGGCCGAACTCGTCCATCGGAAGGAGGAAGAGGCAGCGCTCCTGCCCCCTCGTCATGACGAGGCCGGGAGCGAGTCGGGCACGGAACTTCGCGGGGAGGATGAGCCGGCCCTTCTCGTCGAGCTTGGGGGTGTAGGTGCCGAGCAGCAGCCCGGCCCCCGGAAACGTGTCCTCCAGACCTGCCACGGCTCGCACCTCCCCTCGCGCTCCCGCTTCCTCCACGCTACTCCACTTTGCTCCACCGGGCGCGGGGAAAGCGGGGGAGAACTCCCCATCTCACCCGCTCCTCACACGGCCCACACACATCGCTGCAGGTCACCGCCCCGGCCCGTCGGAGGGTCCCGGTGGAGCGGGGTGGAGGGCGACGGGCCGTCCGGGCGCCGCACGACGCCACGGACGCCCTCGCACGGCTCCCCCGCGCCCCGGCGCCGGTCCGCGGGGTGCGGGGTGGAGGGAGGTGGAGCGGGTGATCGTCGTCACAGGACGCCGCGATTCCACTAGGCTGCGAGAACCGTCACGAGCACGTGAACCGGAGGTCACCCGTGCACCCAGAACCCGTCTCCCCCACGCTGGCCGGCGCACGCACGGAGACGGAGGACGGACCGGGCAGCACCGCCGAGCCGGGGACCGGTCCGGAGGTGCTCGCGGCGGAGCTCGACGAGCTCGTCACCGCCACGACACAGGTGCGCGAGGCGATCGACTCGGTGGTCTCCGGGCGCCCCGGCCTCGCGGACGTCACCGTCGCCGTCCTGCTCGCCGAGGGTCACCTGCTCATCGAGGACGTGCCGGGCGTCGGCAAGACGACGCTCGCCAAGGCGCTGGCCCGCAGCATCGACTGCCGCGTCGGCCGCATCCAGTTCACGCCCGACCTGCTCCCGAGCGACCTCACCGGCGTCAACATCTTCCGGACGGCGACGCACGACTTCGAGTTCCGCCCCGGACCGGTGTTCAACAACGTGGTGATCGGCGACGAGATCAACCGCGCGTCGCCCAAGACCCAGTCGGCCCTCCTGGAGTGCATGGAAGAGGGGCAGACGACGATCGACGGGACCACCCACACGCTGCCGCGGCCGTTCCTCGTCGTCGCGACGCAGAACCCCGTCGAGATGGAGGGGACCTATCCCCTCCCCGAGGCGCAGCGCGACCGGTTCACGGCGCGCCTCGCCGTCGGCTACCCCGAGAACGAGGCCGAGCTGGAGATGCTCGACCGCCAGGAGTCGGCCGACCCGCTCGCGCACCTCTCCCCCGTCACGACCGGTGCCGACGTCGTCCGGTACGCCCGGGCCGTGCGCGCGGTGTACGCGGCCGCCCCCGTCAAGCAGTACGTGCTCGACCTCGTCGGCGCCACGCGCCAGCACGACGGCGTCCGGCTCGGCGCCTCGCCGCGCGCCTCGCTCCAGCTGCTGCGCGCCGCCAAGGCCGCCGCCGCGATGGCGGGCCGGGAGCACGTGCTGCCCGACGACGTCCAGTCCCTCGCCGTCCCCGTCCTCGCCCACCGGCTCATCCTCAGCACCGAGTCCCGCCTCGGCGGCGTGACCCCCGACGACGTGATCGCCGAGATCGTGCGGAGCACCCCGGTGCCGGCGGGTCGCGTCGCCCTCGCCCCGGCCGCCGGGTCGTTCACGCGCCCCGGCCGCGAACGCGGACGGTAGGCCCGCGATGTCCGGCGACGACGAGGCCGGCGCCACCCGGACCGACCCCGCCCGTGACGGGACGGCGTCCGGCGGGGGTCGCTCCGGCGCGCACCCGACCCTGCGGCGGCTCGCCCGCGTGCGGCCCACCCGGCGCGGGCTGGCGCTGCTGGTCGCGGGAGCGCTCCTCGCGGTGGTCGGGACCCTGCTCGAGCTGCCTGACGTCGTCGGCCTCGGCGCCGCGGGTCTGCTGTCGGTCCTGCTCGCCTGGACGCTCATGGGCGTGCAGCGCCTCGACGCCGGCCGCGGCGCGCTGGCGGTCACCCGCGAGCTCACCCCCAACCCCGTGGTGCGGGACCAGACGGCGGCGGTCCGGCTCGTGGTCGGCGCCCGGGCCCGGACCGGAGCGGCCTACGAGCGGCTCGCGCGGCTCCGCCTGTCCGAGCAGGCGGCGCACGAGCTGGCGGGGCCCCACGGCATCCGCGCGCGGGTGACCGCGCACGCCGACCGGATCGCGGTGACCTACGCGCTCACCCCGGCCCGCCGCGGGAGGTGGGCGCTCGGCCCGCTGCTCACCACGCGCACGGACGTCTTCGGGCTGGTCCGCACGACGCAGCCCCTCGGGTCCGCCACCCGGGTCGCCGTCTGGCCGCGCACCGTCGACCTGCCGACGCGCACCCGCGTGCTCGGCGAGGTCGACCGCGCCGCCACCGGCGCACGGCTGGCGTCGACGGACGACTCGGTGCTGCGGGAGTACGTCTCCGGCGACGACCCCCGCCGCGTGCACTGGGCCGGTTCGGCCCGCCAGGGCAGGCTCATGGTCCGGGCGGACGAGAGCGCCGGCGTCCGGCCGGTCACCGTGCTCCTCGACCTCTCGCTGCTGCCCCCTCCGGTCGACCCCCGCACCGGGCCGTGGCCGTCGACCCGGGGCACGCGCTCGCACGTGGACGGCGAGCGCGCGGTGGAGCTCGCCGCGTCGGTCGCCACCTCGTTCCTGGATGCCGGCCACCCCGCACGCCTCGTGCCCACGGGCTCCGGCCCCGCCCCGGTGCCCTTCGCGGCAGGCGCCCGGACCGGGCGGGCGACCGTCCTCGACTCGACCGTCGACCTGCGCGGGCACCGCGGGGCCGCCGACGCCGAACGGGCCCTGCTGCAGACGGTCCGGGCGCTGCGCGCCTCCCGGTCCCTCGACGAGATCACCGTGGCCGTGCTCGGCCCCCAGGCGGGGCCAGCGCTCCGCGAGGTGGCCGAGCTCGGCATCGAGAGCACGTGCTGGGCGCTCGTCGTCGCCGACGAGGGCCGCGACGGGCCGGCCGCGGGCACGGTCGCCGCCCTGCGCGGCGCGGGATGGCGCGTCGCGACCTGTCCGCCCGGGACGGCGCCCGACCGCGCCTGGGCGCTCCTCGCGGAGGGCGCCGCATGATCCCCGCCCACGCCGGTCCCACGGCCCGCACCGTCGCCTCCGGGGTCCTCGTCGCCGTGGCGGTCGCCGCGTCGATGCTCGCCCTGACGACGATCGTCCTGCCGGGCGGGTGGACGCGCGCGGGGCTCCTCGGCATCGTCCTGGTCAGCGCGACGACCGTCGGGTCACGCGTCGCGCTCGAGCGCCGCGCCCGCGCCCGCGGCCTGCGCACGAAGGAGTCCGGCTCCGTGTGGCCGAGCCTCCTCGGCGGCATCGTCGCCGCGTGGTTCGTGCTCGCCCGGTACGGCGGCCCCACCGCCGACCCGACGTTCGTCGTGACCCCGGAGCACGTGTCACGCGTCGTGGCCCGGCTCGGCGAAGCCGGGGAGATCGCCCGGTCCGAGGTGGCACCGGTGACCGGCAGCGTCCCCATCGGGCTGCTCACGGTGGGCGGCACGCTCCTCGTGCTGCTCCTCGCCGACGCCCTCGCCGGGGCGCTGCGCCGGCCTGCCGCCGTGGGGCTCCCCCTGCTCGCGCTGTGGTGGCCGCCGCTCGTCCTCACCGGGCGGGTGCCGTGGGGCGTGTTCGTCGTCACCGTCACGGCGCTGCTCCTACTGCTCACCCTGGACGGACCGCTGGTGGCGCGGTCGCGTCGTGCCGAGCGCACGCCGTCGCCCGTCCGGCGCGCGGAGCGGTCGCGTGCCGTCGCGACCACTGCCGGGGCCGTGGTCCTCGCGGTGGTGGCCGGGTTGGTCGGGGTGGCCTCCGCCGCCGTCCCCGGCGGGCCCACCGGCTGGTACCGGGCGTTCACCACCACCGGCGACACCATCCGGCTCGCGGAGGACCTCGACATCCTACGGAGCCTGACCGAGCGCTCCGGTTCCGTCGTCCTGTCCTACGACACCGGGTCGGAGGCCGACGTCGGGCCCCTGCGCAGCTACACCGCCACGGCCTTCGACGGCCGGCGCTGGCAGCGCGGCGAGGAGCGCGGCGGGCGGGGGTTCGGCGCGGGCGACGTGCTGTGGCCCGAGGACCTGCCGTCGGGCGAGCTCCCGGCCCGGACGGTCGTGCTCGACGTGGGCGAGCTGCGCGACGACAAGCTCCCGATCTCCATCGACCCGCGGCAGGTGGCCACGGACGACGGCGGGTGGGGCTACGACCCCGTCCGGGACGAGGTCGTCGGCGGGCTGACCGCCTCCGGCGACGCCTACACCCTGACGGTGCACGAGCGGGAGCTGGATCCCACCGTGCTGCGCGACGCGCCCGCCGCGGAGCTCGACCCGGTCTACACCCAGGTGCCGGAGACGTCGCACGCGAACGACGTCGCCGAGGCGGCCCGGGAGGCGACCGCCGAGGCGGACAGCCCCTACGACCAGGCCGTGGCGCTCCAGCGCTGGCTGCGCGACCCGACGCGGTTCACGTACTCCACCACCATCCCGCGCGGCGGGACCGGAGACCCGGTGTGGGACTTCCTGCAGGACCGCACCGGCTACTGCATCCAGTTCGCGACGACGATGGTCGTGATGGCGCGGTCCCTGGGCATCCCCGCCCGGCTGGCGGTCGGGTACCTCCCGGGCGACCGCACGGGGGACACCACCTGGCAGATCACCGGCCGGGACTCGCACGCGTGGCCGGAGATCTTCTTCCCCGGCACGGGATGGGTCCGGTTCGAGCCCACGCCCGCCCAGCAGACCGGCAGCCCGCCCGCCTACACCCTGCCGCGCGTCCAGGGCGACCCCGCCGCGGTGCCGACCGGGAACGACCTTCGCGACCGCCGGCCGACCGCGGGGGGCGACGCGACGGACGACAGCGCGGAGGCGACCACCCCCGGCACGACCTCGACCACGCCCGTCGTGGACACGGGGCTCCCTGCCTGGGTGTGGATCACGTCCGGCAGCCTCGTCGTCCTGCTCGTGGGGGGCCTGGTCGTGCTGCTGGCGCGGCGGCGCCGCGCGGCGCAGGAGATCGATCCCGAGCTCGCCTGGGCGCAGGTGCTCGCGTCCCTGGCCGGCGAGGGCGTCCGCCTCACGCCGGACACCACCCTCCGGCGCGCCCCCGACGCCATCGCGGCCGCGGTGAGCACCCGGAGCGGTCGCGAGCTGCCGCCGGACGTCCTGGCGGACCTGACGTCCCTCGCCCGGGCCGCCGAGTCGACCCGTTACGCCCGCGAGCCGCAGGCTCCCGAGCCCGACGAGCTGGAGCGGCTCACGGGCACGGTGACGACGGCCCTGGCCGACTCCCTGTCCTCACGCTGAGCGTTCGGTCGGCGCCTCCCGAGCGGCGGAAGCCCGGGAACACCGGGGGCCGCCGCTCGGGAACACCGGAGCCCGCCGCGCTCGGGACGAGCGGGCGGGCTCCGGTGCTGGCGTGGAGTGGGCGAGACCTGGGGTGCAGGCTCAGCGACCCTGGTCGCGGCGGCGCTCCCAGCGCTCCTCGAGCCGTGCCAGGAAGCCTTCCTTCTTCGCGGTCGCGCTCGGGCGCGTCGTCGTGCGCCCGGGGCGGGCCCGGTCGGGGTTGGTCTCCGGGCCGACCGTGCCGTCCGGCCGCACGACACCCGTGGGGCCCTTCTTCCGCGGCGCGGCGAACGCGTAGGCCACGCCGGCGAACATCAGGACGAAGCCGGTGACGCCGATCCACGCCTGCGACGTGGCGGCACCGACCACGAGCAGCAGCAGCCCCGCGACGACTCCGATGCCGGCCAGGACATAGCGCAGGGGCGACCGGCGGCGCGCCTGCTGCAGGGTGTTGGCCAGACGGGGGTCGTCGCTGCTCAGCGCGCGCTCCATCTGCTCCAGCACTCGCTGCTCGTACTCGGACAGTGGCATCGAGTCCCCCCGGGTCTCGCGGTGGAACGGTAACGCCCTCAGGATATGCCCGCGCCGCCCGGCACGGTAGTCGGCGGGGGTGAACCTCGGCCGCGGCCCGTCGCCGCACCGAGACTGATCGACGAACGGCCGAACCTCTCGCGCACGGCGTCGAGCGCGAGCTCGGCCTCGCGGCGGGCCTCCTGCCGCGGATCCACCGCCTCGTCGAGGGTGACCTGCTCCGCGAGCCCGGCCCTCACCTGCAGGTTCTCCCCGCGCACGCCCACGAGCCGCACGGGCAGCCCGCGCAGGTCGGCGGCGCCCAGCAGGTCGCGGGCGACGAGGAAGATCTCACGCGCCACGTCGGTGGGCCCGGCGAGGGTCCTCGACCTGGTGAACGTGCGGAAGTCGCTGGTGCGGACCTTGATCGAGACGGTCCGCGCGACGACGCCCTGGTGGCGCAGGCGGGCGGCGACGCGGTCCGCGAGCTCCAGCACCCGCTGCTCCACGGCACCCAGGTCCCACAGGTCCCGCTCGAACGTAGTCTCGGCGCCGACGCTGCGCTCCTCGTGCCCCGGGACGACGGGGCGCGGGTCGCGCCCCCACGCGAGGTCGTGCAGGTGCGCGCCGGACACCGACCCGACCGCGGCCTGCAGCGTCGGGACGTCGGTGTCCGCGAGCTGCGCCACCGTGGTGATCCCCCAGCGCGCGAGGGCGGCCTCCGTCTTCTCCCCCACGCCCCACAGCGCGCCGACGGGCAGCGTGCGCAGGAACCGCACCGTCGCGTCCGCCGGCACGAGCATCATCCCGTCGGGCTTGGCGTGGGTGGAGGCGAGCTTCGCCACGAACTTGTTCTGCGCCACGCCCACGGAGCACGTGATCCCGTGCTCGGCGCGGACCTGCTCGCGCAGCCGGGCCGCGATCACGGTCGGCGGGCCGAGACGGCGTCGCGCCCCGCTCACGTCGAGGAAGGCCTCGTCCACGGAGATCCGCTCGACCAGCGGCGTGATCGAGGCGAGCATCGCCATCACCGACTCGGACACCTCGTGGTACAGCCGGTGGTCCGGCGGCACGACGACCGCCTGCGGGCACAGGCGGAGCCCGGCGGCCATGGACATCGCCGAGCGCACGCCGAACGCGCGCGCCTCGTACGTCGCCGCCAGCACGACGCCGCGGTCGCGGCCGCCCACGATGACGGGACGCCCGCGCAGCTCGGGCCGCCGCACCAGCTCGCACGACGCGAAGAACGCGTCCATGTCGACGTGCAGCACCGAGGTGCCCGACTCGTCCGACCCCCAGTCGCGGAAGGCGTCGGCGGAGCGCGGGCCGCGGCTCACGACGCCGCCGGGGCGACGGCGAGCGGCCGGGCGAAGCCCGCGCCCGGGTCGACCAGGAGGCCGACCTCGTCGCGGAAGTCCTCGGCGCACGCGACGAGCTCGGCGGCGCGCCGGTCGTCGACGTCGGGCTCGAGCCCCGCCTCGACGGCCGCGCGCACCCGCGCGCCGGAGGCGAAGTAGCCCGACCAGGCCGCGAGCTCCGGCTCGACGACCGCCAGCATGTCCCAGACCGAGCGCGCCCGGGTGCGCGTCGACGGCCGCCCCCGCAGGGCCACGACCGCGGCCGCCGCCCGGAGCGCCGCGAGGTGCGCGTGCACGAAGCGGTCGGCCGGCTCGGTCGCCGTGGCGGCCGCCGCGAGCTCGGCGTCGGAACGGTCGAGCAGGCGGACCACCTCGGGGCTCGGGGGCAGCACGCCCACGCCGGGGCCGCGCCCGTTCGTCGTTCCGGCAGATCTCGTGCGAGCCGACATCCTGCACCTCCCGTGCTCCGCGGCCTTCCCCGCCGCCTGCCTCAGTCTCGAACACCTGTTCGAACCTGTCAACCGCCGGCCGGTCGGCCGGGTCTCCCGGACCGGGGAGACTGGGACGCATGTCCCGCTCCTCCCGAGGCGGATCGCGCCCTGAGCGCCGGTCCGGTCGACGCCACCCAGCATCCTCCGACGCACCGACACTCCCCGAGGGCGACGTGTCCATCGACACGGGCACGGCGCGCGTCGAGCGCGACCCCGACCACCCCGACCGCGTGACGCTGCACGTCAACGGCGTGCCGAGCTCGGCCCTCGACCTCGCCGACCCCGGGTTCCTCGACTTCGAGTACATGCAGCAGATGGCCGCGGTGCTGGCCGGTCTCCCCGCCGGGCCCCTGCGCGTGTTGCACCTCGGCGCGGCCGGGTGCGCCCTGGCCCGGTACGTGGAGCACGAGCGGCCGGGTTCGCGCCAGCTCGGCGTGGACGTCGACGCCCGGCTCCTGGAGCTCGTGCGCGGGTGGTTCGCGCTGCCGCGCGCGCCCCGGCTGCGGCTGCGCGCGGACGACGCGGGGCGCGCCCTCGCCTCCGTCCCCCCGGCGTCGTTCGACGTGGTCGTGCGCGACGTCTTCGCCGGCGACCGCACGCCGGACCACCTGGCGGACGCCGGGTTCGCCGCCGCGGCCCACCGCGCGCTCCGACCGGGCGGCGTCCTGCTGGCCAACTGCGCGGACCGCCCTCCGCTGCGGTTGGCGCGGCGGGAGGCGGCCCTCCTCGCCGACGCGTTCGGCCCGGACGCCACGAACGGCACGGACACCACCGGCGCCGCGGACGCCGGGCGGCTCGGGGTGATCGCCGAGCACGCGGTCCTCAAGGGCCGCCGCTACGGCAACCTCGTGCTCGTCGCGGTCCGCGCGCAGCCGTCGTCCGGCTCGGGAACGGACGACACCGCGGACGGCGACAAGAAGGGCGACGGCGCCGGGAGCCTGGGCGAGGCCGTGCTCGACCTCGACGACGCCGGCCTGGCGCGCCGCCTGCGCAGCCTGCCCGTGCCGGCACGCCTCCTCGCGGGCGACGAGCTGGCCCGGTTCGCCGGCGCCTGACCGCCGCCGCCACGCACGACGACGGCCGCGCCCCGGGGTCGGGACGCGGCCGTCGTCAGGCGAGCCGGGGGGGTCAGAGCGGGACGACCTGCTCCGCCTGCGGGCCCTTGGGGCCCTGGGTGATCTCGAACTCGACCCGCTGGGCCTCGTCAAGGGTGCGGTACCCCTGCGACTGGATCGCGGAGTAGTGCACGAAGACGTCGGCACCGCCGTCGTCCTGCGCGATGAAGCCGTAGCCCTTCTCCGCGTTGAACCACTTCACAGAACCTTGCGCCATGCTGATCCTTCGACCTTCCATCCAACCGTCACGGGCACACCGGCCGGCCACCCGTCGATGCACAGCCGCCGCCGGTTCCTTCGAAGGGACGCCTCTGCAACGCGGTCAGTGTGGCACGGACCACACAGGTGTGCCACGGATATGCCGCGGAAGCCGCGGATCGGCCATTGCGGACCACCGCGGGACCCGGGGCACGGCGCGCACCGGTGCCACCCGCCGGTCGGTCAGTCGTCGTCCTGCTGCGCCAGGAACCGCTCGAACTCGGCGCCGAGCTCGTCCGCGGTCGGCAACGGGGCCTGCTCCGCGAGGAGGCTGGGCCGCCCCACGGACCGCGTGAAGGCGTCGTACTGCTCCTCCAGCGCCTTGACGACCGCCTTGACCTCGGAGGAGGAGTCCACCTGCTTCTCGACCTCGATCGTCGCGTCCGCCGCGGCCTCGGCGAGCATCCCCGTCGCGAGGTCCAGCCCCGTGGCGCGCTCGACGTGGCGCAGGGCCGCCACGGCCGCCGGCGCGTAGCGGGACTGCGCGAGGTAGTGCGGCACGTGGACCGTGAAGCCGATCGCGTCGTGCCCCGCCTCGCCGAGCCGGTACTCCAGGAGGGCCGCCAGGGAGCCGGGCACCCGCACGGTGCCGAAGAACGACGTGTAGTCCTCGACCAGGCCGGGCCGGGTGCCGTGCGCCGTCAGCGACAGCGGCCGCGTGTGCGGCACGCCCATGGGGATGCCGTGGAAGCCGACCGTCAGCGAGACGTCGAAGCGCTCCACGAGCCCCTTCACCGCGGCGACGACCCGCTCCCACTGCAGGTCGGGCTCGGCGCCGTGCAGCAGCAGGAAGCCGGTGCCCTCCCGGTCCGCCACGTGGTCCACCACGAGGTACGGCTCGTCGTAGGACGACCACCGGTCGGCGTCGAACGTCATCCCGACGCGCTTCGAGCGGTAGTCGAGCAGCTGGTCGACGTCGAAGGTGACGAGGCGGGTGATGGTCAGCTCCTCGGTCACGTGCTCCACGGCGATCTCCCCCGCGGAGCCGGCGTCGACGAATCCGTCGAGGGCGTGCAGGAGCACAGGCCCGGCGCCGGTCGAGGGCGCGTCGTCGGCCGCCTGGCGGGGCAGGACGCGCGCGACCGCGGCCTCGTCGACCTCGTAGATGCTCTGCGGGTCCAGCAAGGGTCTCCTCCTCGTGTCTCCGGCTCGTGCCGACGGGCTCTCGCCCGCAGGAGTGACAACCGTGCCGCGCCCCGGATCCTTCCCGCCCGCCTCAGTGGTGCGGCAGGCGCACCACGGTGACGAAGAAGTCGTCGATCTGGCGGACCACCTGGATGAACCTGTCGAAGTCCACGGGCTTGGTGACGTAGGCGTTCGCGTGCAGGGAGTACGACCGCAGCACGTCCTCCTCCGCCTCCGACGTCGTGAGGACGACCACCGGGATGTGCTTGAGCCGCTCGTCGGCCTTCACCGCGGCGAGCACCTCCCGGCCGTCCATCCGGGGCAGGTTGAGGTCGAGGAGGACGAGGTCCGGCGTGGGGGCGTCCGTGTGCTCCCCCTCCTTGCGCAGGAAGGCCATGGCGCTCACGCCGTCCGCCACCACCGACAGCCGGTTGACGACCTTGTGCTCGTCGAACGCCTCGCGGGTCATCAGCACGTCACCCGGGTCGTCCTCGACGAGGAGCACCTCGATCCCCGCCTGCTGGTCCGTCATCCCTGCTCCCTCGCTCGTCGGGCGCTCGCCCGGTCGGGCCGCGTCTGCTGCATCGCCGCAGGTCAGCGACGTTCCTCGAGCCTAACCGACGACCGGGGCCGACGCCTCGTCAGGGTCCGGCAGCGTCCAGCGCACCGAGGTCCCGCCGCCGGGTGCGGACTCCAGCCAGACCCGGCCGCCGTGGTGCTCGACGACCCGCTTGACCAGCGCGAGGCCGATGCCCGTGCCCGTGTAGACGTCCTTGGGGTGCAGGCGCTGGAAGATGACGAACACCCGCTCCGCGTACTGCGGGTCGATCCCGATCCCGTTGTCGGTGCAGGACAGCTCCCAGCCAGCCTCGGGCGCCGGCAGCCGGCGCGCGGACACGTGCACGCGCGGCGGCCGCTCGGGGTCGCGGAACTTCACGGCGTTGCCCACCACGTTGGCCAGCAGCATCGTCAGCAGCGCCCGCTCCCCCCGGACGACGGGCAGGGGGTCGTGGGTGATCGTGGCGCCCGCCTCGGCGATCCGCCCCTCCTGGTCGTGCCGCACCTGCTCCAGGACGCGCTCCAGGTCGACGTCCTCCGGCTCGCTGCCGGAGCGGCCCACGCGCGAGAAGCTCAGCAGGTCCTGGATGAGCCGCTGCATGCGGAGCGCGCCGTCCACGGCGAACGCGATGTACTGGTCGGCCCGCTCGTCGAGCTGGTCGCCGTAGCGCTTCTGCAGGAGCTGGGTGAAGCTCGCGACCTTGCGCAGCGGCTCCTGCAGGTCGTGGGAGGCGACGTAGGCGAACTGCTCCAGGTCCCGGTTCGAGCGCTCCAGCTCCTGGTTGGAGCGCTCGAGCTCGCGCGTCTGCTCGGCCAGCTGCGCGTGCGTGCGCTCGGTCTCCGCGTGGGACGCGCGCACCTCGGCCACCTGCTGCACCAGCTCGCGCCGCATGTGCTCGACGTCGGCCGCGAGCGCGGCGACCTCCCCGGTGCCCTCGACGCGGATCTCGTGGTCGTGCGACCCCGTGCTCGCCGCGCGGACCGAGTCCGCCAGCCGCGCCAGCGGCCGGGTCACGCCGCGCTGCAGGGCACGCCACATGAACAGCCCCATGAGGACCACGAGCAGCACGAGCACGAGGACGACGGCCAGCAGCGTGCGGTTCCACGCGTGCGCGGCGTCCATCGCCTCGTCGCCGGCACCGACGCGCAGCAGCGTGAGGGACCGCTGGACGGCGACGAGCGCGACGGCGAGGGCGAGCAGCAGCACCGCACCGACGATGAGGAGCAGGCGCAGGACGACGTCGTGCAGCGGTCGTTCGCGCCTCATGGCCGCGCCCACTCGGCCGAGTCGGCGAGGGTCGAGGAGCGCTCGCCCAGGTAGGGCGTGTCGTGACCGGTCCACCCGACGACCAGGAGGGCCGCGTCGTCCGTCAGCGGGCCGCCGTGCAGCGCACGCACGCGCCGCAGCACGCGCTCGACGACGCCCACGATGCCGTGGCGCTGCAGGTCGTCACGCACCAGCTCGTGCAGGCCGGACTGCCCGAGACGGGGCACCCGCCGGCGCAGCGGGCCCGCGTGCGACGGCGGGTCGCCGTGCAGGGCGACGAGCCCGAGGGCGTCCCGGCCCAGCCCGTCGAGCTCCGGCTCCGCCGCCTCCGGCACGGGCCCGCCCCGCCGCACCTCCGCCTCGACCAGCCCGTCGGTGTAGAGCATGACCGCGAAAGGACCGTCGACGTCGATGCGGCGTGGCGTCCAGCCCCCCTCGACCGGCACGCCGAGCGCGCGGCCCCGGCCGGTCGGCGGCAGCGCGTCGCACGCCAGCTCCCCCACGGGGCCGGTGATGAGCAGCGGCGGCAGGTGGCCCGCCAGGTACAGGTCGACGCTGGACCGGTCGGGGGCGACCACGACCTGGCACAGCGTGACGAAGACCTCCGGGCGTGCCCGCTCCGTCAGGAGCACCCGTTCCAGGTGCTCGAGGATGCGCTCCGGCGAGGTGCCGGTCAGCACGAGCGTGCGCCACGCGGTGCGGAGCGTGGCCCCGAGGGCCGCCTCGTCCGGGCCGTGCCCGGCGACGTCGCCCACGACCGACAGCACGGTCCCGTCGGGCCGCTCGACCGTGTCGAAGAAGTCGCCGCCCAGCAGGCCGCCCCCACCGGGCAGGTAGCCGACCATCACGGAGACGCGCTCGTCGGCGACGAGCGGGTTGGGCAGCAGCGCCCGCTCGAGCCGCGCGGTCTCCTCCGCGCGCACCGCGCTGCGGTACAGCGCCCGCTGCTGGGCGGCGGAGCGGCGCCGCTGGAGCGCGTAGCGCAGCGACCGGCCGAGGAGGCCGGAGTCCGTCTCGCCCTTGACGAGGTAGTCGTCGGCGCCCGCGGCCACCGCCTGCAGCCCCTGGTCCCCGCCCGTCAGGCCGGTGAGCACGACGAGCGCGGGGACGTCGCGCGCCCGCTCGGCCACCTCGCGCAGCCGGGACACCGCGGTCAGCCCCACGGCGTCGGGGAGCCCGAGGTCCAGCAGGACGCAGTCCACCGCGGGCGCGCCGCCGGGCCTGGAGATCGCCTCCACGGCCTCGGCCACCGACCGGGCCCGCCGCAGCACGACCGGCACCTCGGCGTCCTCGAGCAGCTCCGTCACGAGCAGCGCGTCGCCGTCGTCGTCCTCGACGAGCAGGACCGTCGCGCTGGCGGGCGAGTCCTCGGCCGGTCCGTCGGACCCGGCTCGCAGGACGTCGCCGCTGCTCATGGGCTTGATCCTAGCCCCGGCCCCCGCCGCCGTCGGGGGGCCTGGGCCCGGCGCGTCGCGACTCGTGGTCCGGACCCGCCCCCGCGTTCGCGCGCCATCTGCAATGATGGTCCGCCGCACCGGAGCCGCGCCGGGTCCGCGCGCGGCACGTAGGACGCTGGGAGGATGCGTGGCAGGCAGGCACGACGAGCTGGCACGCGAGCAAGAGGTCGTCGACGGCCTCTACGCACGGCTGGACGAGCTCAGGCGGGCGACGCGCGAGCGCCTCGCGGAGGTCCGGCGCTCGGGCCCCTCGGGATCACCGCAGAACCGCAGCGAGCGGGACGCCTTCGCCACCCTCTACGAGGACCGGGCGGCCCAGCTCGACGCCGTGGAGGACCGGCTCGCCTTCGGCCGGCTCGACCTGGACGACGGCGGCACGCGGTACGTGGGCCGGCTGGGCCTCGCCGACGCCGAGCACCGCTCCCTGCTGACGGACTGGCGCGCACCCGCGGCGACGCCCTTCTACCGGGCCACCGCGCTGCACCCGGCCGGCGTCCGCCGCCGCCGGCACCTCGTGACCACCGGCCGCACGGTCAGCGGGCTCGAGGACGAGGTGCTCGACCTCGACGCCCTGCAGGCGGACGGGGCCGAGGACGACGGCTCCCTCGCCGCCTCGACGCTGTCCGGCGAGGGGGCGCTGCTGGCCTCGCTGGCCGCACGACGCACGGGCCGCATGACGGACATCGTCGCGACGATCCAGTCCGAGCAGGACCGCATCATCCGCGCCGACCTCGCCGGCGCGCTCGTCGTCCAGGGCGGTCCGGGGACGGGCAAGACGGCCGTCGCGCTCCACCGCGCCGCCTACCTCCTGTACGCGCACCGGCGCGTGCTCGAACGCAGCGGCGTCCTCCTCGTCGGCCCGAGCCGCGCGTTCCTGCGCTACATCGACCAGGTCCTGCCCTCCCTCGGCGAGACCGGCGTGGTGGCGACCACCGTGGGCGAGCTCCTCCCCGGGATCCGTGCCGACGTCGCCGACACCCCCGCCGCCACCGAGATCAAGGGGCGGCTGCTGTGGCGCGACGTCGTGCGCCGCGCCGTCCGCGCCCGCGAGCGGGTCCCCGCGCGCGACGTCCGCTTCCGCCTGGAGGGGTACGAGCTCGTGGTGCGCCGCCGGGACGTGCGCGACGCGATCGCCCGGGCCCGGCGCTCGCACAAGCCCCACAACGAGGCCCGGACCACGTTCGTCCGCGACATGCTCGCCCGCCTCGTGGACCAGTACCGCGCCGCGGCCGACACGGAGCTCGCCCCCGAGGACGTCGCGATGGTCACCGAGGACCTGCGGTCCCACCGGGACGTCCGGGTCGCGCTCAACCTCGCCTGGTTCCCGATCACGCCCGAGAAGCTCGTCGCCGACCTGTTCGCGAAGCCGCACCGCCTCGCGGAGGCCGCGCCCGAGCTGTCCGCGGCCGACCGCGCGGCGCTGCGCCGCGACGCGGGTGCGCCCTGGACCGAGGCCGACGTGCCCCTCCTCGACGAGGCGGCCGAGCTGCTCGGCGAGGACGACTCGATCGCCCGTGCGGAGGCCCGCGCGCGCGCCGCCGAGCGTGCCGCGGAGCTGGAGTACGCGCGGTCCGTGCTCGAGTCCACCGGCGCGGGCGGCGGGCTGGTGGACGCCGAGACGCTGGCGTCCCGGTTCGAGGCCGGCGGCCCGCGGCTGACGACGGCGGAGCGCGCCGCCGAGGACCGCACCTGGACGTACGGGCACGTCGTCGTCGACGAGGCCCAGGAGCTGTCCCCCATGGCCTGGCGCATGCTGGTGCGCCGCGTGCCCACGCGGTCCATGACGATCGTGGGCGACGTCGCGCAGACATCGTCCCCCGCGGGGGCCCGGTCGTGGGCCGGGGCCCTCGACCCCGTGCTCGGCGAGTCGTGGCGGCTCGAGGAGCTCACCGTCTCCTACCGCACGCCTGCCGCGGTGGCGGACGCCGCGCAGCGGATGGCGGCCGAGGCGGCCCTCCCGGTGTCGCCGCTGACCGCCGCGCGGCAGGTCGACGGCTCGCTCGAGCTCACGCACGTCACGCCGTCCGACCGCGCGCGCCCGGCGCTGGTCCGGGAGGCCACCGACCACGTCGTCGCCCTGGCGCGCGAGTTCGTCGGCGACGACGGCGCCGGCCGGGTGGCGGTGATCGCGGCCGCGGACCAGGTGGGCGCGCTGCGCGAGGCCGTGGAGTCCGCGCTGCCCGGCGCCCTCGGGGACCGGGAGAGCGCGCGGCTGCTCGCCCAGCGCCCGGAGGACGCCCAGGTGAGCGTGCTCGACCCGCGCGCCGCCAAGGGGCTCGAGTTCGACGCCGTGGTGCTCGTCGAGCCGGCGGCCGTCACGGACGGCCCCGGCGGGGCGTCGGACCTGTACGTCGCGATGACCCGCCCCACCCAGCGGCTCGTCGTGGTGCACGAGCGCGCCCTGCCCGCCGGCATCGTGGAGCGCGCCGCCGCGTGACGACCGGTGCGCCGGATTGGTGAGACGCGTTTGTGGGCGCGGGCCCGCACGGCGCACCATGGCCTCGTGCTGCGAGCCCTCCTTCTCGAGAACGTCCACCCTGTCGCTGCCCAGAATCTTCGTGATGCGGGCATCGAGGTCGTCACGCGCCCCGGCGCGCTCGACGAGGCCGAGCTGATCGAGTCCCTCGCGGACTTCCAGATCCTCGGCATCCGGTCCAAGACGACCGTGTCCCGCAAGGTCCTCGAGAGCGTCCCCGGCCTGCAGGCCGTGGGCACGTTCTCCATCGGCACCAACCAGATCGACCTCGAGGCGGCCGCCGCGCACGGCGTCGCGGTGTTCAACGCGCCGTACTCCAACACCCGCTCCGTGGTCGAGCTCGCGATCTCCGAGATCATCGCGCTGACCCGCCGCCTCACCGTGCGCGACAAGGCGCTGCACGACGGCGTGTGGGACAAGACGGCGGAGGGGTCGCACGAGGTGCGCGGCCGCACCCTGGGGATCATCGGGTACGGCAACATCGGCTCGCAGCTCTCCGTGCTCGCGGAGAACCTCGGCATGCGGGTCCTCTTCTACGACACCGCCGAGAAGCTCGCCCTCGGGAACGCGCACCGGGTCGAGACCATCGAGGAGCTCCTGGCCGAGGCCGACGCCGTGACGATCCACGTGGACGGTCGGCCGGGCAACGCCGGGCTGTTCGGGGCGGACCTGTTCGCGGGCATGAAGCCCGGGGCCGTCTTCCTCAACCTGTCCCGCGGCTTCGTCGTGGACGTGGAGGCCCTGCGCGAGCACATCCTCTCGGGCCACCTCGGCGGCGCGGCCGTCGACGTCTTCCCGAGCGAGCCGAAGAAGCGCGGCGACGAGTTCGCGTCGCCGCTGCGGGGGCTCCCGAACGTCATCCTCACGCCGCACGTCGGCGGCTCCACGGAGGAGGCGCAGGAGGCCATCGGCGAGTTCGTCTCGAAGAAGCTGCGGGACTTCGTGGCGACCGGGTCCACGACCCTGTCCGTCAACCTGCCGAACCTCCAGCTCGCGCACACGGGCGTCGGCCGCATCATGCTGCTGCACCGCAACGTGCCCGGCGTCCTCGCGCGCGTGAACCAGGTCTTCGCCGACCACGGGGCCAACATCGAGGCGCAGATGCTCGCCACCCGCGGCGAGATCGGGTACGTGGTGACCGACATCTCCGACGTCACCCACCGCGGCGCGTCGGCCAAGCTGCAGGCGATGGACTCGACGATCCGCCTGCGCATCCGCGACGCGTTCGAGCGCCCCGAGTTCCCGCCCGGGCCCGCGGCCGGCTGATCCCCCGCGCGGGAGGCGCCCCGGTCCCGGACATGCGTCGGGCGGCCCCGGATCCCCGGGACCGCCCGATGTCGTCGGAGGCGCTCAGCCCGACTTGCGGCGGAACATCTTCTGCACCGGCCCGGAGGTCTCCGAGCCGTGGACCTGACCGGTGTTCGCGTCCTTGCCGGCGGTCGGGTGGCTGGCGGCGTTCTTCTTCTCCAACGCCTCCCGGAAGCGCGCCTTCGTGTCCTCGCTGGGCTTGGCGGAGTCGTCCGTCGTCATCGCGGTCACCTCGTCGTCCGTCGGGGTGGGCGTGCGCGCGCGGCGGACCGCACGGCACCTGGTGCCGACCAGCCTGCCCCACCCACGCACGGCGCGCCAGGGCATTTCGCCCGCACCGGGCGCGCCGTCGGTCAGCCCGACGTGTCGCGTCCCGCCGTCGCGCGCTCGTCGTCCGCGGCGGCCTCCGGCGCGCCGTCCGCGTCCGTCGCCCGCGCCTCGCGCTCCGCGCGCAGCGACGTGATGGCCGACTCGAAGTCCTCGAGCGACTCGAACGACTGGTAGACGCTGGCGAACCGCAGGTAGGCGACCTCGTCCAGCTCGCGCAACGGCCCGAGGATCGCCAGGCCCACCTCGTTGGCGTCGATCTCCGGGCGGCCGGACGCGCGCAGCGTCTCCTCCACCTTCTGGGCCAGCACGGCCAGGTCGTCCGAGCTCACCGGCCGGCCCTGGCAGGCCTTGCGCACACCGGCCACGACCTTGTCCCTGCTGAAGGGCTCGGTCACGCCCGACCGCTTGGCCACCGAGAGGCTCGCCGTCTCGATCGTGGTGAACCGCCGCTGGCAGGCGGGGCACTGCCGGCGCCTGCGGATGGACGAACCGTCGTCGGAAGTCCGCGAGTCGACGACTCGCGAGTCCGCATGGCGGCAGAACGGGCAGTGCATCGCTGGTCTCCTGCGCTCGGCTCCGGACCGGCGCCCGGCTGCCCGACAAGGTAAGCGGCGGGCGACCGTCGACGCAAGCAGATCCTGCCCGCCGCGTCAGTCCACCGGCAGGATCACCACCTGGCCGGTGTGCAGCTCCGCCGTCGCCATCTGGTTCAGGTCGCGCAGCTCGGCGACGACGTCGCGCACGTCCTCCCCCGCGTCCCGCACGGAGCGCGCGTAGTGCCAGAGCGTCTCACCCGGGGCGACCGTGTGCAGGCGCACCTCGACGCCCGCCCGCGGCGCCTCGGCCACCGCTCGCTGGCCGATCAGGCCGGCGCCCACGAGCACCAGGAGGACGAGGGCCGTGACCACGACGCGCCCCCGCCGGGTGAGACGGAGCCCCCCGAGCCCGAGGAACCCCGGTGCGTCGCCGGTGCTGCGCACGTTCTGCATCGTCCTGCCTCCGGTCCGTGTCGTGCCGGCCGGGCGAGGCCCGGTCGAACACCCGTTCGTCGAACACCTGTACGTCGAACTGCTGTACTAGGTGTATCACGCCCCGGCGACACGGTCGAGGTCTGATCGAACAGGTGTTTGATGTCGGCACGGAACTGGCCTAGAGTGGCGACAGCGCGATGGAAGGTTTGTCGGATTTCATCGGCCCGCCCGCGGGCCGCGCCCCAGCAGGACGGAGAACGCGATGACCAGCGGACGGGACCGAGCCCCGGCGTCCACGACGGCGACGAGCGCGTGGACGACGCCGGACGAGGACGCGCCGAGCGCAGCGGGCGCCACCGAGGGCGCCCTGGCGTCCGTGAGCGAGCTCGCGCCGTCGGCCGACCGGCTCACGCCCCGCCAGCGGCGTGTCCTGGAGACCATCCGCCGTTCGGTCGAGGACCGCGGCTATCCCCCGACCATGCGTGAGATCGGCGAGGCCGTGGGCCTCGCCAGCCCGTCGTCCGTCAAGCACCAGCTCACCACGCTCGAGCGCAAGGGCTACCTGCGGCGCGACCCGAACCGGCCGCGCGCGATCGAGGTCGTCGACCCCGAGAGCCCCGTCGCGGACGGAGTCGGCCCCGTGGACCTCGAGGGTCCGTCGGGGTTCGTGGCCGGCTCCGTCGCGGCGTCGGACGCGCAGCCGGCCGAGGCGCCGTCCTACGTCCCCCTGGTCGGCCGCATCGCGGCCGGCGGCCCCATCCTCGCCGAACAGGTCGTCGAGGACGTCTTCCCCCTCCCGCGCCAGATCGTCGGTGACGGCGACCTGTTCCTGCTCAAGGTGGCGGGGGACTCGATGGTCGACGCCGCGATCTGCGACGGCGACTGGGTGGTCGTGCGCAGCCAGCCGGTGGCGGAGAACGGTGAGGTCGTCGCGGCGATGATCGACGGCGAGGCCACGGTCAAGACGTTCAAGCAGACCGACGGGCACACCTGGCTGCTGCCGCAGAACGCCGCCTACTCCCCCATCCCCGGTGACGACGCCCAGGTCCTCGGCCGGGTCGTGGCGGTGCTCCGGAGCCTGTGAGGGCGTGGGGACGGGCGCGGCCGTGCGCGGCGCCCGTCCCGCCCTTCAGAGTCCCAGGCGCGTCTGGACGGCCCGCATGCTCTCGGCGGACGCCCGCAGGCCCGCGACCTCGTCGTCCGACAGCGGGGTGTCGATCGTCTCCGCCACCCCGTGCCGGCCGACGAGCGACGGCACGGACAGGCACACGTCGCTGATGCCGTAGAAGTCGTCGAGCCGGGAGGACACGTTCATCACGCGGTGCTCGTCGTTGAGGACCGCCTCGATGATGCGGGTCGCCGCCAGGCCGACCGCGTAGTTGGTCGCCCCCTTCCCCTCGATGACCCGGTAGGCCGACTGGACGACGTCCGTCGCGATCCGGTGCCGGGCGGCCTCGTCGAGCGGCGGACGCCCCCGGAACGGCCGCCAGTCGAGCAGCGGGACCCCCGCGATGCTCGCCGAGCTCCACAGCACGATCTCCGAGTCGCCGTGCTCGCCCGCGATGTTGGCGTGCACGTTGCCGACCGCCACCCCGCAGTGCCGGGCCAGCGCGTCCCGCAGCCGTGACGAGTCGAGCACGGTGCCGCTGCCGAAGACCCGCCCCCGCGGCAGGCCGCTCACCTCCTGCGCGGCGTAGGTCACCACGTCCACCGGGTTGGTGACCATGAGGTACACGGCGTCGGGGGCGACCTCCAGCAGGCGGGGCAGGATCGACCTCGTGAGGCCGACGGTCGCCTCGGCCAGGTCGAGCCGGCTCTGGCCGGGCTTCTGCTTGGCGCCCGCCGTCACGGCCACGACGTCGGCGCCGCGGCAGACCTCGACGTCGTCGGAGCCGTCGATCTCGGCCTGCGGGATGAACATGCCGCCGTGCCGCAGGTCGAGGACCTCCGCCTCCACCTTGGCGCGGTTGATGTCCATGAGGGCCACCGACCGTGCCGCGCCCCGGGCCAGGGCGGCGTAGGCGAGGGTCGATCCCACCGCCCCCGCCCCGACGATCGCGAGCTTGGTCGTCCTGCGAGTCTCGTCCACGGCCCCACGCTAGGTGTCGAGCCGTCGCAGCGCAGCGCGGACGAGCTCGCCGTCCGTGGTGGGCCAGAAGTCCGGCATGGAGCGGGTGAGGAACGAGCCGTACCGGGCCGTCGCGAGCCGCGGGTCGAGGACCGCGACCACCCCGCGGTCCTCGCCGGTGCGCACGAGCCTCCCGGCGCCCTGCGCCAGCAGCAGCGCCGCGTGGGTCGCCGAGACCTGCATGAACCCGTTGCCGCCCGCCTGCTCCACCGCCCGGGCCCGCGCCGCCTTGACCGGGTCGTCGGGGCGGGGGAACGGGATGCGGTCCACCAGCACGAGCTGGCAGCTCGGACCAGGGACGTCGACCCCCTGCCAGAGCGAGAGGGTCCCGAACAGGCACGTCGCGGGGTCCTCGGCGAACGCCTTCACGAGGGTCGGGAGCTGGTCGTCGCCCTGGCAGAGCACCGGGACGTCGAGCCGCTCACGCATCGCCTCGGCCGCCGCCAGCGCGGCGCGCCGGGACGAGAACAGCCCCAGGGTGCGGCCGCCCGCGGCCTCGATCAGGCCCGCGATCTCGTCGAGCTGCGCGTCCGTGGTCGGTTCGCGGCCCGGCGCGGGAAGGTGCCGAGCCACGTAGAGGATCCCCTGACGGGGATAGTCGAACGGGCTGCCCACGTCCAGCCCGGCCCAGTCCGCCGTCTCGTCCGTGCCGCCGGAGCCCGCCAGGCCCAACGACCGGGCGACCGGGTCGAACGAGCCTCCCAGCGTGAGCGTGGCCGACGTGAACACGCCGGTCGCCTCGCCCAGGAGGTGGGTGCGGATCAGCCCGGCGACCGCGAGGGGCGCGGCGTGCAGGCGGGTCACGCCGTCGCCGGCCCACGGCGCGTTCTCGGGCGGGCGCGAGCACCAGAGCACGTCGGCCGTCGTGTCCTCGGCCGCCATCCGCTCCGCGACCTCGAAGAGCTGCAGGACGGCGGACTGCGCCATCTTCATCCCGGCGTCCGGCGCCTCCTGCGCCCCTGCTCCGCCCTGGGGCTTGAGGCGGGTGAGCAGCTCGCGCGCGGCGTCGCGCACGGCGGCCACCGCTGCGCGCAGGTCGTCGGGCAGGCCGAGCGGGAACCGTTCGGCGGGCGCGGTGGCCAGGAGGCTGCCCAGGCGCTGGGAGGCGGCGTCGAGCGCCTCGGTCTCCGTGCCGCCGTGCCGCCGGGCGAGGCGGGCGGCGTGCTCCACCACCGTGAGGGACAGGTCCACGGTCGCGGCCGCCGTCACGCGCTCGGCGAGCTCGTGCGCCTCGTCCACCACCACGGCGTCGTGCTCGGGGAGCACACCCGGGTTGCCCGACACGGCGATCCCGAGCATCGCATGGTTGGTCACGACGACGTCGGCCTCCCGGGCCGACGCGCGCGCCCGCTCGGGGAAGCACTCCGCCAGGAGCGGGCAGCGCTGGCCGAGGCACTCGAGGGCCGTCACGGACACCTGCCGCCAGGCCCGGTCCGGGACGCCGGGCACGAGGTCGTCCCGGTCGCCCGTCTCCGTCTCGTCCGCCCACGCGTGCAGCCGGCGCACGTGGTCGGCGAGCGTCGCCGCGTCGTCCGCACGACCCGGCCGGCCGCGCGGCCCGGGCGGCGCCGGGTGCTGCTCGGCGCCGGCCCCCTCCCCCGGTCCCGGGTCGGCGGGCAGGTCGAAGAGTGTCGCCCCCTCGACCGGGTAGCCGCCGGTGACCTTGTGCTTGCACAGGTAGTTGTGCCAGCCCTTGAGCAGGGCGACCTTCGGGGGCCGCGGCAGCTTGGGCCCCACCGTCTCGGCGACCAGCGGCAGGTCCCGGGTGACCACCTGGCGCTGCAGCGCGAGGGTGGCGGTCGAGACGACGACCCGTTTGCCGTCGACCACCGCGTGCCGCACCGCGGGCACGAGGTAGGCGAGCGACTTGCCGGTGCCCGTGCCCGCCTGCACCAGGAGGTGGCGCCCCTCGTCCACGGACTCGGCGACCGCCTCGGCCATCCGGCGCTGCCCCTCGCGGCGGCCCCCGCCGAGGGCCCCCACCGCCAGGTCGAGGAGCTGCGGGGCGTCGGGGGCGTCGGTGGAGGTCACCCGTCGATCCTAGGGTGACCCGCCGACCCGGGCGCCGTCCCGGAGCCCGGCCCGGGGTCAGCCCGCGACGGCGGCGTGCTGGAGCTCGGCCGCGAGCGCCTCGTCCACCCGGCCGCGCAGGCGCGTGCCCTCGGCCAGGTGCTCCTCGGCGACGGTGCCGCCCGCCTCGTGCACCCGGTGCACCAGGTCACCGCGCGAGTACGGGACCACGAGGTCGATCTCGACGTGCGGCTGCGGCAGCGAGGCGGCGACCAGCTCGCGCAGCTCCGCCATGCCCTCGCCCGAGTGGGCGGACACGACCACGCTGCCCCGCTCGCGACGCTGCACCCGGCCCACGACGGCGGGGTCCGCGACGTCCGCCTTGTTGAGCACGACGACCTCGGGCACGTCCGCGATCCCGGGGATCTCGGCGAGCACCTCGCGCACGGCCGCGATCTGGCCCTCGGGGTCCGGGTGGGAGGCGTCGACCACGTGCAGGAGCAGCGCGGCGTCACCCACCTCCTCGAGCGTCGAGCGGAACGCCTCCACGAGCTGGTGCGGCAGGTGCCGCACGAAGCCGACGGTGTCGGTGAGGGTGAACGGGCGGCCGTCCTCGGTGCGGGCCCGGCGCACGGTCGGGTCCAGCGTCGCGAACAGCGCGTTCTCCACGAGCACGCCCGCGTCGGTGAGCGCGTTGAGCAGCGACGACTTGCCCGCGTTGGTGTAGCCGGCGATCGCCACGTTCGGCACGCCGTGCCGCTTGCGGTCCAGGCGCTTGGTCTCGCGCCCCGGGGCCATGGCGGCGATCTCGCGGCGCAGCTTCGCCATGCGGTTGCGGATCCGGCGGCGGTCGAGCTCGATCTTCGTCTCGCCGGGGCCTCGCGAGCCCATCCCGGCGCCCTGACCGCCCACCTGGCCACCGGCCTGGCGGGACATCGAGTCGCCCCAGCCGCGCAGGCGCGGCAGCAGGTACTCGAGCTGTGCGAGCTCGACCTGCGCCTTGCCCTCCCGGGACTTGGCGTGCTGGGCGAAGATGTCGAGGATCAGCGCGGTCCGGTCGACGACCTTGACCTTGACGATGTCCTCCAGCGCACGGCGCTGGGACGGCGCGAGCTCGGTGTCGGCCACGACCGTGTCGGCGCCGACGGTCGCGACGACGTCGGCCAGCTCGGCCGCCTTGCCGGAGCCGAGGTAGGTGCCCGGGTCGGGCTTCTGGCGGCGCTGCAGCAGGCCGTCGAGGACCTGCGAGCCGGCGGTCTCGGCGAGCGCGGCGAGCTCGCGCAGCGAGACCTCCGCCTCGCGGGCCGCGGCCTCCCCGCCGGAGTACACGCCGACGAGCACGACGCGCTCCAGGCGCAGCTGGCGGTACTCGACCTCGGTGACGTCCTCGAGCTCGGTGGAGAGCCCGGCGACGCGCCGCAGCGAGATGCGCTCCTCGAGGTCGAGCTGGTCGCCGTCGTGGGCGGTGTGCACCGTGGTGCCCTCGGACCGCGCCGTCCCGGCCCGCGCGAGCACCCGGGCGACGACGTCCTGCGCGATGGCCTGGGCGTCGCGCTCTGCCTCGCGACGCGTGTCCACCGAGGTCTCGGCGCCGGGCGTCCCGGCGGTCTCGTCGGCCTGCGGGGTGTCGGGGTTGGACGGGGTGTGGGTCAAGGTGTGCCTCTCGGGTCGGGGTCGGCGGTCGTGCCGCCGTAGGGGTACAACAAGGGTCCCACGTCAGATCGTCCCGGCGGAGAGTTTTTCGTCGGACGGGCCCGCGGAGGCGACCTAGGATCGCGGGGTGAGCGAGCAGCCCGACCACTACTTCTCCGCGCAACCCGCCTCGGCCGCCGAGCGCCGTCGCGCCGTCGTGGAGCTCGGCGGCCGGGAGGTCGAGGTGGACGTCGCGTCCGGCGTCTTCTCCCCGGGCGGCGTCGACAAGGGCACCCGGGTGCTGCTGCGCGAGGTCCCCGCCCCGCCGGCGTCGGGCGACCTCCTCGACCTGGGCTGCGGCTGGGGGCCGATCGCGCTCACGATGGCCCTCGCGTCCCCCGGGGCCACCGTCTGGGCCGTGGACGTCAACGAGCGCGCGCTCGACCTGCTCCGCTCGACGGCGGCGCGCCTCGGCCTGGGGAACGTGCGGGCCGTCCGGGCCGAGGACGTGCCGGACGACGTGCGCTTCGCGGCGATCTGGTCGAACCCGCCGATCCGCGTGGGCAAGGCCGTGCTGCACGACCTGCTGCGCACCTGGCTGCCCCGGCTCGCACCCGAGGCGGACGCGTGGCTCGTGGTGCAGAAGAACCTGGGCTCGGACTCGCTCGCGCGGTGGATCGAGGCCGAGCTGGGCCGCGGCGTCGAGCGCGCGGCATCCTCCCGGGGCTTCCGCGTGCTGCGGGTCGGCTGACGCCGACCGTCCTGCGGCGTCAGAGCTCGCCGAGCTCCGTCTCGCCGCTGAACACGAGCTCGGCCGGGCCAGCGAGCTCGACGTGGCCGTTCTCGAGCAGCCGCACCCGGACCAGCCCGCCGGGCACCTCGACCTCCCACACGTCCGGGACGGCGCCCTGCGCGCCGGCGGCGGCCCACGTGCGCACCGCGAGCGCCGCGGCGCACGCGCCCGTACCGCAGGACTGCGTCTCCCCCACCCCGCGCTCGTGCACCCGCATCCGCACGTGCCCGACGGCGCGGCCGTCCGGGTCCACCGTCTCGGCGAGCGGCACGACCAGCTCGACGTTCGTGCCCTCGGGGGGCAAGGGGTCCACCTCGGGCGCCCGCGTGAGGTCGGCCTCGGCCAGCTCGGACGCCCGCGCGAGCGCGACGACAGCGTGCGGGTTGCCCAGGTCGACGCTCAGCGCCGGGCGGGGGGCGTCCCAGCCGTGCACGAGGACGGCCGCGTCCGCACCGCGCGCCGCGGCGGCCTCCCCGCCGGGCAGGGCCCACGGGCCCATGTCGACGGCGTACCAGCCGTCGGGCTCCTTGCGGACGCGGCGCACCCCCGCGCGCGTGCCGAGGGCGAGCTCCTGCCCGCCGTCGAGGTCGACGAGGCCGAGCTCCTCGGCGAAGGCGGTGAAGACGCGCACCCCGTTGCCGCACATCTGCGCGACGGACCCGTCGGCGTTGCGGTAGTCCATGAACCAGATCGCCGCCGGCTCCTCGGCGAGCACCCGGTCGGCCACCGCCTCGCCGGCGCGGGCGACGGCGGCGGTCGGGGCGAGGCGGATGACGCCGTCGCCGCCGACGCCGGCACGGCGGTCGGCGAGGCGCCGCACGTGGTCCGGGGTCAGCTCGAGGTCCCCGCGGGTGTCGGCGACCAGCACGAAGTCGTTCTGGGTGCCGTGACCCTTGGTGAAGCGCAGCGTCATGAGCCCAGACTACGGCGCACCGGCTCCGCCCCGGGCTCGGGCAGGCGACCGTCGTCCGCGGCACGGATCACCGCGAGCGCCTGATCGAGCAGGTCGGGCGACCCGGCGTCGAGCCAGTGCACGCGCGGGTCGCGGCCGAACCAGCCCATCTGCTTGCGGGCCAGGCGGCGGGTGTTCGCGACGATCGCGGACCGGGCGTCGTCGAGCGTGAGCTCCCCGCGCCAGCACGCGAGCAGCTCGGCGTACCCGACGGCGCGCGCCGCGGTGGTGCCCAGCCCCGCGCCCGTCCCGCCCTGCTCCGGCGAGGCGAGGGACCGGACCTCCTCGACGAGGCCCGCGTCCCACATCCGCTCCGCGCGGCCGGCCACGCGGGCGTCGAGCACCGCGCGGTCGCAGTCCAGCCCGATCTGGACGGCGGGGCGGACGTACTCCTGCCGGGGCAGGTTCGCGGTGTACGGGCGCCCGGTGAGCTCCACGACCTCGAGCGCCCGCACGATGCGGCGGGTGTTCTGCGGGCCGATCGACGCCGCGGCGTCGGGG
>Ga0180221_1000367_pt1 | contig 43529 bp, 43 predicted proteins | sample eDN5th37CKraftMG_FD_151339 | JGI IMG/M metagenome (GOLD analysis project Ga0180221, IMG submission 151339) | Enriched Miracle-Growth compost microbial communities from Emeryville, California, USA - eDNA 5th pass 37_C Kraft MG (version 2) (version 2) ...
GCCTCGCCATCGTCAGCGATCTCATGCAGGCGACCGGCGGCGTGATCGCGCTCGGCCGCTCCGAGATCGGCGGACTTGAAGCATGCTTGGCCTGGCCGATTGAAGAAACCCCAACGACACCGCGCAAAGGCGGTTTCCTGCGCTCGCTGATACGACGCTGACAGGGAGCGTGAGTCAGCCGTCAGCGAGCCCTTCCTAGGACCAGTCCCAATGGATTTGTCCAAGGGGGTCCGTCTTGTCCGTCCGTGCTCGCGTTTCGTCCTTCATCATGGCTTCGCTGCTTGCCGCTGCCGCCGCGCCGGCCTTGGCGCAATCGGCCTCATCCGAGTCCGCGAGCAGCTACGATGCCGATTTCTTCGCCCGGTCGCAGCCCTCATCGGCCTATGACATGATCCAGCTCGTGCCGGGCTTCCGTCTTCAGGAAGGTAATGCCGAATTGCGCGGCTATTCCGGATCGGGCGGCAATGTCCTGATCGACGGTCGGCGTCCCGCCAGCAAGGAGGACACGCTGGAAGATCTGCTCAAGCGCATCCCGGCGCGGTCGGTCGACCATATCGAGCTGATCCGCAGCAGCGCGGCGGGATATGACATGCAAGGCTATGTGCTGCTCGCCAATGTCGTGCGCAAGAAAGGAAGCCGACTGTCCGGTCGGCTGGAAGGTGAATATGCGAACTTCCGCCACGGCTATGACGCGCCCCGCATCGCGGGCGAACTCAACCTCCGGTCGGGCGACAGGACGCTGGACCTGCAAGGGGCGCTCTACCGGGTGATCGACGATGAACATGGCTTCGGCTCGCGCAACCGCTACGCGCCCGATGGCTCGCCGCTGCGCCTCACCGACTACAGGCAGGCGGAAGGCACCAGCTACAAGGAACTCTCCGGCGCCTACGGCCAACCGCTTGCCGGCGGGTCGTTCCGGGCCAGCGGGCTGTTCAAGGACAGCCGCATGTTCGCCGACATCGAACATGCCATCTACTTTCCCGCCGATCGCCTGATCCTGGGGACAGAGCGCAAGCACATGCGCGCCACCGAGGGCGAGCTGCGCTGGGACCGTCCCATCGCCGCCAGCAGCCGGATCGAGCTGCTGGCGATCCGCCGCGATACGCGCATCCGCGCCACGGACACCTCGCTTGACGCCGCCGACAGCGAGATCAGCAACGAGGCGTCCGATGCCGCCGAGACGATCCTGCGCGGCGTATTCCGGCGCAAGGGGGCGCTGCTCTCCATCGAAATGGGGGCCGAAGGCACGATCAACACGCTCGACAGCCATGTCGCGCTGACCGAGAATGATGTGGCGGTGCCGCTTCCCACCGCCGACATGTGTGTCGAGGAGAAGCGCGCCGAGCTGTTCGCCGCCGGCACCTGGCATCTTTCGTCTGCGCTGAATGTCGAAACCGGCCTGCGCTTCGAAGCCTCCCGTCTGAAGCAAAGCGGGGACAGCAGCCTCGCCAAGTCGCTCTCCTATCTCAAGCCGCGCCTGCTCGCGACCTGGGCGGCCTCCCGGCGCGATCAGCTCCGCCTGCTGGTGGAGCGGGAAGTCGGCCAGCTCGACTTCGCGGACTTCGTGAGCGAGGCGTCGCTGACGAGCGGCACCATCACCGCGGGCAATCGCGATCTCGAACCCGACAGCCTGTGGCGCGCGGAACTGGCCTGGGAGCATCATGTCGGCGCTGGCTCGATCGTGCTCACCGGACGGCATGAATGGGTGCGCGATGTGGTCGACCGCATCGCTGTCGTGTCGCCCGAAGGCATGTTCGACTCCGTGGGCAATATCGGCAATGGCAGCCGCAGCGAATTCCAGATCGACGCCAATCTGCCGCTGGACGGCTTCGGGCTCTCAGGCGTGACGATCAAGGGTTCAGGGCTGTTCCGCCGCAGCCGCGTGACCGATCCGCAGACCGGAGCGAAACGCCGTATCTCGGACGATGCGCCGGTCGAGGCGACGGCTTCGTTCACGCATGATCTGCCCCGCCTGCACCTGCGCTGGGGGGTCAACTATGCCTTCCAGACCGTGGAGACAGAATTCAAGATCGGCGAGGTGCAGCGCGATCGTCTTTCCGACCGGGTCGACGCCTTTGTCGAATACAAGCCCGACGCGCGCTGGACCATCCGTGTGTTCGGCAAGAATCTGACGGACAGTCCCGCCGTGCGCAGCCGCCAGATCTACGCCGGCCTGCGCGGAAGCAGTGCTCTTAACTACCGGGAAGAACGCATATTACGCAGCGGCCGCTACTTCGGGATCAATCTGCAGCGCACCTTCGGCGGGTCATGAATGGACTGACGACCAAGCCACCCTCTACGGCACGTTCCTCACGGTAGGTGAAAAGCGCGGAGGGGGGCACCTCCCCCTCCCCCCACCGCTATTTCTTCGCACCGACAACGATGCCGCGGCCTTCGAAGGTGGAACCGAGCAGATACCAAGCGTAACCCATTTCTTTGCCCTGCGGCCCGAACAGCGCACCGGCGAAGACGCCGCTGGTATCGGCTCCAGTAAGCGCACCGGAGAAACCGGGGCCTCCGGAATCGAGCGTGCCAGAGCCGGTGAAATTTCCGAAATCCGTCAAAGCCCCGCCGCCGGCGGGCGATCCCTTCAGATTCAAAGCAGTGTCCACAGCGCCCGTCTCGAAATTAATCGAAAAGGTGGCGGACGAATAGCTTGCGCTGCTTGCTTGATCATTCAGCATATAGGGCCTGTTATTGCTGATGATGGTTCCGCCGACAAAGGTGCCGTAATTGGCCGTCCCCGACTTCGGCACATCGCTCGCTTGGGTCGGCACGCCCCCGAAAGCGAGGTCGGTCCTCTGCGTGCCACGGGGGTCGCTGGTATCGGCAATGTGAGTCCAGGAGCCAAACATGGTATAATTCAGCCTGACTCCGTTCACTTGCCTTCTGGCCAGGGCAACACGATCTTCAGTCGGATCGGCCCTTTTGAAATAAGTGCTCGAATCCTGCGACGACGACGGATCGAGTTCCGCCTGCGTCATCGTCACCGAATAGCCTTCAGGGGAGGTCAAGGTATAGGAATCCGCAGCAGCATCATAAGCGAGCGCGATGCCAGACCCGAATTTATATGTCTTTGCCGCGCTGCCATCACCAGTGATCGCCGGCAAACTCACACCCGCGGTCTTGAACGTCTGATTGCCGGAAAGCTCGTCAAGCGTTCTGTAAGTCACAGATGGAGGCGGCGGCGTGGGCGTGCCGTTCACGCCACCGCCTCCGCCGCACGCTGACAATAGCGGTATCAATGCCATTGCCCCGGCCAAACTTTGTTTCATAATCTTCTCCCCACGCTCAAAAAGCCGAACTCACACCAAGTTCGGCAGAAAAACGTTTATAGTCATAGACCTCGATAGAAGAGCGGTTACGCTCCCACTTGACGCGGACCAACGGCGCGAGGGGGCCTACGCGAAGAGTGCGCAGCGTGGCGGCGAGGCTGGCGGCGTAACGATCTTCGATGCGACGGCGTGGATAGAGGAAAAGCCGTGTATCGGTTTCAAGATGGCTGTAGCTGATATTGCCGACGAGCGTAGCGCGGCCCATCTCGCGAAACAGGTAGGCGCTCGTACCGCCGCTCGCGAGCGAGTAACCCGGATCGCGCGCTTTCTCTCGAAAGCCATAGATTTGCATGCCGCCTCCGAAACGCGCGCTGAAGGCGCGATCGAGGCTGGCGCTTACCATGAAGGTGTCTGCCGTTTGGAGGCTGTTACGTTTGTTGGTGACGTGCGCAGCGCTGCCTTCCAGAGACATCTGGCTTCTTTTGCCCGTGGGATGTTGCCAGTTCGCCGTGCCGCTCAGGCCGACACTATAGGGCTGCTGGCCATACCAGCGCCAGACGGGGCCTGTGGACAACGTGATGCGGTCTTTGCCCGATGTGTATTGCGGTCCCACTTGCAGGCTCGCGGAGATGTCGTTGAAACTGGTGTCGCCATAAAAGCTGCCGCCAACTGATCCGCGCACCAGCAAGTCGGCGTCATGCTCCAGCCTGTTGCGCCAGTAGGCCTGACCACGCAATTCAAGTCCAATCCCGGACTTCGCTTTGGCGTTTTTGTCGAGTGTGAAGTCCCCAATCACTGTGCCGAGCGTGTCCGAGCGCGTTGCACGGTTGATATTGCTATCCGGCGCGAACGCCACTTCGACCGACCCGCCGAAGGTTTTTCGCGCGTTCAGAGCATTGGCGAAGAAGCGGACCATGCGCTCGACTTCAGGAGGCAGGCCAGCGGCCTCGGCTGCGCGAAACTCCCGTTCCGCGCTACCAAGATGGCCCATCAGGGCCAGTACGCGCGCCAGTTCCAGCCGTACCCGTGCTGCTTTGGGTTGGTCGTCAAGGATGTGACGAAACTCGATTGCCGCGTCGCTATAACGGCGCAGATCGTCAGCCAGCATCATCCCGAGACGGAAACGCGCCTCTGTTCGAATTTCAGGATCAGGGTCGGACTGGAGCGCGCGATAGGCCGTCTCGGCTACCGCGAAATCGCCACCGGCGCGCGCGGCATCCGCCAACGTGAATACTTGCGCGGCCGATAGCCGCATAGGCACGTCCGTGGGTACTCGTTCCTGTTTAGATTTAGGGGCAACGTCACCAGCCAACGTCATGACGGCCAGAACCCCAATCATAAAACGCCTCCCCCCGAGGTCAGTTTTATAGAGAGAAATTTATCATGAAAAGAGACAAATATGCAAATTGCAGAACGCGATCCCGGCGGTATGGCCCGGAACACCGCTGGCCGGCTTCCGAGCCTTCCGTCCCCATCCCCCGGAACAAACTCAGCGTTTGAAGGCGCGCTCGTGAATCCAGCCGTCATTGGTGAGCAGGACGGTGGCGTTGGCGTCGATGGACGATTGGGTGTCGCGTTTGAGCTGCGGAAATGCCGCGAGCATGGCGGGCTGCTTGGCCCATTCGGGCAGTTCCGCGAGGTGATAGCGATAGCTGACCCGCGAGACCTTCACCCCCATGGCGTCGGCCGGTTCGGTAAATTGCACAATTTCGTCGACCGTGGGCTTGCCGTAGCAGAGTCTTTGGTCGGGGCTGGTGAACGCGGTTCGCTCGCCAACCTGCGAGACGGCCTTTCGTCCTTCCGGCGTCAGGTCATAGGCGCGCACAGGCAGATCGGACGATTGGTTGCCCCACAGGCCGGTTCTCACCTTGATGGCGGTTTCGCCGACCTTGAGCAGACCGGCTTTCACAAGGGCGTCGAACGGCGCTCGTTCACGCTGCCGGTTCAGCGCCTGAGGTTCGGATGTTGTCGGGGCGGCCGAGACGTAGCGCGGAAAGTCGGGCGGATTGTCGCCCTCCGGACGCTCGGTGCTCCTGGGAATCGAAAGGCAGGGCGGGTTTTGCGCGATGTACGTGTTGATCGCCGTCTTGAAGTTGCCCTCGCTGGCGGCTTTCGGATCCGAACAGGCCGAAAGGCCAAGGGCAGCCACTCCAAACAAAACCGCATGCCGCATAAGCGCTCTCCCAATTCAACCTAAGGTATAGCTACCAAGCAACCGCCCCGATTGCCATTGGCGTTATCAAAACCCACCATCGACACGCGGTCCGATGAGAAATGCCGGCGCAATGGCAATTGGGTGGGACGATATCTATGGGCGCCTGCAACGCCGAACGGCTAACCGGCATAGCGTGCTTCGAGCAGGTCGAGTTCGCGGATCAGCTTGCGCGCGACTTCACTGCCGACCCGACGCTCACGAACCATCTTGAAGATGGCGGTGCGCTCGGCCTTGACAGCCGCGAGCCGCAGATCCCGCTCGATCCGTTCCGACCGGCGTCCTGTGGCATTGTGCTCGATATTGCCCTGCCGGTTCTCGATGCGCTGGCGATAGCCTTCCATGACGCGCCAACCCGCCGAAACATAGAGGTCGGCATCGCCGCGTCCTTCCGCCAGATCATGCTGAACATGCTCGATCCGGGCGATGGCTGCCTGCGCCGCTTCGATCCGCGCCATGTCTTCTTCGGCCTGATATGATGGCTCTGCGGGCATTTCGAGGCCATTCAACAGCCAGGGCAATCCCACGCTGGCGACAATAAGCGAGACTATGATCACGCCCATGGCGAGGAAGATCGCAAGTTCGCGCCCCGGAAAGGCCGCCCCGTCCGTCATCGTGAGAGGAAGCGTCAACACACCGGCAAGCGTGATCGCGCCCCGCACACCCGCGAAGGACATGGCCGCGACGATGCGCCAGTTCGGCGTCGTGCGCCGTTCCTCTCTGCGGAACAGGGTGAGCCGGAAGGAGAGCCACACCCACGCAAAACGAAGCGCCGCCAGCGCCAGATTGATCGCCAGCACATAGATGACCAGCCATCCCGGCTCATGATGCCCGGTAAGGCGCACCGTTTCGGCGGCGCCCGCCAAGATCATTGGAAGCTGCTCACCCAGCAGCACGAAGATGATGCCGTTCGCCGCGAACTGAATGATGTCCCAGACGGTATTCCGGCGAATGCGGGTGGCGGCGAGCGCCTGTCCGCCGCCTTCGACGAATCCCATGGTGAGACCCGCCGCGACGGCGGCGAGGATACCCGAACAATGGAGATGCTCCGCGGCGAGATAGGCGCCGAACGGAATGAGCAGACTGATCAGGATCTGGGAACCGCTGTCTTCGCCCAGCCGTCGGCTGAGCCATGATTTGGTCCGCCCGACCAGCCAGGTCAGCCCGGCGCCGATCGCGATGCCGCCGAACGCCACCCACAGGAAATTGAGCGCGGCCTCCTGGACCGAGAAGGTGCCGGTCAGCGCCGCGGCGATGGCGAAGCGCAGGCAGACCAGTCCGGAAGCATCGTTCAGGAGCGACTCGCCTTCCAGGATGTGCATCATGCGCTTGGGAATGGGCACGCGCTGGGCGATCGCCGACACGGCGATCGGGTCCGTCGGCGAAATCACGGCCGCCAGCGCGAAGGCCACCGGCATCGGCATGGCGGGGACCATCCAGTGGATGAACAGCCCCATGCCCACCACGGTGAAGATCACCAGGCCCAACGCCAGTTCGAGAATGGTCTTGCCGTCCTTGAACAGTTCTTCGCGCGGTATCCGCCAGCCATCGAGGAACAGCAGCGGCGGCAGGAACAGCAGGAAGAATATCTCGGGATCGAGCGTCACCCGCCAGTTCGCCACCAGGCCGATCATGGCGCCCAGCGCAATCTGCACCAATGGCCTGGGCACGGGAATCGGCAGGAGGCGCGATAGCACGCCGCTCACGACCACGGCGAACAGCAGGATGAGGACAATCGTGATGGTTTCCAAAAGGCAGCTTCCGTTCGGACGTTGGGAATCTGGAATCTATAGCGATTTTGCGCCGGGGAGCCAGTGTGCCGCATCCGCCATCGGGCAAACGCCGCTTGTCATCGCAAGGCTGCGGTCGTCCGTCGCACGAAGGTATGAAGCTATGAGGTGCGATCACATTCTGCAGCGGACCGGGATTCGCCTCATGCGCTTTTCGATATGCCGGCGAGATAGTCCTCGTCCTTCACCTTCTCCATCCAGACGACGTTCCTGCGGTCGAGCGCTTCCGTCACGGCGATATGGGTCATGGCGGTGGTGGCGGTCGCGCCATGCCAGTGCTTGTGGCCCGGCGGGCACCAGATCACATCCCCTGCCCTGATCTCGACGATGGGCTCGCCCTCGCACTGGGTCCAGCCGCACCCGGCGGTCACGATCAGCGTCTGGCCGAGCGGATGCGTGTGCCAGGCCGATCGCGCGCCCGGCTCGAACGTAACATAGGCGCAAGAAGCGCGGGCGGGCTCCGGCGGCGTGTTCAGCGGGTCGATTCGGACGGTGCCGGTGAAATAGTCTTCCGGTCCCTTCTGGGATGGCTGCGAGCCGGCGCGCATCAGTTTCATGTCGGTTCTCCTATATCGGTCGGCGTTCAGAGGCCGGCTTGCCGCGCGGCGCATATTCCATGGCCGCGGAGCGAAGCTCCTCCTCATTGATATCGGCGAGAACCACGGCGGCACCCGCCTGAGCAAAGGCCTGCGCGGTCGCAAGGCCCATGCCGGAACTAGCGCCGGTGACGAGGGGTCATCTGCCCCGAAAAGTCGTAGGCCGGGTTCATCGTTCGTCTGCTGTCGTTCCGTTGGCCAGCGACGCGCTGTCGATCACGAAGCGGTATTTGACGTCGCTGCGCTGCATCCGGTCATAGGCTTGATCGATCTGCTGGATCGGGATCATCTCGATATCGGCGGTGATCCCGTGCTCGGCGCAGAAATCGAGCATTTCTTGCGTCTCCGCGATGCCGCCGATCAGCGAACCGGCGATCGAACGCCGCCCGAAGATCAGCACGCCGACATTGGGGCTTGGATGCGGATGCTCGGGGACGCCCACCAGCGTCATCGTCCCGTCGAGCTTGAGCAGCGCCGTATAGGCATCGAGATTATGGCTGGCGGCGACCGTGTTCAGGATGAAGTCGAAGCTGTTCGCGTGCGCCGCCATTTCGTCCGCATTGCGCGAATTGACGACCTCATCGGCGCCGAGCGCGCGCGCGTCGTCGCGCTTGCTGTCCGACGTGGTGAAGGCGACGACATGCGCGCCCATCGCGTGCGCCAGCTTCACGCCGACATGGCCGAGACCGCCGATGCCGACGATGCCGACCTTCTTGCCCGGCCCCGCATGCCAGTGACGCAGCGGCGAGTAGGTTGTGATCCCGGCGCACAGCAAAGGCGCGACCGCGGCAAGCTGCTCTTCGGGATGGCGGATCTTGAGGACGAACCTGTCGTTGACGACGATCCGTTGCGAATAGCCGCCCAGCGTATGTCCCGGCGCATCTGCGGTCGGGCCGTTGTAGGTGCCGACGAAGCCCTCCTTGCAATATTGCTCCAGGTCTGCGTCGCAGGCGTGACAATGCTGACAGCTGTCGACCATGCAGCCGACGCCGACAGTCTCGCCGACCGTGAACGCCGTCACCTGATCGCCCACCGCCGCCACATGGCCGACGATCTCATGCCCCGGCACGCAAGGATAGAGCGTGCCCGCCCATTCGCTGCGAACCTGATGCAGGTCGGAATGGCAGACGCCGCAATAGGCGATCTCGATCTGGACATCGTGCGGGCCGGGCGCGCGGCGCTCGATGTCCATCGGTTCGAGCGGCCTGTCGCCCGCAAATGCGCCATAGGCTTTGGTTGTCATCGATAGTGTCCTCCAGCATTGGGTGTGGCGGCCGGCGCCGCCGGCCGCTACCAAGATAGAGGCTATTACCACATGGGACTGGGGCTTCGCCATTGCACACTGCGTTAAGCAGCGCTCATCATCGGCCGACCCGTTCGCATTTTCCCGCCCGCCATGCACTCGGATAGGACAAGGCCGGAAATGCGGTTATAGGCAAAACCATGCCTCAGCCAGACGTCAACATCGCCGCCCATGTGGTCCAGCTCGCGCTGACACCGATCTTTCTGCTGACAGGCGTTGCCTCTCTGCTCAACGTGTTCACGACGCGCCTGGGCAGGATCGCCGATCAGGTGGACAAGCTGTCCAGCGAGCCGGCAAGGCGGCCGATGCAGCTCGCCCGCTTGCGCCTTCGGTCGAAGGCGCTCGATCTGGCGGTACTGCTGGCGGCCGTGGCGGGAGGGCTGACATGCTGCGCCGCCCTCACGCTCTTCCTCAATGCCTTGCGGAGCGGCGCCGCCGGCGTCATCCTGTTCGCGTTGTTCGGCGGCGCGCTGACATGCGCGGTAGCAGCGCTGGCCGCATTTTCGTTCGAGATGATCCTGGCCGGCAGGACCGTGCGGGACAAGGTCGACGAAGATGCCAATGGTCCCGGCGCTGGCGCGTAAAGGCAATAGCAGCCGTTGAAAGCGGATCATTTTGCGGTAGGTTCGCGTGATGGCCCTTCGTCTCACTATTCCTGAAAGCCCATCCGAAACCGATCGGAACGCTGTTATTGCGCCCTTGCGCGCCTACAACATCCGTCAGGCAGGCGATCCCCGCATCAGACCGGTAGCCATCCTTTTAACGGACGAGGGGGGCGACCATGTTGGCGGACTTTGGGGGAAGCTCGTCTATGACTGGCTGTTCGTAGAATTGCTGGCCGTGCCCGAAGAGTATCGTGGGGGAAACTACGGCACCGCCTTGATGCAAGGGGCGGAAAGAATTGCCCGTGCTGATAATTGCGTCGGCATCTGGCTCGATACATATGAGTTTCAGGCTCGTGGCTTTTACGAAAAACTGGGCTTCGAGGTGTTCGGCGCTCTCGATGATCATCCCATAGGGCAGAAGCGGTTCTTTCTCCGCAAACGCTTCCGGTGATGACGGCTTTCCAACATCCGATGCTGTACCGGACACCGTTCCGGCCTTTGCGGCAAGCGGTAGCAAATTCCAGATTTCGGCCGTCAGAGGCCAAGCGGCGCTCGAACTCCCAGACGGGCCAACTCCTGATGGCTTCAACAACCGAAACGGCAATTTCGCGGTGGAGCCGCATCCTGTTCGTGGTCCTGCTGCTGAGTTAGACTTTGCCAAGTGGCTTCTTGTATCTTTGAAGGACTGGCATACTCGGCCGCACGACATGTTTCGCTGGACTGGTTCGCCCCAACCCTCGCAAAGCTAGTCGATCCAAAGACCGCGCGCCCGATGCCAATCCTCCAGCGTAATGTCCGGATACTCATCGAAACACTTATCGTCCGGGCCGATCTCGGGTTCGACCCAGGCGGCCTTGGACGAAAGCATCATATGGACGAGCGACGGGGCCTTCGGCAGTTCGCTATCGATGGCCGACGCGAAGGGATGGAAGAGTTCGGGATATTCCGGGCTGAACACCCACAGCGCGCTGGCGCATGCGGCGCAGAAATGCCGCTCGCCCGTGCTGACGCGGCACCCGCCCCGGCCATCGTCAAGCCCGGCGTGAAACACGGCCGTCTTGCCCTCGACCTTGAGCGTCTGCTTGTCGGCGTGAAGGTTGATTGCGTATCCGCCGCCGCCCGCGGTCTTCCGGCATATCGAACAATAGCACCGCATAAACGGCACTGGTGCGTGGCTGTCGGCGGAAAAACGAATCCTGCCGCAACGGCACGACCCGTCGAGCTTCAGGGGCATGGCCAGTTCCTTTCGCACGGGTGAACTGCCAAGCGGTGGGCCGGTTCCGACCTTTTGCGGATGTTGATGAGCCGATTTGCGATTCCCATCCGCGGCAGCATCCCTTTGCGCATTCATGCGTCTCCATCCGGAAGGAGTGCCGCGTCATGGATGCCCTTACCGAAAAGCAGAGGATGCTCGCCGGCCAGCCCTATCGGGCGAACGATCCCGAAATCGTTGCGGATCAGCTATCGGCCGCGGACTGGATGCAGCGCTTCAACTGCTCGTTGCCGCCGTAAAGAGAGGCGCTGCTGCGCCAGCGCCTGGGTTCGCTCGGGGATGCGTCCGCGATACGACCGCCATTCCACTGCGACTATGGATATAATATCCATCTGGGCAGCGGCGTGTTTCTGAATTTCAACTGCGTGATCCTCGATGTGGTCCGGGTGACCATAGGGGATGCAACGCAGATCGGACCCGGCGTTCAGATTCTGGCGGCCGATCATCCGCGTGATGCTGCCGAGCGCGCGGCGGGTTTGGAATGGGGACGATCCATCTCCATCGGCCGCAACGTCTGGATCGGGGGCGGTGCGATCATCCTTCCGGGCGTGACCATCGGCGATAACGCGATCGTGGGCGCGGGCAGTATCGTGACCCGGGATGTAGCCCCCGGCGGCGGGGTTGCCGGCAACCCCGCTCGCCCGCTTGCAAGATGAACCAGCACGAGGAAGGACGTCGCCAAAGAGAGACAACGGCGCGCCAGACTGTTCCGTCACGCAGGAGACCGACGAGGCAATTCGCTTGAGCGGTGCGCCGTAGAGGCGTATGCTGCTGTTAGCAACCGAACGTGAGTCGATCGTCATGATCGGCAAAATGGAACGGATGTAGCAACGCCGCCGCTCAATTCCGGGACAAGCTTTCATAGCAAAATCCTGCTGAACTGGGCGGCGACGCCATTTTCACCGCATTGCATTCCGCCCTCTCAGGCATGACATATGCCAATCCGGCAGCAATGAGATTGGCCAGTTTTCAATAAGTAACTTGCAAACCCGCGCTGAATATCGGGTTTGGATGGTTGGCGGGCATTCCCCCGCCGTCATGCCATCGAACGCTGGCATCTCTCTTTCTCAGGGCGCGATCAAGCCTAAGGGAAATCCCTGCTTTCGCTGGGATGACGGATGGCGAACGGCAAAAATGGCCGCAATCGGCCATCGCAGGATTTGGGTGTGCAAACTCCCTAACCGCCCTGGAAGAAGGGTCTCCCCTTCTCAGGCAATCCCTTCTACATCTCCCGAATGCCCCAAATCCTCATCGATGCCGATGCCTGCCCGGTAAAGGACGAAACCTACAAGGTCGGCTGGCGGTACAACGTGCCCGTCATCGTCGTCAGCAACAGTCCCATCCGGGTGCCGGCGCATCCGCTCATCTCGCGCGTGGTGGTGAGCGACGGGTTCGATGCGGCGGATGACTGGATCGTGGAACATGTGGAGGCGGACTCCATCGTCGTGACCGCCGACATATTGCTGGCCGACCGATGCCTGAAGTCCGGATGCGGGGCGGTGATCGCGCCGACGGGGAAGCCCTTTACCAACGCTTCCATCGGCAATGCCGTTGCGGTGCGGGCCATCATGGCGGATTTGCGCGCCGGGGCGCTCGGCGACGGAATTGGCGGGCCGGCTCCGTTTGGGAAGGCGGACCGGTCACGCTTTCTCTCGGCGCTGGACGAGGCGGTGGGGCGGCTCCGGCGGTAAGTTGCGGCGCGGCTGTCCTTATTCCGACGCTCCCGGCAGCGGCCGTTCATTCGGTTTGCTGGAATAAGGCAGGGACGATCCGGCCGCCCCTGCCTTTTTGCTCTCAGATCAGGGAGGCGCGCGCAAATCTGGCCGCTTCGACCATATGCACGAGCGCGGGTTTCACATCCTCCCATTTGCGGGTCTTCAGGCCGCAATCGGGGTTCACCCAGAGTTGGCCTGCCGAAAGACGCTCACCCGCCTTGATCAACAAATCCACCATCTCCTCGCGCGCCGGCACGCGCGGCGAGTGGATGTCGTATACGCCCGGTCCGATCTCGTTGGGATATCGATAGTCGGCAAACGCATCGAGCAGTTCCATCTTGGACCGCGCCGTCTCGATCGAGATGACGTCGGCATCCATCGCGCCGATCGCCACGATGATGTCGTTGAACTCCGAATAGCACATATGGGTGTGGATCTGCGTCTGCGGCTGCACCCCCGAAGCGGAGATGCGGAACGCTTCGACGGCCCAATCGAGATAGGCCTGCCAATCCGCCCGGCGCAGGGGCAGACCCTCGCGCAGGGCAGCCTCGTCGATCTGGATGATCCTGGCGCCGGCGCGTTCCAGGTCGACCACTTCGTCGCGGATGGCGAGCGCAATCTGCCGGCAGGTGTCGCTGCGGGGCTGGTCGTCGCGCACGAACGACCATTGCAGGATCGTCACCGGCCCGGTCAGCATACCCTTCATCGGCCTGTCGGTCAGGCTCTGGGCATAGGCCCACCATTCCACCGTCATCGGCCGGGGCCGGGAAACGTCGCCATAAATGATCGGCGGACGGACGCAACGCGAGCCATAGCTCTGCACCCAGCCGGCCCTGGTAAAGGCGAAACCGGCAAGCTGTTCGCCGAAATACTGCACCATGTCGTTGCGCTCGAACTCGCCATGGACCAGCACGTCGATGCCGATTTCCTCCTGCCAGCGGACCGCGCGCTCGGTCTCCTCGCGCAGGAACCGCGTATAGGAGGCATCATCCAGTTCCCCCTTTCCATGGGCGGCGCGGGCCTTGCGCACTTCGGCGGTCTGGGGAAAGGAGCCGATCGTGGTCGTCGGCAATGGCGGCAGGCCCAGCAAGGCTCTTTGCTGGACGATGCGCTCGGCAAAGGGCGTCACGCGGCGGGTCCAGTTGGCGGTCAGCGCCTCCGTTCGCGAACGCACCCGAGGATCGTGCACCAGCGGAGAGGCCCGGCGGCCGGCAACGGCGCGCGCATTGTCGGCAAGGGCGGCGGCAACGCTCGACCGGCCCTGGTTGAGCGCCTTGGCGAGGACCGACAGTTCCTCGATCTTCTGGACCGCAAAGGCCATCCAGTTCTTCACCTGGGGGTCGAGCCGGGTTTCCAGCGCGAGATCGATGGGCGTATGGAGCAGCGAGCAGGAGGGGGCGATAGCAAGGACGCGCCGGCTGCGCGCGATCGGCTCGATCCGATCCAATATGGCCGTGAGATCGGATTTCCAGATATTGCGGCCATCGACCACGCCTAAGGACAGCAGCATGTCGGCGGGCGCCTTCGCGGCAACATCGTCCAACTGTTCGGGCGCGCGCACGAGATCGACATGCAGGCCCGCGACCGGCAGGCCTATCGCTATGTCGAGATTGTCGCCCAGCGCGCCAAAATAGGTGGCGATCAGGATTCGCAGTCCAGGGATTTCCTGCGCAAGGCTGGCATAGGCGGTGCCGAACGCCGCCTTCGCCTCCGCGTCAAGGTCCAGCACCAGCGCCGGTTCGTCGATCTGCACCCATTCGGCCCCGGCCGCCTGCAAACGGCGCAGCACTTCGATATAGACGGGCAGCAGGGCCGGCAGCAGCGACAGGGGCCGGGTCCGGCCATCGGTCGATTTGGCCAGCAGCAGCCAGCTTACCGGCCCAAGCAGGACCGGGCGGCTCTCATGACCCAGCGCCTTTGCTTCCCTATATTCATCGATGACCTTGGTGGACGACAGGATGAAGTGCTGGGTCGCGCCAACTTCGGGCACCATATAATGATAATTGGTGTCGAACCATTTGGTCATTTCCTGTGCCGGCACGTCGGCCGATCGGCCATGGCCGTGGACGCAGCCTTCCTCGCCCGCGCCGGGCTGGTGCCCCCGCGCCATCGCGAAATAGACATCGAGCGAGCCGGCCGCGCCCAGCGCGCGGTAGATGGCGGGGATCGCCCCGACCATGATGCTGGTGTCGAGCACCTGATCATAGAGGGAGAAGTCCCCCGACGGCACGATATCGAGGCCGAGCGCCTTCTGCCGATCCCATGTCGCGGCGCGCAGCACCCGCGCGGTGTCGAGCAGCGCGGGCGCATCGGACTTGCCGGCCCAATAGGCTTCGAGCGCGGTCTTGAGTTCGCGGCGCGGGCCGATGCGCGGAAAGCCGAGATTGGTGGTGATAACGGACATGCAGGGTCTCCATCGGCAAAGCGGATCGCTCGCCGTCAATCATGAGAAGAGGAGGGAGGGGAGGAATGCGACGCGATCAGGCGATCGCGATCAGCCGGGCGGGCCTATGGCCTGCTGCAATATGGGAAATGACATCGATCATTCGCCTCTGGTTGCGAATGGGGCCGTCCGGGGCCGCGCGGAAACCGGGCACGCGCGCAGGAACGCACCGCCGCTCAAGCGCGATCCGCCGGAACCACCCCGTCCGAGGAATCCTATCACGACGAGGCAGGTCTCCTGGCTTTACGGGTCAACACGTTAGTCCGGGCCTTCCCGGCGCCGCGCGGGCGCCAGTGGCATATGGTGGACTACCGCTCGCCGCTCACAGTTGCGGGGGCAGCGCCGGACTCCGCCCTTTCAAGCGTCACCGGCTTCCCGTCTTAGCTCCACATCACGCCTGATATGGAGAACCTCGACAGCCTGTTTAGACACCCGCCACGCACAAACGTCAAGTGCAATATAAAGAAATCTTTATATAGTGGTGGGAAAGACGGGTCATGGAGGCTCCTCAACCCCCATGACCCGCAAACATCCGGCGTGCATCGGATGCGGCCGTCAGGCTCCGGCGATCGTATGGGGAACGATCGTCTTCACGATCGAGGCGTCGAGCGCCTCATAATCATGGAGCCCGATGGTTTCGTAAAGCTCGGCGCGGGTCTGCATTTCACCCACCATATTCTGTGCGCCGCCGTCGCGGCGGATCGCCGCGTAAAGCTTCGCCTGCGCCCTGTTCGCCACCCGCAGCGACGAAACCGGCCAGATCACCATGCGATAGCCCATCGCCTCGAACTCGCCGGCGGTGAAGAAGGGTGTCTTTCCGAACTCGGTCATGTTGGCGAGCAGCTTCACGCCGGGCATCGCCTTCGCGAACGCCTCGAACATGGCACGGGTGTTGAGCGCTTCGGGGAAGATCGCGTCCGCCCCGGCCGCGACATAGAGCTTCGCGCGGTCGACGGCGGCCTCGAAACCCTCCACTCCTGCCGCGTCGGTGCGCGCAACGATGACGAGATCGCGGGCCGCCCTGCGCGCCGCCGCCACCTTGGCCGCCATATCCTGGGCGTCGGCCAGCTTCTTGCCGTTCAGATGCCCGCATTTCTTGGGCAGGATCTGGTCTTCGAGATGCACCGCCCCTGCTCCCGCCTCTTCGAACGCGCGGACCATGTGCATGACGTTGAGCGCCTCGCCATAGCCCGTGTCGCCGTCGACCAGCAGCGGCAGGCCGGACGAGCGGACGATCTGCCGGATGAAGAAAGCGACCTCGTCCACGGTGATGATGCCAAGGTCGGGCAGGCCCATCGATGCCGTCATCGCCGCGCCGGACAGATAGAGGCCCTCGAACCCGGCCGCCTTCGCCTGAAGGGCGGCCTGGCCGTTATGCGCGCCGGGCAGTTGCAGGATCTGCGGCCGATCGAGCAGGGCGCGGAAGCGCCGGCCCGCGCTCTCATCGGGACGGTCGTCTGCGATCAGGTACGGCAAGTGTCTTCTCCCTGGACCGCGATCGTTTCGCTGCGTTCACCCAGCGGCACGAATGTAAGATTTTCCGGGCCGGTATAATTGGCGGACGGACGAATGATCTTGTTGTCCTGGCGTTGCTCTATCACATGCGCCGCCCAGCCCGACGTCCGCGCGATCACGAACAGCGGCGTGAACATCGCCGTCGGCACACCCATCAGATTGTAGGATACCGCGCTGAACCAGTCGAGATTGGGGAACATCGACTTGGCGTCCCACATGACCTGTTCGATCCGTTCGGCCACCGCATATTGCCGCCCGGCCCCGGCCTGGTCGGCCAGGGCCCTGGCCACGCGCTTGATGACGACATTGCGCGGGTCGGACACGGTATAGACCGGATGCCCGAAACCGATCACCACCTCCTTCGCCTCGACCCGGCGGCGGATGTCGGCTTCTGCCTCGTCCGGCGTTGCGTAACGCTTCTGGATCTCGAAGGCGACTTCGTTGGCGCCGCCGTGCTTGGGACCGCGCAGCGCGCCGATCGCGCCCGCAATGCAGCTGTACATGTCCGACCCCGTCCCGGCGATCACCCGCGCGGTGAAGGTCGAGGCGTTGAACTCATGCTCGGCATAAAGGATCAGCGACGTGTGCATCGCCCGCTCGAAACTGCCGGACGGCGCCTTGCCATGCAGCAGGTGCAGGAAATGTCCGCCGATGCTCTCGTCATCGGTCTCCACCTCGATCCGCCGCCCATGATGGGCGAAATGATACCAGTAGAGCAGGATCGAGCCGAGCGAGGCCATGAGCCGGTCGGCAATGTCGCGCGCATCCGGCAGGTTATGGTCATGCGTCTCGGGCAGCACGCAGCCGAGCGCGGAGACGCCCGATCGCATCACGTCCATCGGGTGCGCGGCGGCGGGGATCGCCTCCAGCGCTTCCTTCACCGACCGGGGCAGGCCCCGCAGCCCCTTGAGCTTCGCCTTGTAGGCCGCGAGTTGCGGACGCGTCGGCAAATAGCCGTGGACGAGGAGATGGGCGATCTCCTCGAACTCGCTCGTCTCTGCGATGTCGAGGATGTCGTAACCCCGATAATGAAGATCGTTACCGGTCCTGCCGACGGTGCAAAGCGCGGTGTTGCCCGCGGTGACGCCCGAGAGCGCCACCGACTTCTTGAGTTTGAACGCGGCTCCCATCATGCCTCTCCGATCAAAAGATGCCGGCCGGGGCGTCCGGCCCCAGTCTGTCGGCGGGGACGACGAAGTTCAGCCGGGCGACTTCCGCACCGCTGAGCGTGGGCAGGCGCTCGACAAGGGCCAGAAAGCGGTCCTGCTCGGCCTTCTCGACGATGTCCTCGGCGAGCGTGCGGAACTTCTCGACATAGTTGGCGCGGACGAAGGGACGCGCGCCGGCCGGGTGGGCATCGGCGACTCCCAGCTCATCGACGATCGAGCGGCCGTCCTTCAGCTTGATGACGACCTTGCCGCCGAAAGCCTTTTCCGATCCCTGGGCATGGTATCGCGCCGTCCAGGCGGGGTCCTCCTGCGTCGTGATCTTGTGCCACAGCGCGACCGTATCGGGACGTTGCGCCCGCTCGGGTGCGTAACTCTTCACATGGTGCCAGCCGCCATCCTGGAGCGCGACCGCGAAAATATACATGATCGAATGGTCGAGCGTCTCGCGGCTCGCCCTGGGGTCCATCTTCTGCGGATCGTTGGCGCCGGTCCCGATCACATAATGCGTGTGATGGCTGGTCTTGATGAGAATGCTCTCGACCTGGGCGAAGTCGCCGACCTTGGGACCCATCCGCTTGGCGAGGTCGATCAGCGCCTGGCTCTGATATTCGGCCGAATATTCCTTGGTATAGGTGTCGAGGATGGCGCGCTTGGGCTGGCCGGGTGCGGGCAGCGGCACTTGATAGACATGGGCGGGGCCGGACAACAGCCAGGCGATAAAGCCGTCCTCGCCCTCATAGGCCGGGGATGGCGCCCCTTCCCCGCGCATGGCGCGGTCGACCGCCTCGATCGCCATCTTGCCGGCAAAGGCCGGGGCATAGGCTTTCCAGGTGGAAATCTCGCCCTTGCGCGACTGGCGCGTGGTGGTCGTGGTATGAAGCGCCTGCTGGATCGCCTGGAAGGCAATCTCCGTCGGGAGGCCCAGAAGCGCGCCGATGCCGCCGGCCGCGCTCGGCCCCAGATGGGCGATATGGTCGATCTTGTGCTCGTGCAGGCAGATGCCCTTCACCAGATCGACCTGAAGCTCGTAGCCGGCGGCCAGGCCCCGGACCAGCGCCGCGCCATCCAGACCCTTGGCCTGCGCGACCGCCAGGATCGGCGGAATATTGTCGCCCGGATGACTATATTCCGCAGCCAGGAAGGTGTCATGGAAATCGAGTTCGCGGACTGCCACGCCATTGGCCCAGGCGGCCCATTCGGGACTCACCGCCCTATCCGAAGACAGGCCGAAAATCAGCGCGCCGCGGTTCGCGCCACCGGGCGCCGCCTTGTGTCCCAGCGCCTGCGCGCGGGCCGACCGGATCGGCCCGCGCGCGATCGAGGCGGCGGCAACGGCCGCATTGTCGATGATGCGGTTGCCAATCATCTCGATCACGTCGTCGTCGACCGGCACCGGATCGGTTGCGACGGCCGCCAGCTTCCATGCGAGCTGATCCTCACGAGCCAGCGGCTCGGCGGATTTATAGGTGCGAACGTCATGCAGATTCATGGGCGATACTCTCTCGTCTGGTGGGAAGATGTGGCGAAGGTAAAGCGGCCGCTGGCCGCGAGGCGGGCACCGCCGCCCGCCGGATGGACGGTTGCGAACACAGACAAGGTGATGGCCCGCTCGTCCTGCCGGACCGGCCAGATCTCCAGCGTGGCGACGCCCTCGCCGATATCGCGGATGTCGAGGCGATCGCAGGCCGCCAGATGGACGGGCCGGGCGATGTGGACGGCTGCGCGGGCGGCCGCCGCATCGGCCATGCGCGCCAGCATCGTCAGGCCGTCAGGGGAGCGATTGGATGACATGCACCCGCTATCCGCCCGTTCCGCGAGCGCGGGAAGGACTGAAAAGGCGAAGATTTGCGGATCGAATCCAGCAAATCAGCGAATTTTGTTAATTTCTCCGCACTCCGGAATTTGGCTTTACGCCGCTATATTTCGCTGACTATGCAGAAGATGCGGATATAAATTCGCATCGTTGCGAATGATTTTATGGCGGATGAGCTGATGCGGAAAGCCTTCATGGGCGTGAGGCTGCGGCGCCTGCGCGAAGAGAAAAAACTGAAACAGGTCGAGCTGGCCCAGGCGCTCGGCATTTCGGCCAGCTATCTCAACCAGCTCGAACAGAATCAGCGCCCCTTGACGGTGCCGGTGCTGCTCAAGCTCAACGCCATGTTCGACATCGACGTGCAGCTCTTCTCCGAAGAAGACGAGGCGCGGCTGATCACCGAACTGCGCGAAGCGTTATCGGAAGGCGGGCAGGATGAAAGCGTGTCAATCGCGGAGATCCGCGAACTCGCCGCCAACATGCCCGCCGTGGGACGGACGCTTGTGTCGCTGCACCGGCGCTATCGCGAGGCGACCGAGCGCGGTGACGCGCTGGCGGCCCAATTGGGCGACGACTGGATCACCGGCGGCTCGGCGCGGATGCCGTTCGAACAAGTGCGCGACTTCTTCTATGCGCGGCACAATCATGTCGAGATTCTCGATGAAGCGGCCGAGCGCCTCTATCGTGACGCCGTCCTCGGCCCCCGCTCGGTGCACGATGGGCTGATCGCATATCTGAAGCATCGGCACGATGTCCGGGTCGACCTGACCGGCGCGGAAGCGAGCCAGCGCCGCTTCGATCCCACACAACGCGCGCTCCACATATCGGCCGATCTGAAGCCGGGGCAGCAGGCGTTCCAGATGGCGACCCAGCTCGCCTTTCTCGAACTGGGCGATGTGATCGACAGGCTGGCGGACAATGGCGGCCTGACGGGCGAGGAAGCCCGGCGTCTCGCAAGGATAGGCCTCGCCAATTATTTCGCTGGGGCACTGATCCTGCCCTATGGAGATTTCCTCGCCGCCGCGAAGGCCAGCGCCTATGATATCGAGGCGCTGGGGCGGCGATACGGAGTTGGATTCGAGACGATCAGCCACCGGCTTTCGACTCTCCAGCGGCCCGAGGCGCGCGGCGTTCCCTTCTTCTTCGTGCGGGTGGACCGCGCCGGCAATATCTCCAAGCGCCAGTCCGCAACCGATTTCCACTTTTCGCGCGTGGGCGGTTCATGCCCCCTCTGGAACGTCTATGAGGCCTTCGCCCAGCCGGGCAAGGTGCTGACGCAGATCGCCCGGATGCCCGATGGGCGCACCTATCTCTGGATCGCGCGCACGGTCGGGCGCGGCAATGCGGCTTATGGCGTTCCGGGCAAGACTTTCGCCGTCGGGCTTGGCTGCGACATCCGCCATGCGCCCCAACTGGTCTATTCGCGCGGCATCGATCTCACCCGCCCGGATGCCGCCACGCCGATCGGCGCGGGCTGCAAGGTCTGCGATCGCCCGGCCTGCCCCCAACGGGCCTTTCCGCCGATCGGGCGCGCTATCGCCGTCGACCAGAATCGAAGCCCGCTCACGCCCTATCCGGTCGCCTGAGCGGGTCCCGGCGCCGGTCCGGCCGAAAGGCTCACACCTCTTGCGCAACCCGGCCTTTTGGATTTTGCGGCGAAAGGAAGAAGCAAAATGCGGCTTCGCTCGTTTGACAGGGCGCGGGGAACGAGCCGACAGGAGAGATGTCATGCCCCAGGGCGACAAATCGAGCTATACCGACAAGCAGAAGCGCAAGGCCGAGCATATCGAGGAAGGCTATGAACATCGTGGCGTCAGCCACGAAGAAGCCGAACGCCGCGCCTGGGCCACGGTGAACAAGGAGTCCGGAGGCGGCAAGAAATCCGGCTCGGGCCGAGGCAAGAAGGAAAATCACGCCTCTTCCCGCAAGGGCGGACGTATAGGCGGCTCCAGCCAAAGCCATGAGAAGCGCTCCGCCGCCGCCAAGAAGGGCTGGGAAACCCGGCGCAAGCGGGCGAACGGCTGAGGTCCAAACCGCGATGCCGATGATCCGATAGGAGCCTGCCGATGCCGGTGAGCGGCTGGAAAATCGACGAAGCGGAACGGGCGGCCCTGCTGGAACGCTTTCCACCTGCATGGCCCCATGCCGTTGCCGATCATATCACGCTCGACGCACATGCCCGGGCAGACGATCCGCTGCCTGCTGCCCGGGCAGCCGGGATCGTCGGAAGCATTGATGACGGCGAGGGCCTGCAAGCGATGGTCGTGGCGATAGACGGCACGACCGATCGGCCTGACGGCGGCACCTATCATATCACCTGGTCGCTCGATCGGGTGCGTGGGCGAAAGCCGGTCGAGAGCAACGATGTCATCGCGCGGCTTGGCTGGAGGCCGTTTGACGACCCCGTGCCCATCCCGATCATTCCGGCGCGCTTTTAGCCATCTGCAATCTCGCTTGCATCGCCGCCCGCTCTGTCGGACAAGCGCGCCATGCTGCTCAATTTTCTCGACGCGCTGCGCGCCGCCGGCATCCCCGCCAGCATCAAGGAGCATCTGCTGCTTCTGGAGGCGCTGGACCGCGACGTTATCGAACGCCGTCCCGAAGACTTCTACTATCTCGCCCGCGCGACCTATGTGAAGGATGAGGGGCTGATCGACCGCTTCGATCAGGTTTTCGCCCAGGTGTTCAAGGGCGTGCTGAATGCCGAGGGCGTCGAAGCGGAGATCCCGGAGGAATGGCTGCGTCTCGTCGCGGAGAAATTCCTGACGCCGGAGGAAATGGAAAAGATCAGGTCGCTGGGCGACTGGGACGAGATCATGGAGACGCTGAAGAAGCGGCTCGAAGAACAGCAGGGCCGTCATCAGGGCGGCAACAAGTGGATCGGCACCGGCGGCACGTCTCCCTTCGGCAATGGCGGCTACAATCCGGAGGGCGTCCGCATCGGCGGGGAAAGCCGCCACAAGCGGGCCGTCAAGGTTTGGGAAAAGCGCGAGTTCCAGAATCTCGACAACAGCAAGGAACTGGGCACCCGCAACATCAAGGTGGCGCTGCGCCGCCTGCGCCGTTTCGCCCGCGAAGGCGCGGCGGATGAGCTGGACCTCGACGAAACCATCCGCGGCACAGCGCGGCAGGGCTGGCTCGACATCCGGATGCGCCCCGAACGCCACAATGCGGTGAAGCTGCTGCTGTTCCTCGACATAGGCGGGTCGATGGACCCCTATATCAAGCTGTGCGAGGAGCTTTTCTCCGCCGCCACCGGCGAATTCAAGAACATGGAATTCTTCTACTTCCACAACTGCCTCTACGAAGCGGTATGGAAGAACAACAACCGCCGTTTTTCGGAGCGCACGTCGACCTGGGACATTCTCCACAAATATGGCCATGACTATAAGGTGATCTTCGTCGGCGACGCGGCGATGAGTCCCTATGAGATCATGCATCCGGGCGGTTCGGTCGAACATATGAACCCCGAAGCGGGCGCGGTCTGGATGCAGCGCGTCACCCACACCTATCCCGCCGCCGTCTGGCTCAACCCCGCGCATCGCGACCATTGGGACTATAGCCAGTCGACGAAGATCATACGCCAGTTGATGAACGACCGCATGTATCCCCTGACGATCGAGGGCATTGACGAAGCGATGCGAGAACTGACCCGCAAGCGGTAGGATCGGCGCATGGCCTATGCGGTTCGGTTTGATAATCGCTTACGGCCATTTGCGGTCATCCAACCTCCGCCATCCAACGCAAAAGGCCTACAGACGACATCACCATCATCGGAAACGCCCACGCAGATGCCGGGCAATCCCCTCTTCAAGCTGGGCGGAACAACCTTCCGCCTGTCATCGGCTCGGGCGCTCCGGTGGTGCCGGGAAAGCTGATCGGCAGGCCCTTGACCGAGCGCACCGCCATATAGGCGAAGCCCTGCGCCTCCAGCGCGTCGCCGTCCCAGCCCAGTTCGTCCACGGGCCGCACCTCCGCGCCCGTCCGCTGCGCCAGCATCGTCATCAGCGTGGCGTTATGCCGCCCGCCGCCCGCCACATAGATGCGCTCCGGCCGCGCGCCGAGATGCTCCACGCCCCGCGCCACGGCGGCGGCGGAAAAGGCGGTCAAGGTCGCCGCGCCGTCCTCCAGTTCCAATCCGCGCACCGCCGCGATGGAAAAGGCTTCCCGGTCGATGCTCTTGGGCGGCGGCACGGCAAACCACGGATCGGCCAGCATCCGCGCCAGCCGCGCCTCGTCCACCCGTCCCTTCGCCGCCACCGCGCCCCCCGCATCATAGGCGGCCGCGCCATGGGTCTGCATCCAGTTGTCGATCAGCCCGCTTGCCATGCCGGTGTCGAAAGCGACCAGTTCCCCGTCCGGCCCGATCGCGGTGATATTGGCCACCCCGCCCAGATTGAGCACCGCCACCGGCTTTGCCAGTTCATGCGCCAGCGCCCGGTGATAGATGGGCAGCAGCGGCGCACCCTGCCCGCCCGCTTCCACATCCGCGCTCCGCAGGTCCGCGACCACATCGATGCCGAACGCTCCTGCCAGCGCCGCCCCGTCGCCGATCTGCCAGGTCCAGCGCCGCTCGGGCCGATGCGCCACCGTATGCCCGTGAAAGCCGATGACGCCCACGTCCCCCACCACATGGCCGCTGCGCCCCAGCAGGTCCGCCACCGCCTCGACATGCAGTTCGGTCAGTTCCTCCTCGACCGATCGGATCAGCGGCTCGAACCCCGGCGCGTCCATCGCCATCGCCCGCTGGCACGCCTCGGCCAGCCGCATCCGGAAGCCCTCGCCATAGGGCATGGCGTGGAAAGCCAGCGGCCGCACCGCCCCTTCGCCGTCCGTCTCGATCAGCGCCGCGTCGATGCCGTCGCGCGACGTGCCCGACATCAATCCGATTGCAAGCATGCTACCCAAGCGTCCTTCCCCATGTTATGCGCGCCCGGATTTCCACAGACCGATCTTTTTTCCAGACCAGACAGGCCATGACGACCTACACATCCGATCTTCTCCGTCTGCTCGACACGCGCGGCTACATCCACCAGCTCACCGATGCGGAGGGGCTGGACGCCCTTGCCGCGAAATCGGTCGTCCCCGGCTATATCGGCTTCGATCCCACCGCGCCATCGCTGCATGTCGGCAGTCTCGTACAGATCATGATGCTGCGGCGGATGCAGCAGGCCGGGCACAAGCCCATCGTGCTGATGGGCGGCGGCACCGGCAAGATCGGCGACCCGTCCCTGCGCGACGAGGCCCGCTCGCTGATGACGGTCGAGCGGATTCAGGAAAATGTCGCCAGCATCAAGCGCGTGTTCGAACGCTTCCTGACCTTCGGCGACGGCCCCAGCGACGCGGTGATGGTCGACAATGCCGACTGGCTCGACAAGCTCGAATATATCCCCTTCCTGCGCGACATCGGCCAGCATTTCTCGGTCAACCGGATGCTGAGCTTCGATTCGGTGAAGCTGCGGCTGGACCGCGAGCAGTCGCTCAGTTTCCTCGAATTCAACTATATGATCCTGCAAGCCTACGACTTCCTGGAACTGTCGCGCCGCGCGGAATGCCGCCTGCAAATGGGCGGGTCCGACCAGTGGGGCAATATCGTCAACGGCATCGAGCTTGCCCGCCGCGTCGACGGCACGCAGGTTTATGGCCTCACCTCCCCGCTCATCACCACGGCGGACGGCGGCAAGATGGGCAAGACCGCCAAGGGCGCCGTCTGGCTCAACGCCGATGCGCTGGCGCCCTATGATTACTGGCAGTTCTGGCGCAACACGCAGGACGCCGATGTGGGGCGTTTCATGCGTCTCTTCACCGATCTGCCGCTGGACGAGATCGCCCGCCTCGAAAAGCTCGAAGGCGCGGAAATCAACGAGGCGAAGAAGATCCTCGCCGAAGCCGCGACCGCCCTCGCCCACGGCGCGGAGGCCGCCGCCGCCGCCGCCCAAACCGCGCGCAAGACCTTCGAGGAGGGCGCGTCCGACGCCAACCTCCCCACCGTCAGCCTCGGCGCGGAAGGCCTCACCATCGTTCAGGCGAACACCGCGCTCGGCTTCGCGGCATCCAACAAGGAAACCCGCCGCAAGCTGGACGAAGGCGCGATCCGCGTGAACGGCGAAGTGGTGAAAGACCCGCATCTGGCGCTGAAACCCGGCGACAAGGTCAGCTTCGGCGCAAAGAAGCACGGCCTTATCGTCGCCTAACCTTCCGTGGCGGAGAGCGGGGCGAATCCTTCCCCCGCCTCCAACCGTTGCCGTCCCCGGACCAGCGCGCCGGGCATTTCGGACCGCAGGAAGCCGATCATCGCTTCCCGCACCTCGCAGCGCAGGTCGAACGCGGTCCCGGCGTTGCGCGCACTCAGCAAGCCGCGCAGTTCCAGCGCATCGGCGCGATGATCCGTCACTTGCAGGATGGCGACGCGCTTGTCCCAGCGGCTGTTCCGCGTCACCACCTCCACGAATTTCGTCCTGATCCGCTCGACATCCGCTGTCGGATCGACATAGAGGAACACCGTGCCCAGCAGGTCCGACGTGCGCGTCGTCCAGTTCTGGAACGGTTTTTCGAGGAAATAGGAAACCGGCACCACCAGGCGGCGGTCGTCCCAGATCCGCACCACCACATAGGTCAGGGTGATGTCCTCGATCCGGCCCCACTCCCCTTCCACGATCACCACGTCATCCAGCCGGATCGGCTCGGAAAAGGCCATCTGGATACCCGCGATTAGGTTCTTGAGCGCAGGCTGCGCCGCCGCGCCCACTGCAAGGCCCACCAGCCCCGCCGACGCCATCAGCGTCACGCCGACCGACCGGACGCCCGGAATCGCGATCAGCATCAGCGCAATCACGATGAAGCCGACCACGACCTGGGCGATGCGATAGAGAATGCGCAGGCGGGTATGCTGCCGCCGGGCCTTCAGATTATCCTCGACATTCATGTCGCTGCGCTGCTCGATCAGCGTTCGGACAGCGCGCATCAGCCCGAAAAACGCCCATCCAACGAACAGCACGAACAGCATCTTGGACCCGACCGACCAGATATCGGCCAAGCGCTCGCCCAGGCGCAGCGTCCGCATCCCCGCGCTCACCGCCAGCAGGATGAGCAGCCATCGCGTAGGATGGAACAGAGCGGGCAGGATGACGGGATGAACGCCCATCTTCCGCACGACGCGGCTCAGCAGCCAATAGCCCGCCCGATGGATGAGGACGGCCACCACCACTGACAGCAGGATCGACAGAAGGGCAGCGCCGCCCACATAAGAAAGACTGAGGTCATGGGCCATGCCACAGCGAACGAGGCAGGCCGCATATTGTTTCGCGCCCGCAGCATTTCATCGCGCGCGTCACCCGCTCCGCAGCAGCCCCACCGCCGCGTCGCGCTCGAACAGGTAAAGGCAAGTCCGCGCCGCCTGCCCCCGCTCCTGCGCCAGCCCGCCGTCCCGCTCCATCAGCAGGTGCGCGTCGTCCCGCGCCGCATCGATCAGGGCGGACAGATGCTCGGGCGTCGCCAGCTTCAATTGCGCCTCCCCCGACTGCCGCGTGCCCAATATCTCCCCCGCGCCCCGCAGCCGCAAATCCTCTTCCGCGATCCGAAAGCCGTCATTCGTCTCCCGCATCAGCGCCAGCCTTGCCCGCGCCGTTTCGGAAAGCGCACCTCCCCGCAACAGCAGGCAGACCGAAGCCTTGTCCCCGCGTCCCACGCGCCCGCGCAACTGGTGCAACTGGGCCAGGCCAAAACGATCCGCCCCCTCGATGATGATAAGGCTGGCATTGGGCACGTCCACGCCCACCTCGATCACCGTCGTCGCCACCAATATCTGCGTCCGGTTGGCGGCGAAGGCGTCCATCGCCGCGTCCTTGTCCGTCCCCTTCATCCGCCCGTGGACAAGGCCGACCCGCTCGCCAAAGCGCATCTTCAGCGCCTCCGCCCGCGCCTCGGCCGCCGCCTGATCGCTTGTTTCGCTTTCCTCGACCAGCGGGCACACCCAATAGGCTTGCCCTCCGCCTTCGACATGGCGGGCAAGCGCCTCCACCACCTCGTCGATCCGCTGCGATGACATAACCAGCGTCTGGATCGGCTGCCGTCCCGGCGGCATCTCGTCCAGCCGCGACACGTCCATTTCGCCATAATAGGTGAGCGTCAGCGTGCGCGGGATAGGCGTCGCGGTCATCACCAGCAAATGCGGCGTCCGCTCCGCCTTGGCCGCCAGCATCATGCGCTGCGCCACGCCGAAGCGATGCTGCTCGTCGATCACCGCCAGCGCCAGATTGCGATAGCGCACCGCCTCCTGGAAAATCGCATGGGTGCCGACCAATATGTCGATGCTGCCGTCCGCCAGGCCCATCAGCGTCGATTCGCGTATCTTGCCCTTTTCGCGGCCCGTCAGGATGGCAATCTGGACCGGCAGGCCCGCCACCATCTTGCGCAACCCCTCATAATGCTGTCGCGCCAGGATTTCGGTCGGGGCCAGCAGCGCGCCCTGCGCCCCCGCCTCAACGGCGTTCAGCAGCGCCATCAATGCCACCAGCGTCTTGCCCGACCCCACATCCCCTTGAAGCAGCCGCAGCATCGGCACGCCCTGCGCCATGTCGCCCTCAATCTCGCCAAAGGCCCGCCGCTGCGCCCCTGTCGGTGCAAAGGGCAGGTTCAGCATCGCCCGCAAGCGCCCATCCCCGGCAATCGGCACGCCCCGCCGCTTGCGCGAGGATTGCCGCACCAGCATCAGCGCCAGTTGTCCGGCAAATATCTCGTCATAGGCCAGCCGCTCCCGCGCCAGAGCATCGGACGGGTCGGCATGGGCGCGGGTCAGCGCCTCGCGCCAGCCGGGCCAGCCCTTGCGCGCCAGCAGGCTCGGTTCGATCCATTCGGGCAATTCCGGCGCGCGGGCCAGCGCCTGCCCCGCCAGATCGCGCATCCGGTTGTTGGTCAGCCCTTCGGACAGCCCATAGACCGCCTCCCGCGCCGGAACCGTCTCCGCTTCCTCCGGCGGCAGCACATGGTCGGGATGCACGATCTGTAGATTGTCGCCATAGCTTTCCAGCTTGCCCGACACGAATCGCGGCTCGTTCAGCGGCAACAGCTTGCGCGGCCATGCGCTGTTCCGCCCGAAATAGACAAGGGCAACCCCGTTGCCGTGCCGGTCCATCGCCTGCACCCGGAAAGGCGCCCGCGCGCTGCCGCTGGCGCGATAATCCACCGGCGTCAGTTCGATCCCGATCACCCGTCCGGCATCGGCCATGCTGAGTTCGTCGGTCAGCCTGCGATCGATGAAACTGACCGGCAGATGGAACGCCACATCGACCGCGCGCGCCAGCGCCAGCCGCTCCAACGGCTTCGCCAGCGCCGGTCCAACGCCTTTCAGGGCCGATATTTCGGCAAAGAGCGGATTGAGAATATCGGGTCGCATGTCTATCTGACGTCGCTCTAGAGCATTTTCGAGCCGGAGGGTATGTCCGGCGACTCGGAAAATGCCTCCAACAAAAACACCAGCCGGGACGGTGGCGCAAACATCCGATCGGCGCATTTGGCTTGCCCGTTAAAGGAACACATCATGAACGACAATCCCCGGATGCGCCGCATCCAATTCCGGGCATGGCATCGCGGCACGCGGGAAGCGGACTATACGGTCGGCGGCTTCTTCGACCGCTATCACGCGACGTGGAACGAAGAGGAAATCGACTGGTTCGAACGCTTCATGGAGGAACAGGACGCCGACATCTTAGGCTGGGCGCTCGGCACCATTGCCGTGCCCGACGAATGGAAAGGGTCGATGATGGACCGCTTCCTCAAGCTCGATTTCGTGAAGATCGTTTGAAAATGGAAGCTGGTGCGCGATTGAGCCGAAAGACAATATTTCCCCTATGACCGACCTCCCCAAAATCCTTAAGGCCAGGGCGCCCCTCACCCTGTCGGGCGTCCCCGCGGGTTTCCAGCCTTGGCTGCTGGCCGACATGGCCCGCGCTGCCTTCGGTTCGGGCGAGGGCCGCGCTTTGTTCGTCGCTCCCGACGACGCGCTGATGCGCGCCGTCGCCGATTCCGCCGCCTATTTCGCGCCGGAAGTCGAGATCGTAGAAATCCCGGCCTGGGATTGTCTGCCTTATGATCGCGCCAGCCCCTCGCTGCGCAGCGCATCGGCCCGCCTCGCCGGGCTTCATATGCTTCAGGCCGGTCCTCAGCGGCCGCAACTCGTCGTCACCACCCTCAACGCGCTGACCCAACGGACCCTGACGCCCTTCCGCGTCCGCCAGCTTGTCGCGAGGCTCGCGCCCAAGGAACGGATCGCCATCCAGCGGCTGGCCGACATGTTGCAGGCCAATGGCTATGTCCGCACCGACACCGTGCACGATCGGGGCGAGTTCGCCGTTCGCGGCGGCATTGTGGACCTCTTTCCCGGCGGCGAGGACCAACCCCTGCGCCTCGACTTCTTCGGCGATGAGATCGAGACGGTCCGCCGGTTCGACCCCGCCGACCAGCGCACCACCGGCAGCGTCGATGGCTTCACCCTCCTCCCCGCCTCCGAAGCTCTGCTGGACGAGGACACGATCAAGCGTTTCCGCAGCCGCTATCGCGAAACCTTCGGGGCGACCGCGACCGGCGACCCGCTCTATCAGGCGGTGAGCGACGGGCGGCGCTTGGCGGGCATGGAGCATTGGCTGCCCCTGTTCGAGGAACGGCTGGTGCCGCTCACCGATCATCTGGGCGGCGATAACACCGTCATCATCCTCGACCATGGCGTCGCGGGCGCGGCCGAAGCCCGTTTCGAGGCGATCCGCGACTATCACGCCAACCGCATCGCCGCGAAATCGTCCGACCCCGGCGCCTATCGCCCGCTGGAGCCAAAGGCGCTCTATCTGGACGCGCAGGAGTGGGAGGCCCTGGCCCGCGACTGGCCGATGCACGCCACCACGCCTTTCCACGAACCGGAAAGCGCCGCCGTCATCGACTTCAACGTGGACGGCCCCCGCGACTTCGCCCCCGAACGCGCCCAGAACGCGAATATCTACGAAGCTGTAGGAAAACATATCGCCGCCCTTCAGCGCGATAGGAAAAGGGTGATCATCGCCTCCTATTCGCCCGGCGCGCGCGAACGCCTGTCCGGCCTCCTCGCCGACCACGGCGTCAAAAGGCTGGCGGCCGCCGACGACTGGCAGGAAGCCCTCGGCCTCGCCGCCACGGGCGCAATAACGCTTTCCGTTCTATATCTCGATCATGGTTTCACTACGCCCGATGTCGCCGTCCTCACCGAACAGGACATGCTGGGCGACCGCCTCGTCCGCCGCGCCAGGCGCAAGAAGAGCGCCGACGCCTTCCTCCAGGAACTGGCGACCCTGTCTCCCGGCGACCTCGTCGTCCACCGCGACCACGGCATCGGCCGCTATGAGGGGCTGACCCAGATCCCGGTCGCCAAGGCCGCGCATGATTGCGTCGCGCTGGAATATGCAGGCGGCGACAAGCTTTACGTCCCGGTCGAAAATCTCGAAGTCCTCTCCCGCTACGGCTCCGAAAGCGAAGGCGTCGCGCTCGACCGCCTGGGCGGCGAGGCATGGCAGCGCCGCAAGGCGCGGATGAAGGAACGCATCCGCGAGATTGCGGGCGAACTCCTCAAGACCGCCGCCGAACGCGCCCTGCGCCCCGCCACCGTCGCGGAGCCGGATGCGGCGGGCTATCCCGCCTTCGTCGACCGATTCCCTTATCAAGAAACGGACGATCAGGACCGCGCTATCAGCGACGTAGTCGAGGATCTGGGCGCGGGTAAACCGATGGACCGCCTCGTCTGCGGCGATGTCGGCTTCGGCAAGACCGAGGTCGCCCTGCGCGCCGCCTTCGTCGCGGCCATGGCGGGGATGCAGGTGGTGCTCATCTGCCCCACCACCCTGCTCGCTCGCCAGCATCACATGAATTTCGTGGAGCGTTTCCGCGGCTTCCCGGTCAATATCGGCCGCCTCTCCCGCCTCGTCCCCGACAAGGAGGCAAAGGCTGTGAAAGCCGGTTTGGCGGACGGCACCGTCGACATCGTGGTCGGCACCCATGCGCTGCTCGCCAAGGGTCTGGAGTTCAAGCGCCTCGGCCTCGTCATCGTGGATGAGGAACAGCGCTTCGGCGTCACGCACAAGGAACGGCTCAAGACCCTTAAGACCGACGTGCATGTCCTGACGCTGACCGCCACCCCCATCCCCCGCACGCTCCAGATGGCGATGTCGGGCTTGCGCGAACTGTCCGTCATTCAGACGCCGCCGGTCGACCGCCTCGCCGTCCGCACCTATATCATGCCATGGGACGGCGTGGTCATTCGCGAAGCGCTATTGCGCGAACATTATCGCGGCGGGCAGAGCTTCTTCGTCGTGCCGCGCATTGCCGACCTTGCCGACATAGAGGAATATCTGCGGACCGAAGTGCCCGAAGTCCGCCCCGTCGTCGCCCACGGCCAGATGGCGGCGAGCGAGGTGGAAGAACGCATGTCGGCCTTCTACGACAAGCGTTACGACGTGCTGCTGTCGACCACCATCGTCGAAAGCGGCCTCGACATCCCCAGCGCCAACACGCTCATCATCCACCGCGCCGACCGCTTCGGCCTCGCCCAGCTTTACCAACTGCGCGGGCGCGTGGGCCGGGCCAAGACGCGGGCCTATGCCTATTTCACCACGCCCGCCAATCGCGTCATTACCGAAACGGCGGAAAAGCGGCTGAAGGTGCTGTCCGACCTCGACACACTGGGCGCAGGGTTCCAGTTGGCCTCCCACGATCTCGATATTCGCGGGGCGGGCAATCTGGTAGGCGACGAGCAGTCGGGGCACATCAGGGAAGTCGGCTTCGAACTCTACCAGTCGATGCTGGAGGACGCGATCATGGAGGCAAAGGCCGGCGGCGTCGGCCTCGAACGCCCGCGCGACAGCTACTCGCCCCAGATCAGCGTCGACGCTCCGATCATGATCCCGGACGATTATGTCCCCGATCTCGACCTGCGCATGGGCCTGTATCGCCGCATCAACGAGCTGGAGGACCGGCAGGGGCTGGAGTCCTTTGCCGCCGAACTCATCGACCGTTTCGGCAAGCTGCCCGCGCCGACGCAGAACCTGCTCAAGATCATCGAGATCAAGCAGAACTGCCTCAAGGCCAACATCTCCAAGATCGATGTGGGACCGAAGGGCGCGCTGGTCAGCTTCCATGAGGACCGCTTCCCCAATCCGGCGGGCCTCGTCAGCTATATCCAGCGTCTCGATGGCGTGGCGCGGCTCCGCCCCGACAGCAAGGTCGTGGTCAGCCGCGCATGGACCGATCCTGGCGCGCGGCTCAACGGCGCGCTGCAATTGTCCAAGGGGCTGGCCAAGGCGGCGGGCTGACCTCTTGCAGGCGCGGGGCAGGACTTTGTCATTGCCCGGCAAAAGAGCAGCAACAGTCTTTTCCTAAATCCTGCCGTGACGACCGGGCGATACAGTGCGGCTTCACAGCAGGAGAATGACATGAGTTTAACGCTTATCGCGCTCGCGGCGGCTGTCGCGACGCATACCGTTCAGATCGACCATCGCGGCGCCCCGGTCGAGGCAACCTATACCGCCCGCGCCGACGTCAAGACGCGCACGGTCGGCGCCCACACGCCCAACCGCGCCGACATGCGCCGCTGCCACTGGAAGGCAACGGTGGTGGTAGATCGCCAATTGAGCCACAGTCCGTCCCTGACGCGCGCCATCCCGACCGACCATGCCTTTTCCGGCAGCGAAGCGGGCGCCTGCACCCCCGGCCGCGACATGGGGGCGCGTCAGGTCGCCAAGCATCAGGACAATATCCGCGCTCATCTCATGACGGTTGCGCAGCAGGACCGTGCGCCGCTATTGGCGGAGCTTGATGCCATTCGTAATCTTGCCTCGAACTGATCGGACGGGCTGGGCGGCGCTCGCCTGCTGCGTCCTCGCCGCTACAAGCGCCGCTCCGGCCCATGCCCAATATGCCAGCGGCCTGTCCGCCACGGTTGAGGTCGCCAGCGACGAACGCCGCCGGGGCATAAGCTGGAGCGACGGCGACCCGGTGCTCCGCGGCACGGCGTCCCTGCCCGTCACCGACGGCCTCAACCTGGACGCCGCCGCCATTTCCCTTTGGGGGAGCCACCGGCACGGCGGAGCGGACGCCGTGGCCGATCTCGGCGCGACCTATGCGCGGCAGATCGGCGGCTGGCGTCTGTCCGCCGAAGGGCGCTATCACCTGTTCCCCGGCGCATCGCATCGGGGCTATGGCGAACTGGGCGCGGGAGCGGGTTTCCTGATCGGACCGGCCAGCATCGATCTCGCGGCAAATTATGCGCCGAAGCAATCGTCCATCGGCGGCGACAACCTGTATCTTGCGGCATCCGCGGCGGTCGGCGTTCCGGGCACGCCCCTCACCCTGTCCGCCCGCGTGGGACGCTCATCGGGCGATGCGGACGATCCCGCCCGAGCCGCGCGGCTGCGGCCGGACGGCGCCTATTGGGACCATGGCGTCAGCATCGACTATCTGCAAGGCCGCTGGTTCGCAGGGCTTCGCTATGCAAACAGTGACATCGATGGGCCGGGCAGCGCGCATACGGGCGCGAGCCTGATCGCCCGCTTCGGCCTAAGTCTTTAGGACCAGCGCCACCAGCTCATCGGACGACACACCCGCCGACCGCAGGAAGCCCTGATAATAATCGCAGCCTTCATGGGCCAGCAGGTCCAGTTGCTGCTCGGTCTCCACCCCCTCCGCGATTACCTTCAGCCCAAGCGATTTCGCCATGTGGATGACCCCGCGCACGATGATCCGGTCCCGTGCCGTGCCCGAAATATCCTGCGCCAGCCCGCTGTCGATCTTCAGATAATCGAGCGGCAGGTTCTTGAGATAGGCAAGGCTGGAATAGCCGGTGCCGAAATCGTCGATCGCCACCGCCAACCCTTCGCCTCGCAATGCCGTCAGCAATGCGGCGGCGGCGCTCACATCCTCTATCAGGCCGCTTTCCGTGATTTCCACGGTCAGGCGCGATCGCGGGAAGCCGGCCCGGTCGACAAGCGCCAGGAACTCCGACAGGAAGCCGGGCTGGGCGATATCGGCGGCCGTGACGTTGAGCGACAGTCGCAGGTCCGACAGGGCGCGCGGCCATGCGGCGGCCTGGCGCAAGGCTTCCGCCTGGATATGAGCAGACAACGGCAGCATATAGTCGGACCGTTCCGCCGTAGTGAACAATATCCCTGCGCCCAGCGGCCCATATTGCGAATGATTCCAGCGGGCGAGCGCCTCCACGCCGATGATCCGTTCCTGCCCGACGGAATATTGCGGCTGGAACGCGATGCCGATCTCCCCCCGATCGAGCGCCAGGCGCAAATCCGTTTCAAGCTGATCGGAATCGACCTGACGGCTGCGCTTTTCCGCGGAAAGGATCCGAATCCCCTCCCCGTCCGTGCGTCTGGCGTCGGCCAAGGCCGTTCCCGCCCGCTTCAACAAGTATGTCGCGTCGTCCTCCGGACGGGACTGGGCAATGCCGCAGCGCGCCGTCAGGCGAATGAGGTGATCGCCCGCGCTGAAGGGCCGGCCGATCGCCCCGATGATCTGGCGCGCAAGGAACGTCGCCCGATCACGCTCGGCCGCTTCGCCCGTCAACCCGACCAGAAATTCGGTGCCCGCTATCCGCGCCACGGTAGCGCCCTCCGCCACATCGCCCGCCACGCGCTCGATCCGGCGCGCTATGCGGCCCAGCAGGGCGTCCCCGACCACTTGTCCATAAGCGGCATTCATCCGGTCGAACTGGCTGATCGAAAGGAGCAGGATCGTCGTCGCCAGCCCCGCTCGCCCATCCAGCCAGTCAAGCGCGGCCTGCCGCGAATACAAACCGGTCAGATAGTCGCGGCCGACCCCTTCCTGCTCGTTCCCGCCATGCAGCCATTCGACATCCGCCGCGGGGACGCCATCCGCATAACGCAGATGGTGGACCAGCCTGTCGCCGTCGCGCCCCGGCACATCATGCGCGAACGCAGCGGACCGGCCGGACCGTCCCAGGCTCTGCAACGCGGCCAGCGCGGCGCGGCGCTCCGGTCGCGACAGGCGGCGCAGCAAACCGGATGCTGTCATATACCGGTCCGGCAAATCCAGTTGACGCGCAAGATTTTCGCTGAGCCGCACTTTGCCGCGATTGCGGTCCATCTCCCAATAGAGGGCGTCTCCCCGCCTGATCCGCTGGGCGCGGCGGCTGTGCATCGCGCCGCCGCCCAGCCGCTCCACCAGCCGCTCCGCCGACCACAATGTCGCGTTCAACGCGGCCTGAGTGAAAGGCTCCGTCAGAAAATGCGTGGCTCCCGCCGTCAGCAGGGCGGGAATCGAGGCGGTATCGATCGCATCCACCAGAATGATCAGCGCACCGCCGCCCGCCACGGTGGCGGGCACCAGCGGCGCAAGCAGTCGTTCGGCTTCGCCCCCGTCCCGCATGTCTATCAGCGCGATCTGCGCCTCGCTCCGCAAATAACGCTGGGGCGCGTCGGATGCGCGGCGCGCGCCGATGGCATGCCATCCGGCCGCCTGCACGGCATGGCACAGCCCATCCCGGTCTCGCGGGGAGAGAATGAAAACACTGCGCTGCCCATCGGGCGCGGCCGTTCCGCTCACACATTCGACTCCTTGGGCGACTCCTCGGGAAGCGCATCGCCTCCCCTTAGCAGCAATCGGTTACCGTCCTCTTGCCCGCCCCGCAACCGGCGGCGCTTGCACCTGCGCGGTGCATCGCCTAGCTATAAGCCATGGCCATGATCGCCCCTTCCCGCGCGTCGATGACCGACGGCCTTGGCCGCCGGATCGATTATCTGCGGATATCCGTTACGGATCGCTGTGATCTGCGCTGCCGCTATTGCATGGCGGAGCGCATGACCTTCCTGCCGAAAAACCAGGTGCTGACGCTGGAAGAAATCGCCCTGCTGGCGGACCTGTTCATTGCGCGCGGCGTCAGGAAGATCAGGCTGACGGGGGGCGAACCGCTGGTGCGGCGCGACATGCCCGATCTGGTCCGCCGGATCGGACGCCATCTAGGCGGGAGCCTGGACGAGCTTACCTTGACCACCAACGGCACCCGGCTGGCCGAACATGCCGCCAGATTGCACGATGCCGGGGTGCGGCGGATCAACGTCAGCCTGGACAGCCTTTCGCCCGCGCGTTTCGCGCACATCACGCGAGGCGGCGAGATTTCCAGGGTCATGCAGGGCCTGGATGCGGCGCGAGAAGCGGGCCTTGCCGTCAAGATCAACATGGTTGCGCTCAAGGGCGTGAACGAAGATGAAATCCTGCCCATGCTCCATTGGTGCGATAGCCGGGGTTTCGACCTTACGCTTATCGAAACCATGCCGCTGGGCGATACCGGCGAAGATCGCACCGACCATTATCTACCGCTGACGCATGTGATGGAACATATCCGGCAGCGCCGCCGCCTGACGGCCCTGCCGGACCGGACCGGCGGCCCCGCGCGCTATTACGCGGTCGAAGGCATGGGCGCGCGCCTGGGATTTATCACGCCGCTCACCGATAATTTCTGCGCGGACTGCAATCGGATGCGCATGACCTGCGAGGGCAAGATTTTCATGTGCCTGGGTCATGAGGATCATGTCGATTTCCGTGCGGCCCTGCGCGAAGGCGGGCTGGAAGCCGTCCAGCCCCTGATCGATCGCGCTCTGCGCCTGAAGCCCGCGCGGCATGATTTCCGCATCGGGGCGGCGGCCCCGGCCGCCGCCCTGTCCCGCCATATGAGCGTCACCGGCGGATGAACGGCGAAGCGCGGCGCGCTCTTGTCGCGTCTCCGACCCCGGCGGCCAGGGCGGCCGAAGAAAGGCTTCGGGCCGCTTACGACTTCGTGCCGTTGGAGCAGGCGAACATGATCGTTGCGCTGGGCGGCGACGGCTTCATGTTGCAGACGCTCCATTCCATGCTCGAAAGCCGCCGCATTCTGCCGATCTTCGGCATGAACCTGGGAACCGTGGGCTTCTTGATGAACGAATGGCGGCTGGAAAGGCTGGACCAGCGGATGCAGTCGGCCAAGCCGTTCAAGGTCACGCCGCTGCGCATGACCGTGGACACGGTGGATGGCGAACGCTTTTCCATTCCTGCTATCAACGAAGTATCGCTACTCCGCGAAACCCGCCAGACCGCCAGGTTGGAAGTTCAGGTCAACGGCCGCACAGTCCTGCCGGATCTGGTGTGCGACGGCGTGCTGGTTGCGACACCCGCGGGATCGACGGCATATAATCTGTCGGCCCATGGCCCGATCCTTCCCCTCGGCTCCGGCCTTGTCGCCCTGACGCCGATCAGCCCATTTCGTCCCCGGCGCTGGCGGGGAGCCATATTGCCGGAAAACACGACGATCCTCTTCACCGTGCTCGATCCCGTCAAACGTCCCGTCAGCGCCGTGGCCGACCAGCGCGAGGTCCGCGACGTGGCGCGGGTGGAGGTCGGCATCGATCGCGCGATTCCCCTGACACTGCTTTTCGACCCGGAACATACGCTGGACGACCGCATCGCCGCCGAGCAGTTCATAGCGTGAAATTTTCCACGGATTAGCGCTTGCCATTCCGTGAATCCCGCTGCTATAGGCGCGGCCTGCCCGGTGAGAACCAGGCTGCTCCCCGATAGCTCAGCGGTAGAGCATTCGACTGTTAATCGAATGGCCGTAGGTTCGAATCCTACTCGGGGAGCCACACCTTTCTAGAAAACCTAGCATTTTCGCGCCTTTCAGCATAGTTGTTTTTCTCACCTAAAACCAAGGTGAGATATTCAATCGTTCGCGATGAAGCGATATTCGCTCGCTCGCGCATCCCGGCCCTTCTGCATTTCCCACCGCGCCAGCATCGTCACGGCCTCGTCTGCTAGCCTGATCTGATCCGCGTCGGCGGTGTAAATGGCAAGCGTCTCGTCCTTGTCCTGGCCGGACAGCGCCTTCATCGTCTTGTTCGCGGCCTGAAGGTCGGCAAGGCGGCGCAGGGTGGCTTTCCGCAAGCCATGTCCATTATGGCTCATCAGTCCCGCAGCGACACATGCATCCTTGAACCAGTTGCCGAAGCTCTCCTTCGTGTAGGCCGTGCCTTTACGCGACACGATGAAGCAGAAAGGGCTCGTCTCCTTCGGGTCCATGGCAACGATCGCTTCCAGCAATTGAGGCGCGACCGCGATCCATAATTCCTTGCCGGTCTTTTCCTGCGTGACGGGAAGCCGACCGCCCTTTATCTGAGCGCGTCCCATCTTGTGCACATCACACCGCCGCTGGTCGGTCCAAAGATAAACCTCCATTGCGAGCCGCTGCTTCGTGCCCAACTTCCAATGTTGGCGAAACTGTTGAATGTCGTCCTCGGTCCATGTCCGGAAGCCCCTGCCCTTCTTCTCATCGACCGTGAGCTTCACACGCTCCGAATCGGCGGCGGGATTGTGGTCGATCAGCCCGGCCTTGCGCGACCAGTCGAAAAAGCGGATCAGTTCCTTGCGCAGCTTGATCGCCGCGAACGTGCCGCCCTTGGTCTTGTTGCCTTTGCCGGTCTTGATCCGCTTCTTTTCGATGATCTTATCGATGCTCTCGAATGTGACGCCCCTGATCTGGCGAACGCCACGGTTGCCGCTGATCTCGTCGCCGCGCCGGAAGTCCTCCAGTACAGCCCTGATTTTCGCCTGCGTGACCGCGCTCGGTCCTAGCCGCGTTGGGACGGACATATAGCGGTTCAACGCCTCATCGATTGTGCCCGCCGCCGGTTTCTTTGTTTTCGGCGCTTCAACCGTCACATCGGCGGGGTTCATGAAGCGATGATATTCCAGGCGAAAATCTTCTGTTCCGATCTGCGCTTTGAAATAGCCGCTAGGGAACCCTTTGCGCCGGAAGACGAGCCGCGTCGTGCCGTGCTGGCTCTTGAACGCATAGACGTGCTTCGGAAGGAAGCGGTTCGATTTCTCACGCGCTCTCGCCACTATTCTCGATCCCATTCATCGGATTTGGGGGCCTTGCCCGATTCGCCAATGATGATATCAATTCGCTGGTTCTTCAAATCCATGACGATGCGGGCGCGCTCAATGCCAGCGGACTTAACCGCTTTGGTCGCCCGTTCCATATCGGCCTGACAGATGCGCGCCGGGGCAGTCACCCTCACCCCTCCCCGATGGCTGCTGAGAGCATGGCGGACCATATTTCCTCGACGCTGCAATGCCATTGCGCCTCGCGACCGGCTGTTCTGTTGCCAGCATCCACCATCTCCGGCGTCGGTTCGCGCAGGGCTTTCAGGGCGGCTCGGGCGTCCCGATAGGCCAAGTCCTGCTGGATGGTGATTTCCCATGGAATGCCTGAGCGGCCATCATGAATCGCCCGCGCAACCAGATCCACCATGTCATTCGCCATGATCCGCCTCCTTCATGTCGAATCCATTGAGAATATCGTCGCGCAGGATTTCAAGGACTCGTGCGTCGCGGCGATCAAGCGCCCATCCGGCTAGGCCCTTATCAGCCCGCGCGCGCAATCTGGCAGCTTTCGCATCGATATAGTCGATGATGCTGTCGCGGGTGGTCATCCCAGCCTCACAAAGCCATCGCGGGTTTGAACCCACTGGCCTTCCTTCTTCTCGGTCGGGCGGAAAGCATGTGTCCGCCGCCAGTTTGCCCTATGCCCCTGCGCTGGCAGGGACGGGGCGCGGGTGTGGATGCGGGTCACTGAGAGCGCTCCGCCAAATCTATCCTCGTTTCCAGAATGTCATGATATTCCATCATGGCGCGCTGCTGGTCACGCATCAGTTCCCGCTCGTCGGCTGGCAGTTGCTTGAAGATCGGACTGGCAGAGACGAATTTGCTCAGTTTGATCGTGCGCTCGGCCAGTTGCGCCAATTCTTCTTTCATCCGCTCAATGTGTGGTGCAGTCATAATCCTTACCGGGAAGGTTTTTAGCCTCCCCGGCTCCCTCGTTGGAAATCAGTTACCCTCGCCCTTCCGCTCAGCAGCTTCACGCTTGCGGCGGGCATTGGCTTGCATGAGAGGGGCGATCCGGCGCTGGTGCGCGGCTGCGAGTTCGGCGCGGGCTTCGTCTCGCTGTTGCTTGAACCGGCCTGCCAACTGATCGAGCGCGCGGATCTCCTGATGGAGGCCCTTAACCATCGCGTCGTGCTTCTTCTTCGTGATAAACATGGGTTCTCTCCCTGCTATGCTGCGGGCTGGCGGAAATGCTGATCCAGCAGCCGTTTCGACCGTGCCGTCCTGCATTCGCGGATGATCTGCTTTGCTTGTTCAGTCGTCATGTCCTGACGCTGGCGCAGGCGGCGAATGTCGCGGGCCTCGGCATCGGTGAATTCGCGATTGACCACCCTGCCCCGTGTCATGATCTGACCTAGGAAGGCGCGGCGCTCCGGCGTCATCTGCGCTTTCTTCGCGCAGGATCGGCACAGCGGGCGGTGCTTTCGATAGCCGGGCTGGCGATGGGGACATGGCGGTTGCATCAGTTCGCCTCCGCCTTCATCTCGGCAATCACCTCGCCAGCGTGAGCGCGCAGTACGTCGGCATCTGCCTCGGTCATATTCTCGACCAGAGCCAGCACCTTGGCGTTCACGTCCGCGATGATCTCGCAGGCGTTTACTTCGGCAATGGCGGCGTCGAGGCTGATGTTGTTCGCCCCGCCGGTTTGTTCGGCGGCGGGGCCTTCGTTCCAGCCCTCGGTCTGTGCATCGAGGGCGCGAGCGGTTTCCTCGTCTTCGGCGATCTCCCCGGTTTCGGGGTCGTGCGTGATTACCTGCTGCCTGGTCGGATAGGTGACGTTGCGCGCATCGCTCCCGCCGTCCTGCTGGACTGTGCCGATAACCGTGTCCGCTTCATCCTCGGCATAGATGCCAGAAAATCCGAACGCGACGCGAGCGCCCTGGATCAATGCACGGTGCCTCAGCATCCGCTTGGGCGTTTTCTGCCACGCCGGACCAGCGCCCTTGCACTCGTCCATATATTCCGTGACCTTGATCGGGCGGGTGCGGTCGCAGCGGTAGATCACGCTTTCGATAGCGTAAAGATTTCCGCCCTCATCAACGATGTCATTGAATTCGATACCGTCGAATTGGGGATGCTCATTGATGATCCTGATCCAGCCATCAACACTGACAACGGGAATGATGCCGCCGCCCTTGGCCGGGAAAGCAAAGATTTCCTTCAAAAGCGGGTTCAGGCCGTAAGCATTGGACACGATGACCAGCGCAACGAACTCATCGTTGCTGGCACCCTTGAACACCGTGTTCTTGAGCGTCGTGGTGAGCGCGCCGGGGCTGACGTTCAGCCGTGCGGACAGCGCTTCCAGCGCGGACGGGCGAGCCTTCGCCGCTTCGATCTTGGCCACGTTGGCGGCGATGGCCTGCTCTTGCGTCGCGATGGCCCGGCCTCGGGCGGTGGTCTGCATGTTCATGGTTGGTCCTTTCAAAAGGGAATGCAGTCGCATTCATTCCAAATTTCGCCGCAATCGATGCATTTGCGCGGCTCCTGCGTTGCAGCCTTGACGAGCTTTTCATTCAGCTTCCGGGCGCGCTCAGCGGCATGTTCAGCCATTGGCAACGCACCCATCGCGACCAGTTCCTGATCGACCAGAGCCATCGCCCGATCTCGACGCTTTCCGGTGAGAAGGCGAACCTGAGCGTGCAGTCCGCGAAGCTGGAAAATGCGGAAATTGCGCTGGCTGGCCGCCCTCTGCGCGGGTGTCAGCTTATCCCAGCCATCCGGGTTATGAGGGCGACCGCGAAACATCACCGGATCGCCGTCGAGGTTTCAGGGTAGATTTCGCAGCCCTTCATCTCGCGGACACCGCCGCGCACCTGCGCCGCGATCACCTTGTCAAGCGCCTCGACCACCTTGGCGTGCTTGAGGATGCTGTCCGGCAACTGGCGGACGCTCAGGATGCGGTGCTTATAGGTGGTGACGCGGGCGACCTTCGCGCCCATGTCGCCCTGAATGACGGTTCGCTCCGGTTCCGGCACGCTGATCTCGATCAACGGCGCAGCGACTTCCACCTCCTCGGCTTCGACCACGATCTTCGCGGCCTCCCGCGCTTCGGTGGCGGCGCGTTCATCCTCAATAGCCTGCAACCGCAAGCGCTCCTGGCGGGCCTTTTCATCGGCTATGGCCTGCAACCTAAGCCGCTCCTGCCGCGCTTCCTCATCGGCTATGGCCTGCAAGCGGCGGCGTTCAGCTTCTGCTGCGGCTGCGCGCTTGCGCTCGATTTCCGCCTGTTCGTCATCGAACTTCTTAACCTTGGCGCGGGCGGCCGCCTCAGCATCGCTAAGCGGAGCCTTGATCGCATCCGCCTTACCTTTCAATGCGCGCTGGGCATTGAGCAGCGGGCGGTTCAGCTTTTCGCGTTCCGCATCGACCGCCTTGCCCGCCGCGACCATCTGCTTGATGAGGTCGGCGTAGCGCCCAGCAATTTCCGGACTGTCAATATTCGGCGCGCGCCCCGCGCTGGCGATAAGGTCGGCTATGCGGGCGGTCAGCCCTTCGGAAGCCAATGCCTCGGTCAGGTCGATAACGACTTGCTCATCTATAGGTGGACGATTTCCGCCGATCACGGCGCGAGGGTTCTCGATTTCAGCCTCAGCCTTGATGCGCTGGACAATAGCCATGATGGTTCCTTTCTTAAAACGGGGTCGGCGCGGTGAGCGGGTTGATCCGCCGCATGGGATTGGCCTGCGGACTGTCGGGCGCGTTCTTCTTCGCCCACGCCTGCACTCCGCAGAGATATTGATGTTCAGCCTCATCGACCGGATCGGCGGCGCACTTGGGCCAGACGCGTTCCAGATCGATCGGCTCGCCATTGGCCTGCGCCTGCCACCTGTGACTGCGGTCCATTTCCTCGCCAGTCACAGG
>Ga0180221_1000371_pt1 | contig 43271 bp, 46 predicted proteins | sample eDN5th37CKraftMG_FD_151339 | JGI IMG/M metagenome (GOLD analysis project Ga0180221, IMG submission 151339) | Enriched Miracle-Growth compost microbial communities from Emeryville, California, USA - eDNA 5th pass 37_C Kraft MG (version 2) (version 2) ...
GCATGCTCAAGAGCGCGCCGACGCTTCGCAAGTCCAGACAAGCCCGAGGCTGTCACGGACTGGAGTGCCGATGATGTCGAAGAGTTCGCCGTCGATCTCGGCCGTATCGCGCGCCGCCGGCGACGCGACCTCGGAAGCACGCACATCGATCAACACGGTCGGCATCACCGCCCGGCTCGCGCCGAACGCGACCAGCTCGTCGGGCGATTTGCGAACGATCCGGACGGCTTGACCACCGCCCAGACCGCCCGCGCGCCAGAGTGCGTCCTCCGCGATATTCCCGTCGCGAAAGATCGCATCGATCGCCGCGGCGAAAGCCGCTTGCATGATTAGGCTTCGTTCGCGCGCGACACGCCGTTGAGCCGAACGCGGCCGGTGGTCGAACCGGCGGCATTATCGACGGCGGCAACCGCGGCCCCGATCAGCAGGTTGCCGGTCGCGACCGTCGTGCAGCGCTTATTGGTGTCGTCCCAATAGACGAGCGCGCCAACGGTCCAGGCCTGCGAGCCGGCCTTGGTCAAATCGAACACGCCGCTGGTCTTGAGCACGACATCCGCGCCGCTCAGAGCATCGCCGGTGCAGACCCCGAAGATCTGGCCGACCTTCGCGCCCTGGCCGGAGCTCCGATCGTAAGGCGCAGGAACGGTGATGGTGTCGCCGGCCTGAACGAAATTCTTCATTGCCTTGTCTCCTCAAAAGAAGAGGGCCGCCGAAGCGGCCCGAATGGCTGCATTGATCACGCTGGCTTTAGACGCCGGCGTTGTAGAAGACGCCGCGGAAGTCGAGCGCCTTGGCCGCGAAGTCGTGCCGGATTTTGATCTCGACACCATCGACCTCGAAGCCCGCTCGCTGGTCGAGGAACGGCTCGGCCTGCCCTTCGAGATGCGCGAACTCGACGGTATCGACGAGGTTCGGGTCGGCGGCGAGATACCAAGGCTGTGGGCCGCCGGTCTTGAACAGCCGCGGCTCCTCGACGACGGCAACCGCGCCGGTGAACGGGTTCACGTCCGCGCTCTTGGCCGGCGTGGTCGCGGCAATCATCTTCTTTGCTTCGATCGCGCGCTGGCCGGGCGGGACAAGTGCAAATCGAGGCCGGGCGTCGATGTATTCCTTGTCCGCGCCAGCCGCGTCGCCCAAGTCCTTCTGCTGGGTCATCTTCTCCCACGCTTCGGACCATGAGGTTTCGCTGATGACGGCTGCGGTGCCGACGTTGCCGTGGTTGGCATGGAAGAGGGCCGTTCCGTCGGCGAGGTTCGCGTTCGCGAGCAGCACGTTGTAGACGATGGCCGATTCCAGATCGGCCGCGCGCTGGCCCGCGGTGCCGAGTGCCCGGTCGAAGGCACGCAGGTCGTCGTTGATGATCGCCTGCCGGGTCAGCGCGACAATCCGGCCGTAGGTCGCGAGCTGATAGGACTCGCGGCCCTCCGCGATCGAGCCATAGCTGAATTCCGCGCCTTCCATGACGGGCTTGAGCGCCGGGAAGTTGCCGACCTGCGTCGGGTACATCGGCTTGAAGTCGGTGGCGGTCACGCCGCGCGCCCACATCGTGAAGGTGCGCGGCGTGCCGGCGTAAGCCTGGCGTAGCCGCTTCCCGGCGACGGCCGCGAGGATCAGCGGGAAATCGGAGGTCGATTGCAGGCCCGAGCTGCGCGTTGCCGTATAGGCGATCTCGTTCGGCGTCATGCCGCGCGTGCGCTGGCCTGCGGTTTCAAGGCAATCCCGCGCCACGTCAATCAGCCGCATGCCGCGGTATTCGCGGGCGCGGTCGGTCATCGGGAACGCCCGCGGTTGCGCGCGATGCAGGATCGCTTCGGCAAGCGCCTCGCGCCGGGTGACCGTAGCGTCCAAACCGCCGGCCGGCATCGACACCTGCGAATGGCCGATCCCGCGCGCGTCACGCTCGGCAAGCTTGTCGAGAATGACCGCGCGCGCCTGCGCAACCGACACATTGCGCTTGATCAGATCGTCGGCAAGCGAGCGTTCGAGCTTGAAGCGATCGACAAGGCCCGTGATCGTGGTGATCCGCTCCCGCTCCTGCGCGCGGACTTGATCGGCAGTCGCGGAATCGACGACGTTAGTATTGTCGCCGCGCGTCTCGGGCGCGCCCGCGTTCTGATTTGCATTCTGGACCTCTGCGCCATCGGTCGTTTCGGCGCGCGCGTTTTCGTCGGCCATGTCGGCCTCCTTTGTTGCGGCCGTTGCGGCGGCCTTCGGCGCATCGGCCCGGATCACGATGCAAGGGTTGACCGCTTCCGCAGAGCGGAAGCCGGCGCCGGGGTCGGCCCCGAGCGGGACCGCGGAAATTTCGAGAGGTTCCCAATCAACCGCCCGATAGAGGTCGGGACCGCTATCGTTTTCGGTGATTTCGTATTTGTGGACGCGGTAGCCGACCGAGACCGCCTTGATGTGACCGGCGCGGATATCGCCGACGATGCCGGCGGCGTCCTCGCGATCCGTGAGGCGGATCGTGGCGACGGCGCGGCCTTGTTCGACCGCGACGCTGCCCGGCACCACCGATCCAAGCACTGAAGCGACCGACGCCCTGTGATCGGCAAGAAAAGGTCCGCCTGCGTTCAGCCGCTCAAGCCGGACCGCGCCGGCCTCGAGCGAGAGCTCCTCGTCATAGTTCTCGAAGAACCCGTAGCGCCGCACGCGCGCGCCGGTGGACCAGATCACTTCGACCGTTCGCGTCTCTTCACTAAAGGATGCAGGCAGGAGCTCCGCCGCCCGCATGAGCAGCGGCAGATTGACTTGGCTTTTCATGTTTGCCTCGGATTCAGGTCTTCGCCGGCGCGGCGGCATCGGGTTGATAAAGCCCTTGCTGCGTGACCTTGCGTGGATCGCTGTCGAGCACGATGCCGAGCGCATCGACCGCATCGTTGGTCGCTTTCATCTCGGCGAGGATGTCGTCAAGATTTTCGCCCTGGCGGGCGACGACGCGGCGCAAGGAGGTTGCGCCCATGCGCACCATCATCAGGTCGGCGCGCGCATCATCGAGCGGGTTCAAATACTCGAATTTCGGCGGCTCCCATTCGACGCCGGCCGTCGGCACCGGGATCAGTCCCGCCGCATAGGCGGCCGATATGAACCAATCCCAAACGGGCTGGCAGAACACCGGGATGACGACTTGCCACTGGATCGCCGTCACGATGCGACGGAATTCGACGATGCCAGCGCGGATCGAGGAGTAATTGACTTGGCTGAGGTCGCCGGTCAGCAGCTCGTAGGGCAGCCGAAAGCCGGCCGCGATGATGTGCAACTGCGCCCGCAGCCATTCGCTCACGCCGGCGGTCGCCGCCGGCTGGTTGAACTTGATGTCCTTTCCTCCGCGAGCGTAAGCAATCAGACCCGGCTCGAATTGCTCGATGGTCTTGCCGTCCGAATCGACCACGGTTGGGGCGACGCCCGCGTCGGCATCCTCGCCGCCGGTGACGATGCCGACGAGGCAAGCTTCGGTCTTCTTGCGGACAAGCTCTGAATTCGTCCAATCGTCGAGATCGCGAAGCGCGCGCATAACCGGCGCGCCCCAGGGCACGCCGCGCTGCTGCACGCGGTCGCGCATGAACAGATGCACCACGCCGTCGGCGGGCACGCGCACCGAAGTCGCGTAGCGCGAGAGCGGAATCGCGATGTCGCCGGGATGATCGGGGAAGAGCCAATAGGCGCGGCGGGTGCCGATCGCGTCATATTCGATGCCGCGCACCGTGCGACTTCCGTCCGGCCGCCCATCGATATGGGATTCGTCGAGGTGATCGGCCTCGTTCAATTGAATTTGCAGCGGCACGGGCAGACCGTCGTCTGCCCGCCGCATCCGCCGGCGCACGAACACGTCGCCGGCTTCGACCATTTCGCGAACCGCAAGCGTGGTCAGGCCGTTGAAATCGGAACGGCCGTCCGCGTCGCAGACCTTCGACCATTGCACGAACAGGTCATCGATCTTGCGGTCGAGCGTCGGGTTGCCAGTCTTCGCCCGTGGCGTGATCCCGTCACCGACGATGTTACTCACCCAGGCGCTGACCGCCTTGGCGGCATGCGGATTGTTACGAACGAGATCGCGCATGCGGTTGCGCAGGATCGCGCCGGCCGACGCAATCTCGGCATCGGCCGACGAGCCGGTCGCACGCCAGCCATCCGTTCGCCGCCCGCCGGCGGCGCCATCGTAGGCGCGCTTCGACAAGCTCTCGAACGCCTGGCGCGCCATTAACCGCTTGATGCCGGCGCGCGGCGCGAAGGCCGCAATCGCGCGGTCAAGCAGCGTTGGCGAGGTAAGGGCGATCATCGGTCGCCGCGGCCGAAGGAGGCATAGCCGGCGACTGGGCGCGGCGTGCCCGCCGCGGCATTGATCGCGCCCTCGATGGTTTGAATGCGCCGAAGCAATGCAGCTTCGGAGTCGTATTCGACCGTCTTGCCGTCATAGGTGACGCGCGTGGTCCCGCTCGCATAAGCCGCTTTGAGCGCATCGAGCTCGGCTTGCGTCCAACTCATCGAAACCATCCCCCGTCGCGCTCGCCAAGCCAGCTCGATTTGCGTTTGCCGGCCGCGATCTGCCGCGGCCGGACTTGCCCGGCCGGTTGATCCGGCAGGCGGTCGCGCGCGACCTGTTGTTCAAGCGATTTCCATTTGGCGTCGGCCCAGCGGTCGATGCCGAGCATCCAGGCGGCGGCGCGCGCATAGACGCGGCAATCGAGCGCCTCATTGCGCTCGCGCATCTGCCGCCACTCGAGCTTCGTGAAGCCGCGCCGATCACGGACCGTGACCAACTGCTCCGCCGTGAGCTGCTTCACCCACTCTGCCGAGATCCCGGCTGGCAGGTGAATGAAGCCATCCGGGAATGCGATGCCGTCCGCCAGCTCCTCGGCGGTCGGCCGCTCAAGCCGCAGGAAGCGGTAGGTCTCGGATTTGAAAACGGCGACCGAAACCTTCCAAAGCCGCACGCCACGGCGAATCTTGCGCCCGTCCTCGGTCGCATCGACGAAGGTAGGACCATCAATCGGCGAGGAACGATCGAAGCCGTCGATGCCTTTGATCGCGGCAGCGATACCGGCGCCGAATTTGCGAACCCAGGCATAGACCTGCGAGGTCGAGCGGCCGTCGCCGGAATCGATGGCGAGCCGCGCGATCCGCATCGGTGCGCCGCCTTCGTGCGTCCACTCCGCCGCGAGCAATCGCGTCAGGTCGTCCCAGACTGCCGTGCGGGACGTGTCGCCCTCGATGACGACATGATCGACGAGCCAGCTTTCGAGAGCGCGCCCCCAGGCCCAGACATCGACTTCGATGCGGTCATGCTGAATGTCGGCGCCCGCGGTAAGCACGAGCGCACCGACGGGCACGGTGCGGAGCGCATGGTCTTTCTCGCGCTCATAGAGCCTCTTCCAGTCCGGGGCTTCGCCGCGCTCCTGCCACGACTCACCGAGGAGCGTGTTCTTCGCGGCCTTGAGCGCCGCGTCATTGCCCTGCGCTGCTTCCCATTCGCGGGCGATCTGCTCCCATGAGAGCCAGCCGACCGGCGAATAAAGCCCGGAGATATGAAATCCGATTACATGCGGATCGGTGCATTCAGCGGTCGCGCGCCACTCGCCGGCTGCGAGCATTGCCGTCTTGTGATGCTCGGCAATGCCTCGTTCGCAGTTCTCACAAATATACTCGGCCGTGCCCGGCTTGCCCTTCTCCCAAATCAGCCGCTCGAACTTGAGCCACTGTTTCTGCGTGCAGTGCGGGCATGGCACGAAGAACCGGCGCTGATCGCTGGCCTCGTATTCGCGCTCGATGCGCGACAATCCTTTGATCGTCGGCGTCGAGACCATGAAGACCTTCCGGCGGTGTCCAAACGTGCGTGTGCGCGCCTCGGCGAGTGCGACGGGATCGCCTTCGCCCTCGACATCGCCCGGATAGGCGTCCACCTCGTCGAGGAAGAGCCAGCGCGCCGGCATCGAACGGAGACCGACGGCGCTGTTCGCGCCGGTAAGCACGAGCTGTCCGCCGGCAAACCGCTTGGCGAGGACCGTGTTGCCGGAATCGCGAGTACGCGCCGGCATCACGATCTCGCGCAGTTCGGGACTTTCCTCGATCAGCGGCTCGATCCGCTGCTGCGAGAGGCGCTTCGCCAATTCCGTTGTCGGCTGAACCGCGAGAAACGGACCCGGCGCCTGGTGGATGCAGTAGCCGATCCAGTTGTTGCCGGCTTCGGTCTTGCCGAGCTGCGCGCCGGACATGAACACGATCCGCCGCGCCGGATGCGACGGCGACAATGCGTCCATGATGGCCCGCATGTAGGGCGTGCGATCGGTGCGGTAGCGACCCGCTTCCGATGAAGCGCGTGAAGAGAGAATCCGATATCGGTCCGCCCATTCCGAAACCGTCAGCGACGGATCGGGTGCAAGCCCGCGCGCCCAGGCGCGGATGATGTCGGCTTCGCCCTCGAAGGCTTCACCGGAGTTCGACCCGGACGTCCGAGAGCTCGGCGAGGTGCCGGCGAACATGCTTATCAAGCACCGTTTCCATGGCGTGCGGATCGACGTGAAGCTCGTTCGCCATCAGCGCCGCGACGCGCGCGGGCCATTGCACCCAGGCGTCGCGTTCACGCCGGGCGAGGCCGAACACGGCCGCGACGGCGCGCGCGCGATCGACGAGCTCGCCCTTGATCTTCGCGAGCCGAACGCTGCGCTCCTGCGCCTTGATGACCTCGTTCGCGGTTCGCGCGCGCAGAAATGTCACATCGCCTTCCGGCTTCTCGCCGGAATCGCGAAGCGTCCGTTGAACCGCATCGACTGCGGCACGGGGGACGGCCTTATCTTGAGCCGTTTCGCGAGCCGCCTTCTCTGCGGTCGGCGCGTGCGCCCCGCGCTGTTGCGACGGATCGGTCCGCGAAGCCCAGTCCCGGTCCGCTTTCTCGGGGTCGATCGTGCCATCCGGCTCCAGCGTGATCCGGCCGGACGCGATGGCTTTGCGAACGGCGTTCTCGGCCACCCCGCGGTGCCGCGCATAAGCCCTGCGGGAGAGACCCATGCTGCTCCAGCGCTCCCGATATGCTCGAAAATCCAGCGACTTAGGAGTTGCTCTCGTTTGCGGGTCGAGCCTGAGTGACCGCAGGCAAGATCAAGCGGAGAGCAACAGATGGCTCGCAAACCCCACCCGGCCGACCTCGCCAATGCGGCGGTCATCGCGAACGCCGTTCGCTTCGACCTCGCGCTTTTCCTCGGCGTCGGGCGGTACGCGCGAGGCTCCGCTCCGACGCTTGCCGATGCGCGGCATGAGGCGAAACGCCTCGACGCGCTCCATTCGAACGGCCGGCGGACGCTGATCTACGCCATCGACGCCAATGGCCGCTCGGCCCTCGTCACCGATGACATTCCAACCGAAGCAAGGGAGACTGCGATGAAGACCTACGCGAAGAAATTCAATGCGCAGCGCGCCGCCAAGGCCGCCGGCCATGACCTCAACGAGGTTGAGATTGTCAAGACAAAGGACGGTTTCACCTTCCGCGTGAAGGCGGCCCCGGCCGAGCAACCGGCGAAAGCTGAGAGCGCACCTCGCAAGCCGCGCAAAGCAGCGGAGAAGTCGGTCGCCCCCCGTCCGCTTGGCAAACGTGCGGCGATCGAAGCCGCCGCCCGCGAGGGCAAGCTGCCTGAGCCGCCGGATTTCAGCGCGGAGACGCACAAACGCTTCCGCAACAAGCTCGCGAGTGTGGTCGAACTCGCCAAGGCCGGCGACATCAAGGGGCTGCGCGCCTTCGAGATCAACCCGGTCAGCTCAAGCCCGAAGGCAATCGCGCGCTACCGCGATCTCTGCATCATCGCGCTTGAGGCTGGTCGGAAGGCGGCGTGATCTAAGGCCTCGCAGGACCGGCGACATTCCAGAACAGCACGCGGCCCGGACCCTTCCGGGCCGCGCATTGCTCCCAGGCCTTCGCATCGTAGTGCGGATCGGATGGAAACGGCGCTCGGGTTTGCGCCTCGCGTCCAAACGGAACCGGATATTCGTGAATCGTCGCGCCCGCGACATCCGCAGCGCTCAACCCGCGGCCAACCTGGACAACATGACGCTTCGCGGCCGGCCAGGCTCGCGCGAGACCACGAGCGAGCACGCCAGAACCCGCGGCGCACCATACTTCATCCGGTTCGATGTTCAGCGATGCCGCCGCGCGCGCAATGGCGTCGATTGCAAACTCCATATCGACGCCGAACGGCACCAGCGTCGCGCCGGTGCGCTCGCAATACTCACGTGCGCGGGCCTGAACGACCGAGAGATATCCCGGCTGCACAGTGACGACCTTCGCTCCGAGACGCGCCGCTTCGAGCGTGCGCGGATGCGGACGGATGCGCTGCGCGACGAAGATCGTCGCCCGCTTGCCAAGCTGCCGGGCAACGGTGGCAAGCGCCGTCTGCGCGCCGCCTTCCGCCGGGCTGGCATAGACTGCTTCGTCGGCACCACGGAGGAATGCACCGATGAAGCGCGCCTTGGTGCCGCCCGGATAGAGATCGTCCCGAACCACCAGTACACCGCCATGTTCGACGATGGCAGGACTGGTTGCAGGGGCCGGAATCGAACCGGCTACCTCGCGGGTATGAGCCGCGCGCGCTGCCGATGCGCTACCCTGCGTCAAATTCGTCCCCTTGCGCGATCTCGCCGAATTCGACCGGGCCGCAGGCCTCGGTCGCTTTGCGCGGATCGCCTTTCACAAACACCATTACGTTTTGATGCGTGCGGCCGAGCTTGCGCGATATCTCGAATTGCCGCCCGACACGCACCGGCAACGAGCCGACCGCGGTGACGAGAATGGCGTCGTTGTAGAAGCGCGCGTCGGCCGATTCGAATGCTTCAACAGTGCGGCCCGGCAGGTTCACGTAGCAGCCGTCCTCGTCGCGGACATCGCCGATCACCCAGACCGCGAAGCGATCGGCGCGAAGCCGTGCGACGGCATCGCGAATGATCGCGCCGTAAGCTGCGAAGAACTCCTCGCGCCCCATGTTCGACAGGTCGGCCGCACTGTCCGAATAGCGTTCCAAATTCCAGTAGGGCGGACACGAGAAGATCAGGTCCGCTTCAATGTCGGCCGTAATCCGCGCGATCTGGCGCGCGTCGCCCTGTCGCCATTCCGGTCGCGGATCGGCCGCGAGGTGCAATTGTGCGACATTCGCCGCCACCTGCTCGGGGCGGAGTTCGATACCGACATAATGACGCCCGAGTCGCGAGGCGACGATGCCGCGGACCGAGCCGCCAGCAAACGGATCAAGCACGGTGCCGTCTTGCGGGCAGAACCAGCGATAAGCGATCTCGCAAATCACCGGATCGAAGATCGACGTGCCCGATCCCACATCGAGAATGGCCTGCGACACCGGGTCGAGATCGTCGGCATCGCGAACGCCCTTTGCGAAGGTGAGATTCGTCATGGCAGTTGCCGGCCGCGCCCGTCGCCGCGCGCCTTCGATTTGGAATAGTCGGCCGCCGGCAAGGGCGACCCGCCCGGCGCAGACGCCTTCGCTATTCGCTGGCGGTCAAGCGGGCGCGGACTCCCGCCGGGCGCAGCCCCGCGTCCAAGCTCGGAACGAATGCCGAGATCGATCCAGGCGCGCTTGCGGTCCTGCCACCAGCCCTTGCGGGCATCGAGCACGCTGAACGGTGGAATCCCGAACCGCTCGGCCAATGTGGCCGACGGCTCGGACGCCGACGATCCGGCGGGAGGAGTACCGGAGGCGTCGGCGTCCTTGCCCGCCAGCGACGCGCCGTCGATGGAATCGAGGATGTGCAAGAGATCGGCATCGCTGAAGCCGAGCACGTCGAGATCGAATTCATTCTCGCGAAGCGCGGCGAGCTCGGCGCGAAGCATCGCCTCGTCCCAGCCGGCATTCTCCGCGATTCGGTTGTCGGCGATGATGAGCGCGCGACGCTGCGCTTCGCTCAAATGATCGAGCACGATCACCGGCAGTTCCGTGAGACCGAGGCGCTTCGCCGCGAGCACGCGGCCATGGCCGGCCACGATCACATCGTCGGCCCCGATCAAGACCGGATTGACGAAACCGAATTCGGCAATCGAGGCGGCAATCTGCGCGACCTGATCCTCCGAATGCGTCCGCGCATTGCGGACATAGGGGATCAGCCGCTCGATCGGCCGCGTCTCGATTTGCAAAGGTGGTCTCCGAGGCCGCTGCGCAATTCTGAAATTCACCGGCGCGATGGAAGGACTCGCGAAGCGTGCTCGGCTCCTGTAACCATTTCCTAAGGAGGAGCAGCGATGTCAGACGTGGAATATAACAAGCAGAACGTGGTCGCTTTTTACGACCTCATGTTCAATCAATGTCGCCCCCGTGAGGCCATTGAGCGGTACGTTGGCGACGAATACATCCAGCACAATCCCCACGTTGTCACGGGCACGCAGGGCTTCGTCGAGTATTTCGAGCGCATGGCTCGTGAATACCCCGGCAAACATGTCGAGTTCAAACGAGTGATCGGCGAGGGCAACTACGTCGTCCTGCACTGCTTCCAGCACTGGCCCGGTGACAAGGATTATGCGGGGATCGACATCTTCCGGCTGACCGACGACGGAGAGATCGTCGAGCACTGGGACGTGTTGCAGGTCATTCCTGAGCACTCCGCAAATCCGAACGGAATGTTTTGACCCGCAGGGCGCAGTTGTTTTCTCGTAACCGCTAGTCGCCGCTTGCGCACCCCGCGCACCCGTCAGTGCGCACCCAAGGTGCGCAACCGGAATTCTTCTCTGCCGCTGGATTTCGATCGGGCCTTTGCCGCCCGCATACGCTCGGCCGCGAAAAGAACCTATGGCCGGCGGGGGTTGGCGGGCGCGCGTCCCGCGATCATGCCAAGGATCATGCTGAAATCCGTTTCAGATGTCGCGCCCAAAGTTCAACGTCAATTGCGGTTTATGCGTCGTCTAGGAGCGTGCCGAACGTGCCGCTTTGCGGTCGAATGCGGTGATGCTCTTTTGCGAAGCCTTCGATGCCGGTTGCCGCAGCAAGGAATTGTGCCGATTCGCAATGGTGATCATGGCTGCCGCCCAGCGCCGCCAAGCCGTGGCGCGGGATACGCCGACACGCCAGCAGATCGGCTTCCAGCGCACGCCTTCGGCTCGAAGCCACACGATCCGCATGTCGTCGGCGTCGGAAAGCCACGTCAGCCACGTGAACGTTTCCTCCATCCGCGTGATGGCCTGCGGCGTGGGTGCGATGCGGATGGGCGCGCCCGCATTCTCATAGCCATAGGCTTCGGCCGCGGCCCGCACCACGGCGGGCCATGTGCTGAAATATCCAGGCACGCGGACGCCGGGCAGACGCCGCAGGGTTCTTGCTGCTTCCTCGAAGCGGTCCTCGATTTCAGTGGGCGTGAGCATGGTGGATGTCATTGCGAACGGACCTCCTCAAGGCAGGCGGCATAGCCCGCCGTGTCGATGATGCTGTCGGGATGTTCGGGATTGCGGCAAAGCCGCTCGTGCTTGATATCGAGTTGGCACAAGATCACCTGCGCGGGGGTGATCGGCAGGCCGAGCGTGAGCGACCATCGCTTCGCGACGGCTTCGAAGAATGCGGCCGGCTCGCCGTAGCTCTGGCGGCGCGAGTCCACGATCTCGGCCGCGCGATGCAGCACGCGCGTAGCCTTCATCGCCGATCTCCGATGTTGCCCGAGATTGCCCAATCCAGAATCGCGAGTGCGTCGGCCTCGTTGTCGTCCTTCGGCGCATGCCCGCGCGCTCGCATTGCGGCGATCACGTCCTCCTTCGGCGCGTTCCCTTTGCCGGTGGCGTGCCGCTTAATGGTTGCGACGGGGACGCCGAGATAGGGCACGCTTTGGCGTTCGCACCATGCGGTGAGATGCGCGGCGAAGCCGCCATAAACCTGCGCGGCGAGCGTGCCCTTGTGCGCACGCACCTCCTCGAAGGCTATCGCTTCGAGCGGCGCGAAGGAGCGCATTTCATCGAGCCAGCGGCCGAAGCGCAGGAACGCCATGCCTGCGCCCTCGAAGCGTCCGGGGCGGAATTCGTTTGAGCCGCTCGTGATCACGCCGGATGATTGGCGCAGCGCCCAGCCCGTGCGCTGCCCGAGGTCAAGCGCCAGGATCACCATCGATGCGGGCGATGCGAGCGTCACGGAAGCTGTTGCGGCCATGCCGGCCTCCTTTGGTTCAGAACGGGATGTCATCGCCGCGCTCCCAATCGAAGCCGTCCGTGCGCGGCGTAATGCCCGGAAGCGGCGCGAAGGCGTTCTGAAAGCCCCCTGGCCGCTTTCGCGGGCGTGCCCGCGTTGGTGATCGGCCAAGGCGCCGGCGCGATTCCTCGGCGCGTTCTGAAGCCGCTGAACCGATGCTCAATTCGCGCGCGCGAACCGCCGTGACGCTTGCGCCGGGAAACGTCGCCTTCACGGCGCGAACCTGATCGCCAAACGCGTCGATCGCGACCGCGACCTCGGCGAGCGTGTAAACCGCGCCGCTTCGATCGCGCGCCATGGCGGATGCCTCTTCGGCCGTGCGCACGATGGCGATGACCTCGCCCGTCGAAGGGAGCACGGTTTCCCAGATCACCGGCGCGAGCGGCTGCGCTCCCGCCGCGATGGCGGCGGCATCCAGCGCGGCCCATGCGCGCTCCATCGCGGCGGCCTGCGCGGCGATGGCGTCAGGACGCTCCGAGCGCAGCGCCTCGTTGAGCTTCTCGCCCTGGGCGCGGAAGCGCGAAGCGAGCGCCGCATCGACAATGCGAGGCAACCGATCGACGCCCCACTTGCGCTCCATCGCATGGGCGATCTCGTCGAGCCGACCGACCGCGGCGCGAGCGAACCGATCGGCGCTCATCGGACGAGCCTCCGGAAGCACGGCGTGCGCGCAACGGCGCGCCGTGCTTCTTCCCCCGTAGGGGGAAGAGGAAGTTTCCATCTTTCCGGGATCAATGATTTCAGCATGTTAGCGACCAAGTTTCCAAGTTTCCGGGAAGTTTCTGCCTGAGTGATTTCAATGGCTTAGCGAGCAAGTTTCCGAAGTTTCCAATTGCGGTGTTCATTCGTCGTCGGGCGGTTCGCGATGATCCGGAGAGGGTTTGCGTTCGCTGAAAGGCACGAGCCGGAGTCCTTTGAACTTGGGTGAGAGGTGAGCCTCCTCGATTGCGCGGCGTGAAAGCAGCGCCTCGACGGCGGCGCAGACGACGCTCGCGGGACGCCCGAGGCGGCGCGGAAGCGACCGGCCGTAGAAGCGCTCGCCGCAGCGCGGATGCCCGCCGTAGGGTTCGCCGACGCGCCAGGCGCGATCGACTTCGGCCATAACGGCGGCCTCGGTTTCTGGATCGGTGCGGGCTTCCGGCGGCACAGGATCGTCGGGCACGAGCACGCCGACCTCATCGTCATTGGCGATGGTCACCGAGACACGCCGAAACCATTTCGCTTTGGGGGAAGCGAGCGAGAGGTTCGCCTTGGCATCGTCGAGGCGCACCCAACGGTGGCGCTCCTCGGGGGTGATGCCGAGCCGTTCGGCATCGCGTTCGGACATGGCGAACAGCGTGCGCATGATGCGCGCCACGCCGGCGAGCGACGATGCGCCGCGCGAGGCGGCGAGCGATCCGGCCCAGGCATCGGCGGAAGCGGCGGGTGGCTTGCCGGTATGATGCACGAGGACGACCGCGCATTCGGCGCGGCGGGCAACGTCACGCCACATGGCCGCGACCGACTTGATTTGCGCGTTATCGTTCTCGTCCACTTCGTGCGTTTCGACGAACGGATCGACCACGAGCAGGCCGATGCCATTCGCGCGCATGCGATCCGTCATGGCGTCGATGTCGGGCAAGCGCAGCACCGTTCCGTCACGGTTCAGGCGCGCAACGAGCAGCGGTCTTTCCGCTCCGGAATTAAGGCCAAGCCGACCGCGGATATCGGCCGCGTCGATCGACCAATGCTGAAGCACGGCGGCGAGTCGGCGGCGCAGTTCGTCCTGATCGTCCTCGTTGTTCCAAACCCAGGCGCGGGTCGGTTCATGCACGTGTTCGCTGACGAGCTCGTCGCGGCCGATGGCGCAGGCGACGGCGAGTGCAATGCCAAGCGTCGATTTGCCGGCGCCGGGCGGCGCTACCAGCACGGTGAGATTGCCGCGGACCGCGAAAGAGCCGATCAGCCAGCGCCGGCGCGGGATCATCGCGGCGTTGATGTTGTCCGCCCAGAGGATGTCGATCGGCGGCGGCGGCGCGGCCTCCGCGATTTCATGGACTGGATTCGGCACGCTCCATTTGCGCCGCGCGCCCTCGACCATGCGCGCGAGATCCCGGCGCGTCTGGGCGTGAGTCCATCCAGGAAGCGTCAGCCCTTCGGCCTGGCCGAGGATTTCCGCGTCGGACCAGCCGCGTGCGATCCAGTGGCCTGTCAGGCGAACAAGATTGTCGTGCCAATGATCGCCGGCGCGGACGCGTGCAAGGCACGCTTCGACCGAGACGTTCGAAGAGCCAATTTGAAGTGGCGTATGCGATGACGCGGGCGCATACGGCGCAGGACCGCTGTCGTCTCCCTCGCGTTGAGGCTGCGGCGCTGGCCGGAGCGGCGCCTGTGCCAGCGGAAATGCCTTCGCGATCTGCTCGGGCAGATACGACTTCGGTCGCCCGTCGTCGAAGGTGCGGAATTCGGTGCGCTCGATGACGCGTCCTTCCTTCACCGGCCACGCGATCGATCCGCCAAGCCGCATGACGCGGCTTGGGTTGACCACCGTAGTGTCGCCGCCGAGCGCTTCCGCCAGCGCGAGGTTCTGGATTCGGCAAGCATGCGGATCGCGCTCCGGACGGTTGATCCGCCACAGCATCTGCGCGCGCATGTGCGGATGCCGGCCGGTGATGGTCACGCCGGTCGGCGGACAGCCGCGGTGCCGATAGCTCGTGACCGCGATTGCCGTCGTGTCGTCGTCGATATCGACGTAGAAGGCCGTGAGCGCGAAGAAGTCCTCGTCCTTGCACCTGCCGAACGGCGGGATATCCGGCTTGCGCAGCGCCTGGCCGATGTAGACGTTCTGTCCGGGCTTGCGGTTTTCAGCGAGTGCGCGCGCGACCAGCTCGTCGAGCTGGTCGGTGCCGAAGATTGCCGCATGACGCAGCCGGCCATCGCGACCATCGGTCCAGGCAAGCTCGATGCGGCCCTCGTGACAGCCGTCGAGAAAGCCCTCGAACAGATGTGCCACATGACGGCGCATCTGCTCGGCGTCGGGCTCGATCATGGGCTGTACGTTCGACGTTTCCATTAGGGCACGCGGGAATGCCGGCGAGCCGAAGCTCGCCGGCGCGTTCCATCAGAACAGGGGTTCGGCGAGCGGCTCGGCCGCGGGCTTCGCGGCGGGAGGCGGCACGTGCTGCGCGGGCTTTGACGCCGGTGCGGCGCCTTTCCAGACATCCGCCTCGTCAACCGGACTCGCGTCCGGCAGGTCGTCCGGGCGATGGACCCACTTCACGATCTCGAGCTTCGGGCGATAGTTGGTGCCGTACTTGTCCTTCATCGGCTCGGAGCCGGTGCACGAGACGACCGGCACCTTGCCGCGGTTCTCGGTCCTGGCGCCTTGCTCCTCGAATGCCGCATGGAGTTCGCGGATTGCATTCGAGAGATGGATCGATGCCGACGAGAACTCGACCGCGCCGCCGAAGAACTTCGGGCTGTAGGCGGTCACGACGAAGCCGCGCTTGAAATCGGGGCCGGGGCTTGGGGCCACGCTATCGAGCGACGGATCGATCACGCGCTCGGGCGCCTGGCCCTCACGGAAGCGCAGCCATCCGGTGCGGATGTTCTTCAGATCGAGCAGGAAAGTCGGGCGCGCGATCTCCTGGTCGCCGCCTTCGGGCGAGCGCACGAACCACTTGTCCGCCTTCGCATTGTATTTGCAGTACGGCTTGATGCTGCCGGAGCCACCGATATTCAGACCCATTTGCGTTTCTCCTTTCGCGTTGAGGTCGTTTCAGAAACCGAAGACTTCCCGGCCCGCCGCGCGCACGGGCGGGTCGGACCACCAGAAGGAATCGAAGTCGGGGACGATCAGAGCGGCGAGCTCGCGCGCATCGTTCGAGATCGCGAGGAAGCGACCGAGCGAGAGCGCGATGGCGCGCAGCGCGGACAGGTGCCGGCGGACATCGTCGCCGGACATCTCGTAGACCGTGACCTGACGCTTGTCGGTCTTGCCGGGCGCAGGCTTCGCGTAGGCGAAGCGCATCCCGAAATTGCCGTGCGCCGAGGCATAGACCGCGCCCTGGCGACCATGCGCATCGCCGATCTGAGACGGAAAACGCTCCGTCGTCTTGAGATCGACGATCAATCCGTGATCGGAGAAGCGCCAGTCGATGTATCCGATGAGCGGAACGGGAACGTCATCGAGCCGAATTTCAATCCTCTCCTGATAGCCGTCCGGCGTGCCGTACCGGCGAAGCTCGTCGATCGCTCCGCGAACCCAGCCGGCAAGCTTCTTGCGCTCGTCCTCTCGGCGCGGGTCCGCGCTCAATGCGGTTTCGCGAGTGAACTCGCGCTCGGCCGCCGCGACGCATTCCTCCATCGAGAGCCGCGGATTGCTCAATCCGAGATGGACGCCGTGCTCCACCGACTTTCCGCGCGCGGCGATGATGCTGGGCGGGCTGCGGCGGCCGAGGAGGCGCTCCATGATCCACAAGGCCGGCTGCGCGGCCCAGAGATTGAGCGATGACGCGGAGAGATGCGCGATCCCGTGTTGCTCGAATGCCTTCGCGCTCATGACCCGGCCCTCATGAGCGCCGCGGCTGCCCGGCTCACGAGCTCGCCTTCGGTTTCGATGAATTCGATATCGTCGTCCGTGAATGTGACGCCGAGCTTCTGTTCGACGTCCGCAAAGACCGAGAGGACTTCGAAGGTGTCGAGGTCGTAGAGCGGGCGCGATCGGCGCCAGCCGCGGCCGAACCGCTCCACGAAGACGCGATGCACCGCGCGGCCGGCGAGCGCGCGAGCGGTTCGGCGTTCGGCAGTAAAGAGGGGCGACATCATCGGACGCCCCCGCTCTTGCGGGCGGCATCGCCTCGGCCTTCGCGGGCCACGAGCCATTCGCGGAAAGCCTGCGCGCGATAGAGAACCTTGCGGCCGATGCGCACGCAGGGCGGCCCGACCCGGCGCGTCTCCCAGCGCGCGAGCGTATCGGTCGAGACGCCGATCTCTTGCGCGACTTGCGCGCGGCTGAGCCAGCCGCCGAGCAGCGGCGCGCCGCCTTCCGTTTGCTCTTGTTGACCTTCCATGAAAATTGCCCTCGCCATGCGATGTCCGATCGAGGCGTATCGCATCACGAGCCGTGACTTCAGGCGGAGGCGGAAAGGGGCGGAAACCGGCCGAAAGGCTTATGGATGCCAATAATCGCAATGAAATCAGTGTGATGTCTGCTGCGCCGCCCTCAATCGGAGCCGCATCGAAGTCGGACCGGCGGAAACCGGCGAAAAGGCGCTTGACTCTCGGTGAGAACAGACAGAGAACAATGCTGTTAAGTGAACTACTCAACAGTGAGGCATGGAGGAGAAAGTGGCGGCAACCGTTGAATATCCCTGCTTCGGCTCGGGCGAGCCGACGCGCCTGGCAGCAAAAACCATCTGGGCGGTCGCGGCCGAGCTTAGACGCCGGCTGCTCGGCGCGGTGGTCAGGCCGATCGATGTGAAGGACTTGATCCGCCGGACGGGCTGCCTTCGGGTGAACGGGCGAACGCTCAACGTCGCCTGGGATATCGAGCATCCGGTTCACGATGAAAAAGGCCGGCGCGTCCTCGGCATCTGCGAGCACGATCCGCATGAACCCGGCACGGTCATGATCAGCCTGAATGCGGAATTTCTTAGCGATCAGCCGGAGTTGTTGCGATCGACCGCCGCCCACGAGCTCGGGCACGCGATCTTCGACATGCCGGCCGCGATGACCACAGGCACGGCGCGTGTCTTTCGCAGCCGAGTGCAAGCTCGCAACAGCGGCGCGCCGATTGATTGGCGGGAATGGCGCACCGACGAGTTCATGGGCGCGTTTCTGGCGCCGAAGCGTCAGCTGGCGCGGTCGTTTGTCCGCGAGGCCTCCGCGTTCGGCGCAGCGGTTCAATGGAAGGTCATCGAGGAGATCCCGACGCCGTTCGTCTCGGCGCGCAAAGCCGGCGGTGCCGCGATCGATGCGATTGCCGGCGCGCTCGCCGAGGAGTTCGGCGTCACGGAAAGCTTCATCGGCGTGCGCTTCCGCAAGTACGGTTTGGTTTGCTGAAGGAGGGTGCGATGGCTTTCGGGTTTACCGTCCGGGCGAAGCGAACCGAGCGCGGCATCGGCCTCAACGACTTCGCCGAGCGCCTCGGCGTCTCGCCGGCCTACTGGTCGCGTGTCGAGCGCGAGCAGGAAAAGCCGCCGCGCGATGTGCTGGTCGAGAAGGCGGCAGCGATCCTGGGGGTTCAGTTGGATGATCTCTTCGTCGAGGCGGGACGCCTTCCGCCCGACATGCGCGACGATCTCAAGAAGGTCGTCCAGGCGTATCGGCGCCTGCGCTACCAGGGACCGCGATGAGTTGCGTTTTGGGGGAATGCCGGAAATGTCTCTTCCGCCGCGATCGTTCTATTCGCTTGCAGAAGTGGCCGTGCGTTGGTCCGTGACGCCCTTCGATGTGATCGGCTGGTCAACCGATGGCCTCCTTGCGCTCTCGATCGCGCTGCCGCCGGTGAAGGCCGGACCATCGGAAATGCTATCGGGTCTCGCCGATGTCGAAGCGCCGCATCTGTTGCCGTTGTTTCGCCGTGACGGCACACCGAGTCCGACGGTCGCGATCCGTCGCGTGAAGGGCGGCGACAATGAATTCCGCTGGATCACTGAACCGGCCGAAGGCGTCACCATCACGGCCGCGGACGTGCTGGTCCGGCGTGCCGAGGTCGAGCGCTTCGAACGGCAATACGGTTTTTTCAATCGCCTGCATGTGCCGAATCGTGAAGCGATAGAGACGCGTCGTCGGGCTGGTCCCGGCGTTCCGCCACGGCATGATTGGGATGCCTTCTATGCTGCGCTAACCCGCCGGATTCACGAGCATGGTGTCCCTGAAACCCAAGCCGAACTCGTCCGCGAAATGGTAGCGTGGTTCGAGGCTCGCGATCTCGAGCACGCGCCGGACGAGAGCACGATAAGAAAGAAGATCACGCCGGTGTGGCGGGAGTTGAGCCGTGCGTAGACCGCCGTTCTTCTTCATCGACGATCGCCTGGACGACTTTGATGTCCATGGGGTTGTTGCTAATCCTCGCCACTTCGGCGGCTACGCCCGCCCAATGCAGGAAACTCTTTCTGTCACCGGAAAAGCGCGCCCGTGCCGCCAACCGCTGCGCGTCATAGTAGGCGGTGCCTGGGTTCCTTCCGAGCAGCAGTCGGGCGTCTTCGTCGCGGAGCCGCCGCAACGCTCTTCGTCTTTCCAGCCAGTTTGAAATTGTCCTCAACATGCCCCGTCACATCCCTCTCAGCCCGTTCTTAATCATTGCGTTTCTGGTGATCGGCGCAATAGCTGCGCCGGCCGCCACCATTGAGGGCATCCCTGTTGTCACCGACGGCGACACAATCGTAATCGGACAGAACCGGATACGACTTGAAGGAATCGATGCGCCGGAAACCCACCAAATCTGCCTGGATCGAGAAGGCAAGCCCTTTCCTTGCGGCCTTCGCGCGCGCGATGCGCTAGTTAACCTTGTGGGGAATCGCTCCATCACTTGTCTGGGCGACGAAACCGATCGATACCGCCGCCGAGTGATGACGTGCTCGGCCGGTGGGCATGACCTTAATGCGGAAATGGTCCAAGCCGGATGGGCGCTCGCCTTTCTCCGGTACTCGGATCGGTACGTGGCCTATGAGCGAGATGCCCGAGAGCACTCACGCGGCTTGTGGGCCGGCGCATTCATTGCGCCTTGGGACTGGCGCCATCGAGGGCCAACGACCGTGGTCCTCGGGTCGATTGCCGTTCCGATCGACGCCCAATCGATACTGCTGCCGTCCAATACAGCCGCGGCAAATCCCATCACCGGCTGCACGATCAAGGGCAACATCAGTCGAAGCGGCGAGCGGATATATCACCTGCCGGGAATGCGGGACTACGACAAGGTGCGCATCAGCGAGCGTAACGGCGAGCGCTGGTTCTGTACGGAAGATGAGGCGCGCGCCGCGGGTTGGCGTAAAGCCCATCGGTGAGATGAGCTCAAATTTTCACTGACACTGAGGGTCACATGGCTTCGAGGAAGATCGCGCTTATTACGGACTTGGACAACACACTCTTCGATTGGGTGGCTCTCTGGTTCAACTGCTTCTCGCCCATGCTGGACGGAATCGTTGAGATCAGCGGACTCTCAAAAGAAACACTAATACCCGAAATTGCAGCGGTCCATCAAAAGCACGGAACTTCGGAATATTCCTTTTTGATCGAAGAAATTCCGTCACTTCGGCCAGTTCTCAAAGGGCGACCAGCGACGGAGGTCTTCGCCGGGCCGATAGCGGTTTACCGCGAGCAGCGTCGCAAGCACTTGAAGCTTTATCCGACGGTTGCAGAAACCTTACTTAGGATCAAAGGTTCTGGCGCGACGATCATTGGCTACACGGAATCGATGGCCTTCTACTCGAATTACCGTGTTCGTCGCCTCGGCTTGGACGGTGTTCTCGACTATGTGTTTTGTCCCGAAGACCACTTGCTGCCTGATGGGCTGTCTGCCGAAGACCTCAGGAAATATCCCGCCGAGCACTATGAGCTGAGATACACGACACAGGACTTCACGCCGAAAGGCTCCAAAAAGCCTGATCCGGTTGTGCTCAATGCAATTGTTGGTGAGCTTGGTCTAAACAAATCGGATTGCGTATACGTAGGCGACAACCTGATGAAGGATGTTGCCATGGCCATTGACAGCGGCATTGACGACGTGTGGGCAAGGTACGGCCAGGCGCACAAGCGTCCAGAGTACAAGCTCTTACAAGATGTCACACACTGGACGCCCGAAGAAGTCGAGCGGGAGCAAAAGATAAGAGAGCGGGAACACGTGCACCCGACGCATACGCTTGAGAAGGCGTTTTCAGAGATTCTTGCTCTATTCGAATTCCGAGACTTTCACTCGCGGTGATCTGACCATGCAAGACGAAGATCGGAAACACGTTGTTGAGGTGTGGAAAGCTGTCGTTGATGTTCAGCAGCACTTCAACGACATCAGCATGCGCATTCGCGGCATGTTTGTCACAATCCTCCTTGCCCTCTTCGCGTCAATTGGTTTTTTGCTCGACAAAAAGCTTAGCCTCGGATTTGGGCGTCTCCACGTTACGTTCGCGACCCTTATACCTTTGTTTGGAATTTTTGGCACTTGGCTGTTTTATTTTATTGATCGGTTTTGGTATCATCGACTGCTTGTCGGCTCAGTGAATCACGCAATAGAGATAGAAAACAAATATAAGGCTGAGATGCCAGAGCTGTCGCTGAGTGCCGCGATTGGAGCGGTCAGTCCATACAAGCCTGGATGCATTGTGAACTTATTCGCTAAATTGCTCGTGCGCCACGACAAGTATCGCAAGACAGGCCAGTTGCACTCTGAGGGCAAGATCGAGCTATTCTATAAGGCGGTGATGCTAGTCTTGTTTGTGACGATGATTGTGCTCGCCTGTACCGGTGGCGTTACGCTCGATTCGCCGATACGAGCTAGTTGACAAGCCGCCACTCGGGTCTGCTGAGTTCCCCATAATGTCTGTGAGCGGCCACCGTATTATGCCGCTTCGGGAGCGTCATCCCTAACAAGTCTGAGCTTCGGACGCAGGGCCTCGCCAACCTGATCCAGTCCTGCGCGGAGTGGATCATCATAAAGGTGGGCGTAGCGAAGGGTCGTCTGCGCCTGCGTGTGGCCGAGCAGGCGACCGACCATCGGCAGCGTCATGCCCCCCGACACGAGCAGCGAAGCGAAGGTGTGCCGGAGATCGTGGATGCGGGTGTCGCCGAGCTTTGCCTTCACGCGCACACCTTCCCAGAAAGTTTGTATTTCGCTCAGGGGGTTCCCCTTGATGTCGCCGGGAAACACCCAAGGGCAATCGGCAGGCACGCCTGACCGGATTGTGCGCAGCAACTCGATCGCGGCTTGCGAGAGTGGCACTCGATGAAGGCGGCGCTGCTTCGTGGTCGCCGCCGGCTTCGTCCAGATCCCGTTCTCGAGATCGAACTGGTCCCAACGTGCGTTCATCGCCTCACCCCGGCGGGCGCCGGTCAACAGGAGCAAGCGTATGACGTTCGCGCAGCGTCGGTTCGGGTGATCGGCCAGAACATCGGCGAGGCGTTTGATCTCGGCGGGCGACAAGAACCGATCACGCGGAACTTCGGGAAAGCGTGAGAAGCCGGACGCGGGATTGTCGGAACGCATCTGCCAGCGGATCGCAAGATTGAACATCTTGCGCAGGATTTCGCCGACGCGGTTCGCCCGTACGGGAGTTGGCCCGAACCGGCCCTTTATAAGGGACCGCCGAGAACTCGGTTTGCTTGCATGCTTGCGCGGGCGAGGTCGGCCTTTCGAGACTTTGGCAAGCAGCCGATCGACGTCCTCAGGCGTGATGTCGGCGACCTTTCGAGTGCCCCATTCCGGCTCGACCAGCTTGCGCAAGAGGGACGTCTGATCGCTGAAGCTTCGCGGGGCCAGCTTAACCGCGTGCTCCCTTAGATAACGATCGATAGCGTCAGAGATCGTGGCCGCGTTGCGGTCCTCAATACGCCTACCGAGCGGGTCGTGCCCGGCGTCGATTTCCCGTTTGAGCCGCTTCGCCTCCTCGCGCGCGGCGCTCACCGACCAGTCGGGCCAGGAGCCGATCGTGAAATGACGCGCCCGGCCTGCGATCCGGTATCGGAGTACAAATGCCCGCTTGCCCGAGCGATAGATACAAATCGCGAAGCCGGTGACCTCGTCGTCGTAGACGAGAACGTCGCGATCGATCTCCGGCACCATCGCCTTTATGGAACGCTCGGTCAGATGTTGCTTCATGCCTGTCACTGAGGGGTGAGCCTTCGCGACAGGCAAGATGCTCTTTCCGAGGCAGCGCGCAGAGGCGGAAAGGGGCGCAAACGGGCGGAGAGCGACCTATCAACCCGCGGCACACATGACTACAAGATCGGCCAAAAGATCGGCCAAAAGGGAATGGGCGAACGCAAAAAGGAAGGTGACAACAGCGACGTGATGGCCATCAATAAACGGCCAAGCGAGGGGGCCTACGGATCGAAATCGTTCAACTCCGCAATACCTCGCCCGTCGTAACGCAGTCGTCATCCGGGTGTTGCGGTCGGATGCCGTTGTATGCCATTGAGTACGGTGACGAGGTTCAATCACTTCAACGGGTTACGGCGTAAGCGCCTGATATCTCTTGACGTTGGGTTCTCGGTTTGGTCCCGCTCATAACCTGAAGGTCAGAGGTTCAAATCCTCTCCCCGCAACCAAATTTCCCCTTCACCGACAAGGGGATACGAAAAGGCCCCGGATCGCCGTCCGGGGCCTTCGTTTTTCGTGTCCGGCTGGTGTCCGAAAACCCACCTTCCCCGGTTGTGGGCTGTTCCTCCGACGAGTATGGAACCCCAAGGAGCAGCATCCAGGGGGGCATTCGATGGCGGAAAGACTCGCATTGAAGCGGCTGCGGGGGTCGGACCTTTCGTTCTTCGACTACCACTTCCGCAACAAGACCTACGGCGATGTCCGGCAGAAGGGTATCAATCTCAACACGGACGTGTTCGTCGATCAGTTCTATCCGCAGGCTCATGCACTTATGGGAGCGCGCTGGCCGGTACTTACGACGATCTTCGGTCCGGGGACCGCTCCGGCCTTTGCCCCGCCGGGCGATCACAAGCGGCCCATAACCTACAACAACGGCAAGAACTGGCGCCTCGACGGAGGCACGATCCCTGACGATCCGGCGGTGCCCGGCCGGTTCGGACCACTCGCTCCGGACGACCTCGCGCTGCTTCGCTTTCGGGGCGATCCGGCTCCGACGGAGGTCGATGTCGTCCTCATATCCGCGGCCGTCGAGCCGGCCCTGCACGCGCCGCTCAACGCGCTTGTCCCTGCGACAGGCCGCCGGACGATGATTCCGATCACCACCGCGCAGATCGAGGCGGCTCTTGCTGGGATTGCGCTGCCCGCGGGCCATCCACTTGCCGAACTTGAACCCGACCCCACGGTTGAGGCGGCAATCGAAGATGTTGCCTTGGGCGGCACTTCCGCTCCGGTTCTGGCAAAAAGGCGTGGCGGCCGCCGTCTCACGCCCGAAGAAATGGCGCAGGCCCGTGAGGACGCGCAACGCATCGGGGCCGATGGCGAGGCAATTCTGAATGGATGGCTCGCCGCCCGCGAAGCAGAGGCGAACATCGCCGAACTCGATTGGGTTTCGCTGCGCGATGCGGCCGCTCCCTACGACTTCAGTTTCAAAGAATCGGACGGGAGCCTTGTGAAGATGGATGCAAAGAGCACAACGGGGCCTTTCGACCGCGTGATCCACATGTCGGGAGGCGAGATGCTCGAAGCCGCCGATCCTGCGGCCCGCTATGACATCGCCCGCGTACACTCCATCGACGAAGATGGCGCGCGTGTTCGCATCGCAAGGGATATTGGGGAGTTCGCCCGGAAACTTCTCGGCGCCTTGACGCTGCCGGCAGGCGTCAAGATCGACGGCTTCTCCGTGTCCATAGACGCGCTCGCCTGGGGCGAGGAATTCGAGATTGATCGGCCGGACGATGAAGATGAGTGACTATTCGGCCGCTTCCATGGCCGGCCGTACCCTCGCGAGCGCGTCCCGAAGCGAAAGCATCATTGCCTTCGCCATTTCGCGCGCCATGATCGGCGGCACGGCATTGCCGATCTGCCGGAACGCCGGATTCATCGTGCCGGCGAAGATGAAGCCATCCGGGAAGGATTGAAGTCTTGCCGCTTCCCGCACCGTGATCACGCGCCCCTGCGCGCTGTCATAGTGAATATGCGAATAGGTGTCCTTGCCGATGTGCGCCATCAGCGTGCGGGCTGGGCCGTTCTCCCGCAGCTTCCACCATCGATTCGGGAACTTGCCTGGATCGTATGGTGGCACCATCGCACGGTGCAGTGCCTTCCACTCCGTGCTGTCGCGCGCGATGCGCCGCCGGCGTGCTTCCGCCTCGAACAGGCGGTTTGCAACACGGTGTGCGGCTGGGTATTCATCACCCTGCTGCATTGCCTCGAAGATCAGCGTGTCGCGCGGAAGGTAGCGCAGGACGTGATCGTAGACTCCGGCGCCAGCTTCGAAACCGGGCCAGGAACGCATTTCGCGCGCGTAATCCGAAAGCTTCACACCTTTGCGATATGGAGCAAGATCGGTAAACCGCCGCGCACCCCGCCTCAGCTTGCCCTCGCGATGCAGCGTAATCGGCGGCAGGTCTCCTATCGCTTCGGCCGCGGTCACGGCCTTGGGAAGGTGAGGTCCGCCGGTATCGGGCCGAACGTAGGCGCTGCCTCCGAACATGTCGATCAGCTTCAGAGCGACGGCGCGCGTACCTTCATAACCTGGCGGGAGATCGCAGCTTCGCACCGCAGCCGGGAACCGGATGCGCGCTCCGATGGACCGATGAAACGCGACCATGAACACGCGATCGCGCATCTGCGGCACGCCGTGATGCGCGCTGTTGATGAGTGAGTAGCGCGCCTCATAGCCCATCGCCTCGAGCGCCTCGACCATTTCCTGCACAATGTTGTGCCCGCCATGATTGAGGATGTCGGGCACATTCTCCATGAGGAGTGCGAGCGGCTTGAGCCGCTCAATGTAATGGAGATAGCGCAGATAGAGATCGGCCCGCGGATCGATCTTGAACGCCTGAGGGTGTTCGGCAATTTCCCGCAGCTTCGCGCGCCCTACGCGGGCATATGCTTGGCACGGCGGACCGCCGATGATGATGTCGATGGCTCGCGAAGGGGGACCAAGCCCGAAGTCTTCGATCAGTTCCTCCGGGTCGATCTTCGTTATGTCGCGCGGCTTTGCGTGATGCTCGACTTCATCTTCGGATCGGCCCTTGCCGAAGTTGATCGCGTGCGAACGCGCCGCGAGTTCGTCAATCTCCATAGCGGCCACGATTTCACAGCCTGCCGCCTGAAATCCGAGGCTCAGGCCGCCGCATCCTGCGAACAGGTCGAGCACGCGCGGTTTAGTGTTCGATGCGGCGAGGCGCTCAAGCTTCGCCGATATGGCGGCGGGGGTCTTCATGGACGCTTTCCTGACAGCATTTGGCGAAGTCGATCTGCCAACGCTGCCGGATCGCGCGTCTCGCATTCCCAGATCGTGTAAACTGTCCATCCCGCTTCCCGAAGCTGCTGTTCGACCTTTCGGTCCCTGATCACGTTGCGTTCGAATTTCCCCTCCCAGAACGCTGTGCGGGACTTGGGGCTGTAGGCGAATCGGCAACCAGGATGCCTGTGCCAGAAGCATCCGTGAATCAGAAAAATCGTCCGAAGGCGAGGAAGAACAACGTCGGGCTTGCCTGGCAGGTCACGGCGATGAAGCCGGAAGCGGTATCCCATCCGGTGGAGCGCTCGGCGCACGGCAAGTTCCGGTGCCGTATCGCGCGGCCCGATACGCGCCATGTTCGCGCTGCGCTTCGGATCAATTTCGGTCGTTATAGTCATGGCAATCCCCGAAGCAGTATTGCCGTTAAGCCGTTGTCCGGCCAGTGGTTTCGAAAACGCTCCCCTGAAATTTCACGCGTGGCTTCTGCGGGTTGTCCTCTTGTCGGTCGCCGTCATGACCTTCTTTATGATGCGGGCCACCGTTTCGGCCGACTGTGCCGGATCGTTCAGGTGCACGAAGTCCGCCCGCCTAAGCCCTGGCGGCAGACTGCCCGCCTTGTCCAGGCGCTTCCATATCTCGGCCGCGGCACCGCCTGTGGCACCGACGGGGACAGCAACCCGTCCGAGCCGCTGGGCGGTTTCAAATTCCTCGATGACACCGTCTGCAATCACGAAAGCGCCGCCGCCATCCTCCTTCACGCCCCCAATGAACACGGCGATTCCTGCCTGCTGGATCATTCCTTCGCGGTAGCGAGTTCGGAATGCCGCCATGTCGATGCCGGCGGGTGCTTCTTGTGGAAACGGTCGAAGCAAGAGGCTCTTTTCGAGGTTCGGGGTCGGTTCCTTGAGGATGATGCTGAGCGCGCCGGCGACGGCGGCGCTCCCAACCGTCAGCCCGAATCCGGAAATCAATCGTTTCTGCTGCTCGGCGACCACACGTCCGACTTCGCGGGCGACATCTTCGACCCGCCGCCGCTGATCGTCCGGCGCGCTGGGCGGCAGACTGCCGGATACGAACACGCTGCGGCCGGCGAGGCGGAGTTCGACGGCATGGAGGATTTCATCGATCTCGCCGTATTCATCGACCTCGACGCATTCGATCCCATAGCGCTTTAGGTCTTGGACCCACAGGGCGTGCCGAATCTCGTCGGTCTCGAACCGCTTCTTCGCCCCTGCGCCCGATCCCTTTTTCGCCCGCCGCACGATGGCGTAGTGTTCCGGTCCATTGTCTGTGAAGGCTTCACGGATGCTGGCAAACAAGTGACCGATGTTCGGATCGGTGAAGCTGAAGCCGAGAAAGAGAATCTGCTTCGTTACGAGCTGCCCGGTCAGCACTTGCAGGAAGCCAGGGCGGTCGCGTCGATATAACTCGTAGTCGTCTTTTGCGATCACCACCTCAGCCGGGTGATCGACCGAGCCGTGCATCTTGTAAAGGACGGCGTGCGCCCATGGCTTGTCGATGCCGAGATCGGCGTTCCGCGACTTCACATCGAGAAGCCGGCCCGCCTGCTCCCAAGCCGTCTCGGCCAGCTTGTCGTAGTTGGTCGTCCAGACGTGCCGGATCGGGAGACGCGCCAAAATGCGAAACGGCTCCGGCGGATCGGCTTTCGGAGGAAAGTGATCGACTATCAGTTTGGAAAGGGCGTGGCGTTTGCCGGTGGCCTTGTTCAGGGCATATTGCGCCACGGCCGCGAGATCGTGCTCGACCTCGATGTCCAGACCGAGCTCGGTGGCAATGTCGGCCAGAAGCGACCGCCAGGTCGGATAGCCGGCACGGACGCTGAGCCCGGCCCCAATGAAGACGCCGGCAGAGCCGAGTTCAAGGCTCTTTGTCCACTGTTCGATGAATGTTTCGGCCTTCATTCGCCCCCGAATCCCTGCCCCAATGATGACAAAATAGCACAACCGGGCGTATTCTGCTGAAGGGTATGCACGGGGGAATCACTATGGCGCGCAGGACTTTTTTCAGCTTCCACTATGAACGCGATGCTTGGCGCGCCGGGCAGGTGCGGAATTCCTGGGTGACACAGGATCGCGAGAGCGCCGGCTTTTGGGATGCGGCGGCCTGGGAGGAAGTGAAAAGGAAGGGCGACGAGGCGATCCACAAGTGGATCGACGATCAGCTCAAGGGAACCTCGGTGACAGTCGTCCTGATCGGGGCGGAAACGTCACAGCGCAAATATGTCGGTTACGAGATTACGGCGAGCCACAACAAGGGGAATGGCATGTTGGGGATTTACATCCACAACATGAAAGACTCCAGGGGCAACACGGACACGAAAGGCGCGAACCCTTTCGCCAATTGGAGCATCCAACAGAACGGTCAGAAGGTGCTGCTTTCGAGCATCTATCCGACCTACGACTGGGTGAACGACGACGGCCGTGCGAATATCGGCACTTGGATAGAAGCCGCCGCCAAGAAGGCGGGCAAATAGCGCTCTATTTCCCGCCTCTGCACGCCCGCACCGCGTCGCGGAGCGCGACATAGTCAACCACCGCCGCCGGCCACGCCGCGCCGGCGGGCGCCGCCGCCACCTCGTCGGCGAGGCGGTTCCGGTAATGCTGACTGTAGGTCTTCAACGGGAGCAGGTCACAACTCCCGCCCACTGTCGCGCAGCCGCTCAACAAGAGCGTCGCGATCGGAAGGAATATCAGCCTGAGCATCGGCAATCCTCCTGGCGGCTTCGAGTTCGGCCTCGGCGGCGGCCTCCCCGGTGTCGGTGACGCCCTGCCGCCGGCCGGCGAGCCAGATCGCCCCGATCGCGACAGCGATCAGGGCGACCAGGGCCACCGCGGGCCAGACGATCATTTCGACGGCGTGCCGGATTCGGGCCAGAGGACATGGATCAGGCCGATGGCCGCGATGCCGAAGGTGACGATCGCGTCGGTCAGCGCCGGATCGAGAGTGACGCCGAACGCGCCGACGAGGGCGATGAGGCCCTGCCAGGTAGAGCGTTCGCTCAAGCGCGCGATGATGTAGTCCATGACGTTTCTCCTGTGAAAAAGCCCGCCGGGATGGCGGGCGGGTGAAGGCGGAAAGGGGAGGCCGATCAGGCCTCGTTCAGCGAAAGGGCGCCCGTCGCTTCGAGATGGATCGGGCGCACGTTGGCGGGCCGGACGCGATAGAGCGGCCGACGCGCGGCATAGAGGCGGCCCTTCGCGATCCGCTCGATGCAGACGCGATCCGACTGGTTGCCGCCGAGGCAATGGAAGGCGTCGCGGTCCTCGCCGACGTAGAGCGCGACATGACCGCCGCCGTTGCGCGTGAACACGAGCACGTCGCCCAGGGCGGGCGCATCGGCCTTCGCGCCGAACGCGGACCACGAGAGCGCCCACAGCGGATGCGCGGGAAGCTCCTTGCCGGCGCGCTTGGCGACGACGGCCATGAACAGCCCGCACCACGGGATGCTGTCGGCCTTGTAGACATCGGCGACCTCGCCGCCGACCTCCTTCGCCCAGGCGACGATGGTGGGGTTGTTCTTCGCGCCCGGCGCTTCGAGTGTCCCGTAAAGCTTGAGTGCCTCGACAAGCATCTTCGGGCCGGGCTCGCGCGCGAGCCAGCCATAGCGGGATGGCAGCATGTTATGTCTCCTGAAACGACAAAGCCCGCCGGGATGGCGGGCCTTCGTGGGAAGGGGGGGTGTGGGAACGGCGCTATTCGGCGGGCGGATGCCGCTGCTCGATCACCCGGTCGATCTTCTTCTCGATTTTCTCAAGGTGGGCCATGATGCGGCCCTCCACATCCTTGAGATACGAGACCGAGACGAAGCTGGTCGCCACCGTGAGCTTGTAGCTCGCGAGATCGGCCGCGAGGCTCCGCAGGGTCTTGTCCGTCTCGTCGCGATCGCGAAACCGCAACCAGAACAGCGCGCCGACCAGCGGAATGCCGATCGTCGCGATCCACCATTGAAGGTCCATCGTCGCTCCTTGCTGCGCTCGGCTTTCACTTCTTCCCGAATATCAGGACGGTTCCGGCCGAGAACTTGCCGTCGCCGGAAACGAAAAGGCGAAGCGCGTTATCCGCCTCCGCCGCGGTTCGCGTCGAGATGATCGGGACCGAGCCGCCGGCCCCGGAAAGCGCGAGAAAACTCAGTCCATACGTCGCGCGGGCGGACGAATTGAAGTCGAAAAGATGGACGATGATCGCGGCATTGGCCGCACTCGAAAAGGTGCTGTTTCCGATTACGAACAGCGCCGAGCTTCCGCTCGCCGTCCCATATCGCTGATAGTTGCTGGCGCTGTTGAAGAACGTCGCGCCGTTGTCGGCGCTCAACAGCATGTGGAAGAGCTGGCTCGACGTGCTGTTGTGCTGAAGATTGAAGCCCACGATCATCAGCTCGCGGTAGTCGCCCAGCCCCGTGAAGTCGATCGACGCGACATCCGTCGTGTGCGTCCACGACGCCACGGGCTCGCCCCATGTGCCGCCGCCGCCCGGCATCGAAACCCTGCCGGTCGCGGCGTCGATGACGAGCGCCTCCGTCCAGCTCGATCCGTCCGGCGATACCTTGAAGTGAAAGTTGTCGTCGCCGGTGAGACCGATCTCGGCGCGACCCGAGAAATTGTTCCGGAACAGGAACGACGCGGTCTTGCCGGCCTCCTCCTTGCTTAGCTTATAGCGCAGGCTGCCGTCGCCGCCTTCGGCGACGGGCTTGGCGACGAACAGCGTGTTGTTGAGCCTGGCCGAAAGCGGATTCGTCTCGTCGGCCGTGGTGCCGACGCCGAGCAGATCGAGATTCTGCAATGTCGTGCCGGTCGAGCCGGACGCCGCCTGCCAGGCGCTGCCGTCGAACACCAGGAGCGCCGACTGGCCGATGTCCCATGCAATCCATCCCGCCTGGGGAACGATCTTCGTCCACGATCCATCGCGCGCGACCGCGATGTTCAAATCCCAATCGGCCCACGCGCCTGTCGCGCCGGACGCGGGTATGTAGCAATCGCCGTCGGAAGGCGAGCTGGGGGGCGCGGTGAGCGCCGAACTCAAGACGGAAAGCTGCACCACCGCGTCGAGGATATTGAGCCCTTCGGCGTGCGTGACTTCCTTCTGCGCCTGCCCCTGCGTGATATAGGGCAGGCCGAGCTTTGGCGTCATGTCGGTCATGTCGAGCTATTTCCGGAGAGTGGCGACGCCCGGCTGTCCGCGGCCGACGGTCGCCGATAGTTGATAGACGCGGACGTTCAAGGAGGTCTGTGCCGATCCGAAATCGGCGGTCTGCTGCGCGGCCGTGTAGGTCGCGGTCGGAGCGGCGACCGAAATCGTGCGGACGACCGCGGCGCCATTCATGATGTCGATCTCGTAGCGCTCGCTTTCCTCGTTGAGCGGCACGTCGGCGCCGTCGGCCCATACGCCGCCGAACCGCGTGCGCCTGATCCACGCGATCTCGATGTCGCCGGCCTCGTTCCATGTTCCGACGATCCGCACGGGAGACCACGGCATCAGGCCGACGCAGCGCGCGGTGAAGGTTTCCTGCTGCCAGGCGACATCGGAAGGATCGAGGCTCGAAGGCCCCCACTTGTAGAACCGGGCAACGCCGCGTTCGGACAGCGCCGCCTGTATCTGCGTGACGGCGCGGTCGAGCACGACGACGCGTGCGCCCGCGGCGACCGGCGAGCGCATCGCGTGCTCGGTGCCGAGCCGGCCGCGCAGGAGCTTCGTGAGGTCGTAGACGCCGGCATCGACAAGCGTGGCCGTGCAGAACTGCACTATTTCCCAATCGCCGTCCGCGTTCTTGATCGCCAGCGCGTTGGCCCGGCCCGACAGGATCGTCTCCTCGTCGAGACTCGCGAGCTCGCCCGAGTAGAGCTTCACGCGCAGCGTATTGACTCGATCGAAGTAGTTCGTCGGCCCCGACCAGAAGTCGAAGACGGTTTCGCCGATCGTGGCGCGCACCGGAAGGACGGTATCGAGCGCGTAATCGGCGCCGGTCGCGCTGTCGAGCAGCGTGACGCCGGCGAAGGGCGTCGCGGAAGCCACGACGTAGGGAGCGAAGCCCACGTCGCTGTCCCGCAGCATCGGCAGGTCCATGAGTTCGAGGATCGCGCGGCCGTAGACGGGCGGGGGCTCGAAAGCGGGCGGCTTTATGCCCGGAAGCGGCGGCGCATAGACTGCGCCTTCGCAGCGCTGCGCCTCCATCGCGCGGGACCAGGAATCGGTGATGCGCGTGACGCGGAATTCGCGGGAGCGCCCGCCGATCGTGAGGTTGATCACGTCCCCCGCGTCGAGATCGATCCGGCTCGGCGGCAGCGCATAGCTCGCGGTCTCGCGCCCGATCCAGGCTTCCGCCAGCGCGCGGTCGGCGATCGCCTGCGCCTGAATCTCGTCCATGACGAGCGGTACGGTCACGTCAGTCTTCCGCTCGGAATAGCCGGCGATGCGGCTCGCGGAAACCGTTCCCTGCTCGTAGCTGCCGCTTCCGTCGATGAACGTGACCGAGACGATGTCCGGAAGGTCGGTTTCCTGCGCGCGGACCAGCTTGAGGATGTCGCCTTGATCGGGGAGCACGCAGTCCCGCGCATCAAACTCCGCCACGGCGGCGCGCCCTCGCGGCACGAACCGGATCACGCCCTCGCTTTCCACCGCGTCGAACGCGAAGGCGTTCATCAGCAGTTCGATCTCGGCGCGCGGGCTCATCGGCCGGTCGCGCACATAGCCGACCACGATCCCCGCGAGTGCCGTCACGTCGTACGCGGTGAAACCGACGCGCTCGCAGCGCTCGGCGACAAGCGCCGCGAGATCGGCAAGGCCGACCTTGCCGTTGAGCCAGTGCCCGAGCGGCCAGAGATCGCCGTCGCCCCATACATCCGTTCGCGACGGCCACGCGGGATAGGGCCGCGCGTCCCACGTCCATACCGAGAAGAGTCCGATCATCGGCCCGCCATAGACGGTGGAGACCGGGTTGTTCGCCGCCCAATGCGAGACGACCGCCTCGATGCCGCGCCGCTGCACGAGGTCGTCCCTCGTTCCCTTCGAATAGTACGGAAGGAGGCTTTCGGACGACTTCGGATCGTAGAACACGTTCGGCTGATTGGTGCCCTTATCGACGGACGGGACCCCGATCTCGGTGAACCAGATCGGCTTCGATTGCGGTGTCCATGCCGTGGCCGACCCGCTCTCGACGCCGCCGGGGCGGTTGAAGTGCCGGTTGAGCCACCAGTTGCGAAAGTCCTTGGCGCGGAACACCCACGACTTGCCGTAGGCGCCGTCGGCGATCGGCGAACGATTCTGCGCGTCCCGATCCGCCTGCGAGGGATAGAACCAGTCGAAGAATTCGCCGCCCTCGATGTTGGAACGAAGGTAGTTGAGATCGTAGATCGACGCGGCGCCCGCAAGCGCGTCGAGATGCACGTTGCCGTCGCGCCAGTCGGAAAGGGGCGCGTAGAGATCGACGCCCACGAAATCGACGTGCGAATCCGACCAGAGCGGGTCGAGGTGGAAGAACAGATCGCCCGTGCCGTCGTCCGGATTGTAGTTGTTGTATTCCGACCAGTCGGCGGCATAGCCGACCTTGACGCCCGAGCCGAGGATGCCTTTCACGTCCGCCGCCAGCGCGGCAAGCTTCGCGACCGCCGGAAAGTTCGTGGCGCTGTCGCGGACCGTGGTGAGCGACTTCAGTTCCGAGCCGATCAGGAATGCGTCCACCGCGCCGCCATCGACCACGTTTATGGCGGCGCAGAGCTTGGCGTAGTGCAGAATGAAGCGGCGGAAGCTCCATTCATCCGGTCCCGAATAGCTTGTCGAAACCGCGCTCGTGCTGGAGTTCACCGAAACCGCAATGTCGGACGGTGAAGCCGTCCCGAAGAACAAGGCGATCTGCCCGGTCGCGGCCGATGTCTTGTCGGCGGTTCCGGGCCGTCCCGGCGCCGGATCGCAGGTGATGCGCCCGCGCCAGGGATAGACTGGCTGGCTGGTGTCGCCGGTCCATGGATCGGGCAAGGCGCTCCCTTGCGCGATGTCCATGAACAGGAAGGGATAGAAGACGACCGAAAAGCCACGCGCCTTCAGGTCCCGAATGGCGCGCACGACCGAGTCGTCGGCCGGCGTTCCGCCATACGCGGGCCGGCCATCGACCGTGCTGACCACCATCGCGGTGTCGCGCGTCAGCGTGTGCACCTTCCAGCCGCCCGGCGAGGTGTTCTTGTTCGAAATCTCGACCTTCGGCCTAACGGTGCAGTGTCCCGCGCGCAGATCGTCGCCGAACCAGCCGACGACGAGGAGAACGGTGTTCGTGTTCGGCAGCGACGCCTGAAGGTCGTCGAGCGCCACGTTCCAGTCGGCGATGTCCTGCCCGGCGAACTTGTTCTCCGGCGCGCTCGCGCCGCCACCGAGATCGCGTGTGTAGACGGTCGTATCGTAGACGCGCTCGCCAGTGCCGGGGATCATCGACACCGCCTGGACAATATCTTCCAGGCCCGTGCCGTCCGACGGTGTGACGCGGCGGAAGACCTCGAAATTGAGTTGCGGGATGCGATTGCCGAACTGCGTGATCTGAAGGTTGTCGAAGACCACATACGCGGTTCCGCGATACGCGGGCACGCTGTCCGCGCCCTCGATTCCCTCTATCAGCGGGTCCGGCTCCTGATCCGCCGTGCCCCGATAAACGCGCATCGTAACGCCGCTCATGTCGAGCTGCTTGCCGTCCGCCCATACCCGGCCGACGCGATCGATCACGCCTTCGCAAAGGCCGATCGCGAAGTTGGCGTAGTAGGTGTAGGTCGTGCTCTGAACGGTCGTTCCGCCACCGCCGCCACCGCCGCCTTTCCCACCCCCTCCGACCGTGCTCGTTTCGGTGGTAACCACTTCCCTGAAGTTGGTCGCCCATATGACCTGGCCGGAAAGCCTCATGCGGCCGGCGATCTCGGGGATCGGCATGCCTTCGGTCGAGGCCTGGACTTGCAGGTTGCCGAGCCGCGGTCCCTCCTGTTCCTGCTTCTGCGGTCCGGGGCCGAACAGGCGCGCGTCGATGATGCCCCCGGCCACGGTCGCGGCGGCCGTCGCGAGGGTCGTAACCCACGCGGCCGAACCTTCCGTCAGCACGCTCGCGCCGACGGCCAAGAGAATCGTCGCCATGATTTCAGTCGATGATGCCGGGGAAGGAGAATGCGAACTTGAGACGGCGGCGGTCGCGTCCCGCCCAGAGAGAGACCTCCGCCACCGGATGCGCCTCGATGGAATGCACCATGCGGCCGGGCGCGGTCAGGATGGCGCAGTGCTTGGCGGGCGAGCGATCCTTCATCGCGAAGAGCAGCACGTCGCCGGGACGGATCGCATCGGTCGCCACCGGGATCATGTGCCGCCCCGCCGCCTCGGCGAGCGTCTCGCGCCCATGCAGTTCCGCCCAGTCGCGCGTGTACGGCGGCGGCGTCTCGGGTTCGCGGCCGAAGACCGCCCGCCAGACGCCGCGCACGAGGCCCAGGCAGTCGCAACCCACACCCTTCACGGAAGCTTGGTGCGCATAGGGCGTGCCGATCCACGAACGCGCCTCGGCGACGATGTCGCTGCGGCTAACCATTGAGCGACCCACCGTCGTTGTTGTCGCCCTGCCTGACATAGCCCAGGGCGAAATCGTTGCCCGGCATGTGCGGGAAGCCACCGAAATTGACGACGTTCGCGAACCGGTCACGGCAGGTCTCGAACCGCTTGTCGCATCCGGCGGTGATCTGGAACGTGTCGCCGACCTGGATCGGGCGCGGCATGGGAAGGAACAGCGACAACCGCGCGTTCGGCGTCCCCTGCGAATGCGCCTTCACCTCGATTGCAAGGCCGGCATTGTCTCCGGTCGCCCAGACGATCTTGCCGCGGCTGAAGATGCCGGAGGCGAACGCGCCGATGCCGCTTGCCGTGAAGTCGAAATTGCTGATGACGGTCGCGACCGTGCCGCTGCCGTTGTGGGCGGGCGCGCCGAGATCGATCTGGCAGCGCGAATCGCCGAGCTCCCAGGCGCAGGTTCTTTGGAACACGCGGCCCGCACTCTGGTCGAGCTTGGCGGCAAGCCCGCGAAGCTCGGCGGAGAAAGCCGCTTCCCCGCGCGTGACCTGACCGAGGAAGCCCGAGCGAAGAATGACCCGCTGGGACACATCCTGCCAGTTGACGCGTAGGATGGTGACGGAGGCATCGTCATAGAGGCCGGCATTGAGGTCGTCCTCGGTGATCGCCGCCGACGAAAGCGCGCCGTCCACGTCGAGGTTCGAGACCGCCAGGCCCAACTGATCCTCGATCGCGGTCGCCGTGAATCCGGTGGCCGCCTTGTAGGTCACGCCCTCTATCGCAAGGTCGCGGTCGTGATCGGTAAAACCGAGAACCGTCCCGTCCTTGCGCTCCACGCGCCAGCAATGGCAAAGCGTCGTGACCCCGCCGGCGAGGTGCGCGGCGAGCCCGGCGTCGAGCGTCTTCATTCCCTGACCTCGATAAGATTGATCTGCGGGACAACCTGCTGATCCCAGGCGTTCGCCTGGACCGGCAGCTTGTCGGTATCGAACCGGGCGGCCACGTCGAACTGGAACGTCGCCGTCGGCGCCGATCCCGGAGCGGAAGCGAACGTCACGAGGCCGGTGAGATAGTCGATGCTCGAAGGCGTGACGGGCGATCCGCCGACCTTGATCGCGACCGTTCCCTCGACCGGCTTCGTGATCGGGCGAACGTGCTCGTGCCCGCCGACGTTGTAGCGTTTCACGAGTTGCCACACCTTGTCGTCGTCGGTGGCCTGCATCGACACGTCGGCCGCGTCGTAGTCGTTCCAGTCCTTGAACCGGAACGAATAGCCGCGGCCCTTCACCACGTAGAAATGCGCTATGACGGCCTGCATCTGCGCCCGCGTGCGGATGCCGGTCGAGATGTTCCATTCGCCGCGCGCGTCCGCCCACTGGATGTTGCGCTGCTCGGCGCCCGATCCGAGCGTGACGACATTGGTCGAGAAGCCCGGCCCGCCGGTGGCGCCGCGCGCGACGGCATCGGGAAACGAAATGTCGAGGAACGGCTGCGGCATGGCCTATCTCCCACGCATGCCCATCTGCACGGCGCGCGAAAGATCGGCGGCAAGCTGCGTCCGGCTCGCCTGGAACGCGGACGGGCTCGGAGTCTGGATCGTGACGTAAATGTTGGGCTGGGCGCCGCGTTCGCCGCGGTTGTATTGCTTCGTCTCGTCGCGATTGAGCACGCGCTCGCCGCGCTGAAGGATCGCCGGAACCTCGTCGGGCGACAGAAAGGCGCCGTCGTGGAGGCGCGGCGCGAAACCGAACAGTTCGACAGGAACGGGGCGCGTCGCCGCAAGCTGATCCGCCATGCCGCCCGCGTGTCCAATACCGATTCCCTTCACAAGGGAGCCGACGAGTCCGCCGACCGAGGAAAGCGTCGGATTGCTCTGGCCGAACAGAAGGTTCTTGAGCGGGTTGAGCACCGCGAGCTTGAGAAGCTCGTTGTTGATGTCGATAATCGCGGCCCTGCCCGCGTCCGCCCAATCCTGCCAACCGAGCTTGCCCTGCGCGATGAGCTGGGAGAAGTGCCCGAAGGTCGTATCAGTAAGGCTCGACAGTTCCTGGACGGACGACTGCGCGAGCGAAAGCGATTGCGTGAGCCGCGCGATGGCGCCGGCGTTGGCGATGACGGTCTGCGCGTCTTTCGAACCGAGATCGATACCTTGCTGAACGAGTTGCTGCTTCGCCTGAAGCTGCGCGATCTCGACCGCGGCCAGCGACTCGTTCGTGCCTACGAGTGCGATTTGCTTTTGAAGAAGCTCGATCTGATTCTTCTGCGTCTCGATCTGGCCGAGAGCGGCGTTGCGCGCTTCCTCCGCGTTGAGGCGGCCATAGGCGCCCCGCAGCGAGTCGATGACGCGCGTGAGCGTGGTCTTGGCGTCGCCTTCGGCGAGAGACTGCGCGGCGAGCAGCGGCCGAAGCGCCTGTTCGACCTGCATCTGCCGGCGAGCCTGCTCGACCGTCATCGAGCCCGAAGCGACGGCGGCGTTAAGTCGCCTCTGTGCGTCCGCCTGCGCGCCGATGTCGCTTGCGGTCTTCGCCGACTGGGCCGCGGTTTCCGCGACTTCCTCGGCGAGAATCTCGCGCATGCGCGTCTCGACATCGACGCCGGTGCGCAGCGCGTCCGTGAGCGCCTTGCGTTTCGCCTCGGCTTCCTGGGCCGCGGCCGCGCTCTTGAGGTAGGCGTTCGCCACGTCAAGCGAGGCGCGCGCGTTCGTCGCCAGGGCGAGCGATTGCTCGAAGATGGCGTGCGTTGCCTCCTCGCGCGCCCTCGTGCCGGCGCTTGCGACCTGGGCTTCCGCCGTGGCCGTCGTGACGACCTGGCCCGCGAGTTCCAGGCGCTGGCGCTCTTCGGCGATGGCGGCTTTCTGCGCCGGCGTCTTGGCGTTGAGCGCCTGGAGTTCGAGTTCGTCGAGGCGCCGCGCCTTCTCGGCCGGATCGAGCCAGGTCTGAACCGCGCGCGTGACGGCGTTATAGGCATCCTCGACCTGCCGGAGATCGGCGACCTTCTGGCGCGCCAGCGGATCGTTCAGCGCCGCGGCAAGCTGCGCCTGCTGGTTCTTGAGCGTTTCGAGCTCGTTGAAGCCGGGCGTCAGATTGCGCGCGACATCGCCCGCGATGGTGGACGTGCGGGCGGCAAGCGCGTCGGCCTTCGCGTCCGCGACCTTCCGATCGAGCGCCGCGATCTGCTGTCGGACGTTCGCTATGTCGGCATCGATGGCGGAAAGCGGGCGCGCCGGCACGAAGGCCGGCATGCCCATGACGCCCGGAACGTACTGCCCGCCGAGCGTCGTGGCGGTTTCACGCTCCCTTTGGAGATCTTCGAGGCGCTGCTGAAGCGTCGGATCGGCGGCCCGGTCGATCGCCCCGCCGATGGCAGTGAAGGCGTCGGAAGCGGCGCGCTTCACATAATCCCAGGCGCGGCCGAGAGCCGTCGTGGAGTCGCTCGCGTCGATCAACGACGGCTTCAGGCCGTCGAGCAATGCCCGCTGCGCGCCCGTCAGATCGTTCTGCGCCGCGAGCGTCCTGATGAGTTGTCGGGTGCGGTCGTCGTATCCGCCGACCTTCGAATTGAGGAGATCGACGCCCTTCGCGGGATCGGCAAAGGCGTCGGCAAGCTCCTTCGTCGCGGCCTCGATGTCCTGGCCGGTGGTCGCGGCGTAATTCTTCGCGACCGCAATCAGATCGCCGAACTGTTCGACCCCGATCCTGCCCGTGCGCAGGAACGCGACTTCCATGTCGTGCGCGGCGGCCACGGAAATCCGGCCGGCCTGCGCGGCGGCGTCGGCGACACGGTTCAGTTGATCGACCGTCGCGCCGGCGGCGCGACCCGCGCCCGCCGTCGCAACCTCAAGCTCCTTCTGCGAAGAGATGTAATCGTTCCAGGCGATCAGCGCGGTGGCGCCGACGGCCGCGATGGCGCCGACAAGGAGGGTCGTCGGAGACACCAGCCCGCCGATGGTGCGGCCGAGTTCCTTGAGCACGCCGCCCACGCCGAGGCCGGAACCGGCGAACACCTGCGCGATCTGCGAGCCCTGCTGCACCAAGACGGTAAGCGGCTTCTGGCCGCTCGCCAGTCCGACGACAACGTCGTTGAGCTGGTATCCGAGATTGACGATTTGCGCGCTCGCAAGGCGCGTGCCGTCGCCGACGCCCTTGAGCGCCTTGGCCGTGGCGTCGAACCGCGACTGCGCGAGTTGATGCGCGGCCGCCTGTTCCTCGGCGCTGATCGCGCCCGCCTTGAAGAGCGCGTTCGCCTCGGCGATCTCGGCGTTGAGCCGCTCCTGCGCCGCGCCAAGCGGATCGATCTGCGCGCGCAAAGCCTTCGTGCGGGCTTCGAGGTCTTCGGCGGCCTTCGCCGCTTCCTCGAAGACCTGCGCGGACTGGCGCGCCGAACCGGCATTCGACGCGCCCACGCCCAGGATCGAATTGAACCTCTCCTGGGCGGCGCTGGCGTCAGCCGCCTGCCGCGCGGCCTGCGCGAGGCGTTGAAGCCGCTGCGTCTCGCGATCCGTTGCCGCGCCAGCCGCGTCGATTGCGTCGGAGGTTTTCTTGAATGCCGCCTGACCGGACGCTCCGACATCGTCGAACGCACGCTTGACGTCGTCCCTTCCAGTGACGCCGATGCGGATCGACACATTGCGGTCGGTCACGTTCCGTTATCCCTGCGATAGGCGCGGACGATGAGAGGCTCGATCTCCGGCAGCGCGTCCACGAGGACCGGATTGAGCGCGCCCATGGCGTCGGCGAGGAGAAGAACGGCCCCGAAGTCGAGCCCGAAGACGCCGCCCATCACGGCGCGCACCTGACCGGCCGACCGCCGGAACACTTCCCAGGCGGCGTGGCCTTCCTCCGTCCGCGGCGCGTGTTCTAGGTATGGGCATCCCGCGCACGCGCTCGCGCACGCGGCGCAGTAGCCTTCGCCCCCGCCGAAGTGCCATTCGGCGAGGGCGAGGATGCGTTTTTTTCGTCGGCCTGGATCAGCGCCGGCGCCACATAGAGGCGGTCGATCGCGTCGAAGGCCTGCCAGACCTCAAGCAGCGCGTCGATGTTGTCGGGCGTGGGGTCGACCGGCGCGCCGTCCGCGTCGCCGATGCCTTCCCATTCGAGGATGCCCCAGCGCGCGAGGCTCCGTGTGAAGGCCGCGCTTCCGACGAAGACGCCGTCGTCGTCGGCCGACCTGATGGCTTCCGCCGCGGCCTGACGCGCCGCGATGATCGCCGCCACTGTCACCGGCCGGACCTTCACCCGCACACCGGGAACCAGATCGAGCCAATAGGGTTCGTGCCGCGGCGCGGATAATCGAAGCATTGTGCCCCTCTCGAATTTGTCAGTAGGAAGAAACGTCGTTGACGAGCACCGCCGTGCAGGTCCTTGCCAGCGTCGGATGCTCCGACGCCTGCCAGTCGAAGGTCGCCTGCACGCCGGCCGGCCCGTTGATCGGCAGCTTTGGCTTCGGCAGGTTCACGTTGTGCACGACGAACCGCAGGAGCTTCCCGTCAGCGATCGACCACTCGAAGATCAGCTCGATGGCGGTGCCGGCGACAGCGAGATCGAGGAGGCTGGTGTCGGCGAAGCGGACTGCGACCTGACCGGTCACCGCGAGCATGGCGGGATCGGCGCCGGCGATGCGTCCGTCGGGCCGGATGACCTCCACTTTGTCGAGGTTGTTCGCGTAGGTGAAGGTGCCCGAAACGACATTGCCGAGCGGCACGCCGTCGCGGCGGATTTGTCCGGTGAACTGCGTAAAGCGGTCGATCGCCGCCTCGGTCGGGCTCCCCGCGCCGGTCGATCCGCCGCGAGTTTCGCCCTGGGCGACGATGCTCACGGTGCCGTTGAGCAACCCCGAACGCTGAAGCTGGATGGCGAGCTTGTCCGCCATGGCGCCGAAGTTCATGCCGTAGCTCGGCACGTCCGGCATCCCGACCTCGATCGCCGCCGACGGCAGAGTGAGCGCGCCGGAAACGAAGACATGATTGTAGGCGCCGGTCGTCCCGCCGCCGCTAAGCGTCGCTCCCGATGCCGTGGCGTGAGAATCGGCGTCGTCGCCGCTGTCGGAAGCCGCGAGCGTTACGCTGTTGCCCGACGTGCCGATGGTGTCGGACGTAACGACGATCGTGTCGCCGGCGTCGTTCAGCGTATAGGTCTGCGCCTTGATCGCGGTCGTGGCGCTAGCGTTCAGCCCGATGACGGCGTTGGTCAGCGTATCGCGCAGCGTCGAACCGATCAGGCTTTGGTCGCCGCTTGCCCCGCTCGCCTTGAACGTCCAGTCGGCGCCGCCAATGGTGATCGTCGCTCCGTCTTCCGGCTGCGCGCTGAACTTGAAGTTGCCGGCGGCCGCCGTGCCCTGCGTGGTCGTCGGCGATCCGAACAAGAGCTTGAGCCAGTAACCGAAATTGCGAAGATCGAGCGGGACGACGACATCGCCGTCGTTGTTGATCACATCCCGCGCGGGCTGCTGCGGGTCGCGGCCGTAGCCGAGAAGATCGCTGGCGATGAGGTCCTGCTGTTCGCCAAGCTGCGACGAAACGAACGGCACCTTCTTGAAGCCCGATCCGGGCGGCGTGCCATAGGTGGTTTCAAAGGCCAGCGCCATGACGGCGTTGGCCCCGCGGGCGCGGGCCATGAGAGCCTCCTTGATTGAATTTCAGGTGAGCGGGTTGGTGGTCGAGTAGCTGGCGACGATCGCCGCGTCGGCCCAGCGGCCGGACGCGGCGCCTGCTATTTCGAGATCGTCGGAAGTCGGAGCTTCCACGTCGAGGAATTCGCACAGGCCGCCGAGCGTCCGGGTGGCCGCCACGGCGGCGCCGATCTCCGAAAGCATCAGGTCGAGCGCCTCTTCGCGCGAGAGCGTCGAGGACGGGAAAGCGGCGATCTCGATCGGAATACGATGCTCGTAGACGTAGGTGAGCGGCGAAAGGAGAACGTCCGGCTCGCCCGGATCGCCGTCGCGGACGATCACGAGACCGCCGGGCGGAATCCGCTCGGGCTTGTCGAGATTGCGCTTGACCTCGGCGTTCGGGAGCGCGGACGCGATAAGGGCCTTGACCGCCTCGATCACCTGTTCGCGCCTGCTCGCCAATGTCTATCTCCAATGAGCCGCGATGAGCCCGCCGACGCGATCCGCCCACCTTTCGCCGGCGCCTTCGACATCGAAACGCTTCCGCGGATCGACTATCGGGACGAGGACGAAGATCACGAGATACCGCCTGCCGCCGGTCAGCGGCATCCTGATCGGCCTGAAGGATTTCCGCCGTCGCCAGCGGGACGGTTGTCGCACATAGCTCGCGTCCGTCACGAGCAGCGCGTGGCCGCCGCGCGGAACGAACCGGAGCTTCACCCCGGTTTCGGTTTCCCATATCGCGGGCGTGAGCCGCTTGTTCTTGACGGTCGTGTGGCTGACACCGGCATCCCTCGTGGGGACCGCCAGATAACGCTTGTTACGCGCGACGATCGGTACGCCGCGTTCGAAGGCGTTCACAATGTCCGGGGCACGCGTCCAGACATAGGCGGCCGAATTCATGCTGGGGCGCCCTTCGGGATAGCGC